>RCUS01001047.1_pt1 | contig 15334 bp, 10 predicted proteins | sample 2166221 | NCBI WGS metagenome assembly RCUS01 (sample SAMN09932758, study PRJNA488358) | compost metagenome | isolation source: compost soil in cyclohexanecarboxylic | place: Germany: Experimental Botanical Garden | reverse complement strand
GCTACCAGAGCGCCCGTCGCAAGAACTCGACGCCGGCCGGCAGCCACAAGGTTGCGGGGGAAAAGACCACCAAGATCCTGACCCAGCACACCGGTCTGCCACCACGCGCCAGCGATGGCGGCAACCCGTGGGACAAGCGTGAACAAGCCAAGGCTGCGGCGTTCGCCCGCAACCAGCAGGCGGCCAAGGAGCGCAAGGATGCGGCCAAGGGCAAGGGGCCGAAGCCGACCCGTAAGCCTGTCGTGCCGCGCTAAATCTCGCTTGAGTTGAATAGAACGCCAACCTTCGGGTTGGCGTTTTGCATTCTGGGCCAAAATCAAAAGATCGCAGCCTTCGGCAGCTCCTACAGGTGTACGCCAATCCCGTGTAGGAGCTGCCGAAGGCTGCGATCTTTTGATCTTCGCGACATATTCGTGCAATTGCTCTGAACCAATTTCCCGCATCGCCCGATTTTGGTGCTGTACTGCCTCCAGTAACCGGAGAAAGCGCCAGCGCCGCTGGATGGCATAAGTCTTGCGCGCTTTCGAATACGCTTAGGGCTCGCAGGAGGCACGCCGTGTCGATTCATGTCGCATTGCACCACGTCACGCATTACCGCTACGACCGCGCCGTCGAGCTCGGTCCGCAGATCGTTCGCTTGCGCCCGGCCGCCCACAGTCGCACGCGGATACTCTCCTATGCGCTGAAAGTCTCGCCCGAGCAGCATTTCATCAACTGGCAGCAAGACCCGCAGGGCAATTACCTGGCGCGGCTGGTGTTTCCGGAAAAGACCGACGAACTGCGGATCGAAGTCGACCTGCTGGCCGAAATGGCGGTCTTCAACCCCTTCGATTTCTTCCTCGAACCCTACGCAGAAAAAATCCCGTTCGCTTATGCCGCGGACGAGCGCAAGGAACTGGCGCCGTACCTGGAAACCTTGCCCCTGACGCCAAAATTCAAGGCCTATCTGGACGGCATCGATCGTACGCCACTGCCCGCCGTGGATTTCCTCGTCGCGCTCAACCAGCGCCTGAGTGAAGACATCGATTACCTGATCCGCATGGAGCCAGGCGTGCAAACCCCCGAATTCACCCTCGAACAGTCCTCCGGCTCGTGCCGTGACTCCGCGTGGCTGCTGGTGCAACTGCTGCGCAACCTCGGGCTGGCGGCGCGCTTCGTTTCCGGTTACCTGATCCAGTTGACCGCCGACGTGAAAAGCCTTGATGGCCCGTCCGGCACTGAAGTCGATTTCACCGACCTGCACGCCTGGTGCGAGGTGTACTTACCCGGCGCTGGCTGGATCGGCCTGGATGCGACTTCCGGGCTATTTGCCGGTGAAGGACACATTCCGTTGGCCTGTAGTCCGGATCCATCCTCGGCGGCACCGATCACGGGTTTGGTGGAACCGTGCGAGTGCGAATTCAGCCACGAAATGTCGGTTGAGCGGATTTGGGAGGCGCCCCGCGTCACCAAGCCTTACACCGACGATCAATGGCTGGCGATTCAGGCCCTGGGTCGGCAAATCGATGCCGACCTGCTGGAAGGCGATGTGCGCCTGACCATGGGCGGTGAGCCAACCTTCGTGTCCATCGATGACCCGGACGGCGCCGAGTGGAACACGGCGGCGCTGGGGCCGGATAAACGCCGACTGTCCGCCGAGCTGTTCCAGCGCATGCGTAGACGCTACGCGCCGCAGGGGCTGGTGCATTTCGGGCAGGGCAAGTGGTACCCCGGTGAGCAACTGCCGCGCTGGTCGCTCAATTGCTACTGGCGACGCGACGGCGTGCCGATCTGGCAAAACAACGCGCTGATCGCCGATGAGCAGGAAGATTACGGCGCCAATGGCGAGTTGGCCGGGCGTTTTCTGGCGAGCGTCGCCGAGCGCCTGAAAATTCCGACACGCTTTGTGTTTCCGGCCTACGAAGATAATTTCTATTACCTCTGGCGCGAAGGCACTTTGCCGCAGAACGTCAGCGCCGAGGATTCCCGTCTTGAAGAGCCGCTGGAGCGTGCGCGCCTGCGCAAAGTCTTCAGCCAGGGTCTGGACAAGGTCATCGGCCAGGTCCTGCCGCTGGCGCGCACCGCCAAGGGCGATCAATGGCAGAGCGGCCGCTGGTATCTGCGCGACGAGCACTGCCGACTGGTGCCGGGAGACTCGCCGCTGGGTTATCGCTTGCCGCTGGGTTCGCAGCCTTGGGTGAAAGCGGCGGAATATCCGTTCATTCATCCGCAAGACCCTAATCAAGAGTTCCCGCCGCTGCCAGACGCTGCACAACTGCAAAGCCAGGGCGCGGCTGCCGTTGCTGAAGATCGAGCGCCGAAGATCGACGAATCCGCCGACTGGCTGACCCGCACCGCGTTCTGCGCTGAGGCACGGGAAGGCCGGTTGTACCTGTTCATGCCGCCACTGGAGCGCGCTGAGGACTATCTGGAACTGGTCGCGGCCATCGAAGCCACCGCGGATGAACTGCATTGCCCAGTGTTGCTGGAAGGCTACGAGCCGCCGAGCGATCCGCGCCTGAGCAACTTCCGCATCACCCCGGATCCGGGCGTTATCGAAGTCAACGTGCAGCCGTCCACGACGTGGGACGAATTGGTCGAGCGCACCGAATTCCTTTACGAAGAAGCGCGTCAGACCCGACTCACCACCGAGAAATTTCTCATCGATGGTCGGCATACCGGCACCGGTGGCGGTAACCATTTCGTACTGGGTGGCGCGACACCGGCTGACTCACCGTTTTTGCGGCGTCCGGATTTGCTGCGCAGCCTGATCAGTTACTGGCATAACCACCCGTCATTGTCCTATCTGTTTTCCGGACTGTTCATCGGCCCAACGTCCCAGGCACCGCGCGTCGACGAAGCACGCAACGATGCCTTGTATGAGCTGGAAATAGCTTTCGCGCAGATGCCTGAGCCGGGTGAAGAGTGTGCGCCGTGGCTGGTGGATCGACTGTTGCGCAACCTGCTGATCGATGTCACTGGCAACACTCACCGTGCCGAGTTTTGTATCGACAAACTCTACTCGCCGGACGGCGCAACGGGACGCCTTGGGCTGCTGGAATTGCGCGCATTTGAAATGCCACCCCATGCGCGCATGAGCCTGGCGCAACAGTTGTTGCTGCGGGCGCTGGTCGCTCGTTTCTGGCGCGAACCCTATGCGCCGCCGGAGCTGGCGCGCTGGGGCACGGAGCTGCACGACCGGTTCCTGTTGCCGCATTTTATCGAACAGGATTTCGCCGATGTCATCGTCGAACTCAACGCCGCCGGTTACCCGGTGCGGGCCGAGTGGTTCGCGGCGCATCTGGAGTTTCGTTTTCCCAAGGTCGGCGATTACGCCGTCAGCGGCATTGCGCTGGAACTGCGTCAAGCGCTGGAGCCGTGGCATGTGTTGGGCGAAGAGGGCGCGGTCGGTGGCACGGTGCGTTACGTGGACTCGTCCCTGGAGCGCTTGCAGGTCAAGCTCAGCGGCATGCCGCCGCAGCGTTATTTGCTGACCTGCAACGGCATCCCGGTGCCATTGCAGCCGACCGGGCGTGTAGGCGAATTCGTCGCTGGCGTGAGATTCCGCGCCTGGCAACCGGCCAATTGCCTGCAACCGACCATCCCGGTTCACGCGCCGCTGGTGTTTGACCTGCTCGACACCTGGATGGGGCGTTCGCTGGGCGGTTGCCAGTATCACGTCGCGCATCCGGGCGGGCGCAACTACGAGACCTTGCCGGTCAATGCCAATGAAGCCGAGAGCCGGCGAATGGCGCGTTTTTTCAGGATCGGACACACGCCAGGGAAACTTCCTATCCCGATTCTGGAAATTAACGACGAGCTGCCGATGACTCTCGATTTACGACGTTTCTAAACCGTACGCGACGCTCGGATTTTTCGTATATCCGGGCGTCATGAGCCTGCGTTAGTCTGACCGTTCCCTGCTGTCTGCCGAGCTTTCCATGCCTGACCTGCTAGACCGCTACCCGCTCACGGCGGGCACCTATCACGAACTGCTCGACGACAGCGGCGCCGTGCGCCCGCACTGGCGCCGACTGTTCGACCAATTGCAGCGCAGTACGCCAGCGCAACTGGTGCAGCGTCAGGCCCTGCTGACCCGGCAGATTCAGGAAAACGGTGTCACCTACAACGTCTACGCCGATCCCAAGGGCGCCGACCGGCCATGGGAGCTGGACCTGCTACCCCACGTGATTGCCGCTGACGAATGGGAACAGCTGTCGGCCGGTATCGCCCAGCGTGCGCGATTGCTCAATGCCGTACTGGCCGATCTGTATGGCCCGCAACGGCTGATCGCCGAAGGCCTGCTACCGGCCGAACTGGTGTTCGGCCACAACAATTTCCTCTGGCCCTGTCAGGGCATCAATCCGCCTGACGGGGCTTTTCTGCATCTGTATGCGGTGGATTTGGCGCGTACCCCCGATGGTCGCTGGTGGGTCACAGCGGACCGCACTCAAGCGCCGTCCGGTGCCGGTTATGCACTGGAAAACCGCACCATCGTGTCCCGGGCCTTTCCCGAGCTGTACCGCGACCTGAAGGTGCAGCATCTCGCTGGCTTCTTCCGTACGCTTCAGGAAACCCTGGCCCGACAGGCGCCGAGCGATGAAGAAGTGCCGCTGGTGGTGTTGCTGACACCGGGACGTTTCAACGAAAGCTATTTCGAACATCTATACCTGGCGCGCCAGCTCGGTTATCCGCTGGTGGAGGGCGGCGACCTGACGGTACGCGATGCCACGGTTTACCTGAAGACCCTGAGCGGTCTGCGCCGGGTTCATGCGGTCATGCGCCGGCTCGACGACGATTTCTGCGACCCGTTGGAGCTGCGCACCGATTCGGCCCTTGGCGTGCCAGGCCTCCTGGAAGCCGTGCGGCAGGGGCGGGTGCTGGTGGCCAATGCGCTTGGCAGTGGTGTGCTGGAGTCGCCGGGGTTGTTGGGTTTTTTGCCGAAGATCAATCAGTTTCTGTTTGGCGAAGAACTGATCTTGCCGTCCATCGCTACCTGGTGGTGCGGTGAGGCGCCGGTACTGGCGCAGGCCCTGGAAAAGCTGCCTGAACTGCTGATCAAACCGGCGTTTCCGTCCCAGAGTTTTGCGCCGGTATTTGGTCGCGATTTGAGTGAAAAACAGCGCCAGGAGCTTGCCGAGCGCATGCAGGCACGGCCTTACGCCTATGTTGCGCAAGAACTGGCGCAGTTGTCCCAGGCGCCGATCTGGCAAGCCGAGGGCGGAGTGCTGCAACCCCGCGCCATTGGCATGCGCGTGTATGCCGTGGCCAGCCGCGAAGGCTATCGGGTGCTGCCCGGTGGTTTGACCCGCGTGGCCGCCGAGGCCGATGCCGAAGTGGTGTCGATGCAGCGCGGCGGTGCCAGCAAGGACACCTGGGTGTTGGGCGACCGCCCGCCCAGCGGCGAACAATGGAAAGCCCAGCGCAATATCGGCGTACATGATCTGGTGCGGCGCGATCCGTATCTGCCGTCGCGGGTGGTGGAAAACCTGTTCTGGTTTGGCCGCTACTGCGAGCGCTGCGATGACAGCGCGCGGTTGCTGCGGATCATGCTGGCGCGATACGTGGATGGCGATGACCCGCAAGCCCTGCAAGCGGCGGTCGAACTTGGCGAACGGCTGATGCTATTGCCCGAAGACGGCGAACTGCCGGAACGTTTGCTGGCGGCAATCCTCGGCGATGACTGGCCATTCAGCCTGCGGTCCAACCTGCAACGCTTGCAGTGGGCGGCCTCGCAGGTACGCGGCAAGCTGTCGCGGGAAAACTGGCAGGCGCTGGTGGAGTTGCAGCGCGAAGCCATCGAACTGGAAACCGATGAGCCGGATTTCGGCGAGCTGCTGGATTTCCTCAACCGTCTGGTGATGTCCCTCGCGGCGCTGTCCGGTTTTGCCCTGGACGACATGACACGGGACGAAGGCTGGCGATTTTTGATGATCGGCCGGCGGATTGAGCGCCTGCAATTTCTCAGTGGCAGCCTGGCGGCGTTTCTGCGTGGCGCCGGGGCCTTCGATCAGGCCGGATTGGAATGGCTGCTGGAGCTGGGCAACAGCAGCATCACCTACCGCTCGCGGTATCTGGCGGTGGCGCAATTGATTCCGGTACTCGACCTGTTGCTGCTCGACGAACAGAACCCGCACGCGGTGCTGTTCCAGTTGAAATTGGTAACCCACACCCTTAAACGCTTGAACGATGACTTTGGTGCTCCGCGCGAAGCCGGATTGCCACAATTGGTCGAGCGGCTGGCCCGTTTCGACCTCGGCTGTCTGGAGAATCCGTTGTTCGGTGAAGCCAGTGTGCGTGCGGCGATCGATGGGCTGGCAGATTTGCTGCAAGAGATTGCCGAGGCCAGCGGGCAAGTGTCCGATCGCCTGGCCCTGCGCCATTTCGCCCATGTCGATGATGTCAGCCAGCGCACGGTGTCGGTCTGATGAGCGCCCATTACCAGATTTTCCACGACACTCATTATCACTACGACAGCCCGGTGTCCCTGGCGCAGCAACTGGCCCATTTGTGGCCAAGGTCATGTGCCTGGCAGCGCTGCACGGATCAGCAACTGCAGATCAGCCCGGAGCCGACTGCGCGTCGCGATGAGCTGGACGTGTTCGGCAACCCGCTGACCCGGCTGGCGTTCGAGCGCCCTCATGATGAACTGTTGGTCAACGCCAGCCTCACGATCGAGGTGCTGCCCCGGCCCGCGCTGGACTTCAATCTGTCCCCGGCGTGGGAAGACACCCGCAACGCGCTGACCTACAGCAGCCAGCCGCTGTCGCCCGAACTGCTCGAAGCCTGCCGCTACCGCTTCGAATCACCCTATGTGCATTTGAAGCGCAACTTCGTTGAATTTTCCGAGAGTTGCTTCCCGACCGGGCGACCGCTGCTGCTTGGGGTTCAGGCTCTGATGGAGAAGATATTCAGCGAGTTCACCTTCGATGCCGAAGCGACGCAGGTAGCGACGCCGCTGGTGGAAGTGCTGGAGCGTCGACGTGGGGTCTGTCAGGACTTCGCGCACTTGATGCTCGCTTGCGTGCGCTCCCGTGGCCTCGCCGCGCGCTATATCAGCGGTTATCTGCTGACCCAGCCGCCACCCGGTCAGCCACGCTTGATCGGCGCCGATGCATCTCATGCGTGGCTGTCGGTGTTTTGCCCGGTGTCGGGCTGGGTGGATTTCGATCCGACCAACAATGTGCAGCCGGCGCTGGAACACATCACATTGGCCTGGGGGCGGGACTTTTCCGATGTGTCGCCCTTGCGGGGGGTGATTCTGGGTGGTGGTAATCACGACCCGGAAGTCCGCGTTACGGTGATGCCACTGGAGTAAAGAAGATCAACTGTAGGAGCGAGCCTGCTCGCGATAGCGGTGTTTCAGTCAAACAAATATTGGATATGCCGCCGCCATCGCGAGCAGGCTCGCTCCTACAGGGATTGTGGTGTTCTGTGGAATTCGATTGGCCTGCGAGGGTCGGCAGCGGCGCTGCCAACCCTGGACACAGATCCGGTGGGCCCGATCAGATCATCCGGCCCGGAGGGTCTCAGGCGTCGGGCGCCTGGTCTTTCGGTGCATCAACATCATCTTCTGCTGCCACTTCTTCCCCGTCAGGGTTCAGTGCTGTTTCTTCAGCTGTAGCTTTCTTGCGCTGAAGCTTTTCCTCTTTCTTCTGTTCCTTGGCCAAGTCACGCTGACGTTTGGCGAAGGAGTAGTTGGGTTTAGCCATGGGCGATCCTCTGGGGTCGAAGGTGAGGTTGAGCGGCGCGTATTCTGCCCTGTATCGGTGCCGAGTCGTTAGTCGGGTTTTTGCTCGACCCACTTCGGCGGTACGCTCGGTTGCCAGGCATCGAGGGCTTCGAGCAGCGTCTGTGGCGATTCGCTCACCTGCAGCATGTCACGGTGAGCCCCGCGAACGAAGCCTTCGCCGACGATGTGATCAAGAAAACCGGTGAGTTTGCTGTAGAAACCGTTCACTTCCAGCAAACCCAGCGGTTTGCCGTGGTAGCCGAGCTGGCCCCAGGTCCAGACTTCGAACAGCTCTTCGAGGGTGCCAAGGCCGCCGGGCAGTGCGATAAAGGCATCGCTGAGCTCGGCCATCCGCGCCTTGCGCGCGTGCATGCCATCGACGACTTCCAGGCGGGTCAGGCCGCTGTGGCCGATTTCCTTGTCCTTGAGGCTTTGCGGGATGATGCCGATCACTTCACCGCCGGCCGCCAGGGCCGCATCGGCGACGATGCCCATCAAGCCCACGGCGCCACCACCATACACCAGGGTCAGCTTGCGCTCGGCCAACGCCCGGCCAAGGGCCACGGCTGCTTCGCGGTAAGCCGGGTTGGTGCCGGTGCTGGCACCACAAAATACACAAACGGATGTTAAAGACATGCCTTGCTCCTTGGTCGATCAGGGCCACAGAGTAAAGGCAGGCGCGCGGCACTCCAAGGGCTAGACTTGGTGTTCCGGGGTTTCGTACGTGCCGCTGGCGCCGCAGGCGTAGGCGGCCAGCAAACTGCACAACAAGCTGTTGATCGACATGACAGACATTCCATTTGAAGGGGGACGGCCTGATGATAGGCCCGGGCCAGACACTTGGCCGGTAGATATTTCGCATCGGTGCCATAGCGCGAAAGTTGTATACAATTTTTGATTCAAGTCATATGAACTTGCGAAGTTTTCAGGCAGTCTTCTGTTCATTCGCGATTTCGTTAACCCTGCCTTGGAGATTCACCATGTTTGCCAAACTTGTTGCGGTATCCCTGTTGACACTGGCCAGCAGCCAACTGATGGCTGCAGAGTGCAAAGTCACCGTCGACTCCACCGACCAGATGTCTTTCGACACGAAGGCCATTGAAATCGACAAGAGCTGCAAGACGTTTACCGTGGAACTCAAGCACTCCGGCAGCTTGCCGAAGAACGTCATGGGCCATAACTGGGTGCTGAGTAAAGAAGCCGACATGCAGCCGATCGCCACCGATGGCCTGAGCGCCGGCATCGACAAGCAGTACCTGAAGGAAGGCGATGCGCGCGTGATCGCCCATACCAAAATCATCGGCGCCAAGGAAACCGACTCGGTGACCTTCGACGTGTCGAAGCTTGATGCCAACGAAAAATACGGCTTCTTCTGCTCGTTCCCGGGCCACATCTCGATGATGAAAGGCACCGTTACCCTGAAGTAATCAGGCACACCGCGTCATCGTTCATCGCTGGCAAGCCAGCTCCCACAAGGTTCTATGTCGGACACAATGTTTGTGAGCACCCGAAACCCTGTGGGAGCGAGCTTGCTCGCGAATGGGCCATCAACATCGACAAATATGTTGGCCAAAGAAAAGCCCGCTGAGGATCGCTCCTCAGCGGGCTTTTTCATTCACTCACGCCTCAAGGCGCAAACGGCATCACCCGCTTGTGGTGCGTCTTGTTGTACGTGCTGACGATGATCTTGAACGCTTCCTCACGCACCGGCTGGCCATGCAGGAAAGCGTCGATCTCGGCGTAGGTCACGCCGTGGGACGCTTCGTCCGGCTTGCCCGGCGACAGGTCTTCAAGGTCGGCGGTCGGGACTTTTTCCACCAGCGATTCCGGTGCGCCAAAGCTGCGCGCAATCGCCCGGACCTGGTTTTTCACCAGGCCGCTGAGCGGTGCCAGGTCACAGGCGCCGTCACCGAACTTGGTGAAGAAACCCATCACCGCTTCCGCCGCGTGGTCGGTGCCGATCACCAGGCCATGGGCCGCGCCGGCGATGGTGTACTGGGCGACCATGCGCATGCGCGCCTTGGTGTTGCCGAGCACGAAATCCACCGAGACCGCGTGCTTGCCTTCGAACGCCGCCACTTCATTGGCCAGAGATTTGACTGCCGGACCGATGTTCACAGTGTGGCGCTCGTCCGGGTTGATGAAATCCACCGAAGCCTGGGCATCGTGTTCATCGAACTGGGTCTCGTACGGCAGGCGCACGGCGATGAACTTGTAGCTGCCGTCACCCGTGCGCTGGCGCAGTTCACGCATGGCGCGCTGGGCCAGCAGGCCGGCGGTCAGGGAGTCGACACCGCCACTGATGCCCAGCACCAGGGTCTTGAGCCCGGAATTGACCAGGCAATCCTGGATGAAGGTGATCCGTCGGGCGACTTCGGCCTCAAGGGCGGCCTGGTCGGCGAACGGCGGTTGAACCTTGAGCTGCTCAGCAATCTCACGCTGTACGGCTTGCATGAATTCACTCCTTGCTTGATGTGCTGGAAAGGGCGGCAGGAACCTGGAAAACGTGTCGCAAGTAAGCGACGAAATTCGGGTCTTTGCAGTGCGTCTTGCCTGGCTCGTCGGAGATCTTCGCCACCGGCTGGCCGTTGCAGGCGGTCATTTTAAGCACGATGCTCATCGGTTCGACACCCGGAATATCACACGTCAGGTTGGTGCCGATGCCGAAGCTGACATTGATCCGACCGCGCAGCGCCCGGAATATCTCCAGGGTCTTGGGCAATGTCAGGCTATCGGAGAAGGTCAGCGTCTTGCTCATCGGGTCGATGCCGAGCTTGTGATAGTGGGCGATGGCTTTTTCCGCCCAGACCACCGGATCGCCCGAGTCGTGGCGCAAACCGTCGAAAAGTTTGGCGAAAAACAGGTCGAAATCGCCGAGGAAGGCATCCATGGTGATGCAGTCGGTCAGGGCGATCCCCAGCAAACCGCGATACTCGCGGACCCAGCAGTCGAGGGCGGCAATCTGACTGTCGATCAATCGCGGACCGAGTTGCTGGTGAGCCATGATCCATTCGTGAGCCATTGTGCCCAGCGGCTTCATGTCCAGTTCCCGGGACAGGTGTACGTTGCTGGTGCCGACGAAACGGCCGGGGAAATCGTGCTTGAGCACGTTCACCACTTCTTCCTGCACGCGGTACGAAAAGCGCCGGCGCGTGCCGAAATCGGCTACCTGCAATTCCGACAATTCGTCGCTGCTGGCGTTGGCGGTGAGCCAGTCGAACTTGCGATAGAGCTGCTCGCGGGCCTGCTCGAGGACGATTTCCCGGTAACGATAGCGGTTACGCACTTCGCTGACGATCGCCAGTATCGGCACTTCAAACAGGATCACATGCAACCACGGCCCGCGCAGGCGGATAAACAGCTCGCCGTTTTCGATGCCGGTGTGGATGTAGCGCAAGTTGAAGCGAAACAGCCCGAGAAAGCGCAGGAAATCCGGCTTCAGGAAGCTGATGCGCTCCAGAAAACTCAACTGGTCGGCGCTCAGGCTCAACTCGGCCAGGCGCTCGATCTGGAAACGGATCTCCGCCAGGTACGGGCGCAAATCCTCACTGTTACGGCAACGAAACTCCCATTCGACTTCGACGTTCGGGTAGTTGTGCAGCACCGCCTGCATCATCGTCAGTTTGTAGAAGTCGGTGTCGAGCAGGTTCTGCACGATGCGATCGGCAAACACACTCTCGCTCATAACGGGGGTTCTCCACATTCAATAGAGCTAGTGGCGCATATCAGTGGTGAGGATTGCCAGCGATTTTTGCGTTATCAGTGGTAGCGGGGTGGTCAACCTGCTCCAGCATCCACTTCACAAAATCCCGCACCTTCGGCACTTCCGCCGAATGCTCCGGATACGCCAGGTAATAGGCATCGGTGCTGGGCATTGCATGCTGCCAGGGAATGACCAGTTTGCCTTCGGCCAGTTCCTCTTCCACCAGAAACCGGGGCAGCAATGCGACGCCGCAGCCGACCTGCGCGGCGCGGATGCACATGTAGAAGGTTTCGAAGCGCGGGCCGTGGTAGCTGTGTTCGGTGTGGTAGCCCTGACTGTCGAACCAGTCATGCCAGCCCTGGGGGCGTGAGGCGTTTTGCAGCAGGACCAGATCGGTGAGTTGCGTCGGGTCGGTGAACGGCTCGGCTGGCAGGCTGCCGGGAGCGCATACCGGCACCAGTTCTTCGCTGAACAACTTCAGGCATTCGGTACCCGGACGTGAGCCCTGGCCAAAGTAGAACGCCAGGTCACTGCGGCCTTGCAGCAGATCATCGGCTTCCTGTTCGCTGCACAGGTCCAGGTGAATCGACGGATGGCGTAGGCGCCAGCCTTTCAGCCGCGGCACCAGCCAGCGTGCGCCGAATGTCGGGGGCGTCGAGACGCGCAGGACTTCGGTTTCGCCGCCGTAGGAGCGCAGGTAATGGGTCGACATCTCGACCTGCGTGAGGATTTTTCGTACTTCCACCAGGTACAAATCGCCCGCCGGGGTCATTTGCAGGCGTCGACGCACCCGGCGAAACAGCAAGTGCTGCAGCAGCTCTTCCAGTTGCGCGACCTGCTTGCTGACGGCGCTCTGGGTCAGGTTCAGTTCTTCGGCGGCCCGGGTGAAGCTCAGATGCCGGGTCACGGCTTCGAAACACTGCAGGGCAGCGATCGATGGCAAATAGCGTTTGTTCAGCATGGGCGGTCCTTTGTTCTTGTCTCTTTATTGCCAGCAATGCACAGCATGAATAAACGGAATGATATCTCTCTTAAAGGTCGTTTGTTGAGTAACCTCCGGGCAGCTAAAACTACAGGTCTGATCAGCCGTGATTTTCCGGCTGCACGTGTTCTGTCTTTTGCTTGAGGAGTGACCCATGGTTGCCGCATTGCTTGATCGTCTAGGTGTGAACCCGGCCCTGTACCAGAACGGCAAAGTGCCGGTGCATTCGCCGATCGATGGCAGCAGGATCGCCGCCGTGAACTGGGAAGGCGCCGCTGAAGTCGAGCAGCACATCAGTCGCGCAGATCATGCGTTCGAACTGTGGCGCAAGGTTCCGGCGCCGCGCCGTGGCGAACTGGTGCGTCAACTGGGCGACATTCTGCGTGAATATAAAGCCGATCTCGGCGAGCTGGTGTCCTGGGAAGCCGGCAAGATCACTCAGGAAGGCCTGGGCGAAGTTCAGGAAATGATCGACATCTGCGATTTCGCCGTCGGTCTGTCCCGCCAGTTGTACGGTTTGACCATCGCCTCCGAGCGTCCTGGTCACCACATGCGTGAAACCTGGCACCCGCTGGGCGTCGTCGGCGTGATCAGCGCGTTCAACTTCCCGGTCGCGGTCTGGGCCTGGAACGCTACGCTGGCGCTGGTCTGCGGCAACCCGGTGATCTGGAAACCGTCGGAAAAAACTCCGCTGACGGCACTGGCCTGCCAAGCGCTGTTCGATCGCGTGCTGAAGAACTTCAGTGACGCCCCACCGCACCTGAGCCAAGTCATCATCGGTGGCCGCGATGCCGGCGAAGCGCTGGTCGACGACCCGCGTGTCGCACTGGTCAGCGCCACTGGCAGTACCCGCATGGGCCGCGAAGTGGCACCGAAAATCGCCGCACGTTTCGCTCGCAGCATTCTGGAGCTGGGTGGTAACAACGCAATGATCCTCGGCCCAAGCGCCGATCTGGACATGGCCGTTCGCGCGATCCTGTTCAGTGCCGTCGGCACCGCCGGTCAGCGTTGCACCACGCTGCGTCGCCTGATTGCCCACGAATCGGTCAAGGAAGAAATCGTCACCCGCCTGAAAGCTGCCTACTCCAAAGTGCGCATCGGTCACCCGCTGGAAGGCAACCTGATCGGCCCGCTGATCGACAAACAAAGCTTTGAAAACATGCAGGACGCGCTGGAACAAGCGCTGAGCGAAGGCGGCCGGGTGTTCGGCGGCAAGCGCCAGCTGGAAGACAAATTCCCGAATGCCTACTACGTTTCGCCAGCCATCGTCGAAATGCCGGAGCAGAGCGACGTGGTCTGCCACGAAACCTTCGCGCCGATCCTCTACGTGGTCGGTTACAGCGACTTCAACGAAGCGCTGCGCCTGAACAACGCCGTGCCACAAGGCTTGTCCTCGTGCATCTTCACCACCGACGTGCGTGAAGCGGAGCAGTTCATGTCGGCGGTGGGCAGCGACTGCGGCATTGCCAACGTCAACATCGGCCCGAGCGGTGCGGAAATCGGCGGTGCGTTTGGTGGCGAGAAAGAAACCGGCGGTGGCCGTGAGTCGGGCTCCGACGCATGGCGCGGCTACATGCGCCGTCAGACCAACACCGTGAACTACTCGCTGGAGTTGCCGTTGGCGCAGGGCATTACGTTCGACTGAAGGGCCTCATCGCGGGCAAGCCTTGCTCCTACGGGATTTGTGTTGTGGCACATACCTGTAGGAGCAAGGCTTGCCCGCGATGCTTTTGATTTTAGTTTGTTAGGTTTCATTTTCGGAGTCTGGCAATGCCGTTACGCGAAGAGTGTCTGTGGGAAAAACTGACGCCGCAAAGGCCGGACAATTCGGCCCTCAAGGGTGAGGTCACGGTGGATGTCTGCGTCATCGGCGCCGGGTTTACCGGTTTGTCGGCGGCGGTGCATCTGCTGGAGCAAGGCAAGACCGTTTGTGTGCTGGAGGCTCACCGCGCCGGCCATGGTGGTTCGGGGCGCAACGTCGGGCTGGTCAATGCCGGGATGTGGATTCCCCCGGACGAGATCGAAGCCGGGTTTGGCGAGGCGGTTGGCAGCCAGCTCAACCGCATGCTGGGGGCGGCGCCATCCCTGGTGTTCAGCCTTGTGGACAAGTACAACATCGATTGCCAGTTGCGCCGCGAAGGCACGCTGCACATGGCGCACAACGCCCGTGGCGAAGCGGACTTGCGCAGTCGTGAAGAACAATGGAAACGCCGTGGTGCGCCGGTGGAACTGCTCACCGGGCAAGCCTGCGAACAAGCCACCGGTACCAAGAAAATCGCCGCCGCGCTGCTCGACCGGCGTGCCGGAACCCTCAACCCGATGGCCTACACAACGGGGCTGGCCAAAGCGGCCACCGGCCTCGGCGGCCAATTGTTCGATCATTCCCCGGTGACCCGACTCGAACGTCAGGGCCAGCGCTGGTCGGTGCAGACTGCTCAGGGTTCGGTACTGGCCGAGCAAGTGGTGATCGCCTCCAACGCCTACACCGAAGGTGACTGGACCGAGCTGCGGCGCAATTTCTTCCCCGGCTATTACTATCAAGTGGCGTCGGTGCCGTTGACCGAAGACGCTGCGCAACAAATTCTGCCCGGTGGCCAGGGATCCTGGGACACCCGTCAGGTCCTGAGCAGTATTCGTCGCGACAAGGACGGGCGCCTGCTTCTTGGCAGTCTGGGTAATGGCAACCAGAAGCCGGCCTGGTTCCTCAAGGCCTGGGCTGATCGCGTCCAGCAGCATTATTTTCCCTACCTCAAACCGGTTGAATGGGAGTGTACCTGGACCGGTTGCATCGCCTTCACCCCCGATCATCTGATGCGCCTGTTCGAACCGGCGCCCGGTTTGGTGGCAGTCACCGGTTACAACGGGCGGGGCGTGACCACGGGAACGGTGGTCGGCAAGGCCTTTGCCGATTACCTGTGTAACGGAAATCCTCAAGCGC
>RCUS01001045.1_pt1 | contig 15347 bp, 13 predicted proteins | sample 2166221 | NCBI WGS metagenome assembly RCUS01 (sample SAMN09932758, study PRJNA488358) | compost metagenome | isolation source: compost soil in cyclohexanecarboxylic | place: Germany: Experimental Botanical Garden | reverse complement strand
GCCGAAGCCATCGGCCTGCAGCGCCAGCGCGCCACCAGCGAACATGCGCTGGCCGTCCTGCTGGGCAAACCGGCCGCCAGCTTCACGGCGACCGTCAACCCGCTGCAGGACAGCGGCTTCCTGCCCGTGATCCCGGCCGGCATGCCGTCGTCGCTGCTGGAGCGCCGTCCCGACATCGCCTCGGCGCAGCGCACCATGGAAGCGTCGAATGCGCGCATCGGCGTGGCGAAATCGGCCATGTTCCCGGCCTTGACCCTGAACGCGTCCGGTGGCGGCGCGTCCGACACCTTCTCGGACATCTTCAAGTGGAGCAGCCGCTCCTGGCTGCTGGGCGCCCTGATGTCGATGCCGATCATCGACGGTGGCCGCAACAAGGCGGCCGTGAGCCGCAGCGAAGCACAGCTGGAAGAGTCGGTGGCGACGTATCGCCAGAGCGTGCTGGTGGCCTTCGCCGAGGTGGAAGACAACCTGGCCGGCCTGCGCATCCTGTCGGGCCAGACGCAGCAGATCGACGAAGCCGTCGTTTCGGCGCGCCGTTCGGCCGACCTGGCGCAAAAGCTGTACGACGCGGGCCGTTCCAGCTACCTTGATTTGCTTGACGCGCAGCGCAACCTGGCGACCATCGAGCGCAATGCCGTGCAATTGCGCGGCAACCGCGCCGTCACCACCGTGGCGCTGATCCGCGCCCTGGGCGGCGGCTGGGGCGAGACGGAGCCGCAAGTGGCGGCCAACTAGTTTCCCGGCACCGCGGGCTGGAACCTTTCCGGCCCGCGACAAGGGAGCCTGCCTGAAACGGCGCCGTGCACAGCATGGCGCCGTTTTTTTATGCCTGCGTCTGCCCGCACCGCAGGTCGGCCTGGCGCGCGGCGCGGCAGGTAGGCTTGGCGTATGGCGCGGTAGGTCGGCTTAGCGCATGGCGCGTAAGCCGACACCAGCCCCGCCCTAAATCAGGAAAAAATCAAAAAATAAGTTGAATCCAATCCCCGCCCCACCGCGTAAGTACTCCTGCAATCATGCACACGCAGTCATCCAGGAGATCCATCATGCGCACCTTCCTTCCCGCAGCACTGTTTGTCACATCCATGCTGGCCGCCAGCGCTCCCTTTGCCGCCGACATGACCACCATGGTGGGTGGCCAGAGCATGTACCCGAGCAAGGACATTGTCGATAACGCCGTCAATTCAGCCGACCACACGACCCTGGTCGCTGCCGTCAAGGCGGCCGGCCTGGTCGATACCCTGAAAGGCAAGGGGCCATTTACCGTGTTCGCACCGACGAATGCGGCCTTTGGCAAGCTGCCTGCCGGCACCGTCGACACCCTGGTGAAGCCGGAAAACAAGGCCACCCTGACAAAGATCCTCACTTACCACGTGGTACCGGGAAAATACGACTTCAAGGCGCTGGCCAAGGAAATCAAGATGCACGACGGCAAAGCAACCCTGCCGACGGCCAGCGGCGGCAAGCTGATGTTCGCCATGAACGGCATGCACAACATCGTGGTGATGGATGAAAGCGGCAATAGCGCCAACATCAGCACCTATGACGTGTACCAGTCGAATGGCGTGATCAACGTCATCGACACGGTGCTGATGCCTAAATAAGTGGGCGAAAAAAAGACAGGGAAAACCCTGTCTTTTTGCTTGATGCCGTGCTGCTTACTTGGCTGGTGCAGGCGCAGGAGCTGGTTCCGCAGCTGCCGCCGGTGCTGCTTTTTCCGCAGGAGCTGCCTTCTTCGCCTTGTGATGCTTGGCTTTCTTGTGCGCCGCCGGCTTGACGGCTGCTGCCGGCGCTTCAGCCTTGGCTGCTGGCGCGGCTGCTACGGCAGGCGTCGCTGGCGTGGCGGCAGGAGCGGCTGGCGCCTGGGCGAAAGCGGCGGTGGCAAACAGGCTGGCAACGAGGGTGGCGATAACTTTTTTCATGATGATGTCCTGGTAAGTAGGGTGGCGTATCGAATCGGGTACGTATGTGCTGGATTACTTGGCTGGCGCCGCTTCAGCGGCGGCCGATGCCAGTTTTTCGTCAGCCTTGGCCTTGGTTTTCGTGGCCTTGTGGTGCGCCTTGGTTTTCGTGGTGGCCGCTTCCGCTTTGGCGCTGGCGACTTCCGTTTTCGCGGCGACGACTGCCTTGGCTTCTTTCGCATCGGCCTTGACGACGGCTTGCGCTTCCTTGGCGTCCGCTTTCACGACAGCCTTGGTGTGTGCCGCTTCCACTTTGGCGGGAACCGAGGCTGCGGGGGCGGCCGGCGCTGCGGGCGCCTGGGCAAAGGCAGCGCTTGCGAACAGGCCGGCGATCAGGGTAGCAATTACTTTTTTCATGGTGCAGTCCTCAGTGGTGGTTTGTCTGGTATGTCTGTTGGTGCCGGGATGATTCCCGTGTCACTGAGCATAAAACGCGCCCCGGATCGCTGCCGTTGACGGCCATTACAAACGCTTACATCTGCGCGGCATCCGCGTCCAGGATGGCTTTCAGGATGTCTTCCGAACGGCGTTGTCCATAGCCTTTTCCATACGCGCTGGATGCAATGCTCACCACCATGCGGCGGGCCGGTATCACATAGATCTTGTTGCCGCCGTTGCCCGAGGCGAAATGCACGGCGATCTTCTTGCCGCCGATGTCCTGCGTCTTCGCGTACCAGAAATAGCCGTAGCTGTCCGCGTAGCGGTCCGTGGCGCCGATGGCCACGCGCGGCGCCAATGCGGCTTGCAGCCAGGCGGCGTCGATCACCCGCTTGCCGTCCACCACCCCATCATCGAGCACCATCTGCCCGATCTTCGCCGTGTCGCGCGCGCGCAGCGACAAGTTGCCTTGTCCTTTCGGATGGTGTGCCACGTCGCGGCCCCAGCTCCAGCGCGTGATGCCGAGCGGGGCGAACAACACCTTGGCCGCATGCGTTTCCAGGTCGGCGCCGCTGGTGTTTTCCACCACGCGCCCGGCGACGTAGGAACCCAGCGAGTTGTAGCGGTACAGCGTGCCTGGCGCCGTGGCGGCCGGCACGGCGCGCACGAAGGCGGCGGGATCGGGCGCTTCATCGAGCTTGTCTTCATTGCCCGGCGAGTGTTCGTCTTCATCAAAGGCGGCCAGGCCCGAACGCATGGTCAGCAAGTCGTCGATGACAACCTTGCCCGCCGGGCTGCCGGCCACCTCGGGCCAGTAGTCGCCCACCGTTTTGCCGGTGGCCAGCTGGCCGCGCGCCACGGCGGCACCCACCAGCAGCGCGGTGATGCTCTTGCCGGCCGAGCGGATGTCGTGCAGGGTATCGGCCGTCTCGCCGTTGTAATAGCGTTCGGCGACGATGGCGCCATCGCGCAGCACGACGACGGCGCGCAAGTCGCCATGGGTGTCGCGGTCCTGCGCTTGCAGTACCTGGTCGAAGGGGGCATGGGAGGCGTCCTGCGCCAGCACGGCGCAGGGGAAGAGGAGGGAGGCAATCAGTGGCAGGGACAAGCGGCGCATGGACAGCTTTCGTGGCGATGGGTCGGACGGACAGTGTCGCCCAATTGCGCCGCCGTGTGGCGATCCGCCTGGTTTATTTGCTGAAGTTTGCATGAAGCGGGCGTGCTGGCGCTTCCTGCGTCGGCGTTTTTTCCGCTTGCCGCATGCGCGCGCGGCGCTTGCGCAGCCAGATGACCAGTCCCGTCGCGCTCAGCATGGCCACTACCAGGCCCATGGCGGAAATCAGGATGCGTCCCGGCAGGCCGAGTATGCGCCCCGAATGCAGCGGGAATTGCGCCTGCAGGAAGATGTCGCCCGCGCTGCCCGTGCCCGGCACCACGCCGCCGGCCGGCTTGCCGTCGCGGCCATCGAAATACAGCCACGCATTGCCCAGGCCACCGTCGCCATGGTCGTTGTCCGCCTCGAAGAAGCCCACGCCATACAGGCCATAGCTGGATGAGTAAAACACGCCGCCAGCGGGCAGCGTCCAGCCGCGTCTTGCCGCTTCCGTTTTTGCCAGCGCCACCGCCTGTTCGCGCGTCAGCAGCGGCTCGATGGGTTTTTCCGGCGGCTGCGGCGTGCGGCTGTCGAAAGCATTCGGGCTGAGGGTGGAAAATTTCGCCACCAGCGGGCGCATCACCTGGGTTTGCAGATTCATCGAGACTGAGGTGACGGCCAGCACCAGCAGCAGCAACCAGACCCACACGCCGCCCGAGCGGTGCAGGTCGAAGTTCAGTTTGTGGCCGCCTTCGCGCCAGCGGATGGCCAGCGATTTGCGCCAGCTGCGCCAGTTCGGGAACGACAGGTACAGCGCGATGCCGCAATCGAACAGCCACACGATGCCGACGATGCCCATCAACCACACGCCCAGTTCGATGCCCCAGCCATCGGGAATGTGCATGGTGTAGTGCAGCTTGTACAGGAAGGGCAGCAGGTTTTCGCGCGTCAGCGAGACCACGCCCCACTGGCGCGTGCCCTGGATGGCGCCCGTGACGGGATCGATGGCCACCTGGTTGAAGCCCGGCTCAAACGGCTTGCCCGTCGCGGGGTCGAGCCGGCTCTCGACCGATAGCAGCGCCGTGTGGCCAGGCTCGATCGCCGTGAGCGTGTAGTTGACGCGCAGGCGCGGGTCCTGCGCCTCGAGCTGGCGCGCCAGTTCCAGGCCCGACTTTGCCACCCCCGCTTCCGTGCCGCTGGCGGCGTGGAACAGCTGCGGATTGAGCCAGGCATCAAGTTCGTGATCCCACGAGATCACGGCGCCCGTCAGACCGGAAACGAAGAGAAAAAGCGCCACCGCCAGGCCAAACCAGCGGTGCAGAACCACCATCGAAGGACGCAGTCGCATGGCGGCTCCCTAGTATTTCCAGCTCAGGGTGGCGCTGCCATTGCGGCCGGCCGCATACAGCGACTGGGTCCAGTACAGGCTCGTCAGGTGCTTCTTGTCCGTCACGTTGTTCACGTTCAGCGACAGGCTGACATTGCGGCTGATGGCGTAGCTGGCCATCAGGCCCAGTTGCGCATACGCGCCCTGGTGCAGGGTGGTCGTGTCGTCGATGCGGTTGTAGATGGCGTCCTGCCAGGTCAGGCTGGCGCCCACTTTCAGCGCCGGTACGGCCGGCACATGGTAGGTTGTGGCAAGGTGGAACTGCTTGCGCGGAATGAAGGTACGCGCATCCTTGCCGTCGTCGCCCTTGATGCGCAGCTGGGAATAGCCGGCGCTGGCTTGCCAGCCCTTCGCCAGTTCGCCTGAGGCATCTAGCTCGAAACCCTGCGAGTCCGAATCGACGCCCTTGTAGAAAGTCTTGAAGTCGGGCGTGGTGCCGGCCGCTTCGGCCACGTTCTTCTGGCGCGTCTTGAACAGCGCGCCGGACAGGTTCAAGCGGCCATCGAACCAGTCGCTTTTCAGGCCCGCTTCCAGGCTCTTGCCGGTGGCTGCCGCCAGGGTCTGGCCCGTGCTGTCGATGCTGCTTTGCGGGTTGAAGATCTCCGTGTAGCTGCCGTAGGCCGACACATGGCGGCTGATGTCGTACACCAGGCCGATATACGGCGTGGTGTCGCTTTGCGACTTGGCCTGGCTGACGCCATACGCGCTGCCCGTGCTGTCGGCCTTGACGGTGTTTACGCCTGCCAGCAGTTTGGCATTGTCGGCCAGGTTGAAGCGGGCGGCCAGGTAGGCGTTCTTGCGTTCGTCCTGGTAGGCGCTGCCATCGGTCGAGGCGTCAAAGGCCGGTTCAGGGTAGGAGCCGTCGAACGCCGTGCCGTTCGGCAGGGCCGTGCCGATGCCGCGGCCATAATAGGAGATATCGTCGAGCGTGGATTTCGACCAGGCCAGCCCCATGCTCAGGTCATGCTGGCGCCCTGCCAGCGTGAATTTTCCCGTGGCGGCGACATCGAGCAGGCGCTGCTTGTTGGTCGAGCCGTAGCGCGACGGATAGCTGAACAAGCCGTCGCCCGTGGCCTTGTCCGGCGTGCCGTAAACATAGAACAGCTTCGAGTCGGAGCTGGAGCGGTTGTAGGTGGCGGTGGCGGTCACGCGCCAGTCGGCATTGAACTGGTGCGCCAGTTCGGCGAAGGTGCTGTTGTTGAGGATACTCCAGCGCGACCAGTCGGCCGAGGTCGAGGTGGAAATCGGGTAGTTGGTCGGCGTGCCGTCCGTGTAGGCGATGGGCAGGGCGCCCCACATGCCGCCTTTGGCCAGGTTGTTCTGGTAGCTGTGGCCCATGGCCACGGTTGTCGCTGGCGTGAGTTTCGCTTCGACGATGGCGTAGGCGACATCCTTGCGCGGCGAGTAGCGGTCCAGGTAGGAATCGCCCTCTTCATGCGCGACGACAAAGCGCGCGGCCACCTTGCCATCGGCGCTGAGCGGCGTCGATACGTCGGCATCGAGGCGGCGCGTATTCCAGGAGCCGAGGGTGACGCCCGCGGCAGCGGCCAGGCCGGCCGTCGGGCGCTTGCGCACGAAGTTGACGGTGGCCGATGGATTGCCGGTGGAGGAAATCAGGCCGTTCGCGCCGCGCACGATGTCGACGCGCTCGAACAGCGCCGTATCGAGGTCGCCCATCACGTTGCCGAAGACGAAAGGAATGCCCACGCCGTCGAACTGGAAATTGGTGATGTCGTAGCCGCGCGCCGTGTAATAGGTGCGGTCCGTTTCCACCGCTTCCACCGTCACGCCTGTCGTTTGCGCCAGCACCTTGCTGGCGTTGTCGAGCTTGAAATCGTCCATCTGCGCCCGCGTGACGACGGAGACGGCTTGCGGCGTGTCGCGCAGCGACAGGTCGAACTTGCTGGCGGAGGCGCTCTTGCGCGTCGTGTACGCGTTCGCGTCGCTGCTGCCCGTGACCGTGATGGTCTGCATTACCGGCGCGTCGTCGGCGGCGCCTTCGGCCGCAGTGCTCTCGGCACCATGCGCCATGCCGGCGCCCAGCGCCAGTGAAATGGCCAGGGCCAGCGGATGCAGCGACAGTGCGGGGCGGGAAGAGGGGACGGTACGACCTGGCATGAAACGGCTCCTGATAGATGAATGCAAATGAGAATAATTCGCAATTCTATTTTAGCGGTGGTCAGGGTGGCAAATTTTTTGTGACTGGAAAGCGTTGTTTTTTGTTTCTTTACATGCTTTTACATGGACTTTGGCAGAGGGTGGCCAGTGCTTTCAGGTGTTGCTGTGGTCGCGCAAAGCAAAAAGACAGCCGAAGCTGTCTTTTTCTGGAAGCGCGGCGGATTACTTCGCCGGCGTTGCAGGAATGGCTTCCGCCGCTTTCGCTTCGTCCGCCGCCAGTTTGGCTTTCTTGGCCTTGTGATGCGCCTTGGCTTTCGTCACTTTGGCATCGGCCTTGGCGCTGGCCACGTCGGCCTTCGCATCGGCTGCAACGGCCGCTTCTTTTGCATCGGCTTTCACGACGGCCTTGGTTTCCTTGGCTTCCGCCTTGGCCACGGCCTTGGTGTGGGCCGCTTCCGCCTTGGCAGGCACCGATGCTGCCGGAGCGGCTGGCGTTTGGGCGAAGGCTGCGGTAGCGAACAGGCCGGCGATCAGGGTAGCGATGACTTTTTTCATGATGTAATCCTTGGTAGTGAAGTGGGCTGGTGACTGCGGGTACGAGGGCGATTATTTGGTGACGGCAGGCGCTGCTTCAGCGGTGGCCGATGCCAGCTTTTCGTCGGCCTTGGTCTTGGTTTTCTTGGCCTTGTGATGGGCCTTGGCCTTGGTGGCGACAGCTTCCGTCTTGGCGCTGGCGACTTCCGTTTTCGCGGCGACGACTGCCTTGGCTTCTTTCGCATCGGCCTTCACGACGGCTTGCGCTTCCTTGGCGTCCGCTTTCGCGACAGCCTTGGTGTGGGCCGCTTCCACTTTGGCCGGTACCGATGCTGCCGGCGCTGCCGGAGCGGCTGGCGTTTGGGCGAAGGCTGCGGTGGCGAACAGGCCGGCGATCAGGGTAGCGGTGATATTGACGATGCGGTTTTTCATGGTGCAGTCCTCGGTGGTGGTTTGTCTGGTGTGGCGGGATGATTCCCGTGTCACTGAGCAGAAAACGCGGCTGGGAATGCTTGCGTTGACGGACATTACAAACGCTTACACTCTGCCTGTCGCATGCCGCATTCATGCTTCACAGACGGTGCTTCATGCAGCGATGCTGCCCGCCTGTCGCATGCTGGCCGGGCAGGCTGGTCTGCACGCTAGAATGGCGCCATCTTCATATCGAGCGCATCCCATGTCCGCCATCGCCTTTTCCACCGCTCCGCCATGTCACGATCCGCGCCTGGTGCGCGCGTACCTGAAACAGACCGTGCTGCGCCTCTACGGCGTGATGCTGCCGATACTGGCGATAGTGATGGGTTTGATGTTGCTGCTGCTGATGCACCTGCTCAAAGGCAGCACGGCGGGCTGGTTGCAGCTGGCGTATGGCGCGTTCATGCTGCTGTTGCCAGCCATCTGTGCCCGCACGATGGTGCACCAGCAGCTGCGCAAATTCAGCGAGGAAGGTGTTGCCCTGAGCGAGGAACTGGTGGCGGCGCGCGTCTCGCGTGAACTGGTGTCGCCATTCGACATTTTTACCAGCTTTGATTTGTGCGCAGAGGCGCTGTCCGGCCTGGGGACGGGCCAGGCACTGGGCCTGACGGGGCCACCGGCCTTTGCGCATGACCCGTTCAAGCGCATCATCGTGCTGGGGCGGCAGCGGCCTTTTTGCCTGTTCGGCGCCACGCAAGTGCGCCTGTGGGCGGAGCCGGGACAGGGTGTACGCATCCACGTGGGCCGCATCCTGAGCGTGCAATGCCTGTGCATGCAGACCGGTAGCGCGTTGCGCGCCGTAGAAGCGGTGACGGCGCAGCTGCAGGCCAGCCTCGCGTGGCGTCTGCGTGCGCAGGATGCCGCATTGCGTAAACAGGCCGCCGAACGCGAAGCCTTGCAGGCGCGCCTGTCCGCGCTGCAGGCACAGGTCGAACCGCATTTTTTGTTCAACACCCTGGCCAACCTGAAGTACCTGGTACGCACGGATACGCCTGCGGCTCTGGAGATGCTCGACCACCTGATTGGCTACCTGCAGAATGCTTTGCCGGACATGCGCTCGGTATCGTCGACGCTGGGCCGCGAAATCGACCTGGCGCGCGATTACCTGGCCCTCATGCAGATCCGCATGGGCCAGCGCCTGTCCTACTCCATCGACGTGCAGGACGATCTGCGCGCCTTGCCGATGCCACCGGCCATGCTCATTTCGCTGGTGGAGAACGCATTGCGGCATGGCTTGCAGGGCGTGCCGCAGCCGGGCAGCGTGCGCCTCGCCGCCGCGCTGCGGGCTGGCATGCTGGAAGTGGCCGTGCACGATGACGGCGCCGGCCTGGCTGGCAGCGCAGCACATGGTCATGGATTGGGACTGTCGAATATTCATGCCCGTCTGGCGTTGCTTTACGGTGGGGCTGCCATCCTGGAGGTGGCACAGGCAAGTCCGGGCGGCGTGACGGCCATCTTGCGCCTGCCGCTTTCGGCAGGAGGTGCGTGATGCCGCGCGCCTTGATCGTTGAAGATGAACCGCTACTGCGTGCGGAACTGCGCGACCAGCTGCAGCTGCTGTGGCCAGGCTTGCAGATTGCGGGCGAGGCCGGCGATGGCATCGCGGCGCTGGCCTTGATCGCTGGACAGCAGCCGGACATTGTCTTCCTCGATATACAGATGCCGGGCTTGAATGGCCTGGAAGTGGCGCGGCATCTGCCCGCGCACTGCCAGGTGGTGTTTGTCACGGCCTATGCAGAGCATGCGCTGGCGGCGTTCGATGCTGGCGCCGCCGATTACCTGGTCAAGCCGCTGGCGACAGCGCGCCTGCTGCAGACCGTCAAGCGACTGCAGGCGCGCGGCGGGGAGTGCACGCCGCCGGCAATTGCCGTGTGGCAGAAGGTGTTTGCGGGGCCGGCGTCTTACCTGAAATGGATCAAGGCATCGACCGGCAATACCTTGCGCCTGCTGCTGGTGAGCGAGATCGATTTCTTCCAGTCGGATGGCAAATACACGCGCGTGGCGAGCGCCGCAGGGGAAGGGCTGATCCGCCTGACCTTGAAGGAGTTACTGGAGCAGCTCGATCCGGGGCAGTTTGCGCAGATTCACCGCAGCAGCATCGTCAATCTGCATGCGATCGAGCGCATCGACAAGGATGGCACGGCGATGCATATCCGCCTGAAGGGCGGGCGCGGCTCGTTGCCGGTCAGCGAGGCATTCGCGCGCCAGTTCCGGCAGATGTAGCGGCCCCGCTTTCCATGCACAAAAAGACAGCCGAAGCTGTCTTTCTGTGTGGAGCAAGGCTGGTGGATTACTTGGCTGCTGCCGCGGTCGCTTCAGCCTTGTCTTCGGCGGCCTTGGCCTTGGCTTTGCTGGCCTTGTGGTGAGCCTTGGCCTTGGTGGCTTTGGCGTCAGCCTTGGCGCTGGCGACATCGGCCTTGGCATCGGCGGCAACGGCTGCTTCTTTCGCATCGGCTTTCACGACGGCCTTGGTTTCCTTGGCTTCTGCGTTGGCCACTTCCTTGGTGTGCTTGGCTTCGGCCTTGGCTGGCACGGCTGGCGTTTGAGCAAAGGCTGCGGTAGCGAACAAGCCGGCGATCAGAGTAGCAGTGATATTGACAATGCGTTTTTTCATGATGCAGATCCTCGAGAAGTGGGGTTGTAGTTCAGGAGATGCATTTCCCCTGTCACTGAGGCAAAAACGCGCCGTGCGGCAATAGCGTTGACATGGATTGCGGGCAATTACAAACACTTACATTTGCTGGCGCCGGGACTCTCGTCGGCACTCTGTTAGCTGGCGTACCGCGCCGATGGCCCCGGCGGCCTAGACTCGGTGCCATCCTCACTGCATGGGTTCGCCATGAAAGCCGCCTTGAAGACCTACCAGTCCAAGCGCAATTTCGCCATCACGCCCGAGCCCGCTGGCGGCGACGAGGCGCCTGGCGCCGCGCTCACTTTCGTCATCCAGAAGCACTGGGCCAGCCGCCTGCACTACGATTTTCGTTTGGAACTCGATGGCACGATGAAAAGCTGGGCCGTGCCGAAAGGCCCCAGCTACGATACGCACGACAAGCGCATGGCGGTGCAGGTGGAAGACCATCCCATTTCCTATTCCAGCTTCGAGGGCACGATCCCGGAAAAGCAGTACGGCGCGGGCAAGGTCATCATCTGGGACAAGGGGACGTGGCAGCCGCAGGCGGCGACGCCGGATGCGCGCAAGGCGCTGGCGGCCGGCGAGCTGAAATTCACCTTGCATGGGCACAAGATGCATGGCAAGTGGGTGCTGGTGCGCATGAAAGGCAAGGGCGACAAGCGCAGTGAAAAGCAGCCGGCCTGGCTGCTGATCAAGGAAAAAGACGAGTATGCCCGGCCAGCGCTGGAGTTTTCCGTCGTCGACGAGTTCCCCGACAGCGTCAAACATAAACCTGTGCCGAAGCGCAAGCAGAGCGAAAGTCCGCCGGCAGCGCCGGTAGCGCCAGCGGCGAAACTGCCCGCCACCTTGTCGCCGCAACTGGCCACCCTGGCCGACGCGCCCCCGCCCGATGCGCAGGATTGGCTGTTCGAAGCGAAATTTGACGGCTACCGCATCCTCGCCCGCTGCGATGGCAAACAGCTGGCCCTGCTCACGCGCAACGGCAATGACTGGACGCACAAGCTGACCAAGCTGCATGCGGCCTTGCAAAAGCTGGGCTTGCCGCCGGGCTGGTATGACGGCGAAATCGTCGTCAATAACGCCGATGGCCGGCCCGATTTCGGCGCCCTGCAGCGCGCGTTCGAGGCGGACACGACGAGCGAGATCGTGTATTACCTGTTCGATGTGCCGTATTTCGATGGCCACGATCTGCGCGGCCAGCCCGTCGAGGCGCGCCGCGCGCTGCTGCGGCAGTTGTTGCAGAGCTTGCCGGCATCGCCGCTTGTGCGTTTCAGTGACACACTCGACGCCGCGCCGCGGCAATTGCTGGCCCAAGCCTGCAAGCTGGGGCTGGAAGGCGTGATCGGCAAGCGGCGCGGTTCGCCGTATGTCTCGCGCCGCTCCGGCGACTGGATCAAGCTGAAGTGCGGGCAGCGCCAGGAATTCGTTATCGGCGGCTATACGGCGCCGCAGGGCGCGCGCGAAGGCCTGGGGTCGCTGTTGCTGGGCGTCCATGATGCAGAAGGGCAGCTGCGCTATGCGGGCAATGTGGGCAGCGGTTTTGACGATGCCGCCTTGCGCGATTTGCGGCGCCGCCTCGACGCGCTGGCCGTGGATACCAGTCCGTTTGCGGGCAAGGCGGGCGGCGTGCGCGCCCCCCTGTGGGTCAAGCCGCAACTGGTGGCCGAAGTCAGCTTTGCGCAATGGACCAGCGGCGGTTCCATCCGTCATGGCGTATTTCACGGCTTGCGCCTGGATAAGAAACCAGCCGCCATCGTGCGCGAGCGGGCGCAGCGGATCGAGAAGGAGAAAACCATGCAGCAAAAGAATACCGAGCCGGACAGTGTCTTGCCGGCCAGTTTCAAGGTCAGCCATGCGGAGCGGGTGATCGACCGGGACAGTGGCGCGCGCAAGATCGACCTGGTGCGCTATTACGCGCTGGTCAGCAAGCTGATGCTCGTGCATCTGCGCGGGCGGCCCGTCTCGCTGGTGCGCGCGCCGGCCGGCGTGGGAGGCGAACTGTTTTTCCAGAAGCATGCGGACACGTCGAAAATGCCCGGCGTCAAACAGCTCGATGCGCGCCTCGATCCCGAGCATCCGCCCATGCTGGAGGTTGCAACGGCGCAAGGCTTGCTATCGGCGGCGCAATGGAATGTGGTGGAATTTCACACGCAAAATGCGCTGGCCAGCAGCTATGACACGCCGAACCGCCTGGTCTTCGACCTCGACCCGGGCAAGGGCGTGGCCTGGCCCGCCATCCAGGAAGCGGCCGTGCTGCTGCGCGCCTTTTTGACGGAGCTGGGCTTGCCCGCCTGGCTGAAAACCAGCGGCGGCAAGGGCTTGCACGTGGTCGTGCCCATCCGCCCCAAGCATGACTGGGACACGGTGAAGGCGTTTTCGCAAGCCATCGTGGCGCACATGGCCCAGCTCATTCCGCAGCGCTTTGTCGTGAAAAGCGGACCGAGCAACCGGGTCGGCAAGATCTTCATCGACTACCTGCGCAACGGCCGCGGTGCCACCACCGTGTGCGCGTGGTCGGCCCGCACGCGCTCGGGTCTGGGCATTTCCGTGCCGCTGGGCTGGGACGAACTGGACAAGCTGAAGGCGGGCGATGCATGGAATGTCGGTAACGTGCATAGCCGGCTCGACGTGGGCAACGCGCCGTGGGAGGGCTATGCGCGCAGCGCCAAGGGCATCGATGCGGCCATGAAAAAACTCGATTTCAAAACCTGAACACATTACATACGCAGTTAACTTGCGTTTACTTTTATTCGTAACTATACTTGTTACATGAAAACACCGAGCCGACTCTCCACTGTCCTGCACGGCCTGCTGCACATGGCCGGGCAGGTCGAACCCATGACTTCCGACACCCTGGCGCAATGCCTGCAGACGAACCCCGTGGTGGTGCGGCGCACGATGGCCAGCCTGCGCCAGGCCGGCATCGTGCAATCCTTGCGCGGCCATGGCGGGGGCTGGTCGCTGGCGCGGCCTTTGTCCGCCATCAGCCTGCGCGACGTCTACGCGGCCTTGCAGGAAAGCGTGACGCTGAAAGTCGATATCGGCGCGTCGCATTCGCAATGCCTGGTCGAGCGGGCCGTGACGCGGGTGCTGGCCGACGTCTACCGCGATGCCGAAGCCATGCTGGTGGCGCGCCTGGGCGACATCAGCCTGCAGGCGCTGCTGCATGACATCGGTGAAGGCGCGCCTTTTATTGCCGGCGGCCCGCCGCCTCCCCATTCCCACCCTTAATTGCCAGGAGTTCACCATGTTTGATGTCATCATCATCGGCGGCAGCTTTGCCGGCCTGTCGGCAGCGCTGCAACTGGCGCGCACGCGCCGCCCCATCGCCATCATCGACGCCGGCACGCCGCGCAACCGCTTTGCCTCCCACGCGCATGGCGTGCTGGGGCACGATGGCAAGCCCGGCAGCGCCATCCTGGCCGAGGCGCGCGCGCAGCTGGCCGCGTATCCGAACGTGACCCAGCTGTCGGGCACCGTGCATCTGGCCGCGCCGCTTGCTTCCGCCAAGCTTGCCTTTCAGGTGGCCCTGGACGATGGCACGGTGGTGCAAGGGCGGCGCCTGATCCTGGCCACGGGCGTGCGCGATATCTTGCCCGAGCTGCCCGGCGTGGCCGAGCGCTGGGGCCGGAGCGTGCTGCATTGCCCGTATTGCCATGGCTATGAAATCGGCGGCGGTGCCATCGGCGTGCTGGGCCGGCTGCCCGCGTCCGTACACCAGGCCAGTCTGATTGCCGACTGGGGCGACGTGACCCTGTTCACGGCAGGCATGCCGCCGCTCGACGATGACGCCCTCGCGTTGCTGGCGCGGCGCAAGGTCAGCATTGAGGGCAGCGCCGTCACCGCCATCGAGGGGGAGTCGCCGGCGATCTCCGGCGTCCGCCTGGCCGATGGCCGTTTGATCCCGCTGCGGGCGTTGTTCCTGGCCGCCCCCGTACAGCAGGCCAGTCCGCTGGCGCAGCAGCTGGGTTGCGAATTGGAAGAGGGCATGATGGGACCCATCGTGCAAGTGGACGCCATGAAGATGACTTCCGTGCCGGGCGTGCATGCGGCCGGCGACGCGGCGCGCGCCATGGCCAATATCAGCTTTGCCATGGCCGATGGGGTGATGGCGGCCGTGGGCGCCCACCATGCGCTGATCACGGAGGAAGGGCAGGCGTAGCCTGCTTGACGCCGCGCAAAAGCGTCAGGCCGCCTTGCGTCAGGCCGCCTTGCGGCGCGGCGCCGGCGCCTTGCGTGGCGTCGCTGGCGTGGCTTTGCGCGTGGTCTTGGCCGTGGACGCGCTCTTGCGCGGTGCGGCAGCGGGCGCTTTGGCGGGCGCTTTCTTGCCCAGGCTTTGCTGCAGCAACGCCACCAGGTCGATCACATTGCTGCCGCGTTCCTCTTCCGGTTCGGGTGAAGGCGGGGTAATCGTCCTGGTCTGTTTCGCCTTGATTTTCTTTTTTACCAGCGCCAGCACGTCTTTGCGGTAGCTGTCGTGGTATTGCTCCGGCGCCCACGCTTCGCTCATGCCTTCCACGAGGGACAGCGCCATCTTGAGTTCCTTGTCCGTGATGCCGGCCGCTTTCAGGGTGCTGCCCGGTAACTCCAGGTCGTCCGTGGCGCGGATCTCGTCGGCAAAGCGCAAGGTGTTGAGCACGATGGCGTCACCGATGCAGACGAGTGCGCACAAATGCTGCTTGGTGCGCATGACTACAGTGGCGATGCCCACTTTATTCGCCTTGCGCAAGGTTTCGCGCAGCAGCGCATAGACTTTCTCGCCGCCCTTGGCGG
>RCUS01001044.1_pt1 | contig 15356 bp, 15 predicted proteins | sample 2166221 | NCBI WGS metagenome assembly RCUS01 (sample SAMN09932758, study PRJNA488358) | compost metagenome | isolation source: compost soil in cyclohexanecarboxylic | place: Germany: Experimental Botanical Garden | reverse complement strand
GCCTGCGCTTGTGGGTGGAAGTTTTCCGACGCTTCTTCGGCTGGGTCTGGCTGGCCGTGGCGATTTTGGCGATAAGTGGTATCGGCATGTTGCACATGCGCTTCAGCGGCTTCGAGACTGCACCGAAGTATGTGCAGGTGATGATCGGTGGGGGCATCGCCATGTTTGCCCTGTTCATGCGCATCCAGGCGTTGCTGCTGCCGGAGCTGAGGGCGGCGGTGCAGGCCGAGGACTGGCCGGCAGGTGCGGCAGTGCTGGGGCGGATTCGGCGGATGGTGGGGATCAACCTGCTGCTGGGCCTGGCGGTGGTAGCCGTGGCCAGTTCGCGGCTGATGATCTGACAGGATCTGCGCGGCCCCTGTAGGAGCGGCCTTGTGTCGCGATGGGCTGCGCAGCAGCCCCGGCAATTTCTGCGAAGGCGCTGAAATCCTGGGGCTGCTGCGCAGCCCATCGCGACACAAGGCCGCTCCTACAGGGGGCGCGGCAAGGCTTCAGAGGCGCTGCAGAATCAGCTCACCTGCTGCGCCGGCCAACCCAGGCTGGCCCGGCTGCCCCGGCCGGCCGTTGGCGCCGGCGTCTGTGCGGTACACCAGGCAACCCTTGCTAGCCCCGCCCTTGCCGGCCTTGCCTGCAGCCCCGGCCTTGCCCGGTGCGCCGCCGTCCAGGCGCACCACGATGCGTTCTTGCGGGAAGCCCTGCGGCACGCTCAAGCGGATGCGCCCACCCGGCGCACCATCGTGCCCGTTGCCACCGTCATCGCCATTGGCACCGCGGCTGGCCTGGCCCCAGGTGCAGCCACCGGCCTGGCCGTTGGCACCATCGAGCCCCACGTAACCCGGCGCACCGGCACCGCCACGGGCATCGATGGCCAGGCGCTCGGCATCCACTTCAGCCAGTTTCAGGTCCAGGCTGCGGCCCGACCGGGCTCCCCGCTGGTAAGTACCCGCCGCTCCCGGCGCACTGAATTCACTACCCTCACCCAGCCGCGCGCTGCGCGCCTCGATCAGCAACGGGCTATCGGACGGTGCAATGGCGATACGCGCATCGCGCCCCAGCTCCAGCTGGTCGACCTTCAGTTCTGCGAGCGAGGCAGGCAGCAGCAGGGTTGCGGCATCGGCGACACGCAGCTGTGCAAGGTGCACGCTGGCCGACTTGTCGGGCAGGCGCAGCATGGAATTGGCAGCGACCTCCAGGCTTTCGGCCTGGGCCAGGGGAGCGGCCAACATGGCCAGCAACATCAGATTACGCATTTCGCGGCGCCTCCTGCACACGGGGGATGGACATGACATGGAAGATACCCGTCAACAGGATCTGCAGACGATCGAACCAGCGGTGGCTACGCCCGCGCAGGCTGCCATTGAAGAACAGCACTTCGAGCAGGTGCAGGCCCAGCAAGGTGATGCCGGCGGCGTTGATCAGAAGGTTGAAGGGCAAGGGTTGTGGCATCAACTGATTGAACAACACCACACCCCAGAAAGCGACTGTCAGGACCTTGCCCAAGCCCAGGATGAACTTCATATCCCGCCCCCATGGATTGTTTTTATGTCGAGACGGCCCGTTCGAGCGGGCCGTGCGACCAACATTAACTGCAATGCCAGGACAGGCGCCAGCACCACTCAGTTGAGGTGCAGTTCCACCCGTCGGTTGCGGGCGCGGCCCTCCTCGCTTTCGTTGTCGGTGAGTGGTTCACTCTCGCCGCGCCCCTGGCTGGTGACCTTGCCCGCCTCCAGCCCCTGGCCGATCAGGTAAACCGCCACGCTGCTGGCGCGGCGTTCGGACAGTGCCTGGTTATAGCTGTCGGAGCCCACGTTGTCGGTATGCCCGATCACGCTTACTTTCGCCACCGTCGGTGAATCGAGCTTCGCCACCAGGCCTTGCAGGCGCTGCTGGGCCGCCGGGGTCAGCTCGGCAGAATCGAAGGCGAACATCACCGCGCCGTTGTCATCCAGGATGATCACCTCTGGCGAGGGTTCAGGTTCAGTGGCAGGCGGCGATGCGGGGTACACCTTCAACGGGCAACCCATGTGGTCGACCGCAGTGTTGGCGGGGGTATCGGGGCAACGATCGCGGCGGTCGAAAATGCCATCGCCATCTTCGTCGCCATCCTGGGCGTAACAGATCAGGCCCCCGGCAATGGCGCCAAGGGCACCGCCGCCAGCCGCCCAGCTCGAACTTTCGATGGCGCCCAGGCCACCACCGACCAGGCCGCCGAGCAGGCTGCAGATGGGCCAGGTCCTCTGGTTGAGCGGTGCGCTGCCATCGCTGCGGGTGGCGCAGCCCGCGAGCAGGCTGGCAGCCACCAACAGCGGCAGCGCCGCCTTCGACGTCACACTCATGCTGAATGCTCCTGTGTCATTGGCCACGGACGGCTGACCGCCGTGAAGACACGCCCGCACCACTGCTCAAGGCACGGGCGCACGCCGTTCTACCGCTGGATCTTGATCTCGGTACGGCGGTTCATGGCACGCCCGTCGGCCGTGGCGTTGTCTGCCACCGGCTGGGTTTCACCGGCACCGACCACCGACACGAAGCTGCTGCGCGGCACACCGCTCTCGACCAGGTAATCGGTCACCGAGTGGGCACGGCGCTCGGACAGTTTCTGGTTGTAGCTGTCGGAGCCGACGCTGTCGGTATGGCCGCTGACGCTCAGGCGGGCGGACGGCGCTTCCTGTTTCAGGCGCGTGGCAATGGTATTGAGGCGCTCCTTGTCGCTGGCGGTCAGGCGCGCAGAATCGAACTCGAAGTGCACATCGCGGATGACGATGACTTCTTCCTTCTGCACCACCACTTCCTCGACCACCGCGGCCGGCTCCGGCGGGCAGCCGTTGGCATCGACCTGCACACCGCGCGGGGTGCCGGGGCACTTGTCACGGCTGTCCGGCACGCCGTCGCCATCCTCGTCGCCATCGCCATGGGCCCAGCAATAGCCCGCCGCCAGGCCACCGCCCAGCAACGCGCCCCAGCCAGCCCAGCTGGAACTCTCGATGGCGCCCAGGGCGGCGCCGCCTACGCCCCCGACGGCAGCACACTTCGGCCAGTCGGTTTTTTGCAAACCTGCACAACCAGTCAACACACTGGTGAGCAGTACCAGGGGTATCGCTGTGCGTACTATGCTCATTTTCGTTGCTTCTCCTAGGGGAATCGGCATAAGGCCGATCTCTGGGAGTAAAGACCGCACATTCCATCCCTGCCACCATTGAGCCACGACGCGGCCACATGCCGCTTTGCCGCCGGGCCGCCGCCCGTTAGTCTTGGACGACTTGAACGAGGATTGGCAATGACCGAGCGTTTTTCCCAGCGAACACCCCAGCAGGCGCTGGCCGCCCTGCTCGAACGCGTCACCCCGCAGCGCCTGTTGCTGGTCGGCACGCGCTTTCCGGCACTGGATGCGTTTGCCCAGGCGCACCCGCAGGTGACCATCGAGACCGCATCGCCCGGCCCGTTGCCGCCTGAACTGGCCGCCCAGCGCTTCGACCTGGCGCTGCTGGTCGACTGCCTGGAGCACTTGCCCAAGCGCACGGGCCTGGAACTGCTGGGCGGTATTCGCAATCTCAATGCCAACCGGGTCGCGGTGCTGGCCGACCTGCCTGCCTGTGGCTGGCAAGACACCGACTTCTTCGCCCTGGCCCTGTCGGCCAGCGAGATATTCCGCCGCGACGAGCAGGTATTGAGCCTGTTCACCTATGATCTACATGACTACAAGCAGGTCCCGGACTGGCTCAATGCCAGGTTCTGGGCCAATCCTGAAAACTTCGGCAAGTACTGGTGGTGATGATGAGTGTTACGGTCTGCCCCTGCGGCAGCGGCAATCTGCTCGAAGGCTGTTGCGGGCATTTCCATGCCGGGACCCCGGCGCCGGATGCGCAGACGCTGATGCGTTCGCGCTACAGCGCCTATGTACTGGGCCTGATCGACTACCTGGTGGCGACCACGCTGCCCGCCCAGCAGGCCGGCCTCGACCGCACCGCCATGGCGGCCTGGAGCGCGCAGAGCACCTGGCTGGGCCTGGACGTGGAAAGCGCCGAAGTGCTCGGCGGCCAGCCCGAGCATGGTTTCGTCACCTTCACCGCGCGCTGGCATGACCTGGAGGGCGACCACCAGCACCGCGAGCGCTCGGCCTTCGTCCAGCATGCAGGGCGCTGGTACTTCATCGACCCGACGGTCGAGCTCAAGGCCGGGCGCAACGACCCCTGCCCTTGCGCCAGCGGGCAGAAGTTCAAGAAATGCTGCGCCAGTTACGTCGGTAGCTGAGCATGATCGCCCTGGCCCGCCTGCTGCTGCTCGGTACCCTGCTATCGCTGCTGGCGGGCTGCGCTCTATGGGGAAGCAGTGACTGGCGCGAGCCGCAGGTGCACCTGGTGAAGGTCGAGACCGTCAAGGCCAGGCTGCTGGAGCAAGAGTTCGTGCTGCACCTGCGCGTCGACAACCCCAATGACAGCCGCCTGTTCATCCGCAACCTGTCCTACTCGATACGGCTCAACGACTTGCTCCTGGTGCAGGACGAAACCAGTGTCTGGCGCAGCGTCGGCGGGCATGCCCAGCGCACGTTCAAGATCACCGCACGGACCAACCTGTGGCAACACCTCAAGCCGCTGGCCAAGCTGCTGAGAAGCGACAAGACTCTGCGCTACAGCTTGCAGGGCGAGCTCAATACCGGGCTGTTCATCCATCGAGACCTGCACTTGTCGCGCAGTGGTGAGATAATCCCCGGCGATCTCATACCGGAGTAACCCTGCAATGACCCAGCAACCCCATGTCCATGGCCCTGACTGCAACCACGAGCATGATCATCAGCACGATCACGACCACGGCCATGTGCACGGCCCGCACTGCAACCATGGCCACCAGGAGCCTGTGCGCAACGCCCTGAAAGACGTTGGCCGCAACGACCCGTGCCCGTGCGGCAGCGAGAAGAAGTTCAAGAAGTGCCACGGCGCCTGAAGCCGGCCTGCGCACGATTGAAACGGCGTGTCCGTGCCGGCCACTGCGCTGGCGCGGATACCGCTGGTAAATAAAGCTTCAGCGCACCTTGCATGGCGACTGCGCGCTCACTACCTTAGCGCCTTTCAACCCCCCGCCACGCCTTGCAGGAGCCCTTGTCATGGCCGCCCCCGCCTTTCCTCCCTTCCGCCCGCGGTTCGCCACCGCTGCCACGCTGCTTGGCATGCTCGGACTCGCCGGCTGCCAGACGGGCGGCTACCAGGACAGCGTGCCGCCAAGCACCGGCGTGCAGCCGCTCAAGGGCCTGGCGCAGAACGTCTCGATTCGCCGCAATGCCATGGGCGCGCCGCTGATCGAGAGCAGCAGCTTCCATGACGCCTTGTTCAGCCTGGGCTATGTGCATGCTGGCGATCGCATCGAGCAGATGGTCGCCATGCGCCTGCTGGCCCAGGGTCGACTGGCTGAACTGGCCGGCAGTGAAGCGCTGGACATCGACCGCCTGATGCGCGCCGCCAACCTCAAGCAGAGCGCCGCCCAGCAGTACGCCGACGCATCGCCACGGCTCAAGCGCTTCTTCGAAGTGTATGCACGCGGGGTCAACGCCTACCTGTTCCGCTACCGCGACAAGCTGCCCGCCGGCCTGGCCAGCAGTGGCTACCGCCCCGAATACTGGAAGCCCGAAGACTCGGCGCTGATCTTCAGCCTGTACGCCTTCAGCCAGTCGGTGAACCTGCAGGAAGAGCTGAGCGCCCTGACCCTGGCGCAGAAAGCCGGCAGCGACAAGCTGGCCTGGCTGCTGCCCGGTGCCCCGGACGAGCCGTTGGCCGACGCCGAAGTGGACAAGCTCAAGGGCCTGAACCTGGCCAGCCAGTTGCCGGGGCTGCCGGCCCTGGCAGCTGCCAGCCAGAAGCTGGCCGACCTCGACCTTCTGGGCAGCCCGGGCTCGGCCAACCTGGCCCTGGCGCCGCAGCGCAGCCGCAGCGGCAAGAGCCTGCTGGCCAGCGACAGCCGAGCCGCCTGGGCCCTGAGCCCGGTGCAGATCCACACCGGCAAGTACCAGGTCGCCGGCCTGTCGTTGCCCGGCCTGCCGATCGTGCTGGCCGGCTACAACGGCAAGCTGGCCTGGAGCAGCAGCGCGGTCATGGCCGACAACCAGGACCTGTACCTGGAGCAACTGCGCCACCAGGGCAGCCAGCTGAGCTACCTGGCCGACGGCAAATGGCTGCCGGCCCGCGCCCGTAGCGAAACCTTCTTCGTCCGCGGCCAGCGCCCGCTGCGCGAGGTGATGTACGACACCCGCCACGGCACCTTGCTGCCCCAGCCAGGCAATGCCAGCCTGGGCCTGGCGCTGAACCTGCCGCAGTTCAAGGGCGACCGCAGCCTGGATGCGCTGTTCGACCTGACCCGGGCCAAGAGCGTGGAGCGTGCCTTCGACAGCACCCGTGAAGTGACCGCCGCCGCCCTCAACTTCGTCTTCGCCGAACCCGAGCACATCGGCTGGCAAGTCAGTGGCCGCTACCCCAACCGCCGCGAAGGCCAGGGCCTGCTGCCCTCGCCGGGCTGGGACGGGCGCTACGACTGGGACGGCTATGCCGACCCGATGCTGCACCCTTACGATCAGGACCCGCCCGCCGGCTGGATCGGCCACGCCAACCAGCGCAGCCTGCCGCGTGGCTATGGCATGCAGCTGTCCAGCACCTGGTACTACCCCGAGCGCGCCGAGCGCCTGGCCCAGCTGGCCGGCAATGGCCGCCACGACAGCCGCAGCCTGATGGCCCTGCAAAACGACCAGCAGACGCTGCTGGCCGACAAGCTCAAGCAGATGTTCGACGCCCCTGGCATGGCCCAACCGCTCAAGCAAGCGATCGACGCCCTGCCAGCCGCCCAGCGCGACAAGGCTCGCGACGCGCTGGCCCGCCTCAAAGCTTTCGATGGTCGCCTGAGCCCGGTATCAGCGGATGCCGCGCTGTATGAGCTGTTCCTACAGGAAGTGGCGCTCCAGACCTTCCTCGACGACCTCGGCCCGCAGTCCAGCAGTGCCTGGCAGGCGTTCGTCAGCAATGCGCGCCTGTCCTACTCGGCCCAGGCCGACCACCTGCTTGGCCGCGACGACAGCCCGTTCTGGGATGATCGCAGCACCCCGCAAAAGGAAGACAAACCCGCCATACTCGCGCGCAGCCTGGCCGCCGCCGTGGATACCGGCACCGCGCAACTGGGCGCCGACCGCCGCGCCTGGCAGTGGGGAAAATTGCACCAGTACCGCTGGCCGGCGCCGGCCTATCACGGCCTGGGTGATGCGCTCAATCGCTCGCCAATGGCCGCGGGCGGCGACTTCAGCACCCTGGCCCTGACCCCTTACGCCTGGGGCAGCAACTTCGACACCCGCCTGCCGGCTTCGGCGCGCCTGATCATCGACTTCGGCCAGGTCGAACCGCTGCAGGTGCTGACCAGCAGCGGCCAGTCCGGGAATCCGGTCAGCCGCAACCACAGCGACGGGCTGGACGCTTGGTTCAAAGGGCGCTTCATGAGCCTGCCGCTGCAGCCGCAGAACTTCGCACGGGCCTATGGCACCCAGCGTCTGACCCTGGTGCCGGGTCGCTAACCGGCACGGCCCAAGCCGTTGAGACTGAATACCGCCCGGACGGTGTTCAGCCTCAACGGCAAACCCCTTCGAACTTCCCATCGCCGCCCGCGCTCCTACAGGTATTCCCCCACCAGCGCGCCTGCCATGGACCTCGTCATCGCCCGCCCCGAAGGCTTGTACTGCCCGCCCGGTGATTTCTACATCGATCCCTGGCGGCCCGTTGAGCGTGCCGTGATCACCCATGGCCACGGTGACCACGCACGCAGCGGCAACCATCACTACCTGACCGCCGCCCCCGGTGCCGGCATCCTGCGCAGCCGCCTGGGCCAGGACATCGACCTGCAGACCCTGGCGTACGGCGAGCGCATCCAGCACCACGGCGTCACCCTCAGCCTGCACCCGGCCGGACATGTGCTGGGCTCGGCGCAGGTGAGGCTGGAGTATCGCGGCGAGGTGTGGGTCGCCTCGGGCGACTACAAGGTCGAGCCCGACGGCACCTGTGCTGCATTCGAACCTGTGGCCTGCCACACCTTCATCACCGAGTCGACCTTCGGCCTGCCGATCTACCGCTGGCCTGCCCAGGCAGAGGTATTCGCCGACATCAACGCCTGGTGGCGTGCGAACCGAGACCTGGGCAAGGCCAGCGTGCTGTTCTGCTATTCCTTCGGCAAGGCACAACGGATCCTGCATGGGCTGGACGCCACCATCGGACCGATCCTGGTGCACGGCGCGGTCGAACCGCTGAACCGGGTCTACCGCGAAGCGGGCGTTCAGCTACCGCAGACCCACTACGCCGGTGACATTCCGCGCAACGATCCGCTGCTGCGCCAGGCGCTGATCCTCGCTCCGCCCTCCGCTGGCGGCAGCAGCTGGATGCGCCGTTTCGGCGAGTACAGCGATGCCTTCGCCAGCGGCTGGATGCTGTTGCGCGGCACGCGGCGGCGGCGCGGCGTGGACCGGGGCTTCGTGCTCTCTGACCATGCCGATTGGCCAGGCCTGCTCTGGGCTATCGGCCAGACGGGCGCCGAGCGGGTGATGGTCACCCACGGTTCGGTCAACGTGCTGGTGCGTTACCTCAGCGAGCAGGGCCTCGATGCGCGTGGCTTCGTCACCGAATACGGCGACGAAGACGATGCCTCCCCCACCCCGGAGCAGCCGGCATGAGAGCCTTCGCCACGCTGTACCTGCGCCTGGATGCGACCACGTCCAGCAACACCAAGCTCCAGGCCCTGCGCGAGTACTTTGCCCAAGCCCCGGCCGAGGACGCCGCCTGGGCCGTGTACTTCCTCGCTGGCGGGCGGCCACGTCAACTGGTGCCCACCCGTGTGTTGCGCGAACTGGCGAGCGCCCTGGCCGGCTTGCCTGACTGGCTGTTCGAAGAAAGCTACCAGGCGGTGGGTGACCTGGCCGAGACCATTTCCCTGGTCCTGCCCGAACACCACCACGCCAGTGACGCTGGCCTGGCCGAGTGGGTTGAAGATCGCCTGCTGCCGCTGCGCGGGCTGCCCGCCGACGCGCTTTACCAACAGTTGCCTGCCCTGTGGGCGCAACTCGACCGGCCCAGTCTGATGCTGTGCCTGAAGCTGATCACCGGCAGCTTTCGCGTCGGCGTCTCCAAGCTGCTGGTCACCCGGGCGCTGGCACAGCTGGCCGACCTGGATGCCAAGCGCGTGGCCCAGCGCCTGGTCGGCTACACCGATATCAGCCACCGCCCCACTGCCGCCAGCTATCAGAAACTGGTGGCAGCAGAGTCGGCCGATGAGCACAGCCAGCGCGGTGGCCAGCCGTACCCGTTCTTCCTGGCGCATGCGCTGCAAGCCCCGCTTGAACACTTCGACAGCTTGCTCGGCCCGCCGAGCGACTGGCAGATCGAATGGAAGTGGGACGGTATACGCGCCCAGGTGGTCAAGCGCGACGGCCAGCTGTGGGTCTGGTCGCGAGGTGAGGAACTGGTCACCGAGCGCTTCCCGGAGCTGCACACATTGGCACAAGACCTGCCCGACGGCATCGTCCTCGACGGCGAGATTCTGGTCTGGAAGCCCGGCGCCACGGCCGATGCGCCGGCCGTGCAACCTTTCGCCCTGCTGCAGCAGCGCCTGGGCCGCAAGACCCTGGGCAAGAAGCTGCTCAGTGATGCGCCAGTGGTATTGCAAGCCTACGACCTGCTGGAATGGCAGGGTGAAGACTGGCGCAGCCGCCCGCAACATGAACGGCGCCAGCAGCTGGAGCGCGTGCTGGACGCATACCCGCTGGCCCCGGTGCGGGTCTCGCCGCTGCTCGAAGGTGCCGACTGGGCCGAACTCGCCCGTCAGCGCGAGCAGTCACGCAGCCTGGGCGTCGAAGGGTTGATGCTCAAGCAGCGCGAGGCCCTCTATGGCGTGGGCCGCACCAAGGACATGGGCACCTGGTGGAAATGGAAGATCGATCCGTTCAGCGTCGATGCCGTGCTGATCTACGCCCAGCGCGGCCATGGTCGCCGCGCCAGTCTCTACAGCGACTACACCTTCGCGGTGTGGGATGCACCGGCAGGCGCGCCCGAGCGGGCGCTGGTGCCTTTCGCCAAGGCCTATTCAGGGCTCAGTGATGCCGAGATGCGCAAGGTCGACGCGATCATCCGCAAGACCACGGTGGAAACCTTCGGCCCTGTGCGCAGCGTGAAGCCCACCCTGGTGTTCGAACTGGGTTTCGAGGGCATTGCCCTGTCCAAGCGCCACAAGAGCGGCATTGCCGTGCGCTTTCCGCGCATGTTGCGCTGGCGCCTGGACAAACCGGTGGATGAAGCTGACGACCTGACATCTTTGCAGGCGCTGTTGACTTGAAACCTCAAGGATTGCTTCTATCGTTGAGCCGACCCGTGTCGCAGACCGTTTTCGCCACGTAATCAGGACCCCCATGCACCATTCGACCCACGACCTGTTGTCGCCCGTACCGGGCATCACACGCCAACTGCACAGCTTTCACTTTGGTCCCCGCGGCGGAGCCAAGGTGTACATCCAGGCCTCGCTGCATGCCGACGAGCTGCCGGGCATGCTGGTGGCCTGGCACCTCAAGCGGCGGCTGGCCGAGCTTGAGCAGCAGGGTCGTTTACTCCGCGAGATCATCCTGGTGCCCGTGGCCAACCCGGTCGGTCTGGAGCAAGTGCTGCTCGATGCCCCGCTGGGGCGCTTCGAACTGCAGAGTGGCGAGAACTTCAACCGCAACTTCGTCGACCTGTCGGACAGCATCGGCGATCAGATCGAAGGTCACCTGACCCAGGACCCCGCACACAACGTCGCGCTGATCCGCGAGTACCTGCGCCGCAGCCTGGACGCCCATCCGGCGCACACGCCCCTGCAGTCCTTGCGCCGGACCCTGCAGCGGCTGGCCTGCGATGCCGACATGGTGCTGGACCTGCATTGCGACTTCGAGGCGGTCGAACACCTCTACACCACCCCGGAAGCCTGGCCGCAGGTCGAGCCGCTGGCGCGCTACCTGGGGGCCCAGGCCAGCCTGCTGGCCACCGACTCTGGCGGGCAGTCGTTCGATGAGTGTTTCAGCCTGGTCTGGTGGCAACTGCGGCAGCGTTTCGGCAAGCAGTACCCCATTGTGCTGGGCAGTTTCTCGGTAACGGTCGAGCTGCGTGGCCAGGCGGATGTCAGCCACGACCTGGCCGGCAAGGATTGTCAGGCGATCGTTGATTTCCTGACCCACGCCGGTGTCATCGAAGGTTCGTCCGCTGCACTGCCAGCGTTGCTCCGACCGGCCACCCAACTGGCCGCCGTCGAGCCGGTCAGCACGCCCCTTGGTGGGCTGCTGGTGTACCACGCCAAGCCGGGGCAGCACCTGGAGGCTGGCCAGCTGATCGCCGAAGTCATCGACCCGCTCAGCGACCGCGTCACCGCTGTGCGCAACAGCCAGCCCGGCCTGCTGTACGCCCGCAGCGTGCGGCGCATGGCCACGGCCGGGATGGTCATCGCCCATGTCGCCGGCGACCAGGTGTGTCGCAGCGGCTACCTGCTGGGCAACTGATCCGGTAAAACCAATCGGGCGGGCGGGCGGTCAGTAGAAGCACAGCCTTCGAAGGTGCCTGCATGCCCGCCTCCTCCGACCTCGCCACTGCCTGGTTCGCCGCCCGCGACTGGACACCCTTTGCCTTCCAGCGACGCGTCTGGGCGGCTGTCGGGCGGGGCGAGTCCGGTCTGCTGCATGCCAGCACCGGCGCCGGCAAGACCTACGCCGTCTGGCTGGGCGCCCTTCGCGCATTCTCGAGCAAGGCAACATGGCGCCAACCCGCCCCTTTGCAGGTGCTGTGGATCACCCCCATGCGCGCCTTGGCCGCCGACACCGCACGCGCCCTGCAACAACCGCTGGACGACCTGGCACTCAACTGGAGTGTCGGCGTACGCAGCGGCGACACCGGTAGCGCCGAGCGTGCCCGGCAGGCCCGGCGCCTGCCCAGTGCCTTGATCACCACCCCCGAAAGCCTGACCCTGCTGCTGACCCGCGCGCAGGCCAGCGAGGATTTCGCCAGCCTGCGGCTGGTGGTGGTCGACGAATGGCATGAACTGCTGGGCAACAAGCGCGGTGTGCAATTGCAGCTGGCGTTGGCGCGCCTGCGCCGTTGGCAGCCAACGCTGATGACCTGGGGGCTGTCGGCCACACTCGGCAACCTGGCGCATGCCCTTGAGGTGCTGTTGCCAGACAGCGGCCTGCTGATACAGGGTCGGCAAGACAAACAACTGCAGGTCGATACGCTCTTGCCTAGGGAGATCGAACGCTTTCCCTGGGCGGGTCACATGGGGCTGAAGATGCTCGATGCGGTCAGCCGCGAGATCGACGCCAGCGCCAGCAGCCTGGTGTTCACCAACACCCGCGCCCAGGCGGAACTGTGGTACCAGGCCCTGCTCGAGGCGCGCCCGGAGTGGGCTGGGCTGATCGCTCTGCACCATGCCTCGCTGGCCCGGGAAACCCGCGATTGGGTCGAGCGGAACCTCAAGCAAGGCACCCTCAAGGCCGTCATCTGCACGTCCAGCCTCGACCTTGGGGTGGATTTCCTGCCGGTCGAGCGGGTGCTGCAGATCGGTTCGGCCAAAGGTATCGCGCGCCTGATGCAACGCGCCGGGCGCTCGGGGCATGCGCCCGGCAGGCCGTCTCGGGTCACCCTGGTGCCGACGCACAGCCTGGAGCTGGTGGAAGCGGCGGCGGCGCGCAAGGCTCTGGCTGCGGGGCACATCGAAGCCAGGCGTTCGCCGCGCCTGTGCCTGGATGTGCTGGTCCAGCACCTGGTCAGCATGGCCCTGGGCAGCGGCTTTCGACCCGCAGAGTTGTTGGCGGAGGTTCGCAGTACCTGGGCCTTCCACGAGCTGCGCGACAGTCAGTGGCAGTGGGCGCTGGACTTTGTCAGCCACGGCGGTCGCTCGCTCAGCGCCTACCCTGACTACCAGCGGGTCGAAGCGCATCCTGACGGAGTCTGGCGGGTGGCCAGCGAACGCCTGGCGCGACGCCACCGCATGGGCATCGGCACTATCGTCAGCGACGCCAGCCTGCAGCTCAAGTACTGGAGCAAAGGCGGCGGCGGCAAGTCGCTGGGCAGCGTCGAAGAGGCGTTCATTGCCCGCCTGCGGCCCGGCGACACCCTGGTGTTCGCCGGCCGGGTACTGGAGCTGGTACGGGTCGAGAGCATGACCGCCTACGTGCGTCGCAGCGCCGCGCGCAAGGCGGCGGTGGCGCGCTGGAACGGCGGGCGCATGCCGCTCTCCAGCGAACTGGCCGATGCCTTGGTCGAGCAGCTCGACGCTGCAGCGCGAGCCCACTACGACGGCCCGGAAATGCACGCCGTGCGGCCGCTGCTGGAGCTGCAGGGGCAATGGTCGGCCCTGCCAACTCGCCGGACGTTGCTGGCCGAAACCTTTACCTCACGCCAGGGCGCGCACCTGTTCCTCTACCCGTTCGCCGGACGCATGGCCAACCTGGGGCTGGCCAACCTGATCGCCTGGCGCATCAGCCGGGTACAGCCGTTGTCGGTGTCGATCGCGGTCAACGACTACGGGTTCGAGCTGCTCAGCCCAAGCCCCGTGGACTGGGCCACACACTTGCCAGCGGCGTTGTCCGTCGAGCATTTGCTGGAAGATGTGCTGGCCAGCCTCAACGCAGGCGAGATGGCACTGCGACGCTTTCGCGAGATTGCCCAGATCTCCGGGCTGGTGTTTGGCGGCTATCCGGCAGCGCAGAAAAGCACCCGGCAGATCCAGGCTTCGAGCGGGCTGTTCTACGAAGTGTTCCGCAAGCATGACGCCGATAACCTGCTGCTCGGCCAGGCTCGCGATGAAGTGCTGCGAGAGGAATTGGAGATCGAGCGCCTGCACGCGCAGTTGCTGAAAATGAACCAGCGCCAGCTCGATCTGCGGCCGCTGCGTCGGCCCGGGCCCTTGGCTTTTGCCTTGCTGGTGGAGGGTATGCGGGAAACCCTGAGCACGGAAAAACTCGCGGACCGCATTGCGCGGATGGTCGCCGACCTGGAAAAAGCCGCGAACAGACCCCGATGAACACCTACCTCGCCATCGAACACTGCAATCAGACGCTCTGGCTGCTGCCCGACAAAGCACTCTACTGGCCCGCTCGGCGCGCCTTGCTGGTCGCCGACGTGCACATCGGCAAGGCCGCCAGCTATCGGGCGCTTCATCAACCGGTGCCGCGGGGTACCACCGAGGCGACCCTGGCACGGCTGGAGGCGCTGCTGGCGGCCTACGACTGCCAGCAGCTGATCATCCTCGGCGACTTTCTACATGCCCGCGCAGCACGCGCGCCAGCCACGCTGGCCAGGCTGATGACATGGCGAGAACGGCACGCCCACCTGCGCATCGTGCTAGTACGCGGCAATCATGACCGCCATGCCGGCGATCCGCCCAGCGAACTGGACATCGACGTGGTAGAAGAGCCTTGGCTGCTCGCCCCCTTTGCATTGCAGCATGAGCCGACACCCCATCCAGACTTCCCCGTACTCGCAGGGCATGTCCATCCGGTGTTCGTGCTGCGTGGGCGGGCACGGCAACGCTTGCGGCTGCCGTGCTTCCTGATCGAGAAAAAAGTCAGCCTGTTGCCGGCCTTCGGCGAATTCACCGGCGGCTGGACAGTCAGCCCGGCAAGCGGTACTCGGGTGTTCCTGACGGGTGGCGATGGGGTCTGGGCGGTGGCTGGATGATCAGGCCACTGGCGCGGGAGGCGGTTCGTCCGGCAGGGTCGGTTCGCCCGGTTCCATCGGCTGCGTCTCGCCGGGTTCCGGCGGTTGCGGGGTGTCGGGATCAGGCTGGTGCGGTACGCCCCCGGCCTGCATCATCGGCAGCGGATGGGCCAGCAGTGACCATGGCAGCAACCCGACCTGGTTGGGCTGCAAGCCAGCCAGCTTGGCGCTGATTGCGGGATGGAGTTTCATTGGCGGCTCCTGGCGAGAGCCGACGTGCATCATGCACATCGGCACGGTTACCCCATTGGAGCAGCCGATGCGCGAAGAATTCCCCGCGCTCGTCGGATCAGGTGCGCGGCAGGGTCACGCCACGCTGGCCCTGGTACTTGCCGCCACGGTCCTTGTAGGACACTTCACACTCTTCGTCCGACTCCAGGAACAGCATCTGCGCCACACCTTCGTTGGCGTAGATTTTCGCCGGCAGATTGGTGGTGTTGGAGAACTCCAGGGTCACGTGACCTTCCCACTCAGGCTCGAGCGGCGTGACGTTGACGATGATGCCGCAGCGCGCGTAGGTGCTTTTACCCAGGCAAATGGTCAATACATTACGCGGAATGCGGAAATATTCGACGGTGCTGGCCAGGGCGAAGGAGTTCGGCGGAATGATGC
>RCUS01001043.1_pt1 | contig 15372 bp, 13 predicted proteins | sample 2166221 | NCBI WGS metagenome assembly RCUS01 (sample SAMN09932758, study PRJNA488358) | compost metagenome | isolation source: compost soil in cyclohexanecarboxylic | place: Germany: Experimental Botanical Garden | reverse complement strand
AACGCGCTGACAAGGGACTTTATGACGCCAAACAGAATGGACGAAACCGGGTTGTCTATGTAGCGCCGTCACTCTGAGCCGAGCACGATCCGGGCTGTACGGCATTTCTTCTTGCACATCAGCCCGAACCTAGCGGGAGGTTTTGTGGCGAACGTAAAGCGCAGCCGTACCCGCGGAAACCGGGCGCGCCTGCAGCTCGAATACATGTGGATGTCCCTTGATCAAATCGCTCAGTTTCTTGAAACCATGTGTGCGCGAATCGAACTCAGGTCGGAGCTTGGTCATGTTGGCGCCCAACGCCCCCAAATTCGCCCAGCCCTCCTCGTCAGCGAGATCGTCCAGAATCTTGCTGATAAAGCTAACTGGAGCTTTGGGCTTTTTACGAGCAACTACTTCTGTGTTCGGCTTACCAGTCCCTGCAGTAGCATCAACCGCCCCTGCCACTTCCTCGCTGGCAGAAGGCAAGACCTCCTCCCGCAAAAGCTCGGTGTAGATAAACTTGTCGCAGGCAGCCACGAATGGTTTCGGTGTTTTATCCTCCCCAAACCCATAAACGGTCAGACCTTCCTCACGCATGCGCGAAGCTAGCCGAGTGAAGTCGCTGTCGCTCGAAACCAGGCAAAAACCATCAAAGCGTCGGGTGTAGAGCAGGTCCATCGCATCAATGATCAACGAGCTGTCGGTTGCGTTCTTCCCTTTTGTGTAGGCGAATTGCTGTATGGGTTGAATGGAGTAATCGAGAAGAACCTTTTTCCAGCCACCCAGTTGGGGGCCGGTCCAGTCTCCATAGATACGTTTCACGCTCGCCACACCGTACTTGGCAATTTCCTCGAACAGCCCCTCAACGATGGCGGCCGGGGCATTGTCGGCATCAATCAGTACAGCGAGGTGTTTCTGTGAGTGGTTCGCGCTGTAAGTGGCCATGATCCGTCCTTGAAAAGAATCAACCATATCGTCAACGGTTCCAGAAATCTCCCCCTTTTCAATATTCAATCGGATCGGCTTGCGGGGTCTTCTGAGCCTGTATTACCTGGCGCGGTCACTGGTAAGCCATCCGGCAGCTGAACAGTGAAGAAAAATCGACGGAAAAACAGCCACAGACCAATCGCATTCTTGAACTGTTAAAGGGTTCTGGGTTCACGCACTTCAGCCTGCACCGCCAGCCCCGATCTCATCCATGAAATCCGCAAGAAATACTTCAAGCCGAGCATGACGTACAGCAGCCAATCGAGCCCCTTCAGCAGTTTTAAAACCTGACGCAAGCTTGAGCAGCTTGGTATGAAAGTGCTCCACCGTATACGCCTTGTCCTGATACTCCCTCCCCCACGCAGTGGGGTTCTCGAAATCGTACAGCGCCGACCCCATTCGCCCGGAAACGTAAAAACACCGGGCGATACCCACTGCACCTATGGCGTCCAGGCGATCACTATCCTGAAGAATCCTGGCCTCCAGGGTGAGCGGCTCGAAGCCAGCCGAGTAGCTATGGGTTTTGACTGCATGCGCCACCTGCTCGATGCGCTGCAAGGGCCAGCCCATATCAGCCAGGATTGACGCCGCCCTTTGTGCGGACAGCGTTGACGCCTGCCCACGCAAGGGCGAGTTCTTTTCTACTGCGACACAATCATGCAGCACAGTCGCTGCGAGCAGCACTTCCAGGTCGCCGCCTTCTACGCGCTGTATCCGTTGTGCGTTGACCCATACGCGATGGATATGGGACAGGTCGTGGGAGCCATCTGGCTGGTCAGCCGGTAGATACTTCAGCAGGTCAGCGGCAAAGCGCTGGAAAGGGGCAAAAGCTTCGATAGTCATCTTCGGTGCATTCCATGGGCTGTTACTTGGCGTCCGTTGTCAGGGGCTGGCCCGTGACCTGCCTTGGTCCAGATGCGAGCGGGTCAGTTTCAAGGCTTGAGTGGCGAAAGTCCATGCTGGACCGTTTGTTGGCATCGCGACATAACTGGATACAGGGATTCGTGAGTGGAAAGCTTTTTGAGAGCCACAAACCGTTAACAGAGCAGCCGGCGTTGCATGCTGTGAGGGTGAATGGGCAAAAAAAGTCAGAATTAGCCCCTTCCTTGTAGGCCATTTCCCAAAGATACTCCCTGCGCCTGTTTTTCGTTGCACATGGAAATCGTGAGTCCTAGTCTCGCCCCGTCGCTGCCAATTCAGCGACCGGTTTTGACAGGCCGTCGATTGTTGTCCGTGTGCATACGCTTATGGCGGCTGTACGTGCGGGCACCCTCGTGTGCGCCGAGTGCCAACAATCTCGGTCTGTCAACCCGCGTACAGCTGCCACCCTCCCGTTTGACAGCGAGGTGGATAGCAGCTCAACCATTGTTGGAGCGTAAGCATGCTGAAGATAGTCCCAGATCCGCCCCAAAATACTCTCTGCCTTGAAGACACCCTGATCCAAGCCACGGACTACGCACTATGCGCGGCGACCGTTGTGCATCAGGCAATGCTGCTGCAGCCCAAGTCACCAGCGTCGATTCTGATGATGGCCTCGATGCACGAGCTGGAGACGCTGCGAGCTTTGCTTGAGTCCGCACTGATCCAGGTGCAAATGCCCACTGAGCCTAGGACTTTGCACTAAGGCCTCATTGATGTGTCGCCTGGGCTGTCCCTATCGCCAGCAAGCAAGGCTCCCACATGGATCTAAGCTGCGCCACAGATCTCGAGGCCTATGCTGTACCTGTGGGAGTTGGCTTGCCAGCGATGAGGCCAGACCAGGCATTAGAGATTTCGGGAAGATAGAACAATGACCACAGAAGAAACCAAATTCACCGTCGGCAAAACCACCTTCTACCAAGGCGAAAACCAGACCCATCCGCTGTTCCGCATCGAAGCAGGCATCCCCTGCCAGAGCGCCCGCGAACAAGCCTCGGAGCTTATGGGCTACGCACGGGATATGACCCTGGACGGCTTGATGGAAGACAAACCCCAGCTGATCTGGGCTTCGCATTACCTCTGCGCATTGGCTAAGGCGCTGATGGATGATGCCGAGTTGGGCATGATGCGCTGAAGAGTCAACTATCTCAGCACCGCCTTCGAGAGTTGGGCAAAGCCCAGCGCCGGAGGCATCCCACCCTCCCATTCCGAGACCTTCAAGTGAATAGTCATACTACGAGAAACAAAGCTATACATTGCGCCGATTGAAATGATCGAGACGGTCCAACAAGCGGCTCATCATTTCCGACTCGCTCCCCATGCCCCCAGATTGGGCGACTTCGTTGATGCAAGCTTGAATTACCGGAGACCAGCGCTGCTCTGCCTGCTGCTTCAGCGATTCCAGCAACTGCAGCCCACCGTAGTCTGCGTCCATGATCACATCCCTTTCCGCCTGAAAAGCTGATTTGCGCTCCTCTTCCTGACTGGCTGACGAAGTCGCGAGCCCCTCACCTTGCTCCCCACAAGCAACTCCCACAGCCTTTGGCTGTACGGACGCCACGAGGGCACCTATCAAGTCACCGGCCCTGCGAGTCATCCGCTGCACGGTACCCAACTGAGTATTTCGTCGGAGCTCGCATGGCAGAAAGAAATTCACTTGCTCCCCATAACCGAGCACTGCATCCCCCCACTCTCGCAGCGTCGACTTCTCATCCCCACGAGGATAGTTTTTTCGCGCTCTAAGCCGAGCTATTGCCGACTCGCTCAGCGTACTCGGGTCAATAAGGACCTTGTATTTGCGCAGCAGGTCATAAGCAACCTTCTGGGCTGGTGGCAACAAGCTCGAATCAATCTCCAGAGAGGGTTGCCCTTGACTGGTGATATCAGTCGTCTCCAAAAGACTCAACAACTGTGAAAGTTGATTGTGCTGGCTAGTAGCATCGGGAATGATCCAATCGGAGATCAGAGCCTGAGCCTGGCTGATGGATTGAAGCTGATTTTTTTGATCGATTGGCATCCATGTTCCTACGAAAAAAGTGATTTCGAGTTTTTCGTGGGGCGTTCGAGGTAGGTCTGATCAACGCAAGCCCCACACTTCCCCGCCCCTGCCCCACAGGCACCTGATTGTCCTTGGTACGGATAGCCCGACGCTGGACAGCAAGGATGGAGCACTACTCAGACATTTGATGCCAAAGCTCATTACTGACCTGCCATGACCGCCCTCCAGCGGTTGCCTTTGATCGCTCACGAGAGCGAACCGCTGTACTCGGAAAGCTATCGTTGGCATTATTGGCACAACGCCACCACAGCGCAAACTTTCTTGTTTCAGGCAGTTGGATATGGAATTGACGGTGCGGGTCATGATGGCCGGTCGTGAGATTGACCGAATAACGCGGGCGCATAAGAACGTCGATGGGGAATCCTTCGTTTGGTACCGACGGAGAGAATGGCCCGTTGAAGATGGTTGCATCCATGTCGATGCATTACCTGAAATGCCTGCGACTTTGGAGAATGCAGCCCTTCTTGCTGACCTCAGGCCGTTCCTAGACCTCATCGAAAAACCTCTGACCGTAGGTCTGACTGACTGTACAGCTCTCCTGCGGTCCAGATTTCCAGAAGTGCCTGATGCTACCGTGATATCCATAGCAACGCTCGCGCAGCTGGGACTCAAGCTTGTTGCAAAGGAAGTTCTCATGGACTTCCTTGAGCTGCATCATCAGTGCCGGTCACATGCCGACCTAACTTCTTCCACCTCCGAGCACAATCATGCTGAGGCAGAAGACGCTTCATTTTTCGACTCAGCAGACATCAATTTCGGAGAGCTGCCAGACACGAGAGCGGGAGATGAAGACTGGTCATTCGACTGGCAGCCTGAGCTTGGGTGGAATGCAACCGAGGCAGACGACTCCGAGCTGCGCGACCTTGCTACAAAAACACAAAAGCTGATCGGCTCTCATGTAGCATTAGAAACTGGACTTCGCATCGAAAGCCTGGTCGATCTACCCGCTGCTGACGACTGGAGGATTATCGCCCCTACCACAGCTGACAGGGACGTTCTCAGTGATGCTGAAACCGAGTCTCCGTTGCTCCTGGAAAATAATCCTGGACCTCGGGCGTCCGCGCCTGCCGTTGCTGCAAGAAGCTCGGCGCTACCCTCACCACACTTGGCGTTCATTGTCGAGAAAACTGCTGGGCTAGGCGAGGCAGCCCTTGAGGTACTAAGGTATTTTGCCGACAACCCTGATGACAAAAGCTCACATGCCGAGGAGTTCACCGGCATTCCGCGCGGAATGATCAACGCCCTCCTTACAGGAACGCTGAGCCGCTATGTTGAAAAAACCAAGTCAGGTGGCTGGGCATGCCATACGTGGGTCCAGGATGTTCTGGCCGCCATGGACGGCAACCTCGAGTGACGTCAGAGATTGTCAAGCTCCTCCCCTTGGACTCGGAGGAACTCCAACACATGCCCGAGAATTCTGGCCGGGCTTCTAAGCTCGCACTCCCAGATTGTGAGCACTTTCCATCCATCTGCTCTGAGCGCACGCCTGGCACGACCGTCTCTTTCGAGATTCTGGGTGAATTTCGCTTGCCAGAAGTCTGCGCGAGTCTTGGGGGTAGTGGCGTAACGACAGCCATCATGGCGGTGCCAGAAACATCCATGGACAAATATACAGGTTCTGAATCTGGGGAGTACAATATCCGGGCTTCCCGGAAGGTCCCGGCGATGAAGCCGAAATCGGTAACCGTTGGCATGGAGGAAGCGCCGTACGATCATCTCAGGTCGTGTGTTTCGCCCCTTGATACCAGCCATCATGCGAGATCGGGTTGCCGTGTCAACGATATCCATTCATCTCCCTTTTACAGCAGCGTGAATTCATGAGTCGTACCTATCCCATCCAGGTGGTGGATCTGTTTGCAGGGCCTGGAGGCCTTGGAGAAGGTTTTTCCTCTCACCTGAGCGATGGCGCTGAAACCTTTGAAATCAAGGTTTCAGCCGAAATGGAGACATCCGCAAGATCGACACTGCGACTTCGGGCGTTCTACAGACTTCTCAAGCGCGAATTCCCGGAAGCTCTTGAGGACTATTATCACTTCTGCGAGACCGCAGATGTGGAGAATCCTTACACCAGACGAAGCCATTCCGCCTGGAAACACGCTGACAATGAAGCACAGCAAATCGAACTGGGAACTCCAGAAGGCAACAACAAGCTGGATGGTCTTTTGGAGCATCGCCTCGATGAGTCCAAGCCGTGGGTCCTGATTGGCGGCCCGCCTTGCCAAGCATATTCAATCATGGGGCGTGCCCGAAACCAGGCCAAATCCGATTACAGAGCAGAAAATGATCACAGGCACTTCCTGTACAGAGAGTATCTGAGGATCATTCAGCGCAAACGACCCGCCATTTTCGTGATGGAAAACGTCAAAGGCATCCTGTCATCGACGGTGGGTGGCAATCAGATGTTTCCGCAGATCTTGCGCGATCTGGCAGATCCGGACGCCGCCTTCGGTGAAAGCACTACTGGGCCCAAGTATCGCATTTGCTCGCTTGTCACTGATGACATCTACGAAAGCGGAGCGGATCCGGACAGCGTATCCCCTGCAAATTACATCATCCATGCAGAGAGGTTCGGAATACCTCAAGCCCGACATCGAGTGATTCTGCTAGGTGTTTCCGAGGAGTATCTGGGCGCAGTAGCTGATCACAAGCTGCTCGAGACCGCGCCTCCCAGCATTGACCAGGTCATCGGAAATCTGCCTCCCCTGCGCAGCACATTGACTCGCCAGGCAGATTCTCCTGAGCTCTGGGCTGACGTGGTCAAGCAACATCTCGCAGAGCTGGCCGGATCATGCGATGACAAGAACCATGACACTGCAAGCGGCGTCATGCTGGCGCGCCGACTTGGCATAATGGCTGACAGTTTTAGCAGCAACGGCTGGACAAATGGTGGCCTGCGAATGCTGAAACGCCCGGAATGGAGTGGCGAAACCGGAACTCATCTCGATGCATGGCTTCACGATCCTCGACTTCGCTTCTGGCTCAATCACGAAGCCCGAGGGCACATGAGCTCCGACCTTCGTCGCTACGTCTATGCAGCGGTCTTTGCCGATGTCAAGAAGGGCTCCCCCAAGGGCCATCAGGACTTCGATTTGCCAGGTCTTGAACCTGACCACAAGAACTGGAAGACAGGGAAGTTCAGCGATCGCTTCAGAGTACAGCGGGCTGGAATTCCATCGACAACGATTACCAGCCACATCGCAAAGGATGGCCACTATTTCATCCATTACGATGCCAAGCAATGCCGCAGCCTGACTGTTCGCGAAGCTGCGCGACTGCAGACATTCCCGGACAACTATTTTTTCCTAGGCAACCGAACGCAGCAATTCCATCAGGTAGGTAACGCAGTGCCGCCACTTCTAGCGCACCAGATTGCCGATATCGTTGCGCGAATTCTAAAAAGCGGAAAAAACTCCGGTAATTCAGTAAGACTGCCGATAAAGCAGTTCCGCATGTTCGAAACGGAGAGTTGATGTGGACCACCCCTCATTCAAAAGTCGCAGTGCTCCGCCCAAAGCAAGCGCGATGGTCGAGGCATTGCGCGGACTGGGATATAACACTCAGACAGCACTAGCTGACATCATAGACAACAGCATTGCTGCTGGTGCGAATGAAGTACATATCGAGTTCGTCTGGGCCGATCAAGAAAGTTGCGTGCTTTGCATCGATAATGGTACCGGCATGACCGCCGAAGGGCTCGACCGGGCGATGCGCTTGGGAGATAGAAACCCCCTAGAGGAGAGATCAGCAGACGACTTGGGGCGTTTCGGTCTTGGCCTCAAGACAGCTTCCTTTTCTCAATGCCGAAGGATGACCGTTGCCACCCGTGGAGGTGAAGACCTTCATACACTCCGATGGGATCTAGACTTTCTGGCAAACAGTGCCGACGATGGATGGCACCTTCTAGAGGGCGCTCATCCCGGCTCGGAAAAATTCCTAGAGAGGCTTACTAGTGCAACCGGCACATTGGTTCTCTGGGAAAACCTGGATCGCATCGTCACGCCAGGAACCACTGTGCAGGACTTTCTCAATCTGGTCGACAAGGTCGAACAGCATTTGGGGATGGTTTTTCATAGATATCTAGAAGGCACCAGGCCCCGGTTACGAATTCTTTTGAACGGCCAACCAGTCAAGCCTTGGGATCCCTTCATGTCGGATCACCCTGGAAAGCCGTACAACCCTCCGGTATTCAAACACCCAAACCGCAAGAATATCGAAACAGAGTGTCACGTCCTGCCACATAAGGACATGCTATCCACTTTAGAGTTTGAGCGCTTGGCTGGCCCGGAGGGCTGGACAGCACAGCAGGGTTTCTACATCTATCGAAAAGAGCGACTACTTGTCGCTGGCAGCTGGCTGGGCCTTGGTATCGGACGCTCTTGGACCAAGGATGAAGCTCATCGCCTCGCCCGAATCCGACTCGATATTCCCAACAACGCAGATGCGGACTGGAAGATCGACATTCGGAAATCGACTGCGCGACCACCAGTATATCTTCGAGACTGGCTGACACGCCTTGCTGAAGTGACCCGCGCCCGTGCAAGAAGAGCTTTTGCCCACAGAGGCAGGCCTGTCATGGTGGGGAAAAGACAGATTGCGGAAGCCTGGAAGGTCGAGCGACTCTCAGATGGAATGCGATATCGGATCGACACAGAACATCCGGCAGTAAGAGCGGCTCTAGATGAAGCAGGCAGCCTTCTTCCCCTGCTCAAGGCAATGCTCCGCGTAATCGAAGAAACGGTGCCGGTGCAACGAATCTGGATAGATACCGCTGAAAACAAGGACACTCCTTGCACCGGTTTCGAAAAGACACCTCCACAGGAGGTCAGCGACATAATGATGGTTATGTATCGCAGCATGATTGAAAGGAAAGGCTATTCCTCAACAGCAGCTAAGGAGCAGCTGAAAAATATGGAACCGTTCCACGCATACCCTGCCCTCATCAGTGCCTTGCCAGAAACCTAAAAGGAGTAACGCCTCATGTCTGAGGAGAACAAATGGAGTGTGGTCAAGTTCGTCCAGGAAATGCTGGCTGAAGAGAAAGACAAGTCCGCAATAACCCCTCACCTGATCTCAGAAAAAATCGACATGGTTCTCAAGATCATGCCGGGCAAGGGCGACGGCCTAGATCGAGCGTCGGTTACCGAAGAACTGATTAGACGCTGTAGCGTCTGGGTAGGTGATGACTCCTCGCTGGTAGACTTAACCGGGCACGAACCATGGCTCACCAACGAACGCAAAAAGGACTGGCGGTACTGGCAGCGATATCGTGAATGGCAGGAATTGAAACTGCCGCTAAGCGCTATGGAGTCTTTGGACAAGACTACAGACAATGTTCTATCGATGCTCGAAGACCCAAAGCGCGATGGCGCCTGGGACCGCAGAGGAATGGTGGTCGGCCATGTACAATCGGGCAAGACAGGGAATTACACCGGCCTGATCTGCAAAGCAGCAGATGCCGGATACAAGATCATCATCGTGCTTGCAGGCCTTCACAACAACCTTCGTGCGCAGACTCAAATGCGCTTAGATGAAGGTTTTTTGGGGTATGAGACAAGAGCAATCGAGGGAGAGGGAAACACACTGATAGGGGTCGGTAAAATCGATCCTTCGCCATCGCTTCGCCCGCAATATGTAACCAACAGATCCGAAACAGGTGACTTCAATACAAGGTTCGCTAGGAATCTGGGCGTATCTCCGGAACAACGCCCTTGGCTTTTTGTCGTCAAAAAAAACAGGACGGTTCTGACACGCTTGCTGAACTGGATCCATACACATGTAGCGGAAACCAAAGACCCGGAAAGCGGTCGCCCTATTGTTACACACTTACCATTGCTCATAGTTGATGACGAGGCTGACCACGCTTCAGTCGACACAGGCGAAAGAGTGGTTGACGAAACCGGCAATCCAGACTTGGATCACGAACCAACTGCAATTAACAGCCTGATCCGCCAAATTCTCCATGGATTCTCGAGAAAGGCGTATGTCGGCTATACCGCGACCCCCTTTGCCAACATCTACATCCACGAGCATGGCGAAACGGCCCAAGAAGGCCCGGATCTGTTCCCTTCCGCCTTTATTACCAATCTCTCGGCACCGTCCAGTTACGTGGGCCCATCGAGAGTATTCGGACTTGCAGGAGAAAGTGGACGCGTGGGTGCGCTGAACCTAGTGCGAATTGTTGAAGATCAGTGTAATGAGGACCGCAAGAGTGGCTGGATGCCAGTCAGCCATAGGAGCAACCATGTCCCACTGATCAACGGTCAAGACGCAATGCCAGCCTCCCTGACCGAAGCTATACATTCCTTCATTCTCTCATGCGCCATAAGAGGACTGCGTGGTCAGGGCTCCCAGCATTGCTCGATGCTGATTCACGTCACTAGGTTCAATCTGGTTCAAGAGCATGTCCACCGTCAGGTCCAAGGCTATGTTCACGGCCTGAAGCAACGTTTCAGGAGGTGCACAGATCACCTGAGCGTATTGGCAGAACTGAAGGATCTCTGGGAAAAGGATTTTGTCGGTACCAGTCTTGCAATCGAAGCAGAAGTAGCAGAAGTGTCCGGCCACCTCGGCACAACCTGGCAGGACATCGAGGTCTTGCTACTGGATACGCTTGAAGAAATTGATGTACGCATGATCAACGGCAAGGCTACAGATGCTCTCGATTACGCCGACAGCGCAACCGGACTTAAGGTCATTGCCATCGGCGGAGACAAGCTTGCTCGGGGCTTGACCCTTGAAGGGCTATGCACCAGCTACTTCCTGCGCGCATCTAAAATGTACGACACCCTGATGCAGATGGGCCGGTGGTTCGGCTATCGACCTGGCTATCTTGATCTATGTCGCCTCTATACAACTGGTGACCTGGTTGAATGGTTCGAGCATATTGCCGATGCCGCGGAGGAGCTGCGGGCCGAGTTCGACTTCATGATGGAAAGCAGACTTACACCTAGGGAGTACGGCCTCAAGGTGCGCTCTCACCCAGTGCTGATGGTCACTTCACCACTGAAAATGCGCACAGCTAAAACTCTTTATCTCTCGTTCAGTGGTGACGTGGTAGAAACCGTCAGTTTCCACACTGACAAGGAAGTTCTAGAAAAGAATTTGGCAGCTCTCACAACCCTTGCAAGTGAACTTGGACTTCCCTCCCCGATCCCCTCGCAGAAACGTAATGACAAAACGGATAACTGGAGCGGCATCCAGTGGACTGATGTCTCAGCACCGTTGGTAACCAGCTTCTTGCGCGGTTATCAGACCCATCCCGACTCAAGAAAGGTCAAGAGTGACCTCCTAGCTGATTTCATCGAGGAAATGAGTCTCTCAGGAGAACTTACATCCTGGACAGTCGCAGTTGTTGCAGGTGGCGCCGACAGGACGCATAGTTTTGGCGGCAGCCCCGTCAAACTTATGAAACGACAGAACAAGGCGGGCGAAGGGGAAGGCAAGTATTCCATTGGACGGCTTCTTTCTCCTCAAGACGAGTCTATGGATCTCGATGAGGATGGATGGAATGCTGCACTTAAGTTAACTCAGCGAGCATGGGTGAAAGACCCAGCGCGCTCAAGGCGCAAAGAACCTCCCGAGACGCCCAACGGCCCGGCAATCAGACACGTGAAAGGTCTAGGCGCTGATGGAGTAGAGCCCCAGCCGGAAAAGGGGCTACTAATCATTTCATTGCTGGATCCCAAGGACTCAAACGTAAATGGTGTAACCACACCCGTAGTGGCATTTGCCATAAGCTTCCCATCTAGCAGTGCTGGGAAGTCCGTGCCCTATCTTGTTACCAATGTGCTCTGGGAGCAGCAGTATGGCGCAAGTGAGTGACATTGAGATTTTGGGAGTATGGAAAGCGCTGTCCGGCAACGCCTCCACTCCCGGATGGCGAACAATCGATCTTGTTCAGCAAACAAACTCCTGCCGACTAAAGGCAGCTCGACTATCGCCGAGTAACGAAGAGGCGATACTGGTTGGCTTTGCAACTACAAAAATTGCACCTGGGACACAACTCCCCCACGGGCAAGGCTTCCGCATTGAACGCACCACACTTGGCGACCTCGGTAGCTACCACCGTTGGCTAGCTGTTATCCGGCAGCCCGAAGGAAACCTTGAACTATTTGCGAAGGTAGTTTCCGATATCGTAAGCCTGATCCAATCATCCAACACCCTTCCCGAGGAAATGTTGTTCCAACGCTTCCTTGGACGTGTGCGTGGGTGGCAGGAGTTCATGCGCCAAGGAAGAGAAGGACTGGGACCCGAGAAGGAGTTAGGATTAATCGGGGAGCTCAGCTTTCTCAACCTCCTGATTGATGCCAAGGTCTTGGATTTCGCTGCAGTAGAGAGCTGGAAAGGCCCTGAGAGAGGGCTACACGATTTCCGCATCGGCTTTGGCAGTGTCGAAATCAAGTCAACGTTGGCTCTGGAAGGATTCCCTATTCGAATCGGCTCACTTGAGCAGCTTGACGACACCAGCTGCCCACCACTCTTTCTTGGCGGTCTTCGGTTCAGCCTTCAGGAGACAGGTAAGACGCTCACCGAGCTAGTAGATATCACTCGGCAGCGCCTTGAAGCCGACCCGGCTGCGATGCGCCTATTCGAGCTGGCTATCCACCAAGCCGGATACTTGGACATGCATGCTGCAAGCTATACACGACGCTTCCTTCTCACCGAAGCAAAGTTTCACTTAGTGGATGGGACGTTTCCCAGATTAGCTCCCTTTAATGTCTCTCCAGCAATCCGCCATGCATCATATGAGTTGGACCTCGCTCTTGTTACGGCAGCCAACCAATCACTGAGTGATGTACTCGAACAGTTAGGAATCGCTTGATGGAACTTGTCGATTTTCTGCGTGAAACGCAGGCCGCTATCCGTGAGGAAGTAGAGAAAGATATAGGCCCTGGGGAAGCCCCTATCCCCCCTGAAGCCGTATTCACTGAACATGTGATGCAACATATGTCAGATGAGGGAATAACCTTCGAACCTATGGTCTGCCACTACGAAGCATTAGTACCCGGAAGCTTTGGAGGCAGAGGCTCAAACTACAAGGTCAAGATCAGCGGGTACGCCGTATCAGACACCACCGACGAGACGGGCAACCCAGACCGCTTAGATCTTTTTGTCAGCCTGTACAAGGGACTCGATGAAATCGAGTCACTACCAGACCCAGAGGTCGGCAAGGCTGCCAAGGAGGGACTTCAGTTCCTAAGGTTCTGCGCAACCGGCCAGCTGTCCGACAAGCTAGATGAAACCAATGACGCTTACGCTCTTGTTACCGAAGTCGAGCGAATCTTCGGAACACTTGATAGCATCCGTATTTTCATTATCACCGACGCATTGGCCAAGACGAGGAACTATGCACCACAGGAGGTCCAAGGTAAGCAGGTCCGCCTAGAGGTCATGGACGTACAGCGCCTATTCAACCACTGGCAGCAAGGTCGTCCACGGGATGAGCTAGTAGTTAACTTCAAGGAAATTTGTGGGACTGCCTTGCCTAGCGTATGGGTACCTGGATCAGGGGACGAAGAATATGACTATGCCCTGACCGCAGTACCTGGCGACGCTTTACGGTTCCTATACGAAAAGTACGGCCCTCGTATCTTGGAAGCTAACGTGCGCTCCTTCTTGGGTGTGAGTAGCAAGGGAGTCAACAAGGGAATTCGCGACAGCCTGCGCAATCAGCCCGACCGCTTCATGGCCTACAACAACGGCATTGTTGTAGTAGCCGACCACGCCAAGCTCGACACCGCCGCAGATGGCTCAACAGGTCTCCTCTGGCTACAAGGCATGCAGATTGTCAACGGCGGACAGACCACTGCATCTATCTACTTTGCCAAGAAAAAACATCCGGACATCGACCTTTCCAGCGTGCGGGTTCCGGCCAAGATTATCGTGCTCCGCTCTGGACAAGCCGATGACGAGGAACTCATTGCCAATATTTCACGTTATGCCAACAGCCAGAACGTAGTCAAACAGTCCGATCTCTCCGCCAACAAGCCCTTCCATCGGGAGCTTGAAAAGCTATCCATGCGCACCTACTGCCCTGATGGGGTCGGCCGCTGGTTCTACGAGCGCTCAGCTGGAAGTTATAAGGTCATGCTAGAAAAGGAAGCCAGCACCTCCGCGCAGAAGAAGAAGCTTCAAACGGCAATTCCACCCTACAGAAAACTCACCAAGCCCGATTTGGCAAAGTTCCTATTTGCATGGGATCAAAAACCCCATATCGTTAGCCTCGGTAGCCAGAAAAACTTCCAAGCATTCATGGATGAGCTTGCCGATAGAGAAACCGCTGGTGAAAACGTGATACCAGACCTGGCCATATACAAACAGATGATTGCAAAGGCGATACTTTTTAAGTCTGCCCAAAAAATCATACGCCCTATGTTCCCAGCTTTCCAAGCTAATATAACGTCCTATACAGTCTCGATTTTGGCACTCAAGCTAGGGCCGACCCTTGATCTGGACCATATCTGGCAGGAACAATCAATATCACCGCAGCTTCATCGACAAATCGCGATTTGGGCAGAGGAAGTTAACGAAGCGCTACATCGAAGTGCGGGAGGAAAAATGATCTCTGAATGGGCCAAAAAAACCGAGTGCTGGTGGATGGTAAGAGACACTAAATACTCCTCTCCAATCCAAGGCAACCTATAACCTTCAGCTCCCCTCGCCGTTGATGGCCAAGCAGTACGCTCCGAAAAGCTGATAGAGATTTTTAACCAAACGCGCTGCAAGGGCAGTAAAGCAGCTATTTACAGCCTTGAGCTCCGAGCGCAGAGCCCCTGTACCAACAGGGGCTAGCGGAAGACCTTATATAGCAAAGCGCCATAAGCGTCCCACAACCTCACCCCTTGGTAAGCGTCCGGCCAACTCACCTTCCGAATCCCAGCATTAAGGCCGATGGTGTCCGCGTATTTTTAAGCGGACGCGATCGCCCTTATCGCCAGGATTCCATGCGCCAACGAAGCTCCTATCCGACCGATCAAAGCCCAGGCCGTTTAGGAGTAAGTGCTCCATGAACCCCACATTCAAAGCGCTTTTTAGCTTCAATTATCCCTACAGGGACTCGATCTACAAAAAGCATAAAATCCGCAAGCCCGGAACCAGTGTGAAACTCTCGCACAGCCACGCCACACGCCGCGTCCTAGATGACCTAGGCAGCCTGCTGGAGCTTCTGGTCAATTTGCTGACGTACTTTAGATTCCGGTGTCATGATGCTGATCCCTGCGATCCGGGCTCCGTTGAGATGGAGCTATAAAAATTATTGCTATATGCAATCGCCGAAGTTTGAGCAAGCGAATCTCAATCGGCAACCGGAAAGCCCAAAATAAATAGCTCGATAAACGGTGAACAAAAAAAATCCAGCCACTGCTAAGTGGCTGGATTTTTAGGGATTTTTGGTCGGGACGGAGTGATTCGAACACTCGACCCCTTGCACC
>RCUS01001042.1_pt1 | contig 15377 bp, 15 predicted proteins | sample 2166221 | NCBI WGS metagenome assembly RCUS01 (sample SAMN09932758, study PRJNA488358) | compost metagenome | isolation source: compost soil in cyclohexanecarboxylic | place: Germany: Experimental Botanical Garden | reverse complement strand
GCGCCTGCAGGGTGCACTCGCTCTGCTCGACGATGCCGCCCAGTTCCAGGCTGCCATCGGCGTGGGTCGGGATCTGCGTGGTGACCAGCACGCCGTTGTATTCGGCAACGTCGGAGGAAATCGACTCGGCGTCCGGGTCCGGGGTGTAGATGATGTCTGCTTGTGCCATGGGGTGTCTTGCCTTGCTACGGAAGGAAAGCGGCAAGCCTACGCGAGCGCGCCGGCACGGTCGAGGGCACCCCGGTGTTTGAAATGCGCGGCGTTCGCCGTCAGAATCGCGGCCGATTGCAAAGCAGGGGTTTACGTTGAACGAACAGACATTGTCCAGGCGCCTGGAGCGCGTGGCTGCACAAGTACCGCAAGGCGCGCGCCTGGCCGACATCGGCTCGGACCATGGCTACCTGCCGGTGGCCTTGATGCTGCGCGGCGTGCTGGACGCGGCGGTAGCGGGCGAGGTGGCGCAGACGCCGTTCGCCTCGGCCCAGCGCAACGTGCGCAGGAACGGCCTGGAAGGGCGGGTCAGCGTGCGCCTGGCCGACGGCCTGGCAGCGGTCGAGGCGGAAGACCGCATCTCGGTGATCAGTATCTGCGGCATGGGTGGCGACACCATGTGCGAAATCCTCGAGGCCGGCAAGCAGCGCCTGGCTGGCGTCACCCGCCTGGTGCTGCAGCCCAATGGCGCCGAGCGCGAACTGCGCCAGTGGCTGGTGGGCAATGGTTACCGGATCGTCAGCGAAGAACTGCTGCGGGAAAACCGCTTCGACTACGAGATCATCGTCGCCGAGCCGGGCGGGGCGGCGTACACCGCTGAACAGCTGTACTTCGGCCCGGTGCTGGTGCAGGAGAAAAGCGAGGCGTTCCTGGTCAAGTGGCGGCGCATGCTGCGGCAGAAGCAGCAGACCCTGGCCAACTTCGAGCGGGCCCGCGGTGCGGTGCCTCAGGCGAAAATCGACGACTTCAGGCAACAGGTCGGCTGGATCACCGAGGTGCTGGCCTGACTCACTGCTGCGAGCAGTTGCCCATTTCCCGGTAGTCGATTTCGCGCTTCTGGCCCTGGTGGTCGACATACACCATGTGCGCGGTGCCAACCTGGCAGTCGGCGGCGTTGCTGGCCGGGGTGATGGAGATGACCTTGGCCACGTCCAGCGGCATGCCGTATTCGTAGTTGCTGCTGCTGACCGGCTGGTTGCTGCCGGTGTCGGCAAAGGCACCGAACGAGGCGAGAGTAGCGGCAACGGCAAGGACAGCGATCGAACGTTTCATGGCAGGCTCCTTTTTTCAATGTGTGGCTAATGATCCATTCATTGGTCATCCACAATAAATGGGCTAACCCGTGATAGATTCCTGCCTGTAACGCAAGAATAAGACCGAACAAGGAGCACACCTTCATGGACATGCTGCATGCCATGCGTACCTTCGCCCGTGTGGTGGAATGTGGCAGCTTCGCTGCGGCCGCCAATGCCCTGGACATTTCTGCGGCGCAGGTTTCGCGCATCGTTGCCGAGTTGGAAAACCAGCTGCAGACCCGCCTGCTGCACCGCACCACGCGGCGTTTGCGCATGAGCGAGGCGGGCGAGCGGTTTCTCGAGCGCTCGCGGCAGATCATGTTGCTGACCGAAGAGGCGGTGGGCGAAGCCCGTGGCGCGCACCTCACGCCTCGAGGCCGCCTGCGCTTGCATTGCCCGCACGGCCTGGGCCTGTTGCTGATGCCGCTGGTGGCCGGCTACAACGCATTGTGCCCGGAGGTGGTGATCGAGCTGACCCTGTCCCAGCGCAACCCCGACCCGCTGGCCGAAGGGCATGACGTGGTGATTACCGTGGACGGGGCGCTGCCGGATTCGCAGCTGATCGCCGTGCCGCTGGGCAACATTTTCAGCATCCCCTGCGCGGCGCCGAGCTACCTGGTGGCCCACGGCGTGCCAGAGCGCCCGGAAGACCTGCACCAGCACCGTTGCCTGCGCATGGCTTATCCGATGTACGAAGGTGACTGGGTGTTCCCGCAAGGGGTGGACCAGTGCGTGATCGCACCGAACGACAGTTTTTCCACCAACGTCGCCGACGCCATGCTGGTGGCCAGCGAGCTGGGCATGGGCATTGGCCTGCTGCCGTTCTACACCGCCAGCCAGGCGATCGAGCAGGGGCGGTTGTGCCGGTTGCTGGCGCCGTATCGCCTGCGCGAGAGCGCGCTGTATGCGATCTACCCGTCACGGCATTACCTGGATGCCAAGGTGCGCACCTGGATCGACTACCTCAAGGAGCAGCTGCCAGCGCTGTTCGAGGGGCATGCCAGGGTGGTGGATGATTCGCGCTATTGGCGATAGCCGAGTGCGGGGCGGTTAACGCTGGCCCTTGTAGGAGCGGCCTTGTGTCGCGATAGGGCCGCAACGCGGCCCCAGCAATTTGTGCATCGAAGCTGACATCCTGGGGCCGCGTTGCGGCCCTATCGCGACACAAGGCCGCTCCTACAGATGCTGTGCGTTCAACTGGCGATCAGCTCAATTCCAGCCAGATCGGCGCATGGTCCGACGGCTTTTCCATCCCGCGCAGTTCATAGTCCACACCCGCCGCCTTGATCCGCGGCACCAGGTGCTGCGAGGCCATGATCAGGTCGATGCGCAGGCCGCGCTTGGGCTCGTCCTCGAAGCCGCGGCTGCGGTAGTCGAACCAGCTGAAGCGGTCGGTCACTTCCGGGTACAGGTGGCGGAAACTGTCCACCAGGCCCCAGCCTTTCAAGCGTTCCATCCACTCGCGCTCTTCCGGCAGGAAGCTGCACTTGCCGGTCTTGAGCCAGCGCTTGGCGTTGTCCGGGCCGATGCCGATGTCGCAGTCCTGCGGCGAGATGTTCATGTCGCCCATCACCAGCAGTGGCTGGTCGTTGCGGAACTGGCCTTCCAGCAGCGCCTGCAGGTCGCTGTAGAAACGCTGCTTGGCCGGGAACTTGGTGGGGTGGTCGCGGCTTTCGCCCTGGGGGAAGTAGCCGTTCATGATGGTGATCGGGTTGCCATCGGCATCGGCGAAGGTGCCCCAGATGAAGCGGCGCTGGGCGTCTTCTTCATCGCTGGCAAAGCCTTTGTGCAGGCTCAGCGGTGCCTGACGCGACAGCAGGGCCACGCCATAGTGGCCTTTCTGGCCGTGGTAATGCACGTGGTAGCCCAGCGCCTGCACGTCGGCCAGCGGGAACTGATCGTCGCTGACCTTGGTTTCCTGCAGGCCGATCACGTCCGGCTGGTGCTTTTCGATCAGCGCCGCCAGCTGGTGCGGGCGGGCCCGCAGGCCGTTGATGTTGAAACAGACGATCTTCATGGAAAGATAATCCCGGTAAAAGGCGCGATGCTAGCCGACATCGCCTCCCATCACCAGCATGGCGGCTTCGGGAGCCTGCTGCTAACGTCCTTCCCAGGGCACTGTAAGCCCATTCCAGGAGGACTGCCCGCAATGCCCGAAACCACTGCCACTCCGGCCCGTGTCTGCCTGCTCGATGACGGCTACAGCCGCGAGGCGCGTTCGCTGCTGTACAACGCCTACCGTCACGAACCTACCTTCGCCTATATCTTCGAGGCCCAGCGCCCAGGCTATGAGCGGCGCCTGCGGGTGATGGTGCGCGAGTGGGTACGCCAGCACTTCTACCTGCAACTGCCTGCCATCGGCCTGCTGGTGGAGGACCGCCTGATCGCCCTGGCCCTGATCGTGCCGCCGCTGCGCCGGCTGGGCGTGGCCGACAGCTGGGCCTGGCGCCTGCGCATGATGATGGGCACTGGCCTGCGCTGTACGCGCCGTTACATGGACTACCAGGCCGCCCTGGCCACCTGCCTGCCCACCGACGAGGTGCATGTGCTGCCGCTGTTGGGCGTGCACCCGCAATTTCAGGGCAAGCACTACGGCGAGCAATTGTTACAAGCTGTGCATGACTGGTGCGCAGACGACCCTGGTACCCAGGGTGTGGTGCTGGACACCGGCAACGAGCACTACCTGGCCTTTTACCAGCGCCAGGGTTATGAGGAAATTGGCGAGGTTGCTGTAGGACCAATCCGTGAGAGGGTGTTCTTCCATCCCAACCCGGTCTCTTCCAATTCTGCTTTTGCCTGAGCAGACTGCGCGGCGGCTCCCTTGAGCGCCTGGCTCTGGTAGCATGCGCCGCATGACGTATTCAGGAAGATTGACCTGGGGCCTGGTTTTCTGGGTCGCCAGTTTCGCAGCATGGGGCCAGAGCGAGTTGCTGGTGAAGGTCAAACCGGCCAACAAGGCGCTCAAGGCCAATGTCGAAGGCTATATCGGTACCCTTGGCGACCGCGATGAAGAAGCGCTGCTGCGCTTCAGTCGCGGCGCCCAGGAGCAGGCGCGCAAAGCCGCGCAGGCACTTGGCTACTACCAGGCGCAGATCGACACAGAGGTCAAGCCCGCCAGCGAGGCTGACCGTTCCCCGCAACTGATCATCACCATCGACCCCGGCGAGCCGATTCGCCTGCGCAACGTGACCGTCCGCATCGAAGGCCCCGCCAGCGAGATGAAGGCCTTTCGCGTGCCCGACAGCAAGGCCCTGCGCGCGGGCGAACAACTCAACCATGGCCATTACGAAGATGCCAAGCGGCTGATCCAGAACCAGGCGTCGCGCTATGGCTTCTTCAGTGGGCGCTTCAGCCGCCAGCGCCTGGCGGTCGACCCCCAGGCGGGTGTGGCCGATATCGAACTGGTCTACCAGAGCGGCCCGCGCTATCACCTGGGCGCCGTCACCTTCGGTGGCGACACACCGCTGGACGACGACCTGCTGCAGCGCATGGTCTCGTTCAAGCCGGGTACACCTTACGACTCGGAACTGATCGCCGAGCTGAACAACGACCTGCAATCGAGCGGCTACTTCGAAGGCGTGCGCGTGGATGCGGCGCCCACCGCCGCCGTGGGCGAAGAAATCCCCGTGGATGTCCGCCTGGAAACCCGCAAGCCGCGCACCATGGGCCTGGGCCTGGGCTTCTCGACCGACGTCGGGCCGCGCGGCAAGGCCAACTGGACCCGCCACTGGGTCAACCCGCAGGGCCATAGCTACGGTTGGGAAACCGAACTGTCGGCGCCCCGGCAGAACGTCGGCCTTTGGTACGACATCCCCCTCGACCCGCCGCTGACCGACAAGTTGCGCTTTGCCGGCGGCTACCAGAACGAAGAAATTGCCGGCACCGACACCCTCAGCAAACTGCTGACGGTGGGCCCCGAGTGGCACAGCAAGCTGCCAAGCGGCTGGCAGCGGGTGATTTCCCTCAAGTACCAGCGCGAGGAGTACCGCCTGGGTGATGACTCCGGGCTGAGCAACCTGCTGATGCCAGGGGTGAGTTACTCCTTCCTGCGCAGTGACAACCGCATCGACCCGCATAACGGCTACCGCCTGCAGTTCGATGTGCAGGTGGCCAAGGAAGGGCTGGTCTCGGACACCAACCTGCTGCATGGCAACGTGCTGCTCAAGGGCCTGACCACGCTTGGCCACAACCACCGCTTGCTCGGCAGGGCGCAGTTCGGTGGCAGCGCGACCAATGGCTTCAAGAACAACATTCCGCCGTCGCTGCGCTTCTTCGCCGGTGGCGACCAGAGCGTGCGTGGCTATGACTACCAGACCCTGTCGCCGAAGAACAGCGACGGCGACCGCATTGGCGGGCGCTACCTGGTCGCCGGCAGTGTCGAGTACCAGTATTCGCTGACCGAAAAGTGGCGGCTGGCAACCTTCGTCGACCAAGGCAACTCGTTCAACGACCTGGAGCTGCCAAGCCTCAAGACCGGTGTCGGTTTTGGCGTGCGCTGGGTGTCGCCGGTCGGGCCGCTGCGCCTGGACCTGGCCAAGGCGCTGGATGATGAAGGGGGAATTCGCCTGCACTTTTCCATGGGGCCTGAGCTGTGAAACGCGTGATCAAGTACATTCTGGCGGGCCTGCTCGGGGTAGCCGCAAGCCTGGGCCTGGCACTCGGCCTGCTGCTGGGGACCGAGGCCGGCAGCCGCTGGGTGCTGGGCAAGGTGCCCGGGCTTGAGGTGGCTGACTTCCAGGGCCGCCTGGCCGGTAGCTGGCAAGCCAGCCGGCTGAGCTGGGCCGATGCCGGCAGCACGGTAGAGGTGCAGGCACCGCTGCTGGCCTGGTCGCCGGCATGCCTGCTGCGCTCTACCTTGTGCATTGACCAGTTGCAGGCGCAGCGCATCGACATGGCCTTTGCGCCCAGCGCCGAATCGGCCGACAGCGGCCCGCTGCAGTTGCCAGCCCTGCGCTTGCCACTGGCCATCGAACTGGGTGAGGTCAAGGTTGGCCAGTTGCGCCTGGATGGCAGCGACCTGCTTGGCGACTTGCAACTGGCGGCGCACTGGACCAATACCGGGCTGCGCATCGACAGCCTGCACCTGCAGCGCGATGACCTGCAATTGAACCTGCAGGGCGACCTGCAGCCCGAAGCTGACTGGCCGGTGCAACTCCAGGCGCAGCTGCAACTGCCAGCGGTAGACGGCAAGCCGTGGCAGCTGGCGCTGACCGCCACCGGCGAGCTGCAGAAAACCCTGAAACTCGCCGGCACCAGCAGTGGTTACCTTGACGCCACGCTGAACGGGCAATTGCAGGCGTTGGCCGAGCACCTGCCGGCGACCTTGCAGATCCGCTCCGAGGCATTCAAGCCGGCCGCCTCGTTGCCCGACACCGTGCAGTTCAACCAGCTCAAGCTTGACGCCCGGGGCGACCTGCTCAAGGGCTATCAACTGTCGGGGTCGGCCAGCCTGCCGGCCGAGCAGTCGCCGATCGCCTTGCTGTTGTCCGGGCTGGTCGACAGCAAAGGCGCCAGGCTCGATGCCCTGGACCTGAACGCCAGCGATACCCAGCGGGTCAAGTTGCAAGCCACGGCTGACTGGCAGCAAGGCCTGGTCGCCGACGCCCAATTGGACTGGCAGGACTTCCCGTGGCTGCGCCTGTATCCACTGGAGACGCCGCCCGAGGTTACCCTCAAGCGGTTCATGGCCCAGGTGCATTATCGCGATGGCAACTACCAGGGCACCTTCAATGGCGACCTGGATGGCCCGGCCGGCGCGTTCAGCCTGGCCAGCCCGTTTGAAGGTGACCTGAGCCAGGTGAAGCTGCCGCAGTTGGCGCTGAGCGCCGGGCAAGGCAAGGCTGCCGGCAGTGTCGCCGTGCGCTTTGCCGACACCCTGGCATGGGATGTCGACCTGCAGTTGTCGGCGCTCGACCCGGCCTATTGGCTGGCCGAGCTGCCGGGTACCCTGGCGGGGCCGCTGCGCAGCAAAGGCGAGATGAAAGGCGACGCCCTGAGCCTCGATGCCCAGCTTGACCTGAAAGGCCGCCTGCGCGGCCAGCCGGCAATGCTCAAGGTCGAGGCCCAGGGGGCAGGGCAGAGCTGGACCTTGGGCGCCCTGGCAATCCAGCTGGGGGATAACCGCATCAATGGCAGTGGCAGCCTGCAGCAGCGCCTGGCCGGGCGGGTCGACCTCGACTTGCCGCGCCTGGGCCAGTTGTGGCCAAGGTTGCAGGGCCAGGTCAAGGGCCGGCTGGACGTCGCCGGTACCTTGCAGGCCCCGCAAGGTACGCTGACCCTGCAGGGCCAGCGGCTGGCCCAGGCGGAAAACCGCTTGCAGCAGCTGGACCTGGATGCCCGCCTGGACAACGCCCAGCGCGGCGTGATCGAACTCAAGGCCAGCGGCATTCACCTGGGTGACACGGCATTGGGCACCTTGCAGGCCCACGGCAAAGGCGACATTCGCCAGCAAGCGTTGACCCTGGCGCTGGACGGCCCGCAGCTAAAGCTCGACCTCGGCCTGGATGGCCAGTTGAACAAGGGTGACTGGCGTGGGCGCCTGGCCAGTGGGCGGATCCAGGCCGGCGGCCAGGACTGGCAGTTGCAGGCACCGGCGCGCCTGCAGCGGCTGGCCAGCGGCCAACTGGACTTCGCTGCGCACTGCTGGCGCTCCGGCCAGGCCAGCTTGTGTGGCGACGACCAGCGCCTGGCCCCCGAGCCGCGCTTGCGCTACCACCTCAAGCAGTTCCCGCTGGACAGCCTGGCCCAGTGGCTGCCGAAGGACTTCGCCTGGCAGGGCCTGCTCAATGCCGACATCAATCTGGACATCCCGGCCAGCGGCCCCAAGGGCAACATCGTCGTCGACGCCAGTGGCGGTACCCTGCGCGTGCGCGACAAGGACCGCTGGGTCGACTTCCCGTACCAGGCCCTGCGCCTGGACAGCACGCTGGCGCCAAGGCGCATCGATACCCGCCTGGCGTTCCGCGGCGAGCGCCTGGGCGAGCTGAACGTCAACACCCGTCTCGATCCACTGGGCAAGAACAAGCCGCTGTCGGGTGATTTCCGCCTGGCCGGCCTCGACCTGTCGGTGGCGCGCCCGTTCGTGCCGATGGTCGAGCGCCTGGCCGGGCAGCTCAATGGCAGTGGCCGGCTGTCGGGCACCTTGCTGGCGCCGCAGGTCAACGGCAACCTGATGCTCAGCGGCGGCGAAGTCAGTGGCGCCGAGCTGCCGGCCAGCCTCGAGGACCTGTCATTGCAGGCATTGATTGCCGGCGAGCAGGTACAGCTCAATGGCAGCTGGCGCAGTGGCGAGGCGGGGCGGGGCCAGTTGAATGGCAACCTCACCTGGGGCCAGGCACTGGGCATGGACCTGCGTCTGCAGGGCCAGCAACTGCCCGTCACGGTCGAGCCCTATGCGACGTTGGAGGTCGCCCCGGACCTGACCTTGCGCCTGATCGACGACAAGCTGGCGGTGACCGGCAAGGTACAGGTGCCCAAGGGCACGATCACTGTACGCGAGCTGCCACCGTCCACTGTCAAGGTCTCGGATGACACGGTGATCGTTGGCCACCAGACCGAAGAGGGCAAGCCACCCATGGCGATGGCCATGGACATCGATGTCGAAGTGGGCCGCGACAAGCTTTCGTTCAGTGGCTTTGGCCTCACGGCCAACCTGCTCGGCCATGTGCACATCGGCGACAACCTCGACACCCGTGGCGAGCTGAGCCTGGCCGACGGCCGCTACCGTGCCTACGGCCAGCGCCTGACCATCCGCCGTGCGCGGCTGCTGTTCGCAGGCCCGATCGACCAGCCGTACCTGGACATTGAAGCGATCCGCAAGGTCGACGACGTGATTGCCGGTATCCGCCTGAGCGGCAGTGCCGAGCAGCCCACCAGCAAAGTGTTCTCGGAGCCGGCCATGAGCCAGGAGCAGGCGCTGTCGTACCTGGTACTGGGGCGGCCTCTGGGCGCGTCCGGGGAAGACAACAACATGCTTGCCGAAGCGGCCTTGGGCCTGGGCCTGGCGGGTAGCGCCGGGATCACCGGCAGCCTGGCCTCGAGCCTGGGTATCGACGACTTCCAGCTGGACACCGAAGGTTCGGGCAATACCACCAGCGTGGTCGCTAGCGGCAACCTCACCGAGAAACTCAGCCTGCGCTATGGGGTGGGGGTGTTCGAGCCCGCCAACACCATTGCATTGCGCTACAAGCTGAGCAAGAAGGTGTACCTCGAGGCTGCCAGCGGGCTGGCCAGCTCACTGGACATCTTCTACAAGCGCGACTTCTGAGCCGGCGCGGGGCGGCCGTCAACGGGCGATGGCCGCCTCGATGAACTCATTGGTATCGGGCGAGGGCGGCGGGCTGGGGGCGCGTACCGGGATGATCAGGTTGGTGTATTCCTCGATCAGCCGGTTGAGGGCTTCTGGTGGTTCGCTGGCCTGGAACTGCATGCGGATCTGCACTTCATCGGGGTCGCGGTTGTCGCCCTGACGGCCCTGGCCGCCGATGGTGACCTTGAAGCTGGCTGCCTTGTTTTCGCCTGCAGTCAGCAGTGCCTGCTGTGCTTCGGTGCCTTTGACCCTTACCGAAAGGTCGACCTGCATGCGCTCGAGGGCCAGGCCCTTGGGCGACACCAGCGCGAACAGCGGCACGCGCATGATGTGCTGGCCGTCCATGGCCACCTCGACCATCTTGGCTTTCATGGGCGCGCCCAGCGCCTCGGTGTCGCACTCGAAGAACTGGTCGAACAGGTTGATGTACTGCTGCGCGATCAGGCTGTTGGTAGCACTGGCGGCTTCCTGCAGGCCACGGGTGATTTCGCGCAGGTCGATGGAAGTCATGGGGGCGGGGGATTTATCCAATGCTTCGACTCCTCAGGCCAGGTGGTGCCCCCCTGTTGCTGGTCAGGGGGGCTGTTCGGGGCGGGGAGGTGCGTCTCAAGAGGTGGCGGCGCCGAGGGCCGGAGCGCCGTCGGCCGCAGGGTTCTTCAAGGTATCGGCCTGGGAAATCAAGTCCTGGCTTTCCAGTGTGGCGGTTTTGACCACGGTCGGCTTTGTCGCGGCGTCGGTCAGGAAGTCGATCACCCGCATCATCGCTTCAGGCGGGTCCTGGCGCTTCAAGGTCGTGTTGAAGGCGTAGCGGGCGCGGGTATCAGTCTTGCGGGTTTGCGTGGACTTGTGGCTGACGCTGCCTTTCACGTTGAGCCTGAACGGCCCCCAGCCCAGCGAACCGCTTGCCTCGGCATTCATGTCCTTGCTGGAAACGTCTTCCGACATCTGGTTGATGACCAGCTCGAACTCGACATTACCTTCTTCGATGGAAATGTTCGGGTGGGTGATGGCTGCCACTAGCGGCACTTTCATGGTCTTGCTGACCACGCCCTTGTACTCGCCTTGTTCGTCGACGATGGTTTCGTCGTAGTCGAACTGGATGGCCACGGCCTTGCCGTCCTGGACGCACACCTGCATCAGGAAGTCGGCGTAGGATTTGCTGGCGGTGACCTGGGCCTGGACCATGGCCTGCAGGGGGCCTGCGATCATGCGGTCCATCGGCAAGGCATTGATTACGGAACCGATGAGGCTGTTATCTATCGACATTGCTGGGTTCTCTTCTGGTTGGGTTCAAAACGTGGCCGTCAGTGGTGGTGACGATGCCGGGGCTTCAGCGAGCGCAAGGTTCCTGGCGACGGATGTTGCCGATCTGGCGCAGGCTCAGGCCGTACTTGTCAGCGAGCAGGCTGCGCGACAAGCCGCTGGCGCTTTCCTTCTGGATCTGCAGGTTGCGCAACTGGCGCATGAAATGGTCAGCCTTGGGGATTTCCAGGGCGACACCGGCAAAGCGCTTGATCAGTGCGTCGAGCGCTTCGGCCGGCAGCACATCGGCAAGCTTGGTGCGCTCGCGGTGCTTGGGGATGTACTTGGGCCTGCCGCCGTAGGCGCAGGTCAGCTGGTAGGCGTTGTCGATGCCGATGCAGTCGATCAGGGCCTGCAGCGAGTGGGGCAGTTGGCTGATATCGATGTGGCTCAAGTCTGGCAGTTGCATATGGCGCTCCTTCGGGACGGATGGGCTGTGCTAACCGATCACCAGCGGCGTTATGTCGAAGGTGTGGCTGGATTTTCTGTGACAGCCGAGGCATGTCGCTAGGCGCCATATGGGTTGGGGCTTGTAGCTTCCGCGAACAGGTTTTGCAGGCAGCGATATCCGGCGTTGTAGGACATGGCTTCAACATTTGGCTGTGGCTGGTGATTTCCCATCAGGCCACTCCCTGTGCAGCGCGTTGGGTGTGGTACCCCTCAATCGCACGGATAGCTGCTCAGCAGGCTGGCGCTGCGCAGGTAGGCCTGGGGGGAGTCGCGCATGCCTTGTGGCAGCGTGCGCCAATCGACCAGCAGGCACAGCGCATGCAGCGGCTGCCCGTCACGGTGGCCGATGACCTGGTCGGCAAAGCTGCGGCGGTACAGTGCCTGGGTCTGCTGGCGCGCTTCTACCTGGTCGGCCTGGGCCAGGGTTTGCCGGGCCAGCTCGGGCAGTTGCGCCAGGGGGGCACTGAAATGCACCGACGCACCGTTTGCCTGCAGGTAACCGGCCTGGCGCACGCGCTGCCACAGTTGTTGCCATTGGCTGGCGCCAGCTTGGGCAGCCAGTTCGCGGCCCAGTTCGAGCAGTTGCTCGGCCGAGGTCTGGCGGGTGTCCAGCGCATGAAGGGAAAAGGGGGTCAGCAATAGCGACGCGAACAGAAGGGGTTTGTACATGGTGCCTCCGGCATGGGTGCTTGGGAGCCCCATGCTTTCAGGCAGGCGCCGCCCCACCCAGCAGGAAATGCAGCGCCGGGGCCGGTGGCCGTTGTATCATTGCCGCGGCTCGTTGCGAGCCATTTGCCCCTGATGTTGCAAGGAACTATCAATGACACACGTGCAGCGCCTCAAATATTCACTTCTGATCATCCTGGTGGTACTGGGCCTGATGCTGGGCCTGTCCCACCTGCAGAAGCAGGGCACGATCAGTGAGCAGACCTTCCAGATGCTGGCCATTGCCATCGCCGTGGTGGTCGTGGTGATCAACGGCATCCTGCGGCGCAAGGTCAAGCCCTGATCCTGGCGGGCCGGCCAGGTATGGCCGGCCATGCGCTCAGCGCACAGGCGTTCGCTCCAGCACGGCGCGCGCCTGCGGGTCGAGGCTGTAGCATTTGTCGCTGCCCAGCTGGATGACGCCCTCGCTGCACAGCCGCTTGAGCACTTCGCGCACGCTGAGGAACGACAGCGGGATATCCAGCTGTTCCAGCTGCGCGTGCACACCGCGCACGCCAATGCTGCGGCCATTGCGGTCGGCGGCGTGCAAGGCATCGATAACCTTGAGGCGGATCAGGCTGGTGCGCAGGCCGAAGGTGCGCAACAGCTCGCGGATCTGTTCGTTGCCGATGCGTTCGTCAGCAAAAACGTCCTGTTCCCTGGGCGCTTTGCCTGGGACGCGCCCAGCCTGGATCGAGGGTTGCGGGTTGTACATGTGAATGCTCCTTTTCGTGGACGAACCCGAAATTTGGGTGCCTCACTTACTAGGACGAATGAGAACGGAAAAACTGCAGCCCACGCGCAAAAAAAAGCCTGGTTCTGTTCAAGACGTTCCATTGCCTAGTAATACGTAAAATTTTCATCTGGCCATTCGTCTGATCGGGATGACCCCCGAACCCGAGGAGTGCCCGTGTTTCCACTTTCCCGTCCCATGACTTGCGCTGGCCTGGCCGCCGCCCTGGTAGCCTTCAGCGTCGGCGCAGTGCCGGTGCAGTCCGCCGCAGCCGATGCCAGTGCGCAGATTCGCCGAACCAGTTACGGGGTGCCGCACATCGTGGCCAAGGACGAGCGCGGCCTGGGCTATGGCATCGGCTACGCCTACGCCCAGGACAACCTGTGCCTGCTGGCCAATGAAGTGCTGACCGTGAGTGGCGAGCGCTCACGCTACTTCGGCGCCAAGGGCAAGACCCTGGAGCAGCGTGACAACCTGGCCAGCGATGTGTTCTTCGCCTGGCTCAACACGCCGGCGGCAGTCGAGGCGTTCTTGCAGGCGCAGCCGGCGCCGGTACAGGCGCTGCTGGCAGGTTATGCCAGCGGCTACAACCGGGCGTTGGCCGAGCGCCGCAGCCAGGGGTTGCCTGCCGAATGTGGCAACGGCGAGTGGCTGCGGCCGATCAGCAGCGAGGACCTGGTCAAGCTGACCCGCCGACTGCTCGCCGAAGGCGGTGTCGGGCAGTTCGTCGAAGCGCTGGCGGGGGCGCAACCGCCAACGCTGGCCAGCCAGCAGGCGCCGGCAGGGTTTGCCGCAGCGCTGGCCAGGCAGCAGCGTTTCGCCACGGAGCGCGGTAGCAATGCAGTGGCCGTCGGGGCGCAGCGTTCGGCCAATGGCCGCGGCCTGTTGCTGGCCAACCCGCACTTCCCGTGGATGGGTGGCATGCGCTTCTACCAGATGCAGCTGACCATTCCCGGCCAGCTCGATGTGATGGGGGCGGCATTGCCGGGCCTGCCGGTGGTCAACATCGGTTTCAACCAGCATCTGGCATGGACGCACACCGTCGACACATCGAAGCACTTCACCCTGTACCGCCTGCAACTCGACCCCAAGGACCCGACCCGTTACCTGCTCGATGGCAAGTCGCTGCCGCTGGCCCGGCAAACCGTCAGTGTTGCGGTCAAGGCCGAGGATGGCAGCCTGAGCCAGGTACAGCGCCAGGTCTACAGCTCGCAGTTCGGCCCGGTGGTGCAATGGCCGGGTCGCCTGGACTGGGATGCGCATGCCGCCTACAGCCTGCGCGACGCCAACCTCGAGAACACTCGGGTGTTGCAGCAGTGGTACCAGATCAACCGTGCCGACAGCCTGGCTACGTTGAAAGGCTCGATCGAACAGCTGCAGGGTATTCCCTGGGTCAACACGCTGGCGGTGGACCAGGCAGGCAAGGCCTTGTACCTGAACCAGTCAGTGGTGCCTTATGTGGATCAGCAACTGCTGAGTGCGTGCAGCAACCCACAGGCACAAGGGCGCCTGGTGGTACTGGATGGCTCACGCAGCGCGTGCCAGTGGAAGGTCGATGCGCAGGCCGCGCAGCCGGGGATCTTCCCCGCGCGGCTGCTGCCGAGCCTGGAGCGCGAGGATTTCGTGCAGAACTCCAACGACCCGGCCTGGATGGCCAACCCGGCGCAGCCGCTGACCGGTTATTCGCCGCTGGTCAGCCGCAGTGACCAGCCGCTGGGCATGCGTGGCCGCTTTGCCCTGCAACGCCTGCAGGGTACGGCCCGCCTGGGCGTTGACGACCTGCAGCGCATGGTGACCGATGACGAGGTCTACCTGGCCAGCCTGCTACTGCCTGACCTGCTGCAGTGGTGCAAGGGCGCCGATGCGGATGTGCGGGCGGTATGCAGCAGCCTGGCGGCCTGGAATGGCAAGGCTGACCTGGACAGCGGCATTGGCCTGGTGCATTTCCAGAACCTGTTCGATGCCCTGGCCGAGCACCCGGAAAGCTGGCGGGTGGCCTTCGACCCGGCCGACCCGCAGCACACCCCGCGCGGGCTGGCGGTAGAGCAGGCGGCCGTGCGCAAGCTGCTGCACCAGGCCGCGCTGGCGTCGCTCAAGCAGGTGAGTGACAGCGGCATGGCAGGGGAGGCGCGCTGGGGGCAGGTGCAACAGGCGAGCGATGGCACGCCGGTGCCGGGTGGCCCGCAGGCGTTGGGCGTGTACAACGCGATCTACAGTGTGCCGCACGGGCAGGGCAAGCGGCTGGTGGTCAGTGGTACCAGCTACCTGCAACTGGTCAGCTTTACCGACAAGGGGCCGCAGGCCCGTGGGCTGTTGGCGTTTTCCCAGTCGAGTGAGGCGGCTTCGCTGCATGCCGGTGACCAGACCAAGGCGTTTGCGGCCGGGCAACTGGCGGTGATTCCGTTTACCGAGGCGCAGATCAAGGCTGACCCGGAGTACCGGGAAGTGGTGATCAGTGAGTGGGACAAGGGGGCGGTGGTCAGCCGGCCTTGAGGCGTTAGCCTGTACCGGCCTCTTCGCGGGTAAACCCGCTCCCACAGGTACTGCACCAGGGCTGCAAGCGGCACGATACCTGTGGGAGCGGGCGTGCCCG
>RCUS01001039.1_pt1 | contig 15428 bp, 14 predicted proteins | sample 2166221 | NCBI WGS metagenome assembly RCUS01 (sample SAMN09932758, study PRJNA488358) | compost metagenome | isolation source: compost soil in cyclohexanecarboxylic | place: Germany: Experimental Botanical Garden | reverse complement strand
ATGTCGACTTCGTCTACTACGGCGGCTACCACCCAGAGCTGGGCCTGATCCTGCGCCAGGCTCAGGAAAAAGGCCTGAAAGCCAAGTTCATGGGTCCGGAAGGCGTGGGTAACGACTCCATTTCGCAGATCGCCCAGAACGCCTCCGAAGGCCTGCTGGTCACCCTGCCGAAGTCGTTCGACGCAGACCCGGCGAACAAGAAGATCGTCGACGCCATCAAGGCTGACGGCAAGGACCCAAGTGGCCCGTTCGTATTCCCTGCCTACTCGGCTGTCGAGCTGATCGCTCAAGGCATCAAGAAAGCCGGTTCCGATGATACCGACAAGGTGGCCGAGGCCATCCACAAAGGCACCTTCAAGACCCCGACCGGCGAACTGTCGTTCGACGACAAAGGCGACCTGAAAGACTTCAAGTTCGTGGTCTACGAATGGCACTTCGGCAAGCCGAAGACCGAAGTCTCCCCTCAGTAACTGCGTGACTAATAGCTGACCGTAGAAGCCCACTGTGCGAGCAGTGGGCTTTGTTTTACGAGGTTCATGGGCCTGATCCCCGCGATCCGGGGGCGGGCTCACCTGAAAATCTTAAAACCGTCACCCGCGGTTTCCTGGCCTACCCCCGCCAGCGAAATGCAAATCAGGTTTTTAGGAGCGCTGTAATGCCTGAGATCTACCATTTCTTCCAACAACTGGTTAATGGATTGACCATCGGCAGCACCTATGCCTTGATCGCCATCGGCTACACGATGGTGTACGGCATCATTGGCATGATCAACTTCGCCCACGGCGAGGTATACATGATCGGTTCCTATGTGGCCTTCATCGCCCTGGCGGGCCTGGCCATGATGGGTATCCATTCGCTGCCGATCCTGATGACCGTCGCCTTCGTCGCGACGATCTTCGTCACCAGTGCCTATGGCTACAGCATCGAACGGGTTGCCTACCGCCCCCTGCGCAACAGCAACCGCCTGATCCCGCTGATTTCCGCCATCGGCATGTCGATCTTCCTGCAGAACACCGTCTTGCTGTCGCAAGACTCCAAGGACAAGTCCATCCCCAACCTGATCCCCGGAAGCTTCTCGTTCGGGCCGGGCGGCGCGGAGGAAGTACTGATCAGCTACATGCAGATCCTGGTGTTCGTGGTCACCCTGGTGGCCATGACCCTGCTCACCCTGTTCATCTCCCGTTCCCGCCTGGGCCGCGCCTGCCGCGCCTGCGCCGAGGACATCAAGATGGCCAACCTGCTGGGCATCAACACCAACAACATCATCGCCCTCACCTTCGTCATCGGTGCCGCCCTGGCTGCCGTGGCGGCCGTGCTGCTGAGCATGCAGTACGGGGTGATCAACCCCAACGCCGGTTTCCTGGTGGGCCTGAAGGCTTTCACCGCGGCGGTGCTGGGTGGCATCGGCAGCATTCCGGGCGCCATGCTCGGCGGGCTGGTGCTGGGCGTGGCCGAAGCGTTCGGTGCCGATATCTTCGGCGACCAGTACAAGGACGTGGTGGCATTCGGCTTGTTGGTTCTTGTCCTGCTATTCCGGCCGACCGGCATCCTGGGCCGCCCGGAGGTTGAAAAAGTATGAACAGAAATCTCAAACAGGCGTTCTTCAGCGCCTTGCTGGTCTGGGCCGTGGCCTTCCCGGTGCTGGGCCTGAAACTGAGCATCGACGGCATCAGCCTGGTCGTGCACAGCCAGGGCTCGTTCACCATCAGCATCATCGCCGTCTGTTCGGTGCTGATGTTCCTGCGCGTGCTGTTCGACAAGCAGTGGAGTTCGGTGATGGGCCGCCGATCGGATCGCAAGCTGATCCCCCCGGCAGTCAGCAACTACCTCACCCTGCCCAAGACCCAGCGCTATGTCATCATCGGGTTGATCGTGATGGCACTGGTATGGCCGTTCTTCGGCTCCCGCGGTGCGGTCGACATCGCCACGCTGATCCTGATCTACGTGTTGCTGGGCCTGGGCCTGAACATCGTGGTCGGCCTGGCGGGCCTGCTCGACCTCGGCTACGTGGGCTTCTATGCCGTCGGTGCCTACAGCTACGCCATGCTCTCGCATTACCTGGGCTGGAGCTTCTGGGTGTGCCTGCCGATTGCCGGCCTGATGGCTGCCACATTCGGCTTCCTGCTCGGCTTCCCGGTGCTGCGCCTGCGTGGTGACTACCTGGCGATCGTGACCCTCGGTTTCGGTGAGATCATCCGCCTGTTCCTGCGTAACCTCACCGATTGGACCGGCGGCCCCAACGGCATCAGCAACATCCCCAAGCCGGAGTTCTTCGGCCTGACCTTCGAACGCCGTGCGGCCGAGGGCATGCAGACCTTCCACGAGTTCTTCGGGCTGCAATACAACTCGATCAACAAGGTCATCTTCCTGTACCTGGTGGCCCTGCTGCTGGCCCTGCTGGCGTTGTTCGTGATCAACCGCCTGCTGCGCATGCCGATCGGCCGTGCCTGGGAAGCCCTGCGTGAAGACGAGATCGCCTGCCGTGCACTGGGCCTGAACCCGACCGTGATCAAGCTCTCGGCATTCACCCTGGGTGCCTGCTTTGCCGGTTTCGCCGGCAGCTTCTTCGCCGCGCGCCAAGGCCTGGTGACGCCGGAGTCGTTCACCTTCATCGAGTCGGCGATCATCCTCGCCATCGTCGTGCTCGGCGGCATGGGCTCACAACTGGGCGTGATCCTCGCGGCCATCGTGATGATCCTGCTGCCGGAACTGATGCGTGAGTTCAGCGAATACCGCATGTTGATGTTCGGTGCGCTGATGGTGTTGATGATGATCTGGCGTCCGCAAGGCCTGCTGCCTATGCAACGTCCACACATGGAGCTGCGTCGATGAGCCGCGAAATTCTGCAAGTCAGCGGCCTGAGCATGCGCTTCGGCGGCTTGTTGGCGGTCAACGGCGTGGCCCTGACCGTCAAGGAAAAACAGGTGGTGGCGTTGATCGGCCCGAACGGCGCCGGCAAGACCACCGTGTTCAACTGCCTGACCGGCTTCTACAAGCCCAGCGGCGGCACCATCCTGCTCGACGGCCAGCCGATCCAGGGCCTGGCCGGCCACCAGATCGCCCGCAAGGGCGTGGTGCGGACCTTCCAGAACGTGCGCCTGTTCAAGGAAATGACCGCGCTGGAAAACCTGCTGATCGCCCAGCACCGCCACCTGAACACCAACTTCTTCGCCGGCCTGTTCAAGACCCCGAACTTCCGCCGCAGCGAGAAGGAGGCCATGGAACGCGCGCAGTACTGGCTGGAGAAGGTCAACCTGACCGAGTTCGCCAACCGTACGGCCGGCACCCTCGCCTACGGGCAGCAACGCCGCCTCGAAATCGCCCGCTGCATGATGACCCAGCCACGCATCATCATGCTCGATGAACCGGCAGCCGGCCTGAACCCGAAGGAAACCGAAGACCTCAAGGCTCTGATCGCCTACCTGCGTGAGTCGCACAACGTCACCGTGCTGCTGATCGAGCACGACATGAAGCTGGTGATGAGCATTTCCGACCATATCGTGGTGATCAACCAGGGTACCCCCCTGGCCCATGGCACGCCGGAGGAGATCCGCGACAACCCTGACGTGATCAAAGCCTACCTGGGGGAAGCGTAAATGCTGAAGTTCGAAAACGTTTCCACTTTCTACGGCAAGATCCAGGCGCTGCACAGCGTCAACGTGGAGATCAACCAGGGCGAGATCGTCACCCTGATCGGCGCCAACGGTGCCGGCAAGTCGACCTTGCTGATGACCCTGTGCGGCTCGCCGCAGGCGCACAGCGGCAGCATCAAGTACCTGGGTGAAGAGCTGGTCGGCCAGCCCTCCTCGCACATCATGCGCAAAAGCATCGCGGTAGTGCCGGAAGGCCGTCGCGTGTTCGCTCGCCTGACGGTCGAGGAAAACCTGGCCATGGGCGGTTTCTTCACCGACAAGGGCGACTATCAGGAGCAACTGGACAAGGTCCTGCAACTGTTCCCGCGCCTGAAAGAGCGTTACATCCAGCGCGGCGGCACCATGTCCGGTGGCGAGCAGCAGATGCTGGCCATCGGCCGGGCGCTGATGAGCAAGCCCAAGCTGCTGCTGCTCGACGAGCCTTCGCTGGGCCTGGCGCCGATCATCATCCAGCAGATCTTCGACATCATCGAACAGCTGCGCCGCGATGGCGTGACGGTGTTCCTGGTGGAGCAGAACGCCAACCAGGCGCTGAAGATCGCTGACCGGGCGTATGTGCTGGAGAACGGTCGGGTGGTGATGCAGGGCACCGGTGAGGCACTGCTGACCGACCCGAAGGTGCGCGATGCCTACCTGGGGGGTTGAATGAAAAAGGGCCTTCGGGCCCTTTTTTCTGCCCGCAGGACGTGTATCGTGGCCAGCTCTTTGGCAAAGATTCCCCGGAGCCCGCCCCATGCGCCTCACCCCTACCCTGCTGCTCAGTGCCCTGCTGCCGCTGTTCGCTGGCTGCCAGCTACTGGCCGAGCAGCCCCGTGACCCGAACATCGGCACCACACGCATGCAGGGCGAACTGAGCGCCAACGGCGGCCGCCTGTTGTTCAAGCCCTGCAGCGAAGCACGCCGCTTCGTGATCAACGACGTCGCCGGCACCGGCATCCTGCAGGAGTCCGCCAACCTGGCCAAGGACGCCAATGCCAAGTTGTTCGCCGACGTGCGCGGTCGCCTCACGGGCGCCAAGCAGGCCGACAACGACGGCCAGCTGGAAGTCAGCCGCCTGTACCGCCTGGAACCCTCCACCCGCGCTTGCGACGACCCCAACTTCAAGCAGCTGACCCTGCGCGCCAATGGCCATGAACCGGACTGGGACATCAAGGCCAGCGGCAAGGGCATGGTGCTCAACCGCATCGGCAAAGACCCGCTGCCACTGCCATTTCTCGAAGAAGAAGTGCCCGGCGGCGGCCTGACCCTGACCAGCGAAGCCAACGGCCAGCACGTGGAGCTGTGGGTCGCGCCACAACGCTGCGTAGACACCGCCACCGGTGCCATCCACCACCTGCGCGCCGAACTGCGCATCGACGGCAAGACCCTGCAGGGCTGCGGTTACTACGGCGGTGCGCGCGACAACTGATCGCCGGGCGCTTTTATCCTGCCAGTCGAGGCGGCGAACAGCTTATACTTGGCGGTTTGTGTAAAGCCGCCGGCCGCCCATGGCCGGGATACTGGACCCTGCCATGCTACGAATCACCGAACTGAAGCTGCCCCTGGACCATCCCGACGAAGCCCTGCGTGAAGCCATCGTCCAGCGCCTGGGCATCCGCGACGAGCAACTGCTCAGCTTCAACCTGTTCAAGCGCAGCTACGATGCGCGCAAGAAGAACAGCGAGCTGCTGTTCATCTACACCATCGACCTGGAAGCCAGCAACGAGGCCGAGCTGCTCAGCAAGTTCGCCGACGATCGCAACATCGGCGTGGCGCCAGACGTGACCTACAAGTTCGTCGGCCAGGCCCCGGCCGGCCTGCAGGAACGCCCGATCGTGGTCGGCTTCGGCCCGTGCGGCATCTTCGCCGGCCTGTTGCTGGCACAGATGGGCTTCAAGCCGATCATCCTCGAGCGCGGCAAGGAAGTGCGCCAGCGCACCAAGGACACCTGGGGCCTGTGGCGCAAGAGCGTGCTCAACCCCGAGTCCAACGTGCAGTTCGGTGAAGGCGGCGCCGGTACCTTCTCGGACGGCAAGCTGTATAGCCAGATCAAGGACCCGCAACACCACGGCCGCAAAGTGCTGGAAGAATTCGTCAAGGCCGGTGCGCCAGACGAAATCCTGTACATCAACAAGCCGCACATCGGCACCTTCCGCCTCACCGGCATGGTCGAACAGATGCGCCAGGACATGATCGCCCTGGGGGCCGAAGTGCGCTTCCAGGAGAAGGTCACCGACCTGTTGATCGAAGATGGCCAACTGACCGGTGTAGTGCTTGAAAGCGGCGAGCAGTTGCACTCGCGCCATGTGGTATTGGCCCTGGGCCACAGCGCCCGCGACACCTTCCGCATGCTGCACGCCAAAGGTGTCTACATGGAAGCCAAACCGTTCTCGGTGGGCTTCCGTATCGAGCACCCGCAAACGCTGATCGACAAGGCACGTCTGGGCAAGTACGCCGGCCACCCGAAACTGGGTGCCGCCGACTACAAGCTGGTTTACCACGCCAAGAATGGCCGCTCGGTATACAGCTTCTGCATGTGTCCGGGTGGCACCGTGGTCGCGGCCACCAGCGAGCCAGGGCGAGTCGTCACCAACGGCATGAGCCAGTATTCGCGTAACGAGCGCAACGCCAACTCCGGCATCGTCGTCGGCATCGACCCCGAGCGCGACTACCCGGGTGGCCCGTTGGCCGGTATCGAACTGCAGGAGCGCCTGGAGGCGCACGCCTATGTAATGGGCGGCAGCAACTACCAGGCCCCGGCACAGCTGGTGGGTGATTTTGTCGCCGGCCGGCCCTCGACCGCACTGGGCAGTGTCGAGCCGTCCTACAAGCCGGGCGTGACCTTGGGTGACCTGGCGCCGAGCCTGCCGGACTTCGCCATCGAGGCGATCCGTGAGGCACTGCCGGCGTTCGACCGGCAGATCAAGGGCTATAACCTGCATGATGCGGTGTTGACCGGGATCGAGACGCGTACCTCGTCGCCACTGCGGATTACCCGGGGTGAGGACTACCAGAGCCTGAACCTCAAAGGGCTGTTCCCGGCGGGTGAAGGGGCCGGGTACGCGGGCGGGATCCTGTCAGCTGGTGTGGATGGCATTCGCATCGCAGAGGCGGTGGCGCGGGATATGCTCGGCCTCTGACTCTTTAGCGACTGACAGGGCCTCTTCGCGGGTAAACCCGCTCCTACACGGAACAATGGTCCCCTGTAGGAGCGGGTTTACCCGCGAAAGGGCCCGGTCCGGCATCAGTCTATTCCAGCACCTACTCCAGCTATTCCAGCACCTACTCCAGACTTCCCCCCATCCTTCCCCAAATCCATCTAGGCTTGCCCCAGGCCTGTCAGCAACAACATATAACAAAAACGAATATGTCTTTTGTTTGAAAGCATATCTCTACAGGCTAGGGTGTACGCCCGCACCCTTCGTAAACTGCTCATGGAGGGCCTACAGCCCGTGCGTAGCCTGTTTACCCGTTTCTTCCAGCTCGAAGCTGCCAGCGGCCTGCTGCTGATCGCCGCCGCCGTTCTGGCCCTGATCATCAACAACTCGCCACTGTCCTACCTGTACGGCGGCTTGCTCGACGTACCCGTCGCCGTCCAGGTCGGCGCGCTGAACATCGCCAAGCCATTGCTACTGTGGATCAACGACGGCCTGATGGCCCTGTTCTTCCTGCTCATCGGCCTGGAGGTCAAACGCGAGGTGGTCGACGGTCACCTGTCCAAGCCCTCACAAGTGATCCTGCCTGCCACCGCAGCCGTGGGCGGCATGGTGGTGCCAGCGCTGATCTACTGGTTCATCAACCGTGACAACCCTGCAGCCGTGGCAGGCTGGGCGATCCCTACCGCCACCGACATCGCCTTCGCCCTCGGCGTCCTGGCCCTGCTCGGCAAGCGCGTACCGGTGTCACTGAAGTTGTTCCTGATGACCCTGGCGATCATCGACGACCTGGGTGCGATCATTGTCATCGCCCTGTTCTACTCCGGCACCCTGTCGAGTGTGTCGCTGCTGCTGGCTGCGGCCTGTCTGGTGGTGCTAGTGGCGATGAACCGGCTTGGCGTCGTCAAGCTCGGGCCCTACATGATCGTTGGCCTGATCCTGTGGGTCTGCGTGCTCAAAAGTGGCGTGCACGCCACTCTGGCCGGTGTCGCCCTGGCCCTTTGCATCCCGCTGCGTACACGCAATGCTGAATCGTCACCTCTTTTGGCGCTGGAACACGCCCTGCACCCTTGGGTGGCCTATGCCATCCTGCCCATTTTCGCCTTCGCCAATGCCGGCGTTTCGCTGGCAGGCATGACCGTAGACAGCTTCACCCACCCCGTGCCGATGGGCATCACGGTCGGCCTGTTGCTGGGCAAGACCGTGGGGGTTTTCGGCCTGACCTGGGTGGCGGTCAAGCTGCGCCTGGCCGCGCTGCCTGCGGGTGCTGGTTGGGGGCAAATTCTGGGGGTGGCGATACTCTGCGGCATTGGCTTCACCATGAGCCTGTTCGTAGGCTCGCTCGCCTTCGCCCCGGGTAGCAGTGAGTATGCAGGCATGGACCGCATGGGTATTCTTACTGGTTCGTTCTTTGCCGCGGTGATCGGCTACGCCGTCACCGCAATGGCCAGCCGCAAAACCAGCGTTGCCTGACTTGGCTGAAGCATGAAAAAACCCCGACTGGCAGCAGCCATGTCGGGGTTTTGTTTTACTGCGCTACGGTCAGTGCGAAACGCGGCTGGTACCGTCAACTGTCATGATGCGCACGCGCTCGCCAACGCGGAAGACTTCGTTCTCCTGCACGGCCTGTACATAGGCGCGCATGCTGCCATCATCTTCACGAACGGTAATTTCGACACCTTGGGTACGGGTCAGGCCTTCTTCTGCTGCGGAACCCGCCAAGCCACCGGCCACGGCACCGATCACGGCAGCCACGATGCTGCCACGGCCACCGCCCACGGCGCTGCCGGCTACACCACCCACGATGGCACCGGCACCGCCGCCAATCGGGGTCTTGGTGCCCTCGATCTTGACCGGACGCAGGGATTCGATGGTACCCATACGCACGGTTTGCACGCGGCGGGCTTCGTCACGAGAGTAGCTGTCACCGGTCAGGCTCGAGGCACAGCCCCCCAGCAGCAGCGACATGGTGGTAAAGGTCGCCACCAGCAAAGCGGATTTACGCATGGGTAAAGTCTCCATAAGTCAGGTGCTCATTAGACGCTGCACGTTGACGGCTGTCACGGTACAAACGTAATAAAATTGTTTTCATTCAGCCGGGGTACAGCCTGCCGGGCTGTGTCGAAGGCCTTTCAAGTGAGACCAAGAATAGCCATGGATTACTTCATCGTCGTGGTCACCACCGTTGCGGGACTGTATTTCCACTGGTGGTTGTATGTGCGCATGCGCCGCTGGATGGACCGCGACCTGGCGTTGTCGCTGGCAGGGGCCGATCCTGAAAAACGCGCGTTCATGCTGGAAAGGTTGGCGCAGGCGCGCCAGGAGAAGGTGGGGCGTAAGCAACTGGCGGGGTGGTTGGAGCGCGAGGCGGCAGGTTATCCGGGGTAGCTTGATCAATGGCTGGGGCCGCTTGGCGGCCCCAGTTGCTCAGGGCGCCAGCCGCTCTCGCAGCCACTGCCCATCCACCAGCCGATAGTTCAAACGATCATGCAGGCGGCTTGCCCGCCCCTGCCAGAACTCGATGCGCTCGGGCAACAAACGGTATCCCCCCCAATGCTCAGGGCAGTGCGGCTGGGTGTCGGAGAAACGCGCTTCGGTGGCCTTAACCAGGCCCTCCAGCTCTTCACGCCCGGCAATCACGCGGCTCTGTGGCGAAGCCCAGGCCCCCAGGCGACTACCCAGCGGGCGTACCTGGTAGTAGGCATCCGACTCCTGCGCCGTGACCTTCTGCACCCGGCCCTCGATGCGCACCTGACGCTCCAGCGCCGGCCAGAAGAAGGTCATTGCCGCAAAGGGGTTGGCTTGCAGTTGCTGGCCCTTGGCGCTGTCATAGTTGGTGAAGAAGGTGAAACCCTGCTCGTCGAGCCCCTTCAACAGCAATACACGGCAATGCGGGCGACCTTCGCCGTCCACGGTGGCCAAGGTCATGGCGTTGGCTTCTACCGGTACCTGCTCGGTTTTCACCGCATCGGCGAACCACTGGTGAAACAGGGCGAACGGCTCCCCCGGGGCCTGGGCTTCGGCCAGGCCATCACGGGTGTAGTCACGGCGCATATCGGCCAGGGATTGGGTCATTGCTGCGTTCCTTGACGATCAGTTGGTCTTCGCAGGGCTGTTGGCAGCTACTTTCTTGTCAACGGCAGCTTTCTTGGCGGCAGGCTTGGCCGGCGCAGCTTTTTTCTTGGCTGCAGTCTTCGCAGGCGTTTTGGCCTTGGCTACAGGTTTCTTCGCCGCAGCCTTGACGGCCGGTTTGCTGCCAGCGGCCTTAGCGGCTGGTGCCTTGGCATCCTGCACCGCCACCATCGAGGCCGGGACGGGTGCCGGGGCGGCCTGCTGGTATTTGGCCAGCAGCGCGACCATGGTGTTTTGCGGGGTCAGCAACATTTCCACGCGGCGGTTCAGGGCGCGCCCCTCGGCGCTGTCGTTGGCAGCGCGCGGCATCACCGAACCCATGCCCTTGAGGGTCAGGCGGTCACGCTGCAGGCCGCTGAGGCGGAAGATGGCCGATACCGAAGCGGCGCGCTCCAGGCTGAGCTTCTGGTTGGCAACGGCGGCGCCGCTGCTGTCGGCATGGCCCAGTACCAGCACGGCAGTCTTGGGGTCGCCTTCGACAGTCTTGGCAACGCGGGTAATCGGGCCCAGGGACATGGGCAGCAACATGTTCGGGCGATCAGGATTGTACGAGCTGTCCACCGGCAGGGTTACCGCCAGCACGTTGTCACGACGCTCCAGCTCCAGCTTGCTGTCCTTGATCGCTTCGCGCAGCTTGGGCTCGTATTCGTCCAGCCAGGCCTGCGTGGCCTTCTGATCGATCTTCGGTACCACCGGCCCCTTGGCTTGCTTGTCGTCACCGCCAAACGGCCACCACCAGCGGCTGGAGCTTTCGGATTTGGCATCGGCTTTGGCCACGTTTTCAGTGACGGCTGACTTCACTTCCTGCTCGGCAACCTTGTCCGAACCGAAAGGCCACCAGCTGGAGCCACTGCCCTTCGCGGCGTCCGGGGAATGACTGGCGCAGCCGGTAACGGCGGTCAGGCACAGGGCGAGTGCTAAGGTTTTATGTGAAGACATCAGCGATACACCATGAAATAGAAAGATATTTTGCCTACGAACTTCAGGCGTTGGCATTGAGAATAGTCAAAGGGGTGTGGCAATACCCGCATTACCCGATCAAAGGCAACTGGCAAGGACGCGTACCAATTTCTGGGCTCGTGGGTCCATCAGCACGTAAGGGCCGAGGGTATTGACCACAAAACCGAAGGCCACATCGTACTCCGGGTCGGCAAAACCGACCGAACCACCGGCACCGGGGTGGCCAAAGGCGCGGGCGCCGAGACCAAAGGTGGCATTGGCCACATCGGGCTGGTCGAGCATGCAGCCCAGGCCGAAACGGGTCTGGGTGAGCAAGGTACGGTCCTGGCCAAGGCTATGCTCGCGGGTCAGCTCATCGAGCAGTTCGGATTCAAGCAGGCTGCCGTCCAGCAGCCCGGCATAGAACCCCGCCAGGCTGCGTGCGTTGCCATGGCCATTGGCCGCTGGCTGCTGCATGCGTCGCCATTCCGGTTTGTTGGTGCTGGTCAGTATCGCGGGCGGGTTGGTAAAGGCACGGGTCGACAGCGCCTCAGGCTCGCGCATGGTCACCTGCAGCAAGCGTTGCGCTGCACTGTCTCCAGCATTGCCCTTGCCACGGGCGATATGCGCCACGCGGTGGAACTCTTCGTCGGCCAGGCCAACATGGAAATCCAGCCCCAATGGGCGGGCGGTGCGGGCCACGATCGAGTCGCCAGGGCCACGGCCGTCGGCACGGCGAATCAGCTCGCCGATCAGCCAGCCATAGGTGATGGCGGCATAGCCGTGTTCTGTGCCTGGCGTCCACCACGGTGTCTCGGCTGCCAGGGCATCGACCATGAACTGCCAGTCATACAAGGCTTCAGCCGGCAACAGCTTGCGTATGGCCGGTAAGCCGGCACGGTGGCTGAGTAGCTGACGCAAGGTGATCGACTGCTTACCCGCCTGGGCGAACTCGGGCCAGTAGTTGGCCACCGGGGCATCGAGGGCCAGCTTGCCCTCGCCGACCAGCTGCAGGGCGGTAACGGCCGCAAAGGTCTTGGTGCAGGAGAACAGGTTGGCGATGGTATCGCTGTGCCAGGCCTGCTGGCCGTCCTTGTCGGCACTGCCGGCCCACAGGTCAACGACGGTTTCGCCACCCACCTGGATGCACAGCGCGGCGCCACGCTCCTGGGGATCATCGAACAGTGCGGCAAAAGCTTCGCGCACAGCTTCGAACTTCAGCTCATAGTGACCCTGGATCTGCACCCGCTGCTCTCCGTACGACCATATCCAAAAAGGTGTGCATTGTTTCAGTAGTTGGGTGTTTTGCAAACAGGCTTGGGCCAAGTGGTCGCGACACAAGGCCGCTCTCACCTGGGTTGACTGCATCTGCCTGATCTCAGGGGGCCGGTTTTTCCAGCTCGGCACGCAGTTGGTTCATGGTTTGCAGATTGCTTTTGCGCACGGCATCGACAAACCCTGGATAGGGCATATCGGTAATCGCCACCAACCCGAGGTGGCCGTTCTCACCATCGAGCAGGCGACCGCTGGCCGGTTGGTCGAGGTACTGGAACCAGTGCGCGCCAACGATCATCGGCTGCGCCATGGCGGCCTTGAGGAAGTTTGCATAGGCCGGGCCGCGATCCTCTTCCCGCGCCAGCTCCAATGGCCCCGGCCAGAACGGCCCGCGATCACGCGAGCCGAACTGGAACTCGGACACCAGCACCGGCTTGTCCAGCTCCGCCAGGCGGGCAAAGTCGTAGCCGTCCTGCGGCTTGAGGGTATAGAAGTTGAAGCTCAGAACATCGCAGAACTCGGCGCAGGCCTTGACCGCCTCCGGTGTGCTGACCGCATAGCGGCCACCCAGGAGCATGTGATTGGGCGCATGCCACTTCAACGAATCGGAAATGGTCTTGAAGTAGGTCTCGGCAAATACCCGCTGGAAGTGCTGGTAGTCACGTTCGATTTCCGGGTGCTCCGGGTCAGGCAACGGCGCCTCGAAGCCAGGATCTTCCATGAGTTCCCAGGCGGTCAGTTCGATGCCCCAGGCCTTGGACAACCCTTCCTGGTTGCGATACTTGTCGCGCAACTGCTTGAGGAATGCGCGTTTGGCTGGCACGTCGGTGGTCAGGCGCAAGGTGCCGTAGGCCAGGCCATAACGGCTCTTGGGGTCGCTTCCAGGGGCGGCCCAGGCCAGTTCGTTATCGGCGAAGTAGCCGATGAGCCAAGGGTCGTCACGGTGATCACGCGCGGCGATGGCCACGGCACGTTCGGTGGCCATGGCAAAACGCGGGTCGAACGGGTCGGGCATGCGGCCCCACCAGTCCATGCCAGTGCTGATGCTGGCGTAGTCGCCTACGATCGACAGCGGCAAGGTATACGGCATGCGTCTGGCTTGGCCAAGCGTCGGCTCGCTCCAGTTGCCAACAGTGTTGAACCCCCAGGCCTGAAGGCGATCAAGCGCATGCGCCTGCCAGCGGTCGGCATCCAGCACCGGCGGCGCGCAATCGGCTGGCTGGCCCTCCACTGCGGGCGGACAGGGTTTGCGATAGGTACGCTGCAGGTTGGCGGCGTAGAAGTCGAACCAGCGCCCCTGCTTGAAATTGCGCCCTTGCGACGAGGCATTGCCATCGTCGTTGTTGCTTTCGCCATAGAACGCGGCCAGTGCATCGCCCTCAGCGGGCAAGGCCTTGAACATGCCTTCGCGCCCGGCGACATAGGTACGCCCGCCGTCTGCCGCCACGGCGTTTACCCCCAGGGAATAGAACGGGTGCCCATCCGGCGTTACCAGGTACCAGCGGCCATCACGCTTTTCAGTGCGAAAGAAACCCTTGGCTGCAAAGGCCGGCCCGCCCACCAGGCCACCGTAAGCGTCCAGCTGCTGCTTGCCGCGCTCTGCCAACCAGCCCTTGAGCTGTTGCTGTTCACGGGTATCGGCCGCCTTGAGCTGCTCGTCACTGGATACCTTCTCGGGCCAGTTACCGCGAGTCGACTGGCCATAAGCATCAATCAGCTCGTGGTAGGCCGCCCTGTACGCCTGGTCGTCATCCTGGATACCGACACGCTCGATCAGCAGGCTCTGCGCCACCTTGGGGCTGGGGATGCTCAGGCTGACCGAGGTCACCTGCTTGAGGTCGACTGCACCGGCACTGCTGGTCAAAAGGAGGCGCTGACCACCATGGTTCCAAGGCATCGGCGGGCCGGCGCGCATGCCCTGGTCCAGCGGCGAACTGGCCGTCAGGGGCACCATCACGGTTTGCGCGGGGCCAGCGGGCAGGTCGATACGGCTGGTCAAGGCGCGGCCATCACTGCCTTGCACGGTGACATCCACGGTCAATGCCCAATCCATGGCACTTTGCAGGCGCAAGGTCAGGAACTGCCCGGCGGACCAGTCCCACACCCCGCTCTGCGGGCTCAGGCGCAGGGTCGGCTGCTGGGCCGGGTTGAACACCACACGCCGCAACACCTCGCCCTCGGCCGTTTGTTCCGCGTTGTACTGCGGCATGCCGGCATCCACCGTCGCCACATTGACCACCGAAGCCGGGCGCACGAAGCTGAACAGCGTTTGCTGCCCGGCCAGCAAGGGTGAACTGCACAACAAGGCGAATACGGCGGGCAGGGTGCGGCGGATCATAAGGCTGGGGCTCTCCTTCAGGACCCTGATGGGCCCAAGACGAGTAATGGACAATGCGCCGGCGCAAGTGCTCCGGCGGTCAGGAAATTTCCCGCCGGAACGGCGGCAGCGCATTGAGAATAGCCTTGCCGTAGCGCTGCGTGACCAAGCGCCGGTCAAGCAAGGTGATAACGCCGCGATCCTGCTCGGTACGCAGAAGGCGGCCGCAGGCCTGGATCAGCTTCAACGAGGCGTCAGGCACGGCAATTTCCATGAAAGGGTTGCCGCCACGTGCCTCGATCCACTCGGCCAGCGCAGCTTCGACCGGGTCGTCGGGCACAGCAAAGGGAATCTTGGCGATGACCACGTGCTCGCAATACGCGCCCGGCAGGTCGACACCCTCGGCAAAGCTGGCAAGGCCGAACAGCACGCTGTGCTGGCCATCGTCGACCCGCGCCTTGTGCTTGTTCAGTGTTTCCTGCTTTGAAAGGTTGCCCTGGATGAGCACCAGCTTGCGCCAGTCACGGTCCAGACCGTCAAACACATCCTGCATCTGCTTGCGTGACGAGAACAACACCAGCGCGCCACGGGCATCTTCGACGATGTTCGGCAGTTCGCGGATGATCGCCGCGGTGTGCGCTGCTGCATCGCGTGGGTCGGCCTGCAGGTCGGGGACCCGCAACAGGCCGGCATCGCCATGCACGAACGGGCTGGGCACCACGCAGGTGACTGCGTCGCGCGGCAACCCCGAACGCATGCGGAAACGGTCGAACTTGCCCAGCGCGGTCAATGTCGCCGAGGTCACCAGCGCGCCGTGGGCCACGCTCCACAGGCTGCGCCGCAGCATGTCGGCGGCGAGGATGGGGCTGGCATTGACTTCGATGTCGAACAGCGCGCCACTTTCGGCCAAGGTCAGCCAGCGCGCCATGGGCGGGCTGTCTTCCGGGTCTTCGGCGGTGAAGGCCGTCCACAGCTCCC
>RCUS01001037.1_pt1 | contig 15444 bp, 9 predicted proteins | sample 2166221 | NCBI WGS metagenome assembly RCUS01 (sample SAMN09932758, study PRJNA488358) | compost metagenome | isolation source: compost soil in cyclohexanecarboxylic | place: Germany: Experimental Botanical Garden | reverse complement strand
TACCGTTTGTTCCGAGAAACGAGCCAGCAGGCCAAGCAGTATTTCGAGCAGGGCGCCTGGGCCGCGGCGCAGACGGCGGCCCGCGAACGCATCGATTATTATGACAAGCGCGTGCAGGAATGCGTGCAGATGCTCGAAGATGAGTACGAAGAGTCGGAGTTGAGCGACGAAGTGTGGCGCGAACTCAAGTTGCACTACATCGGCATGCTGACGGAACACAAGCAGCCGGAACTGGCGGAAACCTTCTTCAATTCCGTCTGTTGCAACATCCTGCACCGCACGTATTTCAATAACGACTATATTTTCGTGCGCCCTGTCGTTTCCACCGAATACATCGAAACGCAGGATCCCGCCCCCACCTACCGCGTGTACTACCCGGGCAAGGATGGCTTGCGCCACACCCTGACGCGCATGGTGAGCAACTTCCAGCTCGACTGCGCATTTGCCAACCTCGAGCGTGACGTGGCCCAGGTGGAAGCGCGGCTGCAGCAGCTGTTCGGCGGCGACCGGATCGAGCCGAACCACCAGATCCAGGTCTTGACCAGTTTGTTCTACCGCAACAAGGGCGCCTATCTGGTCGGCAAGGGCATCAACGGCAACCGCGAATACCCGTTCGTCGTGCCCATCCTGCACAACCGCCACGGCAAGCTCGTACTCGACACGGTGCTGTTCGAGCACCAGCAGATCGCCGTGCTGTTTTCATTTACGCGCGCGTATTTCCTGGTCGATATGGAAGTGCCGTCGGCCTATGTGCAATTCCTGCGCAGCTTGCTGCCGCGCAAACCGCGCAGCGAAATCTATACGATACTGGGCCTGCAAAAACAGGGCAAGACGCTGTTTTACCGCGATTACCTGCAGCATCTGAAACACTCATCGGACAATTTCGAGATCGCCCCCGGCATCCGCGGCCTGGTGATGCTGGTGTTTGCCCTGCCCTCGTTTCCGTATGTCTTCAAGGTCATCAAGGATTTTTTCCCGCCGCCCAAGGAAACCACGCGCGCGCAGATCAAGGAAAAATATCTGCTGGTGAAACACCACGACAGGGTGGGCCGCCTGGCCGACACGCTCGAATATTCCAACGTGGCCTTCCCCCGCGCGCGCTTCAGCGCTGAACTGCTGACCGAGCTGCATCATTTTGCCCCCTCCCTGGTCGAGGAAGACGACGAGCAGATCATCATCCATCACCTGTACATCGAGCGGCGCATGGTGCCGCTGAACATGTGGCTGAGCAATGCAGAGAAGGAAGGCCGCGAGGACCTGGTCGAACATGGCATCGTCGAGTACGGCAACGCCATCAAGGAACTGGTGGCGGCAAATATTTTTCCTGGCGACATGCTGTATAAAAACTTCGGCGTGACCCGTCATCAGCGCGTCGTCTTTTACGATTACGATGAGATCGAGTACATCACCGATTGCCAGTTCCGCGTCATCCCCGAGGCGCGCACGGAGGAAGAAGAAATGTCGGCCGAAGCGTGGTATCCCATCGGCAAGCACGATGTGTTTCCCGAACAATTCGGCACCTTCCTGTTGGGCAATCCCCGCATCCGCCGCTATTTCCTGCAGCACCATGCCGACCTGCTGACGGCCGCCTACTGGCAGGCGCGCAAACAGCGCATCCTCGACGGCCATATCGAGGACGTTTTCCCGTATCCGCAACACATCCGTTTCTGTCATTCATCCCCACACTTACCGGAGATCCACCATGCATGATCCAGTCGTAATCGTCGGTGCCGCGCGCACCCCTATGGGCGCCTTCCAGGGCGACTTTGCCAACGTCACCGCCAGCGACCTGGGCGCCGTCGCCATCCGCGCCGCCGTCGAGCGCGCCGGTGTCGCCCCCGAGGCCGTTGAACACGTGTACTTCGGCAATTGCCTGATGGCTGGCCAGGGCCAGGCGCCCGCGCGCCAGGCCCTGCGCAAGGCTGGCTTGCCGGACTCCACCGGCGCCGTGACCCTGTCGAAAATGTGCGGCTCGGCCATGCAGACGACCATGTTCGCGCACGACACCTTGCTCGCCGGCAGCGCCGACGTGGTGGTGGCGGGTGGCATGGAATCGATGACCAACGCGCCCTACCTGGTGCCGAAGGCGCGCGGCGGCTACCGCATCGGCCACGGCATGATCTACGACCACATGATGATGGATGGCCTGGAAGACGCCTACAGCCGCGACGAAAAAGGCAATGCCCGCTCGATGGGCACGTTTGCCGAAGAGTGCGCCAGCCAGTACAGCTTCACGCGCGAAGCGCAGGATGCGTTTGCCATCGAATCCGTGAAACGCGCGCAAGCGGCCACCAAGGATGGCAGTTTCGAGTGGGAAATCGCGCCAGTCACCGTGTCCGGCCGTGGCGGCGACACCATCGTCAGCATCGATGAAGGCCCGCAAAAAGCCCGCCTGGAAAAAATCCCGACGTTAAAAGCCGCTTTCAAGAAAGACGGCACCATCACCGCCGCCTCGTCCTCGTCCATCAACGATGGCGCGGCGGCCCTGGTGCTGATGCGCGAATCGACGGCGAAAAAGCTCGGCTGCACCGTCATCGCCAAAATCCACGGCCATGCCACGCATGCGCAGGCGCCGAACGAATTCACCACGGCCCCCATCGGCGCCGTCAAAAAACTGTATGCCAAGACGGGCTGGAGCAGCAGCAACGTCGACTTGTTCGAGATCAATGAAGCGTTCGCCGCCGTACCGATGGCCGCCATGCACGACCTCGACATTCCGCACAGCAAGATCAACATCCACGGCGGCGCGTGCGCGCTGGGCCACCCGATCGGCGCCTCGGGCGCGCGCATCATCGTTACCCTGCTGGGCGCCTTGAAAAAAACCGGCGGCAAGCGCGGCGTGGCGGCCCTGTGCATCGGCGGCGGCGAAGCGACGGCAATGGCGATCGAACTGGTATAAGCTAGCCCTGAACACGGGCGCGCACCACGGTTCACGGTGCGCGCCTTTCATTTTATTTTCAGGGAGAAAACATATGCCAACCGCATTGATCATCGGCGCCTCGCGCGGCATCGGCCACGAAATGGTGCGTCAATACCGCCAGGATGGCTGGCGCGTTATCGCCACGGCCCGCACGCCGGACGCTTGCGAAGCGCTCAGGCAATTGGGTGCCGAAGCGCACCAGCTGGACGTGACGGACGTGGAAGGCTGCGCCGGCCTGGGCTGGAAGCTCGACGATGAAAAACTCGACGTGGCCATCCTCAACGCGGGCGTGTATGGCCCGCGCCATGACGGTTTTCCCGCGCAAGAAGATTTCGATGCCGTCATGCACACCAACGTGCTGGCCGCCATGCGCCTGCTGCCGATACTGGCGCCGCTGGTCGCCAACGCCAAGGGCAAGCTGGCCGTGCTGTCCTCGCACATGGGCTCGCTCAGCGAGCGGGGCAATCCCAGCGGTTCGCTGTACCGCGCCAGCAAGGCGGCCTTGAATTCCGTGCTGATCGACACGTCGCTCGTGTACGGCCCGCAAGGCGTCAGCTGCGTGGCCTTCCATCCGGGCTGGGTACGCACGGACATGGGCGGCGCCGGCGCCGATATTTCGCCCGAGGAAAGTGCTGCCGGCATGCGTGCCACCCTGGCCAGCCTGCCAGCCACGGACAAGGCCGTGTTCCGCAACTACGATGGCAAACCCATCGGCTGGTAATTCCGCCAGACACTATAAAAAATACGAGACGACGTCCCATGATACTCAATGAAGAACAATCGATGATCCAGGAAGCGCTGCGCAGTTTTTCGCGCGAGCGCCTGGCGCCCAATGCGGCCCGCTGGGACAAGGAACATCATTTCCCGAAGGAAGAATTGCAGGAACTGGCCGCGCTGGGCGCCTTTGGCGTGGCCGTGCCGGAAGCGCTGGGCGGCGCCGGCCTCGACTACGTGTCGCTGGCCCTGGTGCTGGAAGAAATCGCCGCTGGCGATGGCGGCACGTCGACCATCATCTCCGTCAACAATTGCCCCGTGTGCAGCATCGCCATGATGTACGCCAACGATGCGCAAAAGGAACAATGGCTGCGCCCGCTGGCGCAAGGCGCCATGCTCGGTGCTTTTTGCCTGACGGAACCGCACACGGGCAGCGACGCCTCGGCCCTGCGCACCACGGCCACGCGCGACAGCAACGAGTATGTAATCAACGGCACGAAGCAATTCATTACCAGCGGCAAGTATGCCGACGTGGCCATCGTCATGGCCGTCACCGACAAGGCGGCCGGCAAGCGCGGCATCAGCGCCTTCTGGGTGCCGACCAATTCATCGGGCTACATCGTCGCGGGCCTGGAGCAGAAGATGGGCCAGCATTCGTCGGACACGGCGCAAATCCTCTTCGACAATTGCCGCATCCCGGCGGAAAATTTAATCGGCGAAGAAGGACAAGGCTACAAGATCGCCCTGTCCGGCCTGGAAGGCGGACGCATCGGCATCGCCTCGCAAGCCGTGGGCATGGCGCGCGCCGCGTATGAAGCGGCGCTCAGCTATGCGCGCGAGCGCGAAAGTTTCGGTAAACCCATCTATGAACACCAGGCCGTGCAATTCCGCCTGGCCGACATGGCGACGCAGATCGAAGCGGCGCGGCAATTGATACGCCACGCGGCATCGATGAAGGATGCGGGCTTGCCGTGTTTGAAAGAAGCGGCGATGGCCAAGCTGTTTGCCTCGGAAATGGCGGAAAAAGTATGCTCGGACGCCATCCAGGTGCACGGCGGCTACGGCTATGTTTCCGACTTCCCCGTCGAACGCATCTACCGCGACGTGCGCGTGTGCCAGATTTACGAGGGGACCAGCGATATTCAGAAAATCTTGATCGCCAGAGCTTTATAAAAAGTAGTAAAAGCCTCGGCGCTTTTAGAAACCGTAGCGAGCAAGCTCGATATCGGATTGAGTAACGCAGCCGTACTTTGGTACGGCGAGTAACGCCGATTCGATAGCGGGCTGCGCAGTAGGTTTATAAACGCGCCCACCAGACGAAAAAAAAGCCCGCTAGCGCGGGCTTCGTTCCAATGTATTACCAATGCTTTAATCGTGTCATGGACGCCAGTGCTATCTGCAAAGTGCCTCCTGATTTTCGGACTCCCATGCTATCTGCATGGTGACTCCAAGTGTAAAATCGACCATCGTATCCGGAATTACAAAATCCATTTCTTCGCACTGTCACGCCATCGACATTACACCTGTCGGTCGCCGCGCTGAAACTGGATAGTGAGACTATTTGCAAGCAAATCTCAATCACTGAACGGAGTATAGCACAGCTTTTTGTGCGATGCAACAACGAATTGAAGCCATACTTTAAATCAAGTCCGTAGCGCCAGTGGCTTGTCTTCTTCGCCGCCACGCGCCACTCTTTCGTACTCGGAAATGACTTGCGCCCCCAGCAGCAGCAAGGTGGCGCCGATTTCCAGGCTGAACATGACGACGATGGCCGTCGTCATCGAGCCATACACCACGTTCACCTGCGACAAGGTGGAAAAATACCAGACCAGCACGTGGCGGGCGATTTCCCACAGCAAGGCCGCCGTCACGCCGCCGATCAGCGCATGCGTGATCGACAGCCGTCCCACGGGCATGACCAGGTAAATCGAGCTGAGCACGAGGATTTCGCCCGTCAGCCCCAGCAGATACAGCAGCACGCCCGACACCCCTTCCAGGCCCCAGTCGTGGCGCAGGAAACGCACGCTTTCCTCGCCCATCACTTGCAAGCTGCCCGCCACCAGGGTAATCAGCAGGATGCCCACGCCCAGGCACAGGATATAGCAGTACGGCAAGATAGCGGAAATCAGGAAATGGCGGCGGCGGATGGCCACGCGGTGAACGAATATCACGCTCATGGCGTTTTCCAGCACGGTAAACGCCAGCGAGCTGAAGAAAAGCATGGTCAGCAGCAGCAGCCAGCCGATCACGCCCCGGTTGTTGAGAAAATGCGCGACTTCCGCCACGATGGCCTTTGACTGGCCCGGCACCAGCCATTCCAGATAATGGCCTATGGTTTGCAGCAATTCGTCCTGCGCGATCACGTGCGACAGGGCCACCACCACCAGCATCAGCAGGGGCACGATGGAGAGCAGCGAGTAATACGCGACGGCGCCCGCCAGCAGCAAGCCCTGGTTGGCGCGAAAGCCCTTCAGCACCTGCAGCACGAAGGCCAGCGGATGGCTGAGAATGTACGCGCTGGCGCGGCGGTTGATCATGGTAAAACCGTTCAAGGATGCCGGCCTGGCCCGATGCCTTGCCGCAGAGGTTCCCAGCATACTGATAATCGCCGCGCCGCGCCGTACGCGAGCGAACACAGACTAGGTGACGGACGCTTCCAGCAGGGTCAAGGTTTGCCTGTCCGCATCCAGGGTGGCCAGGATGCCCATCGGAATGGTGAACTGGTGGCGGATGTGGCCGAACGAGTAGCCGCTGACAGCCGGCACGCTCAATGGTTGCAAGTGCTGGTCCAGGGTGGCGTTCAGGGTCAGCGAGGTGTCGCCCTCGGCCGCCTCGCAATGCTCGAAGATGCCCAGCATCAACGCCGCCGCCTGCTTGAAGCCGACGGACAGGTCCAGCTGGCACAGCATGCGGTCGATGCGGTACGGCACTTCGTTGATTTCTTCGAGGAACAGGATACGCTCGCGAAAATCGGCCGCATACGGCGTGCCGGCCAGGGCGCTGACCATGCACAGGTTGCCGCCCGTCAGCCGTCCCGTGGCCTGGCCGCCATGCACGGTGCGGATGGCAAAGTTCGGCTGCGTCTGCGCGCGGCGGTGATTCTCCAGCGCCATCGGGATCGTGTAGTTGTCTTGCGGCGCCATCAGCACGTTTTGCAGCTGCGTCACCGTGTAGTCGGAAAACGTCGACGAGGCCACGGGACCGTGGAAAGTCACCAGCCCCGTCTGCCTACCGATAGCCAGGTGCAGGGCCGTGATGTCGGAATAGCCGATCAGCACTTTCGGGTTGCGGCGGATCAAGGCGTAATCGAGCAGCGCCAGCAGCGAAATGCAGCCGGAGCCGCCACGAATGGCCCAGATCGCCTTGACCTCGGGGTCGGCGAAGGCCGCGTGCAGATCGTCAAGCCGCTGCTGTACCGTGCCCGCATAGTTGCCGTGCACGGCGCGAATATTGGCGCCCAGGCTGGCGCGCAGGCCCAGCGATTCGATATTGCGCACGGCCTTGGCGATGGCGTCCTCGTCCGTAAAACCGCCCGGTGCGAGAATGGCGACCAGGTCGCCCTGGCGCAGGCGCGCCGGTTTGATCAAAGAATGTTGCGCTTGCATGCGTTTGTCCTTCCCTTGCGCGGCCGCCGCCAGAGCCGGTGTGCCTGCCGCCCCCAGGGTGGCGGCCAGCAAGCCGCCAAAGCGGCGTCGGCTGAGATTGGTCTGACTGCTCATGCGGCCCTTTCCTGGAATAAAAACGGCGGCGCCAGGCGCCGCCGCTGAGAGTAGCACGCCGGCGGGATCGCCGCCGGCATGGCCGCCTTACATGAACTTGTACTTCAGCTGAAACGACAGCGAACGGCCACGCGGGTCGGCCACACGCGGGTCCCAGCCGGCACCCACCACTTCATCCACGTTGTGCGCGGTGAACGGTGGATCGCGGTCGAACAGGTTCTGGATGCCCACGGTGATGGTGGTGTTCTTGAAGCCCGTGTAAGTGCCCGACAGGTTATACGTCGTATAGCTGGAGACGTCAGGCTTGAAGCCCGGCGGCGGCGTACCCTTGCCGCCATTCGGCACCTGGTCCTTGTAGCCGGAGGCAAAACTCTGGATCAGCAAGCCGCTCCAGTCGCCGCGCGACACGCCAAAGCTGGCATTGTGTTTCCAGCGCAGGTACAGGTCACGCGTGTAAAACTTGCCGACCAGTTCCTGGTATTCCTGTCCCTGGTATTCCGCGAACTTGAAGCTGTCCATATACGTGCCGTCCAGGGTCGCCGTCCACTTCGCGTCCTTGATCTTGCCTTCGCCACGCAAGCCCACATCCAGGCCACGCACGCGGCTGCCAGCCGCATTGATCCAGCCGGCCTGCACATAGTCGATGGTACCGTCCGGCTTGCGGATGATGTACTGGTTCAGCGCCTGGTAGTTGGCCAGCACGATTTGCGGCGTGCGGTTCAGGATGCGGTCCTTGGTGTTGATGGCCCAGTAATCGAACGAGGCCGAGTATCCCTTGAATGGCTCGATGACAAAACCGACGCTGCCCTGCTTCGACGTTTCCGGCTTCAGGTTGACATTGCCGCCCGTTTTATAGTCGAGGCGGTCGATGGCACAGTATTCGGGCACACCCGGATGCTGGGCACAACCTTGCTGGTCGATTACGCCGTTCGGCAATTCCTGGCTCAGCGAACCGGAATACAGCTGCTGGAAGCTGGGTGCGAGGAAACCCTTGCTGGCCGAACCGCGGAACAGCAGGAAGTCGGCCGGCTGGTACCGGAATGCCACTTTCGGATTCGTCGTCGCGCCCACCAGACTGTAATCGTCGCGGCGGATGGCCAGCTGCATTTCCAGGTCTTTCAGCACCGGCACCAGCAGCTCGGCATACACCGCTTTCACGGTGCGGCTGGCATCTTTCAATGAGGCATTGCCTGGCGCCAGCAGGATCTGGATGGCGTCAACGTCTTGCGCAAAGCTGTAGCCTTCGCGGCGCAAATCAAAACCGGCGGCCATCGCCAGCGCCCCGGCCGGCAGCTGCAACAGCTCGCCGGAAACAGAACCATCGATCTGCGTCAGGGTCGTCTTGCCGTGCTGGAAGTCGCCACGGAACTTGGTCGACTCGATCAATTGCTTGGCCGCTTCCGTCTGGCTCTGGCCCGGGCCCACCCATGGATTGATGATGCCCGTCGCCAGCGCCGCATACAGCTTGTCCGTGTAGGAATAGCCGTCCGTCAGCTTGGTCTTGGTGGAACTTTCGGCACGTGAAATGCCGGCCTTGTAATCCCACTTGCCGAAGTTGCCTTCGAAACCGACCAGCACGCGGGCATTGTCGGTGGTGTTTTCCTGCGTGCGGTTGCCCACGTCATTGGCGCGCCATTTATACGAAATCGGCTTGGTGTTGTCGAAAGAAGGGATGTAGGCCGACAGATCCTGGTAATACGCGCCGCCGACCGGATACAGATTCTTGTTGGCAACGGTGGCCTGCACCTGCATCGGCGTCAAAATGGCCGTGGCCTTGGTGCGCGAGCCGAGTACCTCGACAAACATGCGGTGGTCGGGCGCCAGCTGGAAGGTGCCGCGCGACAGCAGATTGGCCCGTTCGACAGGAAATTGCAGCACATAGTCGGCGCCATAGTCATAGGCGCACGAGTACGTGGTGCGCAGTGGCGAGGTGACGTCTTTCCACAGTGCCGTCTGGTATTGCGACATGCCGGGGATGCTGTCGCACTTGCCCTGGAAGCTCAGCGGATTGGCTTGCAGGTATTTATTCGGATCGCCAGGCAGCTGGAACGAGGTGCCCAGCGCCGTGCCCGTGCCCGCCATCTGGTTGGCAAACGGTGTGCCCGTGGTATCGGGCGACAAGCCGCGTTCCGGCTGGAAGCCGTTGACGAAGGAGCGGTCGCTGCCGTTCAGGCGCAGGGCCTTGTCAACGGTCAGGCTGGCCATGATGTTGTAGCGGTCGCTTTCCAGCGAACCCGTGCCCGCCAACAAGGAGGCGCGGCGCGTGGCGCCACCGCCGGCTTGCGTGTCGTTGGTGGCAACGGACGCTTCCACGCCGCTGTAATTAGTTTTCAGAATGAAATTGATCACGCCGCCGATGGCGTCCGTGCCATAAATGGCCGAAGCGCCGTCCTTGAGGATTTCCACGCGTGAAATCGCGCCCAGCGGTATCGAATTCAAGTCGACCGACTTGCCGCTGGCGCCGTGCGTGGCGATGCGGCGTCCGTTCAACAGCACCAGGGTGCTCGACGGTCCCAAGCCGCGCAGCGAGGCGAACGACGCGCCGCCGCTGACCCTGTCGGCGTCGGCGCCAAAGACGTTATTGCCCGAAGTCATGTTATCGGCGCCCGTGCCATTCGCCGACAAGGTACGCACCAGTTGCTCGGTTGTCGTGATGCCCTGCTTTTCGATCTGGTCAAAGGTGATGACCTGCACCGGCAGTGCGCCTTCCTTGGCCACGCGCTTGATGCTGCTGCCCGTCACTTCGACCCGTTGCATTGCGGCCGGTGCCGCTTCCTGTGCCACGACCGGCCCCACCACCCCCATCAATGCCACCAACTGCGCTAGCTTTTTCAATTTCACAGGTCTTCTCCTTGTTGGGCAATCGAAACTTGAGTTATCAAGTCAGGCTGATTTTTCACGTCGCTTTGTCTGTCTCGCGGTACATTTTTTTATGACATTTGCGCATGACTTTATTTGTTTTCATTTTCAGAGTAGCGCGATGCCCGAGCCGCCAGCCAATGAAAAATGCTTTCCTAACCATAACCTTTAGGAATGAATGCCCTTTTCAACTGCATGGTCACTTGCCTGCGGGGCTACCCTTGGCGGTATCGACGTCCAGGTAGCGCCAGGACGTGAATTCCACGGGGTGGCGCCTGTAGTTTTTTAGCCACGGTTGCTGCAGGTCGGCGGAGATGGGATGTGTCAGCAGTACCCACGGCGTGTAGGCGTGGATCAGCTGAAACAGGTCGAAGTACAGACTGCGTCGGCGCGGCGTATCGGATAGCAGGCGCGCCTCCTCATAGCGTTTATTGTAATCGGGCAAATTGAAGCGGGCATAGTTAGCGCGGCCAACGTTGCCGCCATACAACAATTGCATAAAGTTATCGCCATCGGGGAAGTCGGCGATCCAGTTGGTCTCGAACATCTGCACCTTGCCCAGGCGCGACGCCTTGATGATTTCCGTCTTCTTGTCGCTTTTAAACTCCACGCGCAGGCCGATGGCGTTCAGGTTGCGGCGCCACAATTCATCGCGCAGCCGTCCCACCGTGCTCGGCTCCGTGTGCATGGTCAGGATCAGGGGCGTGCCATCGGGCTGCGTGCGGAAACCGTCTGTGCCCGCCTTGTAGCCGAAGCGCTCCAGCAAGGCACGCGCCAGCGCCGGATCGTAGGCGACGGGGCTGCGGTAATCTTTGTCATGGCCCAGGACGTTGGGCGGCAGCGGCGATTGCGCCGGCAAGGCCAGGCCTTTTTTCAGCAGCGCGATATCTTCGCGGCTGTTGTAGCTGAGGGCAATGGCGCGCCGCAGGGCCAGCTTGTCCTTGGTGGTGCCGCCCAGCACCGGGTCATCCATATTCATCCACATGTAATACGTCTGCAGCACGGGAAAGCGCGTCAGCTGCAAGCCCTTGGCGGCCAACGCCGGCTTCAGCGCACCATTGAGCAGCACCATGTCCGTCATCGATTCGGGCACTTGCTCCAGGTAATCGAACTCGCCTTTCAGGAAGCCCAGCATGCGCGACTGGTATTCCTCGACGATACGCACCTCGATGCGCTCGACCAGGGGCAAGCGCTTGCCTTCGAGCGCGGTGGCGATGGCGCGCGCGTCAGGTGGCAGGGCCGCCAGCGCCTTGGCTTGGGTATGGAACACGGTGGGGCGGAAAGTCGGGTTGGCCTGCAGCACGATCTTGTCGCTGCGCTTCCACTCCTGCACCATGAACGGTCCCGTGCCCACGGGATGATTGCCGATCTGCCCCGCCGCCGGATACGCTTCGGCCACTTCGCGCGCCACCACGCCGGTGGCCGGCATGGCCAGGTAAAACAGGAAATTCGGGTCGACGCCGTTCAGGCGGATGCGCAGGGTGTATTTGTCCAGCGCCTGCAGGCCGGCGATCGGCGTGTCATAGCTGAATTTGCTTTTCAGGGCCGCATCGCCCACCAGCTTGTCTTCCAGCAAGAACAGCCACGGCGACTTCAGGGAAGGGTCATACAGCCGCGTCAGGCTGTACACATAATCCTGCGCCGTCACTTCGCGCGGCTTGCCCTTGAAGGCGGGATCGGGGGTGAAGAAGATACCGGGCTGCAAGTGAAAGATATACGTGCGCCCGCCATCTTCCACGGTGGGCATGGCACGCGCCGTATTGCCCTGCAGCTGTACCGGACGGGCCAGGTAGTCATAACGCAAGAGCGGATCGAAGATGTTTTCCATCAGGTTCAGGCTGGCCAGGTCGGAGGCCACGGCCGGGTCCAGCCCCGTCTCGCTGGTGCTCAAGAACAAGTGCAAGGTCTTGTTCGCGCGGGCATCGGCGGCGGCGTAGGCCAATACCGTGAACAGCGTCAACAGGGCCAGGCCGGCGGCGCAGGCGGTTTTGCGTAAAAACATCATCAGTGATCCAGTGCAGACAAGGGTAACGAACGGCAATAAGCGACAGGCATCCCCCACACTACGCGGGCAAGCGATGGGGCGCCAATGAAAACAGGCTGCCAGCTTATAACTTTTTGGCATGCGATTGCTGCATTCTTTCATCAACTCGTATCAGGCTGCCCCTATACTTTGTTTGCAGACATTTTTCACTCCCGACACACAGAACTGATCGCATATGGCACTTAATTACATCTGGTCCGGCTTTTTCCTCGTTGGCTTCCTGGCCGCAGTGCTGCAGTGGCTGTTTCTCGGCGATACCGATATCTTCAAGCGCATCATCGATGGCACCTTCGAGACGGCGCGCATGGGCGTGATGGATATCGCCCTGCCGCTGGCCGGCGTGATGACCTTGTGGCTGGGCATCATGAACATCGGTGAAAAGGCGGGGATTGTCGGCTGGCTGGCGAAAGTGATCGCACCGTTCTTCTCGCGCATCTTCCCGGAAATTCCAAAAGACCATCCGGCCACGGGCCACATGGTGATGAATTTCTCGGCCAACCTGCTGGGCCTGGACAATGCGGCCACGCCGTTCGGCTTGAAAGCCATGGAAAGCCTGCAGACCTTGAACCCGAACAAGGAAGAGGCGACGAATGCGCAGATCATGTTCCTGGTGCTGCACACCTCGGGCCTGACCCTGATTCCGCTGGCCATCATGGCGCAGCGCTCGATCCTCGGCGCGGCCGATCCGTCAGACATCTTTATTCCCTGCATGATCGCCACGTATGTGGCCACCATGGTCGGCATCATCACGGTGTCCATCAAGCAGCGCATCAACCTGCTCAACCGTGTCGTGCTGGGCTGGATGGGCGGCATGACGAGCGCCATCGTCGCCATGATCTGGTACTTCACGCAATACCTGACGAAACAGGAAATCGAGCTGGTCTCGAAGGTGGTCAGCAACCTCGTACTCATCAGCGTCATCGCCATCTTCATCATTGGCGCGCTGCGCAAGAAAGTGAACGTGTACGACGCCTTCATCGAGGGCGCGAAAGGCGGCATCCAGACTTCCATCACCGTCATCCCCTACCTGGTCGGCATGCTGGTGGCCATCAGCGTCATCCGCAACGCGGGCGTGTTCAATTTCCTGATGAGCGGCATGAACTGGTTCTTCGCCAACCTGGGCATCAATACGGATTTCGTGCCGGCCCTGCCGACAGCCATGATGAAGCCGCTCAGCGGCTCCGGCTCGAAAGCCATGATGATCGATGCCATGAACACCTATGGTGTCGACTCGTTTGTCGGCCGCCTGGCCTGCGTGTTCCAGGGCTCGGCTGATACCACCTTCTATATCGTGGCCCTGTATTTCGGTTCCGTCGGCATCCGCAAGACGCGCTATGCCATCACGGCCGGCCTGATCGCCGATCTGGCTGGCGTGATCACGGCCGTCTTCGTGGCCTACGTCTTTTTCCACTAAGGAGCACCATGCTACGTCCTGTTCTGCTGGCTGCGCTGTTGGCCGGTCTTGGCCTGTCAACTGCCCAGGCGCAATTGCCCGAATCCGTCAGCCTGCTGCTGCGCGGCGCGAATATTCCGGAAGACGCCATGGGTGCCGTCGTCTTGCGCGGCAACACCACCGTACTGTCGCATGGAGCCGAGCGCAGCATGCAGCCCGCCTCCACCATGAAGCTGGTGACGACGGCCGTGGGCCTGGAGCAATTGGGTCCCATCTTCCGCGGCCGCACGGAGCTGCGCACCAGCGCCGATGTCATCAATGGCGTGCTGAAGGGCGACCTGATCCTGCGCGGCGGCGCCGATACGGATTTCAATGCGGACGTGCTGACGCACATGCTGCAAACCTTGCGTACCCAGGGCATCGTCAAGATCAAGGGCGACCTGATTCTCGACCGCCAGCTGTTCCAGCCGGCCCGGCCCGATATCGGCGCGCCGCCATTCGATGAGTCGGCCGAGTTCCGCTACAACGTCATCCCCGACGCTTTATTACTGAACACCAATCTGATCGACATCGACATCAGCGCGACAGATCGCAAATTGACCTTCCAGATGCAACCGGCGCTGGAGAATGTCAGCATCACCAGTGACATGAAGCTGATCAAGGGCAATTGCGCCAGGTGGGAAGATGGCTGGCGCCCGCCCGAATACCGGCGCGATGCGAGCGGCAAGCTGCAGGTCATCCTGCACGGTACTTTCCCGCAAAATTGCAGCAAGTCCACCAGCGTCAATGTGCTTGATCGCAATGACTATGCGGAGCGCTTGTTCCGTGCCACCTGGAAACGCCTGGGCGGCACCATCACGGGCACGGTGCGCGATGCGCCGGCGACGGGTTTGCCGCCCACGGCCGAACCGGTCGGCACGCGTCTGCTGGCCGACCATGTGGCACGGGCCTTGCCGGAAGTGCTGCGTGACATCAACAAAACGTCCGACAACACCCTGGCCCGTACTTTATTTCTGAGCCTGGGCAGCCTGCAAAGCGATGGCTGGCTGGGCAGCCGTCCCATCGCCATGACGGCGCCGGAAGACACGGCCAATCGGGCGCGGCAAGTCATCGATGCATGGTTCCAGCGGCACCATATCGCTACCCAGGGCATGCTGGTCGACAACGGTTCCGGCTTGTCGCGCACGGGACGCATTGCACCGGCGCAGCTGGCCGGTGTCCTGCAAGCGATGCAGTACAGTCCGTGGGCGCCCGAGTTCCAGTCCAGCCTGCCCATCGCCGCCCTCGACGGCACCATGCGCAAGCGCCTGCTGAACACCCCGGCCGCCGCGCGGGCGCGCATCAAGACGGGAACCTTGAAGAATGTGGTGGCCATCGCTGGCTATGTACCCGACGCAAACAACCAGCTGTGCGTGGTGGTGGCCATGATCAATAGCGACCTGGTGGGCAACGGCAACGGCCGCGCCGCCGTCGATGCCTTGATCGAGTGGGTCGCCAGGAGTGGCGCCGCGCCGGTAGTGGCCGGTCAATAAAAGGCAGCAGTGATACAAAGGCAGCGCGCAGCGCTGCTTTTTTTCGTCTTTTGTATGGTTTAGCTACCCTGGCCGGCTGGCGTAGTTGTCGGATTACGCGCGGCCTTGCCGCGCTAATCCGACCTACCCGGCCTGGCCAGCCGCAAACGAACGTAGGTCGGCTTAGCGCGCAGCGCGTAAGCCGACAAACACCACAGACATAACCCACAAACCACCAGACGAAAAAAAACCCGCCAATTGCTTGACGGGTTTTTCTCTACTGC
>RCUS01001033.1_pt1 | contig 15477 bp, 13 predicted proteins | sample 2166221 | NCBI WGS metagenome assembly RCUS01 (sample SAMN09932758, study PRJNA488358) | compost metagenome | isolation source: compost soil in cyclohexanecarboxylic | place: Germany: Experimental Botanical Garden | reverse complement strand
CTCCGTTCATGCTGGCCGGCATGCTCGCCGCGCTGTCGGTGCTGCCGATCGTGATCCTGCCGCGGGTGTCGCCGCTGCTCGACCAGGTCGAACCGCTCAAGCCGCGCCAGCTGCTGGGCGTGGCGCCAACCGGGCTGGTCGGCTGCTTCGGCTCGGGCGTGGCGATCGCCGGTATCTATGCCCTGTTGCCGCTGTACCTGCAGCGTATTGGCCTGGATGTCGGGGAAGTGGGCCAGATGATGGCCTGGGTGATCCTTGGCGCCATGCTGCTGCAATACCCGGTGGGCCGCTGGTCCGACCGCAAGGATCGCCAGGACGTATTGATTGCGTTGGCGGCGCTGTGCACCGTGCTGTCGGTGGTGATCGCATTCCTGCCGTCCGATTCGATCCTGCTGCCGGCGATGCTGTTCCTGCTCGGCGGTGGCGTGTTCGCGCTGTACCCGGTGGCGGTCAGCAGCGCGGCCGACCGCGCGCCGGCCGACGCCCTGGTGCCGATGATCCAGGGGCTGCTGCTGATCAACTCGCTGGGTTCGGCGATGGCGCCGATGGCCATTTCGCCGGTCATGACCTCGTACGGTGAGGTGGGGCTGTTCTGGGCGTTCGCGGTGATCAACCTGGCCATGGTCAGCTTCTTCATGTGGCGCCGCGGCAAGCGTCCGGCACCCGAGCACCCGGCGCCATTCGCCGCGGCAACCACTTTCTCGCCGACAGGCGCGGAGCTGCGCGTGACCGAAGACCTGATGCACGCCGCGCAGGAGCATCCGCCGCTGCAGCCCACCGAAGGCGCTGCGCCAGCCCAGGCGCACAGCGAGCACCGGTGAGCGAATGGGGGCTGCGGGGCAGCCCCCTTGCCGACCGCCCGTCGCCTGCCGGGCACCCTGCCCTCGCCGTCCAGCCCAACGAATGACAGATCATCCTTACGGGAGACTCACCATGATCCGCATTCGTCCGCTCTCGCTCTGTCTGGCCCTTGCCCTGGGCCTGTCTTGCGGTGTCAGCAGCGCCGCCACCGACACCCCCAGCACCGACACCCGCCCGCAAACCGACGAGTACGGTGGCAAGACTGCGGGTGAAGGCAGCAGCGTCAACAGCCCCGGCAGCAGCCAGGACAACGACAGCAGTGCCACCGGTGCCGATGCCGACGCCGCCGACGGCGCCAGTGGTGGCTCGAACAGCACCGGCGAGGCGACCGGCTCCGGCGCGGGCAGCTCGGGCGGCACGGCTGAAGACCAGGACAGCCGTTGATCGCAGGGCTGGTCTACACTGCCGACCATCAACCCGCTAGGGACTCGCCATGAACCTCAAGCCCTGGCTGCTCGCAGCCCTGTTGCCGTGCTTGGCCCTGGCCGGCAGCAACGACTCCGGCGCCTTGTCGATCAGCTCGTCGTCGTTCACCGACGGCGGCGTGATCGCCCTGCAGCAGGTCGGCCCCGACCCGGCCTGTGGCGCCGGCGAAGAGCGCACGCCGCAAGTGAGCTGGGACAACCTGCCGCTTGGCACCCGCTCGCTGGCCCTGGTGATGTTCGACCCGGACGGCGGCAAAGGGCTTGGGGTTGTGCACTGGATCGCCTACAACATCGATCCGGCCAGCGACGGCCTGGAAGAAGGCGTGGCCGGACAAACCAGTCCGGCCGCGACCGTGGGGCGCAACTCCCGTGGCACCCACCTCTATCGCGGGCCCTGCCCACCGGCCGGGGACAAACCGCATCACTACGCACTGACGCTGATTGCCACTGACCTGCCGCTGGGCACCCTGCCCGAAGGGCTCGATCGCCAGGGCCTGCTGGCACTGTTGCAAGGGCACGCGCTCGGCGCGCAGAGCCTGGTGGGGCGGTACGGGCACTGACCGGCGATCAGCGCCAATAGTGTGGATCGTCCACCACACGCTCGTGGGCCTTGAACAACGGCGGCAGTTGCTCCTTCAGGTAATCCAGCCAGGTGCGCACCTTGGCATCCAGGTAATGGCGTGACGGGTAGATCGCATACAACGCACTCTCGCGCAGTCGGTACGGTGCCAGCAAACGACACAGCCGCCCCTGCTCGATGGCCTGACTGGCCGTATAGGACGGCAGCAGCCCGATGCCCATGCCCAGTTCGCTGGCCACCAGCATCGCATCGGCGACATTGGTCAGAAAACTGTCGCGCGGGGCGATCACGCACTGATCGACACCCTCGGCGAAGACCCAGTCGCCTTCGTACATCGGGTAGGCCATGCGCAGGCAGCGATGGGTGTGCAGGTCTTCGGGCCGTTCAGGCACGCCGTGGGTTTCCAGGTAGCTGGGCGCCGCGCAGGGGATGCTGAAGATGGTGCCCAGCGGCACGGCGATCAGTTGCGAGTCCGGCAAGGTGTCGTCCACCGTAATCACCACGTCATGTCCCTCGTCCAGCGGATCGGGGTTGCGCTGGGACAACGTCAGCTCGATCACCACCTCGGGGCACAGCGCGTTGTAGCCGGCCACCAGCGGCATCAGCAGCATGCCCAGGCCATGCGGACAATGCAGGCGCAAACGCCCGCGAGGCGTCAGGTGGGCGCCACGGGCCTCGCCCACGGCTTCTTCGGTGAGCAGCATGATCTGCCGCGAACGTTCGAGAAATCGCTCACCCGCCTCGCTCATGCGCAGGCGCCGCGTGGTGCGGTGCAGCAGGCGAGTCTGCAACTGGTTTTCCAGCTCGGCGACGATCCGCGACACTTGCGCTGCAGAAATGTCGAGGGCATTGGCGGCGGCGGCGAAGCTGCCGCATTCCACTACTCGGGCAAAGGTGCGCATGGCGTGCAGCATGTCCATGGGCGTGGGCTCCTTGTTCGTGCTTATTCGTACGTTCCAGGCAGGAATCTATCACGGACCAGGCCATTTATTGTGCATCACCAATGAATACATCATTGGTAAAACATTGATGCAGGAGCCTGTCATGAAACGTTCGATCGCTGTCCTTGCCATTGCCGCTACCCTCGCCTCGTTCGGCGCCGCCGCTGATTCGGCCGCCGGCCAGCCGCTCAGCAGCCAGGACACCTACGAATACGGCATGCCGCTGGACGTGGCCAAAGTGATTTCCATCACCCCCGCCAGCAATGCCGCCGATTGCCAAGTCGGCACGGCGCACATGGTGTATGTCAATCATCAGGGCCAGACCCGCGAGATCAACTACCGGGAAATGGGCAACTGCTCGCAGCAGTGATCAACCCAGCACCTGATTGATCCAGGCGATCTGCCGGGCGAACTCGTCGGTCTTGGCCACGGGGACCGCATCGCGGGCACGCTCGAAGTTGGCCAGGGTCTGCTGTTTCTGGCGCAGCATGCGCCGCCACTTGACCAGAAACGCTTCGCTTCGTTGCTGCAACAGCAGCGGGCCGAAGTACAGCTCTTCAGCGGTATACGCCACCGCTGCACCCGGCTCGGCGACGATGATCTCGTAGTCGAAACGGTTCTCTCGCAGCAGCTCTTCACTGACGATTCGGTAGCCGTTTTCCATCAGCCACTGGCGCAGCTCGCGCTCGCCACCATTGGGCTGCAGGATCAGGCGCTCATTACCGCCGAGACGCTGCTTGCCGCGTTCGAGGATCTCGCACATGGTTTCACCGCCCATGCCGCAGATGCTGATCGCCGAGATACGGTCGTGCGCTTCGATCGCCTCCAGACCATCGGCCAGGCGAATCGTGATGCGCTCCTCCAGGCCGTTCCTGCGCACATTGCGCTGCGCCGAGGCGAACGGTGTCTGTGCCACTTCACCCGCCACGCCTGCTTCGATGACGCCACGCAACATCAGCGCCACCGGCAGGTAGCCGTGGTCCGAGCCGATATCGGCCAGCCGCGCGCCTTGCGGCACATGCGCCGCTACGCGCTCCAGGCGCCGCGACAATGTCTGTTCGTTCAACTTCAACCCCTTGTTCAGCAATCGGGCGCGATTCTGACGGTCCACGCCCGACATTTCAATTTTCCTGGCGCGCCAACCGCCGCGCGGCATGCTCGACCACACCGGGCGGCTCGCGTAGGCTTGCCGCTTTCCTTCCGTTGCAAGGCAAACGTTCCCATGGCAAACGCAGACATCATCTACACCCCGGACCCCGACGCCGAGTCCATCTCCTCCGACGTCGCCGAGTACAACGGTGTGCTGGTCACCACCCAGATCCCGACCCACGCCGATGGCAGCCTTGAACTGGGCGACATCGTTACCCAGAGCGAATGCACCCTGCAGGCGCTGAAAGTCGCCCTGGAGAAGGCCGGCAGTGGCATGGACCGCGTGCTGCACCTGACTATCTACCTCACCGACATGGCCGACCGCGCAGCCTTCAACGAGGTCTACCAGCGCTTCTTCAGCAAGCCCTGGCCAGTGCGCGCCGCCGTTGGCGTGGCAGCGTTGGCGTTCGAGGGCATGCGCGTGGAAGTGACCGCCATGGCCGCCAAGGGCTGATCAGCAACTCGTTGCCTGGCGCTGATGCCCTGCAGGGCATTCAGCGCCATTGGGCGGGATCGGGCCACCGAGCAGACCAGGCGTGCCGCCGACCCGTTTCACCGCTACAATGCCCGCCTATACCGTGACAGCCCGAAAATATAACGACATGTCCCTTCCAAAGAATCACCTGGAACTGCTCAGCCCTGCGCGTGACGTGGCCATCGCCCGCGAAGCGATCCTGCACGGCGCTGATGCCATCTACATCGGCGGCCCAAGCTTCGGCGCGCGCCATAACGCCTGCAACGAGGTCGGCGATATCGCCGAGCTGGTCGAGTTCGCCCGGCGCTACCATGCGCGGGTGTTCACCACCATCAACACCATCCTCCACGACAACGAGCTGGAGCCGGCGCGCAAGCTGATCCACCAGCTCTACGACGCGGGCGTCGATGCGCTGATCGTGCAGGACCTGGGGGTGATGGAACTGGATATCCCGCCGATCGAACTGCACGCCAGCACCCAGACCGACATCCGCACCCTGGCCCGGGCCAAGTTCCTCGACCAGGCCGGCTTCTCGCAGCTGGTGCTGGCCCGTGAGCTGAACCTGCAGGAAATTCGCACCATCGCGGCCGAAACCGACGCAGCCATCGAGTTCTTCATTCACGGCGCGCTGTGCGTGGCCTTCTCCGGCCAGTGCAATATCTCCCACGCGCAAACGGGCCGCAGCGCCAACCGTGGCGACTGCTCGCAGGCCTGCCGTCTGCCCTACACCCTGAAAGACGACCAGGGCCGCGTGGTGGCGTTCGAGAAGCACTTGCTGTCGATGAAAGACAACAACCAGACCGCCAACCTGGCCGACCTGGTCGATGCCGGCGTGCGTTCGTTCAAGATCGAAGGCCGCTACAAGGACATGGGCTATGTGAAGAACATCACTGCCCATTACCGCAAAGAGCTCGACGCCATTCTCGAAGGCCGCCCGGACAAGGCCCGCGCCTCCAGCGGGCGCACCGAGCACTTCTTCCTGCCCGACCCGAACAAGACCTTCCATCGCGGCAGCACCGACTACTTCGTCAGCGAACGCAAGGTCGACATCGGCGCCTTCGACTCGCCGACCTTCACCGGCCTGCCGGTGGGCGTGGTGGAAAAAGTCGGCAAGCGTGACCTGCAAGTGGTCACCGAAGTGCCGCTGAGCAACGGTGACGGCCTCAACGTGCTGGTCAAGCGCGAAGTGGTCGGTTTCCGGGCCAACATCGCCGAACCGCGTGGCGAATTCGAAGAAGACGGCCAGAAGCGCTACCGCTACCGCGTCGAGCCCAACGAGATGCCCGAGGGCATGTACAAGCTGCGACCGAACCACCCGCTGTCGCGCAACCTCGACCACAACTGGCAGCAAGCCCTGCAGCGTACCTCGGCCGAGCGTCGGGTCGGCGTGCAATGGCACGCCGTGCTGCGCGAGCAGCGCCTGATGCTCACCCTCAGCAGTGAAGAAGGCGTCACCGTGCAAGCGGCTCTGGACGGCCCGTTCGGTGCGGCCAACAAACCGCAGCAGGCACTGGACCAGCTGCACGACCTGCTGGGTCAGCTGGGCACCACGATGTACCACGCCAACAGCATCGAGCTGGACGCGCCGCAGGCGTACTTCATCCCCAATTCGCAGCTCAAGGCCCTGCGCCGCGAAGCCATCGAGGCGCTGACCGAAGCACGGGTGAACGCCCACCCGCGTGGTGCACGCAAGGCCGAGACCACACCCGCGCCGGTGTACCCGGAGTCGCACCTGTCGTTCCTGGCCAACGTCTACAACCAGAAGGCCCGCGATTTCTACCACCGCCACGGTGTGCAACTGATCGACGCGGCGTACGAAGCCCACGAAGAGCACGGCGAAGTGCCGGTGATGATCACCAAGCACTGCCTGCGTTTCTCGTTCAACCTGTGCCCCAAGCAAGCCAAAGGGGTGACGGGCGTGCGCACCAAGGTTGCACCGATGCAGTTGATCCAGGGTGACGAAGTACTGACCCTGAAGTTCGACTGCAAGCCCTGCGAGATGCACGTCATCGGCAAGATGAAAAACCACATCATCGACCTGCCGACCCCAGGTAGCGCGGTGGCGCAGGTGGTGGGGCACATCAGCCCGGAAGATCTGCTCAAGACAATTGTCCGCGCGCCGCACTGATCGGTTGTCCGCGAGGGCCTCGATGGCAGGCCCTCAACGAAACAAAAGCCGTACTGGCTACCGTGTTTTCGATTTTTCTGCCACTGTCTGCGCGCGATGGGGAACCACGCATCGTGCCTTGCCAGGAAGTCGTATGAAAACACAAGAAAACGGCCACAAATCCAAAGGCTACCGCCGCATCATCCCGTCGATGACCGCGCTTCTGGAGTTCGAAGCGGTAGCCCGCCTCAGCAGTTTCACCCTGGCCGCCCAGGAGCTGGGCGTGACCCAGGCGGCGGTGAGCAAGCAGGTCAAGCAGTTGGAAGAAACCCTAGGAGCCCAGTTGTTCCAGCGCCTGCACCGGGGTATCCGGCTGACCAGCGAAGGCCAGGCGCTGTTCGTGGTCATCTCCGATTCGCTGCAGAAGATCGCCTCAGTGTTCGATCGCCTCAGCGAGGGAGAAGGCGAGCAGGAGCTGGTGCTCAGCACCACCGCGACCTTTTCCCAACTGCGCGTCATGCCGCGCCTGGCCACCCTGCGCAGCGCCCTGCCCCACGTGCGCCTGCGCCTGGCGACACAGATGTTCACCGGCGACTTGCGCAACCACGATGTCGACCTGCTGGTGCGTTACGGCAATGGCCGCTGGGAGGATGGCAACGCGCTGCAACTGTTCGAGGAAGAGATCTTCCCGGTGTGCTCGCCCGCCTGGCTGGCCCGCAATAGCGCGCCCGATTCTCTGCAGGCGCTGTACACGGCCGACCTGCTGGATGCCGATGCCACCACCGAAGGCTGGATGACCTGGCCTACCTGGTTCCGTGAACTGGGGGAAAACCCGCCCAAGCTGCGCTACAGCCTGCGCTGCCATCTGTACACCGACACCATCCAGGCAGCCCTGCACGGGCATGGCGTAGCGCTGGGCTGGGGGCGGATGATCGATCACCTGCTGGCCTCCGGCGAGCTGGTGCGCCTGACCGATCGGCTCGTCCGGCCGCGGGAGGCGTATTACCTGGTGGTGCCCCACGGCCGCAGCATCACGCCGACGGTGCTGGGGTTGGTCGAGTGGTTGCGCGACAGCTTGAACGAGGGCGTAGAAGTTCTCGCATAACCTGAAGTAATGCGAAGGGTAAAATTAGGCGCGTTGACGCTTTTTCGGGCCGTTCAGATACTGCGAGCACAGCATCGTAATGTACTGACAAAGTGCCTGAGGAAAATAATGAACATTGCGCCCGTCACCCAGAGCCACCGCGAACTCGTCACCCTGCGTCAACCCGGTTTCGGCATGCACGGCCAGCTGTTCGGCCGCCAGGATGTGTTCGACACCGACGTCGAAATCTTCTTCAACCAGCACTGGATCCTGGTCGGCGTCACCGCCGACATCGAGGAACCGGGCGATGTCTCGACCATCGACATCGGCAAGTCGTCGATCATGCTGGTGCGTGACGACGACGAACAGGTCCGCGCCTACCGCAACGTCTGCCGCCACCGCGGCGCACGCCTGAAGGCTGCGGGCAAGTCCACCGTCGGCATGCTGGTCTGCCCCTACCATCAATGGACCTACGACCTCGACGGCAGCCTCAAGCACGCCGCGCACATGGGCAAGGACTTCGACCCCAAGTGCCGCAGCCTGAGCCAGGTGCACTGCAAGGTGGTCGGCACGCACATCTTCGTCTGCCTCGCTGCCGAGGCACCGCAGGACATCAGCGTGCTGGAGCAGACCATGACCCCGCGCTTCGCCCCCTATGACCTGACCAACGCCAAGATCGCCTACGAGTCGGAAATCATCGAGAACGGCAACTGGAAGCTGGTAATGGAGAACAACCGCGAGTGTTATCACTGCGCGGGCACCCACCCCGAGCTCACCGCTTCGTTCCTGCCGGAAGACTTCGGTTTCTGCACCGACAACATGAGCGAAGACTCGCTCAAGGCGCTGGACGAGTACTTCCAGCGCAACAACAACGCGCAACAGCAATGGGAAAGCCAGGGCCATATCTGTGCGCCGGTGGAATACCTCGACGAAGACGCCGTGACCCAGTTCCGCACCCAGCGCCTGGTGATCGCCGGCTGTGGCGAGTCGCAGACCCTCAGCACCGAGGTCGCCTGCACCAAGCTGTTCGGTGAACTGACCCGCCGCGACCTGGGCGACACCCACTTGTGGACCCACAACTCGTGGACCCACGTGATGAGCGACCACGCGGTAATCAGCTATATCATCCCGCTGTCGCCCGACCGCACCCTGGTGCGTTCGAAGTGGCTGGTGCACAAGGACGCGGTGGAGGGCGTCGACTACGACCTGCAGAAACTGACCGAAGTCTGGATCGCCACCAACCAGCAGGACGCCAGCCTGGTGGGCATCACCCACAGCGGTACCCAAGACCCAGGCTACGCACCCGGCCCGTTCTCGGCGTTCACCGAGAGCTACGTCGATCAATTCTCCCGCTGGTATGCCGCGCGCCTCGCCGCGCATGGCGTGTGAGGCCGCTATGAGCACCTTGCAGAACATCCCCGGCCTGCGTGCCGACAAGCGTTTCAGCGACACGGACCACTGGTGCGCATTCGGTGCGCAGTGGGCCAGCGGCGAGAGCCAGCGCATCGAATGCCTGAGCGTGGTGAACGAAACCCACGACGTGAAGACGTTCACTTTCCTGTGCCCGGACTACCCTGCCCTGGCCTACGAACCGGGGCAGTTCCTCACCGTGTCGCCGGTGATCGACGGGCAGGCGGTGTCGCGCTGCTACACCTTGTCGTCGACCCCGACCCGGCCATTCGCGTTCTCGATCACGGTCAAGCGAGTGCCTGGTGGCGTGGTATCCAACTGGCTGCACGACCACCTGCGCGTGGGCGATGCCCTGGCGGCCTCGGGGCCGGCGGGGGTGTTCACCCCGGTGGCCGGCCCCGCGCGCAAGCTGCTGTACCTGTCGGCCGGTTCCGGGGTAACGCCGTTGATGGCCATGACCCGCGCTGCCGCCGACCTGCACGCCGAGCTCGACATCGTCTTCGTGCACAGTGCGCGTACGCCCAAGGACATCATTTTCCGCGCAGAACTGGCACGTCTGGAAGGTGCCATGGCGCAGCTGCGCACCCTGTTCTTCTGCGAAGGACTGGGCGACGAACCGGACTGGACCGGCCCGGTCGGGCGCCTGTCGATCGAGCAACTGCAACGGCAGATACCTGACTTCAGGGAGCGCGAGGTGTTCACCTGCGGCCCCAAAGGCTACATGGATGCCACCAGGGCGCTGCTCGCCGGCGCCGGTTTCGACCTGAACCACTATCACCAGGAGAGCTTCGACATCACTGCCGAGGCCGAACCCGAAGCCGCGCCAAGCGGCGCGGATACCAGCAAGCCTCAGGACAGCTTCACCGTGCGCCTGGCGCGTTCGGGCAAGGAGTTCATCATGACCGCCGAGCAAACCGTGCTCGGCGCAGCGAAGAAGGCCGGGGCCATCGTGCCGTCCTCGTGCAGCCAGGGCGTGTGCGGCACCTGCAAGACCGCCGTGCTGGAAGGCAGCGTCGAAATGAAGCACAACGGCGGCATCCGCCAGCGTGAAATCGACAAGGGGCTGCGGCTGCTGTGCTGCAGCCGCCCCACCTCCGACTTGGTCATCGACCTCTGACCCGGGCGCTTCGGCGCCCTTGCGTTCATCCGTGCACCGCTGCAACGCCTGACGCCTTGCAGCGCAGAGGTGCGGCCCGAATCCAGGCTCACGCCCTACCCCTCACGCCACTGCCAGCGGCCTGACACGCCGCGCCATGGACCCATTCGTTCGCTGATCGAGGGCCGCGCTACACGCCTTTACCGGGGCGGCGGCCTTACAAAAACAAAAGTTCAGCTGTACCAGGAGACACCATGACTCACCCTGCTCGCTCGATCGAAGATGTGCCCCTGAACCGTTTTCATCGATTACTCACTTTGCGCTCCGCCGGCGGCTCGTTCGTCGACGGCTATGTGCTCAGCCTGATCGGCATCGCCTTGATGCCCACGTCTGCCGCGCTGGGCTTCGACAGTTTCTGGGAAGGCATGATTGCCGCCTCGGCGTTGATCGGGATTTTCTTCGGTGGCTTCCTCGGCGGCTGGCTGACCCATCGGTTCGGCCGGCGACGCATGTACTTCGTCGGGCCGATCCTGTTCGTCCTGGCATCACTGGCGCAGTACTGGGTGCAGGATGCGCAGACGCTGTTCCTGCTGCGGCTGGTGATCGGCGTGGCGGTGGGTATCGAATACCCGGTGGCGACTTCGATGCTGGTGGAGTTCATGCCGCGCAAGTATCGCGGGCCGCGCCTGGCCGGGTTCATCGTCATCTGGTTTGCCGGTGCCGCGATGGCCTATGGCCTGGGCGAGCTGCTGTTGCGCTTCGCCGGCGCCGACGCCTGGCGCCTGGTGCTGGCCAGCGCCGCCGTGTTCGGCGCGGTATTGTTCGTGGTGCGCCTGGGCACACCGGAGTCGCCGCGCTGGCTGCTGAGCAAAGGGCGCGATGCTGAAGCCGAACAGATCATCAAGCAGGTGTATGGCGAAACCTTCTCGCTCCAGGACCTGCCGGAGGAACCGCGCAGCAGCGAGCTGTCGGCGTGGAGCCTGGTACGGGCGGGTTACGGTCAGCGCATGCTGTTCGTCGCGCTGTTCTGGAGCTGTTCGATCATCCCGCTGTTCGCCGTGTATGCGTTTGCCCCACGGGTGATGGAGTCGCTCAACCTAAAGGGCGACATGGCTTCGTTCGGTTCGTTGGCCATTACCCTGTTGTTCGTGGTGGGCTGCATCGTGGCAGCGCGGTTGATCAACACCGTGGGCAGGCGCAACCTGCTGCTCGGCAGCTTCCTGTTCTCGGGGCTGGCCCTGTTCGGGCTGGGGCTGTTGCATGACGCCAGCGCTCTGACCATCCTCAGCTTGTTCGGCGTGTACGCCGTGGCCATCGGCGGCGCGCAGGTGCTGGCACTGGTCTACCCCAACGAAATCTTTCCTACCGAGATCCGTGCTCAGGCCGTTGGCGTCGGCACGTCGCTGTCGCGCATCGGTGCGGCGGTCGGCACCTACCTGGTGCCGATTTCGTTGCAGGATTACGGCATTGCCCAGACCATGTATGCCGCGGCAGCGATCACCCTGGTGGGGCTGCTGGTGAGTTGGGCGCTGGCGCCGGAAACCCGCTCGATGAATCTGCAGCAGGCGGCATCGTTGAGCTGACAAGCGCGCCCTGTCGCCGGCGTACCGGCAACAGGGCGGCGCGCTGCTGCGCCGCTTGTAGTGATTGACCAACAGCCGTTTGCAAGCGACTGATCGCAATGGATTTTAGATTCCACCTCCGGCCAGCAATTGCGTCATCACCTCGGCCAGCGCCTTGACCATGACATCCGCCGTGGGCCGGTGGACGATGACGATCTCGTAGCTGTCCACCTCCGGTAGCCCATTTTCGGCGCCCAGTACCCGGTGCTCGCGGGTCGCCGCACGCGGTGGCAGCAGGCTGATGCCCATGCCATCGGCGACCGCCGCCTGGATGCCGCTGAGGCTGGAGCTGGTGAAGCTGATCCGCCAACGTCGCCCCATGCCTTCGATGGCGCTGATCATGTCGTCACGGTACAACCCACGCGGTGGAAAAGTGACCAGGGGAATCGGGTCGAGCTCGAAGGACGGCAGCCGCGCGCTGTCTATCCACTGCAGGCGCTCGGGCCAGCAGGCCACCCCTTCGCGGCTGTTGCGCCGCTGCTTGAGCAGCACCAGGTCGAGCTCGCCATTGTCGTAGGCCTGGCTGAGGTCGCGGCACAGGCCGCTGGTGACCTCCAGCTTGACCTGCGGATGCAGGCGGCTGAACGCCGACAGCGCATTGGTGGTGCGCCCGCCGACAAAGTCTTCGGGCACGCCCAGGCGCACGGTCATGCCGACCATCGCCCCGGCCAGGGCTTCGAGCATCTGGTCGTTGAGCGCCAGCATGTGCCGGGCATAGCCGAGCAAGGTCTGCCCGGCGTCGGTCGGCAATACGTCGCGGTTGCCACGCACCAGCAGGCGGTGGCCGACCATTTCTTCAAGGCGGCGGACCTTCTGGCTGATGGTCGACTGGGTCGAGTGCAGGCGCGCGGCGGCCGTGGTGAAGCTGCCGCAATCGGCCACGACGACAATGGCGCGCAGCAGGTCGAGGTCGAACAGGGCCCTATTCGATTTAACGCTGATAGACATCTGGGTATTCAGCTTCTGAATGCAAAGCCGATTTCTACCATGCGCCCCCCTGCCCTGCAATGCACTTGCGTCGGTTGCCTAATCGCCCAGCGCGGTCCCTTCGCGCCGGGGATCGGCGCCGCCCGACCAGCCGTTGGCGGTGCGCTGAATGATCTGCAGGCCGCTGGTCAGGGTCATCGGCGTGACGTCGTGGCCCCAGGCGGCGAGCGAACGGATCAGCGACGGACCGATCAATTCTGCCTCCACTTCGGTGCCGGCATTGCGGCTGCCGAAATTCGGCAGGTCGGCGGCCTGCTGAGGATCGAGTTTCCAGTCCAGCAGACCGATCAGCGCCTTGTTCACATAACCGATGATCTGCGAGCCGCCCGGTGAGCCAACGCTGGCGACCAGCTCGCCTGACGCCCGCGAGAATACTAACGTCGGCGCCATGGCCGACAACGGCCGCTTGCCCGGCTCGACGCGGTTTGCCACCGGCTTGCCGGCCGCTTGCGGCGCGAACGAGAAGTCAGTCAGCTGGTTGTTCAGCAGGAAGCCTTTGACCAGCAGGTGCGAACCGAACGCCGCTTCCACGGAGGTGGTCATGGACAACGCCTGGCCCCGGTCGTCCACCGCCGACAGGTGCGACGTGGAGATCCGCAAGGGAGAGCGATCTGGCGCGTAGGCAACCTCGACGCCGCGCGGGCTGCCCGCCGCTGCGCGCTGCATGCTGACGTCACCGATGTGTGAGGCACGCTCGGCCAGGTAGGCGGGATCGAGCAGCCCCTTGAGCGGCACTGCCACGAAGTCGCTGTCGGCCAGGTACTGCGCACGGTCGGCAAAGGCCAGCCGCTCGGCTTCGGCTATCAGGTGTATTGCCCGGGGTTGCGGCGCCAGCCCTGCTGCAGTCGCCGCCGGTTGCGGCGGCAAGGCCACCAGGTCGCGCTGCGCTGAAGCCGTTTGCACGGCCTCGAGGATGCCCAGGGTCTGCAACACCGCAACCCCGCCGGAGGATGGCGGTGGCATGCCGCAGATCTGCCAGGCCTTGTACGGGCCGCACACGGGCTGGCGCACCTTGGCCTGGTAGCTGCGCAAGTCCTCCAGGGTCAGCTGTCCGCCGTTGCCATGGTTGCGTACCGAGGCCACCATCGCTTCGGCGATCTCGCCACTGTAGAACCCCTCGGGCCCTTGCTCGGCAATCAGCTCGAAGGTATGCGCAAGCTCAGGGTTGCGCAGCTGCGTGCCAATCGCCAGCGGCTTGCCCCGGGCATCCAGGAAATACCGGGCCATGGCTGGCGAACTGGCGATGAACGGGTCGCTGGCAATCAACGTATGCAACCGTGGCGAAACGGCAAAGCCTTCACGGGCCAGGGCGATGGCCGGGGCGAACAAGTCATTCCATGGCAGCCTGCCATGCTGCTCGTGTGCCAGCTTCAGGGCCCGCAACACACCCGGAACCCCCACCGAGCGGCCGCCCAGTTGCGCATCCCTGAACGCCATCGGCGTGCCGTCCGCTTGCAGGAACAGCGCCGGTGTCACCCCTGCCGGCGCCGTTTCACGCCCGTCGAAGGCCTGCACCTGCTCGCCATCCCAATACAGGATGAACGCCCCGCCACCGATGCCACTGGACTGCGGCTCGACCAGGGTGAGGACCATCTGCATGGCAATCGCCGCATCGATGGCGCTGCCACCGGCACGCAGCATGCGGCGCCCGGCTTCGCTGGCCAGCGGGTTGGCGGCCGCCACCATGTGCCGACTGGAAAGCACCGGTTGCAGCCCGCTGCGGTAACCAGAGCCACGTTCGGGCGCCACGGGCAGCGCCTGATCCGCCGTGGCGGCGCTGCTGGCGGCGGTGATCACGAGCACGCCGAGCAGGCGCGATAAAGCGGATAGAGAGCAAGTCATGGCGCGCATTCTGCCATCAATGCCCCGCTTTGGCTGCCGTCAATGCCCTGCCGACGACGGCCCCGCCTTGGCAGCGAACGGCGGCTTGGCAAACCACACCAGCAGGATCAGCCCGGCAAACACCCAGGTCATCAAGGTGAAGTAGTCCACCGTCGACATCATGTAGGCCTGGCCGTTGAGCATCTGCTCCAGCTGCGCGTAGCGCTGTGGGTTGGCGCCGCCCAGTTGTTCGAGTGCATGGCGTGTGGTGGGATCGAACACGCTGAGGTGCTCGCTCAGGTACGCATGATGCTGGTCGGCTCGGCGAATCCAGATCCAGGTGGTCAACGACGCTGCAAAACTGCCGCCCAGGGTGCGCAGGAACGTGGCCAGGCCCGAGCCATCGGCAATCTGCTGCGGTGGCAGGTCCGACAGCAGGATGCTCAGCGTCGGCATGAAGAACAGCGCCACGCCGATGCCCATGAACAGTTGCACCAGCGCCACATGCTGGAAGTCCACCTCGCGGGTGAAGCCGGCCCGCATGTAGCAGCTGGCACCGATGGCCAGAAACGCCAGACCGGCCAGCAGCCGCAGGTCGAAGCGGTGCGCGTACTTGCCAACGAAGGGCGACAGGATCACCGGCAACAGGCCGATGGGCGCCACTGCCAGCCCGGCCCAGGTCGCGGTGTAGCCCATTTGCGTCTGCAGCCACTGCGGCAGCATCAGGTTGATGCCGAAGAAGCCCGCGTAGCCACCCACCAGCACCAGGGTGCCGATGCGAAAATTACGGTGGGCAAACAGCCTCAGGTTCACTACCGGATGCCGATCGGTCAGTTCCCAGATCACGAAGATCGCCAGAAACACTACCGAAATCAGGCTGCCGATGATGATGAACGACGACTCGAACCAGTCCAGGTCA
>RCUS01001031.1_pt1 | contig 15490 bp, 18 predicted proteins | sample 2166221 | NCBI WGS metagenome assembly RCUS01 (sample SAMN09932758, study PRJNA488358) | compost metagenome | isolation source: compost soil in cyclohexanecarboxylic | place: Germany: Experimental Botanical Garden | reverse complement strand
TACCGGCCTCATCGCTGGCAAGCCAGCTCCCACAGGGTCGGTGTGTACAGTTCCATTGTGGGAGCGGGCTTGCCCCGCGATCGAGCGCGAAGCGCTCGCAGTTCAGGCGTTACTGAACGTTGTTCAGCTTGACCACATCACCCGACACCCGGGTGGTGTAACCGGTCAGTACCCAGGCCCAGAACCAGTTTTCCTGGACCTGGGTGTTGATCATCGCGTCGCCGCCCTTGGCCTTGATCGCGGCATTTTGTGCACGGACAAAGCGGCTGTTCTGACGCACCGGGATCATGCCCAGTACCAACAGGCCGGTGGCGCTCGCTTCGCTGTGGCCGATCACCGTGTACTGGTCGGCGTTGTAGTGCTGGGTTTTCATCGGGGTGCCGGTGCAACCTGCCAGGGCCAGGACGAACAGGCCGGAGGCGACAACTTTGCTCAGGTTTTTCACTGCATAACTCCATGACAATTGGCCCGGGATCCATCTCTCGAGCGGCGCGTACTGTACCGGATCAGCCAGCATGACGCTCGTCTGCTGGCGCGCGGGCTACAGCTGCGCGGCGTAAAATAATGGGTTGCGACACGCCCCGGGAGAAGCAGCCATGAAAATCGTCGTGATCGGTGGTACCGGCCTGATCGGCACCCAGCTGTGCAACAACCTGCGCGCCAACGGCCACAAGGTGCTCGCCGCCTCGCCCAAGACCGGCGTCGATACCCTCACCGGCGAAGGCCTGGAGCAGGCGTTGCAGGGCACCGATGTGGTGGTGGATGTCGCCAACTCACCGTCTTTCGAAGACGCCGCGGTGCTGGCGTTTTTCCAGACTTCAGGGCGCAACCTGCTGGCCGCTGAACAGAAGGCCGGGGTTCGTCACCATATCGCCCTGTCGGTGGTCGGCACCGAGCGCATGCAGGACAGCGGATACTTCCGCGCCAAGCTGGCCCAGGAGCAACTGATCAGGGCCTCGGGCATGCCCTATACCATCCTGCGCGCCACGCAGTTCTTCGAGTTCATGGGCGCCATTGCCTATTCCGGCGCCGACGGCAACCGCGTGCGCCTCACCGCCGCCGCGCTGCAGCCGGTGGCCTCATCCGACGTGGCCCTGACATTGGCCAACCTCGCCGAGCAAGCGCCGGCCAACCGTACCCTCGAAGTCGCCGGCCCCGATCGACTGCCGCTTGCCGATTTCGTGCGCAGCTACCTGCAACACAATCAAGATGCCCGGGAAGTGATTGCCGACCCTGCAGCCACCTATTTCGGCGCGCCGATCGACGACCGTTCGCTGACCCCGGATGCCGATGCCATCGTCGGCTCGCTGCACTTTCAGACCTGGCTGAAAACCACCGCCGTGCAACGCTGACCCCGTGCACAGGGACGTGACATGCGCCCCGCGAAACCCAGGAGCGCATCGCCGGAGTTTTTACCCGCGCCACACCGGCCACAGGTCGCGGTCCAGCGCCCAGTGACCTTGCCCGGCCAGCACGCGCACACCACCGACCCAGCGCTCGGGGGCCTGTTGGTCAAGCCAGTTGGCCTGGCCCGCCAGCACCCGCTCGCCCAAAGGGGTGAGGCTCAAAGGTTGACGCGGCCATTCCAGCTCGGCCTGCGCTTCGATGAGCAGCGGCGTGGGCGAATCGATCAGCGGCCGCAGCAGGGCATGGAACATCATGTCACCCAGATAGGGCAGCGGCTCGCGCTTGCCCATCAGTTCGGCAAATACCCGGCCGAACGGCACCTGGCCGAACTCGCTGATGATCTGCAGCGCCAGGCGTTCGCTGAGCGACAGGCCATCCTCCACGCCCGGCAGTTCCTGCAACTGGCGCAACAGCGCAGCGGCGAGCAAGGGCAGGGCCAGGTCCTGGCGATGGGCCAACTGCGCCCAGGCGTGTGGCGACGGTGCGCTATAAGCAGCCCAGGCCTCGCGCGCCAGTTGCAGCATTGGCACATCCACTGCCCGGCGCTGCGGCCACAACCAGGCCAGCACATCGGGGGCCAATTGGCCGATGCCGATAAAGCGCTCGACCCCGGGCATGCGGTCGATCTCGATCAGCTCCAAGCGCTGCGGCGGGTTGTGCAAGCCGGCCAGCACGCGGATCAGGAACAGCTGGTCATAGGCATCCGCCTCGCACCAGAGCACCGCGCCGGGGCAGCCGTCGAGCCGAGCCAGATCGGCGTATTCGTCCTCCATCTTGCGCTGCACCTCAGGGTGCTCCAGGCCATAGGCCTGGCTGATGTAGTCGCAGCGCAGGGCGCGGTAAGGCGCTGCCGGCACATCACGCACCGGGCCCATGACCAGGGGGTCGCTGAGCATGTGAAAGGCGCCGGTGAACCCGGCCAGGCGCAAGCCGTGGCTGATGTCGTTGCCGCAGCGCCAATGCTGGGTAGCGGCTTCGTCATCGGCGATGAATTGCGGGTGGCGGGCGGCAAAGTCGATGGCGTCGATATGCGCCTTGAGCTTGGGCCAGCTGGCAAAGCCCAGGTCGCGGGCGATCAGCCACTGGGCATCGGCCAGGCGTGGTGAGGCAGGGCTGAGTTGTGCCAGCTGTGCGGGCGCGGCACCCGAGCGCAGGCGCTGGAGCAGCTCCTTGGCGCGCTTGCGTTGTTGTTCGAGGTTGATGCGCCCGTCATGGGACGGCGACGACAGTCGAGCGGACATACGAACTCCTTGTGCGAGCCTTGTCCGCTGTCAGGCCGGGAGTCGTAGTGAGAATTCCTGGAGTGCTGTCCTGGGCGCAGCCCTTTCCGCGGACGGGTGGCGTGGATGACGCCGGCTGCGACTATAGGCCCGGCGCCCGGCAAAAGACAATCGTCAGCTCCAGGCTGACGGCCAGCGCTCCTGTAGCAGATCGCTGAACACCTTCAGGCGCGGCGAATGCTGGCGTGACGGTGGATACACCAACGCCAGTTCACGACAGCGGCCGGCGAATGGCTCCAGCACTGGTATCAGGCGCCCGTCGGCCAGGGCCTGGCGGGCGACGAAATCCATCACCTGAACGATGCCGAAACCCTGTAACGCCGCATCGATCAGCGGGTCGCCGACATCGAACAGCATTTGCCCGCTGACCTGCAGATCGACCAGCCGACCGTGCTGCACGAACTGCCAGTCAACCCGGCGCCCGAGGTAGGGGTTATGCACCACCAGGCAGTTGTGCCGGGCCAGGTCTTCGAGGGTCTGCGGCACTCCGTGGCGGGCAAGGTAGGCGGGGGCGGCGACGGTCACCCAGTGCATCGGCGCCAGGGGCCGGGCCACCAGGCGCACATCGCTCAACGGGCCGATGCGCACGGCGGCGTCGAAGCCTTCTTCGGTCAGATCAACCAGGCGGTCGGTCATGGTCGCGTCCACCACCAGCTCGGGATGGCGCTGGGTCAGCTCACCCAGCAGCGGCAGGATGACGATGCGGCCAAAGGCCGACGGCAGGCTCAGGCGCAGGGTGCCGCTGGGCTCGCAGCGGCGGTCAAGCAGCAGTTGCTCGACCTCCTCGAACCCGGCCAGCAACGGTGCGCAACGCTCGCGCAACAGCAGGCCGTCGGCGGTCAGGCTGACGCTGCGGGTGTTGCGGTGCAGCAGCTTGACCCCCAGTTGTTCTTCCAGGCGGCGAATTGCCCGCGACAGCCCGGACTGGGTCAAGCCGGTGCTGGCGGCCGCAGCGGTGAAGCTGCGCAGCTCGGCGACCTTGAGCAGCAGGGCAACGGTGTTCAGGTCCATGATTAAAGTCATTACTGAAAGGACTGGCAGCGTATTTATCATGCCTGGCGCATGAATGACACTGGCGCCTTCTTGCCAAGGATGCCCCGCATGTCGATTCCAATCCCGCGCCACCCCGCATTGATGCTGCTGTTGCTGGCCTGCGCCCAGCTGATCATTGCCCTGGACTACACCATCGTCTTCGTCGCCTTGCCGACCATTGGCGAGCAACTGGCCATCGGCCCGCGCCAACTGCAGTGGATCATCAGCGCTTTCGGCGTGGCCTTTGGCGGTTGCCTGCTGCTCGGCGGCCGTGCAGCAGACCTGCTGGGCCGGCGGCGTCTGTATCGGCTCGGCCAGGCCTTGTTCGCCATCGCCTCGCTGGCCGGCGGCCTCACCGACCAGGCTGAAGTGCTGGTTCTGGCGCGGGCGCTGCAAGGGCTGGCGGGCGCCTTGCTGTTCCCCGCCACCCTGGCGCTGATCAACAGCCAGTACGCCGAAGGGGCGCCGCGTACCCGCGCCCTGGCCATCTGGAGCGCCGCCTCGGCAGCAGGCCTGGCCCTCGGTGCCTTGCTCGGCGGGGTCCTCACCCAGTGGCTAGGCTGGCAGGCGGTGTTCCTGGTCAACGTACCGCTGGCGGGCGCCTGTGCCTGGGCCGCCGGGTACTGGATTCCAGCCGATCCAGCACCGGCGCAAGGCCGCTCGTTCGACCTGGCCGGCGCCCTCACCATCACCCTGGGTGGCAGCCTGCTGGTGCTGGCGCTGATCGAAGGGCCGAGCTGGGGCTGGCAACGGCCGCTGTTCTGGACGGTGCTGGCGGCTGCACTCATCTGCCTGGCGGTGTTCGTGGTGATCGAAACCCGCAGCCGCGATCCCTTGATGCCGCTGCGCCTGTTGCGCACCCCGGGCTTGCGCGCGGCCATGGGCTTGACCGCAGTGTTCATGGCCAGCTTCAGCGTGCAGTACTACTTCCTGGCCCTGTACTTCCAGCAGATCTACGGCTACAGCGTGCTTGCCAGTGGCCTGGCGTTTTTGCCGGCGACGCTGGTGTGCACCCTGGGCATTGGCATAGCCGAACAGGCGTTGGCCCGCCTGGGTTTGCGCAGCACCTTGATCATCGGCTTGCTGGCCGGTGGCGTGGGTATTCTCTGGCTTGGCTGGATGTTGCCCAGCGATGGCGCTTTCGTTCGCCTGTTGACGCCGATTGCCTTGCTCAGCATCGGCCAGGGCATGACCTGGACCGCCATGTGGGTGTGCGCCGGGCAGGGCGTTGCAGCAGGCGAACAAGGCGTGGCTTCGGGCATGGCCTCCACCGTCCAGCAGATCGGTGGGGCATTGGGCCTGGCGCTGCTGGTGGGGCTGGCCAACCAGGGCCTCGATGGCTTGAGCGGGGCCGCCTGGCAGCAAGGGTATGCGCTGGGCCTGCAGCGGGCAGTACTGGTCAGCGGCGGGATCGCCCTGTTCGGCGTGCTGATTGCCCTGGCGCTGCCCGGCAAGCTGCGAGGCACCTCGGTAGTGGCTGAAACTACCGCTGGTTCGCCTCCCTGAACACACGGCACACTGGCGCTCCGACACTGCCTCACGGAACGAGCCGATGACCTTGCACATTCGCCCCGCCACGCCTGCCGACGCCACTGCCATCAGCGCGGTGATCATCCAGTCCTTGCAGCAAAGCAACGCCGCCGACTACTCGGCGGCGCTGATTGCCCAGGTCGAGCAGAGCTTTACTCCGGAACGGATATTGGCCTTGCTCGAGCAACGCCAGGTGCTGGTAGCGGTGCTCGACCAACAGGTGGTCGCCACCGCCAGCCTGCAAGGCAATGTGGTGCGCAGCGTGTTTGTGGTGCCAGGGTTGCAAGGCACCGGCGTTGGCCGTGCCCTGATGCAGGCGATTGAAGATCTGGCCCGGCAAACGGGGCAGGCGCTGTTGCGAGTGCCGTCATCGATTACCGCAGAGGCGTTCTATGCCCGGTTGGGCTATGCCAAGGTCCGCGAGGTGATGGAGGGGGAGGAGCGGATCATTGTCATGGAACGCGTTTTCTAGGCTGCTGAATGTATGGCGCAATAGCGGTATTCGCAGCCGTTTGCACCCCTGGTGCAGCACTTCTGGCCCGTCAGTTTTGCCACAGCCCGATCGCCAGAGACATGAGCGCAAAAGCGCGAAGGGCAGTGCGCTCAACGACGCGCAGCGGCAATCTGCCTGAGGTTTGCACAGATACATTTGTGGGAGCTGGCTTGCCAGCGATGAGGCCAGTGCAGTCAGCACATGAAGTGTTGTCTGGATTACGACCGCTGCGCGCTCGATCGCGGGCAAGACCCGCTCCCACAGGATTGGCGCAGTACCTGTAGGAGCGGGCTTGCCCCGCGATGAGGCCATCCCGGACGGCATAGCACTTGACAGCCCACCCCCATCTCGTTTCCAATCCGCACCCTCAGATCCACCCCTCATTATTTAGGTGAAGCCAGTGCCCCACGCCAACCAACACGCCTGATGCCGACGACGGACGTTTAAGCCTGTTGGTGCCTGCCTGCGCACGCACTTTCACCTGCCCGCTGTCGTCGGTTTTCCCCCTTTTGGAGAAGACCCATGACACTCGATATCCGCGAGCTCGCGCAGCTCGACCTGTACAAGTACCCGCGCACCCCACACCTGCAAAGTTCCCGCCTGCAAGCCGGCGATAGCGACCATGATCAGTTGCCCTACAGCCGTCTGAACGGTCAGTACCTGGTGGTCGAGGAAAAGCTCGACGGCGCCAATGCCGCGATCAGTTTTTCCGCCGCCGGCGAGCTGCTGTTGCAGTCGCGTGGCCATTACCTGGCCGGTGGCAGCCGCGAGCGTCAGTTCAGCCAGTTCAAGCAATGGGCGGCCTGTCACGAAGACTGGCTGCTCGAGCACCTGGAAGACCGCTACGTGCTGTTTGGCGAGGTGATGAGCAAGCGCCACAGCGTGTTCTACGACCAGTTGCCGCACCTGTTCTTCGAGTTCGATATCTGGGACCGCGCGGAGCAGGTGTTCCTCTCTACGGCGCGGCGCCAGCAGTTGCTCGCGGGTGGTCCGGTGCTGTCGGTGCCGGTGCTGTTCGAAGGCATCGCACCGCCACGGCTGAAGGACCTGCTGGCCCTGGTCGGCCATTCGCAGGCCAAGTCCCGGCGCTGGAAAGACGCCTTCGCCGAAGTCATCGCCCGTCAGCAACTGGACTTTGCCAAGGCCTGGAACCAGGGCGACCGCTCCGACCTGATGGAGGGCCTGTACCTGAAAATCGAAACCGCCGAGCACACCACCGGGCGGATCAAATGGGTGCGCCACGACTTCGTCCAGGCCATCCTCGAAGCTGATGAACACCACCTGCGCCAGCCGTACATCCCCAACCTGCTGGCCGCCGGTGTCGACCTGTATGCGCCCGAGCCCCAGGTCACCTGGGCCAGCCTGCAGGCCGCCGAACAAGGAGTTGAATGATATGGACATGAACACATTGCAAGGGCTGATGCCCAGCCCCGGCCGCGCGGTCGACTACCCGGCGCTGCTGGAGGCGATTCCGTCGCTGCGCGCCTTGGCGGCAACCCCCCAGGACCCGGTCTTCCACCAGGAAGGCGACGTCTGGACCCACACCATGATGGTGGTCGATGCCTTGCTCGCCGACCCGGTATACCAACGCGCCAACCCCGAGCAGCAGTTCGTGCTGTTCTACGCCGCAGTCCTGCACGACATCGCCAAGCCGTCGTGCACGGTGATCGATGAAATCACCGGCAAGATCGGCCAGCCCGGGCACTCACGCCGGGGAGCAGTGGATGCGCGAATCCTGCTGTGGCAGGCCGGTGTGCCGTTTGAGCTGCGCGAAACCATCTGCCGGATCATCAACGTGCACCAGTTGCCGTTCTTTGCCCTGGCCGGGGACAAGAGCGGGCGTTCGGCCGAGCAGATTCTCCATCGCCTGTCGTGGGAGCTACCGGTGTGGATGCTCTGCGCAGTGGCCAGCGCCGACATGCAGGGCCGCGGCTTTGCCGGCAAGCAGGGGGTACTCGACGACATCGAAGTGTTCCGCCTGCTGGCCGAGGACGAGGGCTGCCTGGATCAACCCAAGGCCTTTGCCGACGACTACACCCGGCGCAGTTACTTTCGCGGGGCCTCGGTGCTGCCGCAGTACAGCCTGTACCGCGAAGTGCGGGGCTCGCAGGTGATCGTGCTGGCGGGGCTGCCGGCCAGCGGCAAGGACACCTGGGTCAACGAGCATGCGCCCAAGCTTGCCGTGGTGTCGTTCGACGATGCCCGCCAGGAGCTGGGCCTGAGCCACGGTGACAAGGGGCCGGTGGCGCAGTACGCGATCGACAAGGCCAAGGCCTTGCTGCGCCGCCGCGAACCTTTCGTGTGGAACAGCACGCACCTGTCGCAGCAGATGCGCAAGAAGACCCTCGACCTGCTCTACAGCTATGACGCCGACGTGCAACTGGTGTACCTGGAACAAAGCGAGCGCGAGCTGATGCGTCGCAATGCCCGCCGGGACACCACGCTGCGCAACAAGGACATCGAACGCATGTATTTTCGCTGGGAAGTGCCGACGCCGGTGGAGGCGGATCGGGTCGAGTATCAGGTGTGAGGCAGCGGGCATCACTGCCCGCTGACGGTTCGGACTCAGGTGTTGTCCTTGATGGTCTTGCTGCTGCCGTTGCTCTTCACCGAAGCGATGCCCGCGTCGCGCGACTGCGTCGATGCGTACATCTGGCTAGTGCCGATGACCTGGTGATTGGCGGCCTTGAGGTTGAAGTGGAACTTGCCATTGCTGGCCTCTTTTTTCTCGTAGCGCTCGTCCACGCCACTGTTGGCCTGGACCGAGGCGATGCCGCTTTCGGCTGAGCCTTTGGCCTTGTACAACTCGCTGGTAAGAATGATTTCGCCATTACCCGCCTTGAGGACAAAGCGGTACTGACCGTCACTGCTGGTGTTCAACTCGAACCAACCTGCCATGGGAACTCCTTATTTCGCAGATAAGCCTGGGTAGGCTGCGGGCGTACTTGTCCGCAGTGACGACTCAGTATGGTGGGCTTTGTGCGCTTGTCCAACGGCGCTAAGATCAACGCCGCGCTGCCGCCGCTGTTGCAGGCCTTCAAGGCATACCGGTAACCCGCTTCAGGTACTGGACTCTGGCTTGCGTCTGCTTCAGCAGGCAATGGGTATGGATTGTAGCGAAGCCACTGCCGCCAACGGACTCGTACGTCTCTAACTCACAACTGGCATCACGAAAGGCAATCCAGGCGCGCTGGGCTTTTTTCAGCGCCAGGTCCTGGGTGGGTTGTCCGGGCGCCGAACCCTCCGCCTTGAAGCGTGCGACCAAGGCCTGATAGAGCTCATTCAATTGCCGATCGGATTTTTTCAACGACTGCTGCATGCATTCAAGCATCTGCGTTTCGGTGTTGGCGCCAGGGCACAGGTTGCTTGCCTGAACCGTGCTAGTCAGCGCCATGAATGCGCCGATGCAGGGGTAGATCAAACGATACATGGGGCGTCCTTGCTTTGATGTTTTACGGGTCACTGGTGTTGCGGCCATGAATCGCCAATCACCAGCCAGCAGGCCTTGGACTGCACATGCACATGTTTTTGTCGGGTGGGTTCGAAAGGTGTGTCCAGGGTGCCCAGCGCAACACTGATCCAGTCTGGATAATCGCCACTGGCATTGGCCCAGAACAAACTCGTCCCGCAGGCTGAACAAAAGCTGCGGCTGACGGTTGGCGATGACTTGAACACCCGCAATAGACGTTGCGGATCGCTGCAGCTCAAGGCCGAAGCAGGCACACTGCCATAGGTGGCAAAGGCTGCGCCATGGGCCTTGCGGCACTGGCTGCAATGGCAATGGGTGACGGCCTTGATCTGGGTGTCGATATGATAGCTGACGGCGCCGCACAGGCAGCTGCCGTGATAATCAATGGTCGTCAGCGCAGATTTGTCGTTGTTCATCCTTGGAGCCCGGTAGAATCTCGCCCGCGATCATAAACCAAGGACAGGAACACCACGATGCGTGAGCGAAAATCAGCCCGGCTTTTGGTCATCAGCCCCTCCCGAAGCGTATTGCTGTTTCGCTTCGTCCATCGCAACGGCGCGCTGGCCGGCGACGATTACTGGGCAACACCGGGGGGCGGCGTGGAGGAGGGGGAAACCTTCGAGCAAGCCGCGATTCGTGAGCTACGCGAAGAAACCGGCATCCAGGTCGACGCCGTGGGCGCACCCTTGAACGAGCGCCGCTTCGCCATGCAGTTGCCCAGCGGCGAGTGGGTCACGTCGGTCGAGCAGTACTACCTGATCCAGGCGCAGGACCAGCAACTGTGCCGCCAGGGATGGACGCCTTCGGAGGTCGAGGTAATGGCCGATCATCGCTGGTGGTCGGCCGAGGAACTGCGGCAAACCACCGACACGGTGTGGCCGGAGCGGTTGATTGAAACCCTCGAATCAGCCGGCGTGTTCAGCGCCGCGCCAGCGCATGGCTGACGCATTGCTCGTAGTAGGTCTGCTTGATGGCCGCAGGCTTGAGGCGTGACTGGCTGTTGTAGGTCTGTTCGGTGATGCCCATGGCGGTCATGCGCATCCACGGCTTGCTGAATTTACGCACTTGCAGGCGTTTGCGCGCGGCGTACAGGGTCACCCCGGAGAGCTTCGACTGCTGGGCGCCGGCGGCAATGTCCGAACCCCAACTGCACATGTAGCGGTCATTGTTGCCCAGGGCCTTGGCCTGGGCGCCGAGCGGGAGTGCGACAAGAAAAAACGCTGCCAGGGTCAATCCATAAGCCCGCATAGCACCTACCTAACTCGCTGAAAAGAAAGCGAGTTTGCCTACGAAGCGGGTAGCAGGGGGCCAGCAATTTGCCTTATTTGCGCCTGAATTTCACAGCAGTTGTGTTTGTGATTTGCGGCCCAGCAACAGGCCTTCTGCGGCAACGGCGAAGGTGTTTCCCTGCAGCCAGAAGGCGTCGTGCACCTGGCTCATGAGGTAGCAGGCGCCCCGGCTGTCGACAAACAGCGCGCCATGGCCGTGGTGCACATCGCCGATGCACACCAGGGTGGTATTCAGTTTGTGTTGCATCGCCACGATGACTTTTTCGTCGTGCAGGCCGGGCTTGGGCCTGAACTCGATGTCGCCGGCGGCGCATTCTTCACCGGCGCCGCAGTGGCCGACGCACAGGCCATTGAACGCCCTGAGCAAGTCGTTGGCGGGGTGGCCTTTGGGCCCGATGTCCGCCTCTGGGGCAGTCACTTGGGCAGGCCAGCCGGCGGCAATGAACAGCGGGCGGATGGTTTCAGGTAGGTCTATGGGCATGTCTGCTCTCTGGTCGAATCCGTGCGAAGGGCTACATTAACACGGCAGTCGTCATTGATCCTTGAGGAGGGCGAGCCATGAGCAATGAGACTTTACCCGCTGCAGCCCACATCGCTGGCAAGCCAGCTCCCACAGGGTCGATGTACACAGGTTCATTGTGGGAGCTGGCTTGCCAGCGATCCAGCGCGCAGCGCTGGCAACATCAGGCTTGACCTCTACTTAGGTCGAGGTTTGATACTCGCCGCTCCCACCATTCGGAGCAGCACCATGACCGCAGCTTTCCACCTGTCCAACCCCGAAGGCCTCTACGACCCCAGTGCCAATGCCTACTCCCATGTCGCCGAGGTCGCCGCCAATGCCCGGCTGCTGTACATCGCCGGGCAGGGCGGGGAAGACCTCGAGGGCCGGCTGTCGAGCGATTTTGCCGAACAGGCGCGCCAGGCCCTGGCCAACCTGCAGATCGCCCTGGCGTCAAAAGGCGCAACCCTGGCCGATGTGTTCAAGCTGACCCTGCTGATCGTCGATCACGACGAAAGCAAGTTGCGCCTGTGGGGCGCCGAAGCCCAGCGCGCCTGGGGCGCCAACATGACCCCGACCTGCACGCTGATCCCGGTGCCGCGCCTGGCCCTGGATGGCATGCAGATCGAAATCGACGCGGTCGCCGCGCTGCCGGCCAGGTAACGCGTTTTAGCGATGGCATTGGCCCCGGCTTTTGTAAACAATAGCGCCCGCAAAACGCGCTGTTCGTTCACTTATCGAGATACCAATGCCGTCGATTTTTCCGCTGTATGAGGTCCTGTCATGAGCGACCTCACTGTCGAGCTCTTGCAAACCGGCCCCGAGCAGGCCGAGCTGATTCGCAACCTCTACCAGTTCTACGCCTACGAGTCTTCGGACTGGGAACAGGAAGACGTCGAGGTCGACGGCCGTTTCTACGTGCACGACGAGCACCTGCAACGCTACTGGCAAGAGCCGCAATGGAGCGCCAACCTGATCCTGGTCGACGGCTACATCGCCGGCTTTTTGCTGATCGAACGCAGTGAGCTGCCCGGGCTCGATGCCCTGGAGCTGGCCGACCTGTTCATCCTCAAGCGCTACCGGCGCAAGGGTATCGGCAGCGCCCTGGCCAGCCAGGTGCTGGCGAGCGGGCAGAACCAGTGGCTGGTGCGCTATTACGACCAGGACGAAACCGCTCACGCCTTCTGGCGCACGGTGCTCGACAACCTGCCGCGCCCGGTGCGTTCGATCGAACTGGACGACGAGCCGGAGTTGGTTAACTTCCTGGTGACGCGGGCGTTGCACTGAGCTGGCACGAACGTTTCATGGCGAGATCAGACACAGCGAACGGCGCGCTCAGGCAAATCCGCCGTCAAGCAGCACAGGTAAGGTGACGCCAGCAGTCAATGCCATGCGTTCCGATCACAAGAGAATAAATATAATGATCAGCCTGGGCTCCAAGGATTCGAGCGGTCAGTTGGCGCAGGGTTTCAAGCCACGCCATGTCACCATGCTTTCCATCGCCGGCATCATTGGCGCCGGCCTGTTCGTCGGCTCCGGGCATGCAATTGCCGCCGCCGGGCCCGCGGCAATCCTGGCCTATGTGCTGTCGGGCCTGCTGGTGATCCTGGTAATGCGCATGCTCGGCGAGATGGCCGTGGCCAACCCCGACACCGGTTCGTTTTCGACCTACGCCGACCAGGCCATCGGGCCCTGGGCCGGTTTTACCATCGGCTGGATGTACTGGTGGTTCTGGGTGCTGGTGATCCCCATCGAAGCCCTGGCCGCCGGGCATGTGCTGAACACCTGGATGCCCATGGTCGATGCCTGGCTGTTTGCCCTGTTGTCGATCATCGCCCTGGCCGCGACCAACCTGTTCAGCGTGTCCAAGTACGGTGAGTTCGAGTTCTGGTTCGCCATGTTCAAGGTCGTGGCAATCATCGCCTTCATCTCCCTTGGCGCTGCGGTGCTGATGGGCTGGGTGCCGGAACGCGAGGTCAGCGGCCTGGGCCATTTGCTCGAAACCCATGGTGGCTTTGCGCCCAACGGCGTGTCGGCGGTGGTCGGTGCCTTCATTACCGTGATGTTCAGCTTTATCGGCACCGAGGCGGTGACCATTGCCGCCGCCGAATCCCAGAGCCCGGCGAAGAACATCGCCAGGGCCACCCGCTCGGTAATCTGGCGCATCGGCGTGTTCTACCTGCTGTCGATTGCCGTGATCATTTCCATCGTGCCCTGGAACGACCCGCAGCTGGCCTCGGTGGGCTCTTACCAGCGGGCCCTGGAACTGATGAACATTCCCCACGCCAAGCTGATGATGGATGTGGTGGTGCTGGTAGCGGTGGCCAGCTGCATGAACTCCTCGATCTACATTGCCTCGCGCATGCTGTTTTCCCTCGGCAAGCGCGGTGAGGCGCCCCGGCAGGTCAAGCTGACCTCGGCGGTCGGCGTGCCGCGCGCCGCAGTCATCGCCAGCACCGTGCTGGGCGCGGTGATCACCGTGGTCAGCTACTTTGCCCCGGCCGGCCTGTTCCAGTTCCTGCTCGCCAGCTCCGGTGCCATTGCCTTGCTGGTGTACCTGGTGATTGCCGTGTCGCAGTTGCGCATGCGCCGGATGCTGCTCAAGCAGAAGGTCGAGCTGACCTTTCGCATGTGGCTGTTCCCCTGGCTGACCTACCTGGTCATCGCCTTCATCAGCGCCGCCCTTGGGGTCATGCTGGTGACCCCGGAGCACCGCGCCGAGGTCACCACCACCATCGGCCTGGCGCTGGTGATTTCCTTCATTGGCATCATCACCACCCGCCAGCATGGCCTGCCGGCCAAGGTGCCGTCGGTGGGCTGATGCGTTTATCGCGGCGCACGGCGAGGCGACGCACCGCCGCTCCCACGGCTGCGCGGCGGGATATCCAGGGTTGCCAGTGGATTGGTAAGCCGCTGTGGTGTTTCGCCGGTCAACTGGCACAGCAGCCCGATCAGCGCATCGCCATCCACCGTTCCCCGGTCTCGCAGCAGTTCGGCGACCGTGCGCAACGCAGGCCAGTAGTGGCGCACCAGGTTGTGGCAGCGCATCAGTGCAATCGACTCGGCATGAAGCACTTGGCGCGGAGGGAGCAGGGCGATCAGCTCGCAGGCCCGGCGCCGGTCACCGGCACCGCTGGTGGTGAGAAAGCGATTATCCGGACCGTGCCGGTAAACCGCTTCGGCCACGGGGCCGGCGAAGCAGTTGAGCAGATCGCGTTCGATCAGCTCGATCATCGACGGCAGGTACTCGGCGATGCCCGGCGGCTCGAAGGCGGGCAGAGGCACCAGGTAGTCCGCTTCGACCAGGCCCTTGACCGGCTGCAGGTTGCCGCGCAAATCGACCATCGGCCCGATCAGCGCTTCGGCCCGGGTGCGCACCGTCACCCGCCTGATCGCCAGGCCGTTCCACCAGAAGGCCAGGGCATGGCCGGCTTCGTGGAAGGCGGTGCGACGCGGACGGCTGTGCATGATCTGAACCTCAGGGGGAGGCGGCTACACCTACGATCTGCTCCATCCCTGGGGTTGGTATAAGAGATTATGGCTATCAGCGGGTAATACTGCGTCTATTTGCTGACTACCGGGGCCGGGACTAGCCTTTATGATGCGCTGGCATGTGCCGGCCGGACCTGATGTGGAGATAACTAAAACGCTGGACTCAAAGGTAGCTCACCCATGTCTACTGAATCGAAATGCCCGTTCAGTCATGCCGCTGGCGGTGGTACGACGAACCGCGACTGGTGGCCGAACCAACTGAACCTGAAGATCCTGCACCAGCACTCGCCGCAGTCCGATCCCCAAGGCGATGGCTTCAACTATGCCGAAGCATTCAAAAGCCTGAACTTTCAAGCCCTCAAACAAGACCTGCAAGCGCTGATGACCGATTCCCAGGACTGGTGGCCGGCGGATTTCGGCCATTACGGGCCGCTGTTCATCCGCATGGCCTGGCACAGCGCCGGCACTTACCGCACCGGTGATGGGCGGGGTGGCGCAGGTTCCGGTCAACAACGTTTCGCCCCGCTCAACAGCTGGCCCGACAACGTCAGCCTGGACAAGGCCCGGCGGCTGCTGTGGCCAATCAAGCAGAAGTATGGCCGGAGCATTTCCTGGGCCGACCTGATCGTGCTCACCGGCAACGTGGCGCTGGAATCCATGGGCTTCAAGACCTTCGGCTTTTCCGGCGGTCGCCCGGATGTCTGGGAGCCGGACGAAGACGTGTACTGGGGCTCGGAAAACAAGTGGCTGGGTGGCGATACCCGTTACGGCAAGGGCCCTCAGCCGATGCAGGAGCCTGGCGAAGGCACCCTGGTGGCCGAGCCCGAGCAGCATGGCAACGAAGAAAGCCGCACCGACCAGGGGCGCAACCTGGAAGCCCCGCTGGCCGCAGTGCAAATGGGCCTGATCTACGTGAACCCGGAAGGCCCGGAAGGCAACCCCGACCCGATCGCCGCCGCCAAGGACATCCGCGAAACTTTCGCGCGCATGGCCATGAAC
>RCUS01001030.1_pt1 | contig 15494 bp, 16 predicted proteins | sample 2166221 | NCBI WGS metagenome assembly RCUS01 (sample SAMN09932758, study PRJNA488358) | compost metagenome | isolation source: compost soil in cyclohexanecarboxylic | place: Germany: Experimental Botanical Garden | reverse complement strand
CATTCAGTACCTTGACGGCTTGCGCGACGATTTCAGGACCGATGCCGTCGCCGGGTAAGATTGCAATTTTCATGGAGTGATCTTTAGATTACGTTGGCCAACCAGGGCTGACTATTCAGGTGACGTTCTTCGAAGGCGCGGATATCGTCGGCGTGGCGCAGGGTCAGGCCAATATCGTCGAGTCCATTCATCAGGCAATATTTGCGGAATGCATCGATCTCGAATGGATACGACACGGAACCATTGCTGGTGCGCACGCATTGCTGCTCCAGGTCCACCACCAGCTTGAAGCCGGGGAAAGCCTTGACTTCATTGAACAGGTGCTCGACCTGCGCTTCCGGCAGCACGATGGGCAGCAAGCCGTTCTTGTAGCAGTTATTGAAGAAGATGTCGGCAAACGATGGCGCGATGATGGCGCGGAAACCGTATTGATCCAGCGCCCAAGGCGCGTGTTCGCGCGAGGAGCCGCAGCCGAAATTCTTGCGCGTCAGCAAGATCGAAGCGCCCTGGTAGCGCGGCTCGTTGAGCACGAACTCCGGGTTCAGCGGGCGGCGGCTGTTGTCCTGGCCCGGTTCGCCATGGTCGAGATAACGCCATTCGTCGAACAGGTTGGGGCCGAAACCGCTGCGGTGGATCGACTTCAGGAATTGCTTCGGAATAATCGCGTCGGTGTCGACGTTGGCGCGGTCCAGCGGGGCGACCAGGCCTTCGTAAATCGTAAATTTATCCATGCTGTTTCTACTCGGTAGGACGGGCGGCGCGCTGCACCGGCCCGCCACGGTTTATTTTCCGCCGGCGCCAGTGACAACCTGGCCGACTTTCTGCACATCGCGGCCGATGCCGGAAACGGTGTTGCAGCCAGACAGGATGACGGTGGCGATGAGGAGGGCGAAGAGTTTTTTCATGATGATTTTTTATGCGTATATTTGAGAAAGCCGGAAGCATCAGTGTAACCCAGCGGCTTAAAGCTGGGGTCAGTCCTACGGCTCGGAATTTTTTCCACTGGAAAAAATTCCCCCGGCGGGTCTGACCCCGGAATTTGGCTGCGTTACCACGCAACTCCCTTAATTCATCGCAATGCCCGCACGTCGACAAAGTGGCCGGCGATACCGGCCGCGGCCGCCATCGCGGGCGACACCAGGTGGGTGCGCCCGCCCTGCCCCTGGCGGCCTTCGAAGTTGCGGTTCGAGGTGGAGGCGCAGCGTTCGCCCGGTTCCAGGCGGTCCGCATTCATGGCCAGGCACATCGAGCAGCCAGGTTCGCGCCACTCGAAGCCGGCATCCTTGAAGATGCGGTCCAGGCCTTCGCGTTCCGCCTGGTCCTTGACGAGGCCGGAACCGGGCACGACCAGCGCCAGGGTCACGTTCGAGGCGCGGTACTTGCCGCGCACCACGGCGGCGGCCGCGCGCAAGTCCTCGATGCGCGAATTGGTGCAGGAACCGATGAAGACCTTGTCGATGCGCACGTCGGTGATCGGCGTATTCGGTTTCAGGGCCATGTAGACGAGGGCTTTTTCGATGGCGTCGCGCTTGACGCTGTCTTTTTCATTGTCCGGGTCCGGCACGCGGCCATCGATGCCGATCACCATTTCCGGCGACGTGCCCCACGTCACTTGCGGCTCGATCTCTTGCGCATTGAGCGTGACGACCAGGTCGAAACGCGCGCCCGGGTCCGAGTGCAGGGTGCGCCAGTAGGCCACGGCGCGTTCCCAGTGCGGGCCGGCCGGCGAGAACGGGCGGCCCTTGACGTAATTGATGGTGGTGTCGTCGACGCCGATGATGCCGGCGCGCGCGCCCGCCTCGATGGCCATGTTGCACACCGTCATGCGCCCTTCCATCGACAGCGCGCGGATGGCCGAGCCGCCGAACTCGATACAGTAGCCCGTGCCGCCGGCCGTGCCGATCTTGCCGATGATCGCCAGCACGATATCCTTGGCCGTGACGCCGGCCGGCAAGGCGCCGTCGACTTGCACCAGCATGGATTTGGATTTCTTTTGCAGCAAGGTCTGCGTGGCCAGCACGTGCTCGACTTCGGACGTGCCGATGCCGTGCGCCAGCGCGCCGAAGGCACCGTGCGTGGACGTGTGCGAGTCGCCGCAGACCACCGTCATGCCGGGCAGGGTCGCGCCCTGCTCGGGGCCGATCACGTGCACGATGCCCTGGCGCTTGTCGTTCATGTTGAAGTAGGTCAAGCCGTAGTGCTTGGCGTTCTTGTCCAGGGTTTCCACTTGCAGGCGCGAGACCGGATCGGCGATGCCGTCGACGCGGCTGGTGGTGGGCACGTTGTGGTCGGCCACGGCCAGGTTGGCGGAAATGCGCCATGGCTGGCGGCCCGCCACGCTGAGGCCGTCAAAGGCTTGCGGGCTGGTGACTTCGTGCAGCAGGTGCCGGTCGATGTACAGAATTGTCGTGCCATCATCTTCGGCCCGAACAACGTGGGATTCCCAAAGTTTGTCGTAAAGCGTCTTCATCATGATATATGCAGCGTTGCCACAGCCTGTTTAAGTGATCTGTCGTACTGATCGAAGGGATCGGCAATGATTATGCCATATTTTGTGCAATGCAGAACCAAAAGCCGCCCCAGCGTAGGATGGGCGATACAAAATTCGGCGCACTTTGCGGATATGACTAAAAAATTGCTGATACGAAAATCCGCCAAAATGCCGGCGGGGCGAATAAAAATCGAAAAAAGCCGAAAAAAAAGCCCGCTGCAGAGGTCCGCAGCGGGCTTGGTGTACGTGCCTGTGTTTCTAGGCAGCCATGCGCACACTTCCCCTGCAACCATCCATCAGGAAAGATAGGCCCACGACTAGCACCAGCTCGCCTTCGGCCGAGCGGGCGGTACCGGTAATGCCTTCCACGGTGATGGCCGTCATCGGCTTGATCACCAGGTCGGCCGTGCCATCGACGGCTTCCACGGCAAGAATGTACGGCTGTGGCGCGGCGACAACAATGCCGACGCGCTCGCTGCACGATTCGTAGCCCAGGGCGCCGGCCAGCGAACGCACGGGCAATGGACGGCCCTGGTCTTTCAAGACCGGCGCGCCGCCCACTTCCATGAAGGTTTCCGGCAATTCGACGACGCGCTGCACCACCGCCATCGGCAGCGCCAGCGCGGCGCCCGAGGTGGAGACCAGCATGGTCGGCACGATCGACAGTTCGATCGGCAGGCGGATGGCGAACTTCGTGCCCTTGCCCAGCATGGATTCGATATGGATGGCGCCGCGGTTTTTCTCCACGGCCGTTTTCACCACGTCCATGCCCACGCCACGGCCGGAAACGCTGGACGCGACTTCCTTGGTCGAGAAGCCCGGCAGGAAGACCAGCTGGAAGCACTCGTCGTTGCTGAGTTGCGCGTTTTCGCTGATCAGGCCCTTTTGCTGCGCCTTGCTGCGCAGGAAGACCGGGTCCATGCCCTTGCCGTCATCTTGCAGCACGATCATGACGCTGTTGGCTTCCTGCCATGCCTTGAGCGAGATATACGACTTGGCGGGCTTGCCGGCGGCCAGGCGCGCTTCCGGCGATTCGACGCCATGGTCGAGCGAGTTGCGCAGCATGTGCACGAGCGGATCGTACAGGCTGTCGACCACCACGCGGTCGACTTCCGTCTCCGCGCCTTCGATGGTCAGCTCGACATCCTTGCCCAGGTCTTTCGCCAGTTCGCGCACCAGGCGCGGGAATTTCTGGAACAGACGGCCGACGGGCTGCATGCGCGTGGCCAGGGTCGCCCGCTGCAGTTCCGTCGAGTAGCGCGAGGCGCGTTCCAGGGTTTCCGCCAGGGTCGCCATCAAAGTGGCGGCCTGGCCTTCGAATTTGAATTGCAGCAAGCGCTCGAGCAGCACGGCAGCCTGGTTGGCGGCCTGCACGGATTCGCCGGCCACTTCCAGCAAGGCGTCGAGCTTGACGGCGTCGACGCGGATGCTGTCTTCCTTGACGGGCGCGGCGTGGCGCACGTCGGGACGCTCTTCGCGGCGGTCGACGCCATCCCAGTTCTTGCCGGCCGGCTTGGCGGCGGCAGCGGCTGGCGCGGCGGCCACGGCGGCTGGTGCGGCCGCGGCGGCAGGCGCCGCCACGACGGCCAGCTGGCTGCCGGCCGGCACGACGGCGTTATACATGCCTTCCCAGTCCAGGCCATCGGCGCTGGCAGTGGACGTGGCAGCAGCGGGCGCGGAGACGAGCACTTCGGCCACGACGGCTTGCACCGCCACGGCAGGCGCGGCAGCGGCGGGCGCATCCATGCCCTTGCCTTCGATGGCGTTCGTCAAGATATGCTCCAGCTCTTCCGGCATGGCCGGCAAGCTTTCCGGCGCGGAACCGTTAGCCAGTTCCGTAAGCTGGTCGGCAACAAAGCCGGACGCTTGCAGCGCCGCCTCGATGGCGATCGGGGTGACGGGCGCGGCGCCCGTGCGCAAGGCATCGAACAGGTTTTCCGTCAGATGGCAGGCTGCCACCAGCGCAGGCAGGCCCATGAAGCCGGCACCGCCCTTGATGGTGTGAAAAGAACGAAACACGGCATTCAGTGTTTCCTTGTTATCCGGATCGCGTTCGAGACGCAATAAGTGCTCTTCAACATTAACCGCAAGATCCATCGCCTCGACGACGAAATCCTTGAGCATATCGTCCATTAGAATCCCAAATCCGCAAGAAGGTCATCCACATTATCCTGGTCCAGCGCCACCGACGGCACGGACGGGCCCTGCATCAGCGGCGCATCCTGCTTCTGCGCGAGTTTTTCGCGCACTTCGGCCGGCGCGTTGTCGCGCAGCAGCTGGGCCAGCTCGTTTTCCACCGTCTTGGTGATATTGACCACTTTTTTGATCAGCTGTCCCGTGATGTCCTGGAAGTCCTGGGCCATCATGATTTCCAGCAAGCGTGCTTTTTCCGCTTCCGTTGCCTCCGTCACGGCTTGCGCGAACTGGCGCGAGTCGCCGGCCAAGGCCTTGAATTCTTCCAGGCTCAGCTTGCCGTCGAACAGGGCCGTCCAGCGGCTGTCCATGTCCTTGGCCTTCTTCGACAGCACGTCCTGTGCCGGCATGCCTTCGTCAAGCGTGTTCAGGACCTTGTTGGCGGCCTGCTCGGTCAAGGTGGCAACATATTCCAGGCGGTCCTGGGCGTCGACGATCTGCGACGACGCTTCCGTCAGGGCCTTGTCGTAGCCCAGTTCGCGCAGCGAATCGTGCAGCAGGCGCACGATGCCGCCCAGGCGCTCGAACATCGGCTTGTCGGACTGGTCGACCGGATCGGCCGGGTCAGCCGCGTCGGCGGCTACGGCGGCAGCCGCCGGCGCCGCTTCCGGGGCGGCGGGTGCGGCGGCGGGTGCCGCTGCAGGCACGGCGGCGCTGGCCGATACGGAATCGAACAGCGCGTCAAAATCGTCATCCGCGATCACGGCGGGAGCGGGCGCGGCGACAGGCGCCGGCTTGGCTGCGGCCGCGCTTTGCGCGGATACTTCATCGAATAATGCATCGAAATCATCAGCGGCGTTGGTCATATCCCTGCTTCTCCATAATTTGTCAAAATTCCGCCTGAACTGTGCGTTTTACAGACTGATACCCGCAATTTCTCGATTAAGATGATTTGAGGCAATACCGCTGCGATGGTGCGAGTGTAGCAGGGCGCCGCCCTGTTGGTAAATCTCAAAACGCGCTTCCTGGTGCAAAGCGGGCTTGCAAGAGCTTTTCCACCAGGAAATAAGTGTTCCTACTGTTGTATTTTGAAATACTACCATTGGCCTGCAGGCAAGACCACGCTTCGCGCAAGAAATCCTGCGCGCGTGGAGTCCTTGCAACGGCGCCGCCGCATTGTATTGTGCGGCAAAAACACGGTCTTTCTGCCAATGTTGTCTATACTGAAGGTGCAGGAGTGTTGATAATTATCAAGTCTTTACATGAATACAATGCTGTCGCCACGTCTACAATAAGGGGCGTTGCGCGTGCCGATCCACCGATGAAGGAGCTGCCATGTATAAGAAAATTCTGATCGCCACGGACGGGTCGGCCGTCTCCAATTTGACGGCCTGTGCCGGTGTTGCCTTTGCCGAGCAGATGCACGCCGACATCCTGGCCGTGTACGTGGCGCCCGAATACCAGTACCCCGTCTACATCGAAATCATTCCGCCCAGCTATCCCAGCGAAGAGGAATACCGCATCGCCATGCGCAAGGCGGGCGCCGACCACTGGCAGCCGATCCTGGACGCGGCCGCCAAGCGGGGCCTGGAAGCGACGGGCCTGACGGCGTTTTCCGACAGCCCGGCCCTGAAGATCGTGGAAGTGGCGCAGCTGCAGCAGTGCGACCTGATCTTCATGGGCTCGCATGGCCGCAGCGGCTGGGGCCAGCTGCTGCTGGGCAGCGTGACCAATAAAGTGCTGTCGCATTCGAAATTGCCCGTGCTGGTGCACAGGCTGATCAAGGAACCCGCGCCGCAATAGCGTGTCAGATGGCGACAGGGTGCCAACAAGGGGCAACTGTTAAGAAAAAGGCAAATCGACGGCCGTTTTCAGTTAATATGACAAGCTTACTCGTTTCTTAACATTGGGGTCTCCGGCAACGGCCGCCCTGCAGATTGCCCGCCTATGATACGTATTGTGATTGCCGACGACCACACCATCATGCGCGAGGGCTTGAAGCGCATACTCGACGGCGCGCCGGACATCGATATCGTCGGCGAGGCCATCGACGGCTTTGAAGTGCTCAACCATGTACGCCAGGGCGGTTTCGACCTGCTGCTGCTCGACCTGTCGATGCCGGGCCGCAGCGGCGTCGACCTGATCCGGCAAATCCGCAGCGAAGCGCCCAAGCTGGCCATCCTGATCCTCACCATGCACGAGGAAGAGCAATATGCGGTGCGCGCCATCCGTGCCGGCGCGCAAGGCTATCTGACCAAGGAAAGCGCGGGCACGCAGCTGGTGGGCGCCATCCACAAGGTGGCGTCGGGACGCCCCTACATCAGCGCCGAAGTGGCCGAGCAGCTGGTGCTCAACATCATGATGCCGAACGAGAGCCTGCTGCACAAGCAGCTGTCGGACCGCGAATTCGAAGTCTTTTCCCTGCTGGTGGCCGGCAAGTCGATCACGGAAATCGCCAACAACCTGCACCTGAGCGTGAAAACCGTCAGCACGCACAAGACGCGCATCATGCAAAAGATGGGCATGAGTTCGCTTTCGGAAATGGTGCAATACGCCGTTGCCCACCGCCTGCTTTCCCCCTTCAAGACCTGAACCCGCCGGCGCGTGCCCCACGCGCCAACTGTAGGAACAATCCTACTCCACCTACCGCAGCTCCTACTGCCATATTCAGCCACTGCTGATATGAATTCCATACGGTTGTTGGCATACTGAAACCAGTTATCAAGTTGCTGGGAAGTTACTTCATCACACAGCAAGTCTTCAGCGAATTGAGCATTACCTGCCAGGACTGAGCGCCGCCGATAGCCTGCTAGCGTGCCCGCAGCCCTCGCGCATCCCGTCATTCAACTCTGAACTACCTGTCACCAGGAGATGAACATGCTGTCCACGCAAACGCCTGAAAACCGCCCCGCCACGCCATCGCAAATCCCGTCGCCTTCGATGGAAGCGGGACGCCAGCGCCAAGGACGGCTGTGGTCGAACCTGAAGGAAGTATGCGACTTGCTGCATATCTCCAGCGCCTGCGCCATCGCCGCCGACGAGCTGCTGTTCCAGCATGTGCAATTCAAGACCGGCCAGCGCGTGCACACCATCGGCCAGCCCTTCGACACCCTGTATATCGTCAATTCCGGCTTCCTGAAAACCGTGCTCATCGATGAGTTCGGCAATGAGCAAGTGCTGAGCTTTCCCATGAAGGGCGACATGCTGGGCGTCGACGGCATCCATTCGCGCCATTACTCATCCGAAGCGGTGGCCCTGTCCGACTGCGACCTGATCCTGCTGCCCTTCAAGAAGCTGACGGCGCTGGGCAGGGTGCACCTGGAACTGGAAAATGTGATGTACGGCGTGATGAGCCGCGAACTGGTGCGCGAGCAAGCCATGATCGGCATGCTGGGCGCCCTCAGCGCTGAAGCGCGCGTGGCCCGCTTCCTCGTCTCGCTGGCCGAGCGTTTCGGACAGATGGGTTATTCCAGCAAGCTGTTCAACCTGCGCATGACGCGCCACGAAATCGGCAGCTACCTGGGCCTGACCCTGGAAACGGTCAGCCGCACCCTGTCCGCCTTCAATGAAATCGGCCTGATCACGGTAGACCAGCGCACCATCGGCATCAAGGATCCGGATGCGCTGAAAACCCTGCGCCGGCTGCCGCCATCGCGCTCGCGCGCCAAACAACTGGCCGCCGCCAAGCTGAAGGCCGATACGGCCGCCGCCAGCGAAGCTTCGGCGCAATTGCTGGCCACTATCTAAGTCATCTGCAAGTCATCTTCAAGAAATGTGGGTGAATTTATTGCGGCTGACTTAGCCGCACGTTCCCTTCCTTCAAGCTTGGCACAGGCTTGACCCGGCCGAGGCGCACAACGCTTCGCCGGGTCTTTTTTGCCGCCGCCCTCCCCTGCGCGCCGCCTTGGCGCCGCATTTCCACGCCGCCAGAATCGCGCATGCCGTGGCGCACCAAAAAAGCGCGGATTCCGCACAAATAAGCCTTGCTTTTCGGGCTACATTCAACAATAATGCAAATACGAATCATTCTCAACTGAGATAAAGAAAGCCCAACATGCAAAGCTCAAAACCAGCCTTGATCCAGGATGCCGCCAGTGCCCACGTCCGTCCTCCCGTCAGCATGGCGCAGCCGGCGCGCCGCATCACCAGCGAAGCGCTGCTGCAGCAGGGCCGCGAGGTGGAGATTGAACACAGCGGCAAGATCTATCGCCTGCGTGTCACGCAATTGAACAAGCTGATCCTGACTGCCTGAAGCCGTACGGCAGCCAGCCACCCCACTGCCAGCCAGTCGTGCCGCCGTGCGCGCCAGCCAGCCAAACCACCGCACAGGAGCGTTTGATGGCGAACGACCGACCTTCTTCAAAGTTTTCCAACTTGAACGGGCAACAGCCTGAGTTGATGCTGTCGGCCGTGCTGCACCTGATGTCGCATTACCATGCCGACAGCGCCTGCCCGAAACTGGCCGGCGTCATCGAACGCCATCTGCAAGTCCTGTCCGGCTTGCCCGACCTCGGCCCCGTGCTGCAAGCGACCTGCCAGCAGTTGTCGCAGCAATGGGCCGCGCTGGTGGCCCTGCACCGGCCCGCGCCGCCGAAGACCAGCGTGCGCGAACGCCTGGCCCGCCTGCTGCAGGCCAAACGCCCTGCCGCGCCCCTGCCGCAATAATTTCGCATCCCGACCGCCACCGCCTAACAGGATATCGCCATGTGTGACAAAGACAAGTCCCTGCCCGTCATCAGCAATTGTTCCAGTGCCGAGGCCGATACAGCCGCGCTCACCTCGCGCCGCCGGCGCCTGTGGGAACTGTCGCATACCTGCCATTGCCCGCTGGTTGGCGTGGGCTTGCCGCTCGGCTATTTGCGCAAGCTGGTGGGCAAGATGACGGGTGGCCGCGTGCTGGCCGACGACTACGAAGTGCACGTGGGCGCGGTGACGGAATGCGGCGTGCGCAACCGCCTGTCGGAAGCGCTGCAAAAGGAACTCGAACGCCGTTATGCGCCCGTCATCCTGCGTTTTCGCAGCGCCAAAAACACGCAACAGGTGGCCGAACTGTGGCGCACGGCCGTCGCCAACGGCGACGTGTCGGGCGCTTTCTGGGCCGGCCTGACGCACCCGCGCTGCGACGCGGAACTGGAAGAGCAGATGTGCCGCGACCTGCACATGATCCAGCACCAGGCGGGCGCGTGCGTGCGCGCCGACATGGGCAAGTTCACGGCCTTGCAGGAAGAAAATGCGCGCCTGACGCACGAACTGGCCAAGCTGCAACAACGCAGCCAGGCCATGCTGCTGGAAAAAACGGGCGACCTGGAGCGTCAGGAAGCCGTGCTGCTGCGCACGCGGGCCGAATCGATCGGCAAGGACAGCGTCATCGACGGCTTGCGCGCGGAACTGGCGCAATTGCAGGCGGCCATCCCGGCGCTGGAATCGCGCACGCGCCTGGTCGAACGCCTGGCGCAAATGGATGAGCGCGAGAAAGAACTGCGCCAGCAAATCACGGAATTGAAGCAAGCCCAGCCGCGCCCGGCAACGGCCGTGCCGCCACCGGCACCGAAGCTGGAAGTGCCGACCGGCGGCAAATTGAAAATGCCGATCCGCCTGGTCGACCAAAGCGTGCTGTGCGTGGGCGGACGCAGCGGCAATGTCGCCACCTACCGCGCGCTGATCGAACGGGTCGGCGCCCAGTTCGCCCACCACGACGGCGGCCTGGAAGACAATGCCAACCTGCTCGATTCCAGTCTGGCGGCGGCCGACCTGGTGATTTGCCAGACCGGCTGCATCAGCCACAGCGCCTACTGGCGCGTGAAGGACTATTGCAAGCGCACGGGCAAGCGCTGCGTCTTCATCGACAACCCCAGCATTTCCAGCCTGGCGCGCGGCTTGCAGGAAGTGAGCGGAGAAATGCAACCGGCCGTGCCGAACACGGCAGAGTAAGACAGGCCACGGCGGCGCCAGCGCCGCCCGCCCATGCCGTTCGCTTAATTGGCAGGCTTAATTGGCAGGCTTAATTGGCCAGCTCTATTAGCCCGCTTACGCCGCCAGTTCGCGCGCGATGGCGTCGCGCAGAATGGCATCGTCGACGGTCGTATCGGGCGAGAAGCGCCCCACCACCTTGCCCTCCTTGCTGATCAAGAACTTCTCGAAATTCCACAACACGTCGCCGGGCTGCTCCTGCTTGATGCCGTAGCCGGCCAGCTTGGCGCGGAAATCGCTGTCCGGCTTTTCCTGCGCCTGCGGCTGCTGCGCGACCAGGCGCTGGTACAGCGGATGCTGGCCCGGCCCCTTGACGACGATCTTTTCAAACATGGGAAATTGCACGCCAAAGGTGCCGCGGCAAAAGTCCGCGATCTCGGCGTTGCTGCCCGGCTCCTGCGCGCCGAATTCATTGGCGGGGAAGCCGGCCACCACCAGGCCCTCGGCCTGCTTGTCGGCGTAGAGTTTTTCCAGTCCCTCGTACTGCGGCGTGAGGCCGCAAGCGGAGGCGACGTTCACCACCAGCACGACCTTGCCGCGATACGCGTCCAGGCTGGTGGGGTCGCCATTGATGCGGCGCAAGGGAATGTCGTAGATACTGTCGCTCATGATGGCTCTCCTTGGATGAAACAACCATCATAGCCGCCCGCGCGCGAACGCGCTGGCGCTACGCCAAAACTCAATACACGTCGCGGCGGTAGCGCCCTTCGGCCGCCAGCGCATCGAGCGCGGGCCGCCCCAGCAGCTCCTGCAGAGCCTGGTCGACGCCGCCCGCCATGCCGGCCAGGCTGCCGCAGATGTAGATGGCCGCGCCCTGTTCCAGCCACAACCTGACTTCGTCGGCATTGCCGCGCAAGCGGTCCTGCACGTAGGTGCGCTCGGCCTGGTCGCGCGAAAAAGCCAGGTCCAGGCGCGGCAAGTCACCGCTGGCGTGCCAGCGTTCAATTTCTTCGCGATAGTGATAATCGTGGGCCGCGTTGCGTTCGCCAAAGATCAGCCAGTTGCGCCGCTGACCGGCCAGCACGCGGCTTTTCAGGTGGCCGCGCAAGCCGGCGATGCCGCTGCCGTTGCCGATCAAAATCAAGGGCCGCCGGGCATTGTCTTCCAGGCGGAAACGGCGGTGCTGGCGCAAGCGCAGCTGCACCACGTCACCCACGGCTGCCTGCGCCGTGAGCCAGCCGGAGGCCAGGCCCAGGCTGCCATCGGGATGCGCATGCTGGCGCACCAGCAAGTGCACGCCGCCATCGTGCGGAATCGAGGCGATCGAATATTCACGCGGCTGCGAAGGATCGGCGGGCGCCGTCACCTGCACCAGGTCGCCTGACTGCCAGTCCGGCAAGTCGCCCGCCAGCGGCGCCAGTTCCACGTGATAGATGGGGCCGCCGGCACTGCCGGGATTCAACAGGCGCCGCTGCGTCAAACGCCAGTCGGCGAACGCCGGTGCGCTCCAGTCGGGCGCGTCGCTGGTGCCGGCCAGGTGGCTCAGGTGCTGGAACCACTGTTCGATGGCGGCACTGGCGCTGCGGTCGACTTCAATGCGTTCGAACAGGCGCGACGCGCCCTGCCCCGCCAGCCAGGCGTCGAGCGCGCGGCCAAAGCCGCAATACTGGCCATAGCTGCGGTCGCCCAGGGCCAGCACGGCGTAATGCAGTTGCGGCAACGCCATGTCGCCCGCCGCGCGCGTCATGCAGCGCCCCATGAAGGCGGCCGCATTGTCGGGCGCATCGCCTTCGCCATAGGTACTGACCAGCAGCAAGGCCCGTTCGGCCTGCTGCAGATCGCCGGCCGTCACGTCCGCCAGCGCACACAGGCGCACGGCAATGCCGGCCAGTTGCAAACTCTGTGCCGTTTGCGTGGCCAGCTCTTCGGCATTACCCGTCTGGCTCGCATAGGCCACCAGCCAGGGACGGCTGTCGGCCAGCGCTGCCTTGGCGGCATCGGCCGCGCGGCGCTTGCCGCGCGCGCGCAGCCAGGGTGCCAGGCACACGCCGGCATAACTGAGGGACATGGCAGCCAGCAAGGCCAGCCGCGTCGTATCGTGCGTAAAAATCATGGGAAATAACGATTCATTCGTCGAGCATGGCCAGCATCTGGCTGCTCAGAAATTCGCGGTAGCCGTGGCCATCGCGCTGCAGGAAACGCGCGGCCAGACCCTGTTCTTCGGCCAGCGCCATGCCGGCATCGACGCCCAGCACGGTCAGGGCCGTGGACCAGGCGTCGGCCGCCATGCACTCGGCGTGCACGACGGTCACGGAAGCGAGCTGATTGGCGATCGGCATGCCGCTGCGGGGGTCGATGGTGTGCGAATAGCGCGCCGTGCCATCGTCAAAGAAACGCCGGTAGTCGCCGGACGTCGCCACCGACAAGCCATGCAGCGCCAGCATCATTTCCGCTGGATGCTCATGCATTCCAGCGCCATCGACCTGTTCCAGCATGACCCACCAAGGCTGTCCGTCGGGCTTGCTGCCGGCACCGCGCAGCTCGCCGCCGACTTCCACCAGGTAATGTCCGATGCCCTGGCTTTCCAGGTAGCGGGCCAGGCGGTCCACGCCATAACCCTTGGCGATGGCGGACAGGTCCAGCTGCAAGCCGCCGGGCTGGCGCGCGCGGCGGGCCGGCAAGTCCAGCTCCAGGCGGCGGCGCTGGCGCTGCGACAGCAGCAGGGCGACGGTATCATCTTTAGGGGGAAGAAAGCCGGGCTGGTCGTAACGGTTGCGGGGGCCGAAGCCCCACAGGTTGACCAGCGCGCCGGCGCAGGGATCATAGGCGCCAGCGGACGCTTGCGCCACGTGCATGGCAAAGCCCAGCACCTCGCAAAAGGCGGCGGGCAGGCTGTGCCAGCTACCGGGTTCGGCCCGGTTGAAGCGGCCCAGGTCCGACTCCTCGCTCCAGTGGCTCATTTGTGCCACCACCAGGTCCAGCTGCTGCTGCAAGCCCTGCTGCAAGTCGGCGCTGCCGGCACGCCCCGGCATGACGGCCTCCAGCAAGCGCACCGACCAGCTGGTGCCCATGGACAGGCCGCGCAGGTCCCGGATCGCGGCGCCGGGCGGCGCGACCTGATCGGAAATATGCTGGGGCAGCAGGACCCGGCGCATCGCTAATGTGGCTAGTAGACGCTGCCGCTTACTGCGGCAACACTTCCACGGTGGCCGCGTACGTCATGCGGCGCTCAGGCATGGCTGGCGGCTGGCCGGCCACGGCCGGAGCGGCCGCAGGCCAGGTGCTGCTCAGGTAATACATGCCGGCCGCTGGCACGGTGAACGTGATTTCACCCTTGGCATCGGTGCTCTGGCGAATTTCACCGAGCACACCACGGTAGCGCACGCCACCAGGCACGAGGCTGAAGGCCTGGTTTGCCGCCGGCTTGCCGTCGATCAAGAAACGCCAGGTAGCTTTCTCGCCCGCGCGCAAGTCGTTCGGATGCGTGACAGGCACGAATTCCAGGCCCACGCCCGTTGGCTTGAACACTTCCGTGCTGGTCTCGCCATTGCTGAAGAAGGTTTCCAGGCGCGCTGCAGTGCGCGTAATTTTCAAGTCTTGCGCGTCGGCCGGCACGTCTTTCTTGAAGCTTTCCTCGTTGCCGCGGAAGCGCTTCTGCTCGCCGTTGACCTTATAGCTGCCCATCACGTTTTGCGACACGATGGCGGCCTTGTAGGTGCCCGGCTTTTCCATTTTCACGTCGAAGACGCTGCGCAGACGGCCGGTCATGGTGTTCGCGGGCGCGACCTTGGCGCCGTCGGGGCCGATCACTTGCAGCGCATCCAGGCGCAGCGGCTGGTGGTCGATATCGAACAGGCCGTCGGACACGGCGGCGTCCACCGTCACCCAGGCGTCCTTGCTTTCCACCATCGTGCTCGATGGCACCATCCAGCCACGGTGGGCGTGGGCGTGCATGGACAGGCCAGCCAGGGCCAGGACGATCAGGGTCTTGTTGAATTGCTTGAACATGATGGGTGCGCCTTTATGGTTTGAGTTGGACGACGACATTACCGAGTTCTTCCTTGCCTTTGGCAGGCACGGACTGGGCCGATTTCAGCGGCCACTGGAACGGCACGCGCACCAGTTCGCGCCCACCCGCTTCGCGCGCCGCTTCCACGACGACCTGGTATTCGCCTGGCGGCAGCTTGTCGAGCAAGGCCTTGGCGCCAGGGAAAGTCAGGGTATGTTCGCCCGGCGCGCGCGTGGCGCCGCTGACACCGTCAACCGGCATGGCCAGGTCGCGGCCGCTCTTGCGCCACCATTGGCGCATGTCCTTCAGCCATTTTTCACCGGCCTTGTCCTTCTTTTTCACGTCATACAGCACAGCCAGGTTGCCCACCACCTTCTGGTCCGCCGTTTCCAGCCACGCCGCCACGTAGGGACGGTGATATTCCGCCACGTTCAGTTGCGGCAGTTCAATCTTGAGGGACAGATCGGCCGCCATCGCCGACGTACCGATCAGGGGAAGGCCAAGCGCCAGGGTGTAGCGTAATTTCATGGTGTGCCTGTAAAAAAGTGAGAATAAAAACGATCAGTGAATAAACAGCAAGGCGATCGCGCAAGGTATCAGGATACCGAGGCCAACCATCGGCCAGGTAAATGGCCGGTTGGCCGCATGGAACTTCAAAATCAGCAAGCCGGTGAGGCAAAAGACGATGCAGGCAGCGGCAAAAATATCGATGAACCAGCTCCAGGCCACGCCCGTGTTGCGGCCCTTGTGGACATCGTTGAGCCAGGACACCCAGCCCCGGTCCGTCACTTCATATTCGGCGGCGCCGTCTTCCAGGCCGATGCGCACCCAGGCGTCACCGCCCGCCTTGGGCAGCGGCAAGTACACCTCGTCGATGCTCCATTCGGCGGGACGGCCGCCCGCATTCAGCGACCATTGCTGCTTGAGCCAGGCTTCGGCGGCGGCCGGCAT
>RCUS01001026.1_pt1 | contig 15509 bp, 18 predicted proteins | sample 2166221 | NCBI WGS metagenome assembly RCUS01 (sample SAMN09932758, study PRJNA488358) | compost metagenome | isolation source: compost soil in cyclohexanecarboxylic | place: Germany: Experimental Botanical Garden | reverse complement strand
AGTGACATGACCTAACCCCATGAAAAGAAGAATGAATGATACACAATACCAGATTGGTATGCTAGCGCCACCAAGAAAAAACCCTCCTGGAGTGGAGGGCCTGTCATGTTCAAGCATTGAGGGAGGGATGATTCTTGGCGAACTCGGCCAAGTCCTGTTCTATCCTTTTTTCTCGATCTTTTGCCACCTTGTCAAACAGCGCACTATTGGCCTCAATTTGCTTTAAAAAGTCCTTGAACATGGCGATCAGATTCAAGTCGCGCTTAATAACAAACATGGCGACAATAACAAAAACAGCTGAAATCCCATAGATGCATGCCTGGATAGAGGGATCCTTTGACATCTCAAGCACATGAAACATCACGCAGGCAACAACCAGAATGGACAAGTGATATAGAAGCAGAATGACCTCTATCTCCAGCTTGCGTACCTTCTTTTTAACCTGTTCCATATCTACCGTGTCATTGAGTCCATCATCCTGAGCTGGCAATTTCATTATGCTTCCTTTTTTTATAATATTTTCCTGAGATATTATCAATTTAACTATTTATTATCAATTCAACTTTAAACGCCACGACTAAAAAACCACCCGAAGGTGGTTTCTTTCATAAAACTGATGTCAGGCCGGAGTAAATACCATCTCGAAAGGAACATCCTCATCAAGACCCTCATTCCAGATCCCAATATCCCCTTCACAGCAGGCGCATACCTCGACAAGAGAGTATTCTCTTTTTACCAGCTCGCCGTTTTTGGTGCGCTCAGCGTAGTTATTTTCTTCAATAACCTTTTTGGTGAAATTATCACTGCCCTTATCTATGCAATAGTAGGTCTGACCGGCCTTCAAATCGGGAACCTTGTAGTGCCCAAGCAACTTTTCGATCATATCCCTGGATTCCTTGGCAAAAATGTCTGGTTATTATATCAATAATTAAGTTGCTGTCAATTACAGAGCCAACTTCAATAAAAATAATTTTTATGACATATAGGAAATGAGGCGATCAAATATTGATCAATTGATAGGGTTGTGATTAAATCTTAGAAAGAAACAAAAAATTAACATTGCGGTGGTGATTTATGACAATAATAAAAAAATCTTCCATTTCGCTATTGATGTTGTTGCTGGTGGCAACTGCGGCTGATGCAGAACGCTCCTACAATATAATAGTTAGACTCAACGCATCGCCACAAACAGGCGGCCCTATTGATGGTGGTGACGCCACTGGCCCTGCTGGTGGAGATGGTAAGTCATGGCTTTCCTTTTTCCAAAACAAAGGTTCTCTTTCCTCTCTTACCAATATCAACCAATGGAGAAAGTCAGACAAACAGGGCTCTGTTTTGCTATCAAATAGAAAACTTGCCAACACCAGCCTCCCTGGTGGCACTCTTGGCACAGCAGAAATTTATGACATTGATATGAGCAACAATCACCTTTCGAATCTTAACTTTATGAATGGAGTTAAAGAATCGCACAACATTGTGATGAGCGACAACCGAAACTTAAATATCAATGGGCTGAAAAGTCTTGAAAGCGTCTCAACGCTAGATCTAAAAAACACTTACACAAATGACTTTAGCTCCCTGTCCAACCTAAGGTCAGCAGACTACATCAATCTTGGCATTGAGTTAGATACCCTGTCAGAGCCTACCATAACAATCAATAGCATGGCTGGCCTAGGAAACATATCAACCCCACAAAATGGAAATAAGATAAAGATCGTGCTGCCATATGAAGCCAATCTTGTCTCTATTAGTCCGACCATCAGTAGACTGAAATACAGCACCCCACTTTGTAGAGCAATAGAAGCTGGCCGTGCATCAGTTGCGATTTTTCTACCAACAGAAGTTGATGAGAATGGAAAGCCAGGCGGATTCATTGAGTATGATTATTTTGGCACAGCGGTGTGTGATGGCGATGAATGGATGACTTTCTTTCATAAGGCAAATGGAAGTTACCAGGAATACATGGTCGCGACCAATCCTGGAATGGAAAATAAATCCATGAGAATTACCTCTCGTGAAATGGGCGAGGCAATACCGAAAACGCCCTATCCACAAAGATGGCTAGGTAGACTCGATCTTGATGGCGACTATGTTGAAAATATTGATTTTCTATCCATGGTGACAAGGCTTGACGAGATCACCATAGAGAATAGCGGGATCAATAACATCAATGGATTAGGTAATGTATCGAGCGCTAACTATATTACGCTGAGAAACATGCCTGGCCTAAAAGACATTTCTGCTCTCTCAAAGATAACAAATGCTACCAACATGACTATTGATGGCACTGGCATCGTTTCGTTAAACGGGATCCAAAACAGGAATCAATCACTCTATAACTACACCATTACATTGACCAACAATCCATATTTGAAGGACATTAGTGCGCTTGCTAGTCTCGACAGTTTCTGGACGAGTTCACAAAACTACAGGTGGGTCACCCTATATGTGGATAACAACCTGATGTCCAATATCACCGCTTTCCCACCGCTATCATCGCCATTTTGCCAATCAGCACTGAATGGGTTGACTCGTGTTTATCGACAGAGTGATAGCTCCCTCGTTCCACCTGGCACGTACTGCCATTAAACACTGAGAGCTGATTTAATAAAAAGAGCGCCATCAGGCGCTCTTTAAAATTATTTTGAGAAATACTTCTTTTTGTACTCAACCACATTGGCACGGTAGTAGGCTTCAAAGCTCTCAGCCAGCTTATGCGCCCTTCCCCACCGCAGCTCCCTGCACCAGTCATTCCAGATGTCGTGTCGCAACTCCTGCTCGCTGTACGTCAGCATTGTGAAGTCACAGATAGACCAGGGATCCGACATTTTCCGGTAGTGGCAGCCGTTGCCGATCTCAACCTCAACTGATACTCGGCGGATCTTGCGATTGAAATATTTCTTCATGAACGGGTTTCTATCACAGTAACCCATTGTTTTATTGTAACTTCTTGACATTTTTCCACCTCTAATTGCAGCCAAATAGCTACAATCGGTGGTCTTTGCTCTTGTTCATTTTCACCTCCACAAGCTGTCGGACATAGAACTTTCTTTTGTAAAACGACAAAAGTAGGCGTTTTATTAAATAAAAAGAGAGTTGCTACCTTTTAAACCATGGCATTCGCCACTGGCAAGAACCATGAGACAAATTTCGTCGCCGCAAGTAGCCGAGGTCGGTTATTGCAACTGCTCTTTATTGTAGGCAAGCAATTTTTTGCTGGCTTTGCCCAGGTAACAATCCAGGATATTTTTGCCACTCCCTGAGCTGGCCTGAATAACGACAGAATCAAGAATATCATTCTTTTTTTCCGAATATTTATCTTTGTTAGGAATGATATCTACATGATAGATATAATAACCCTTCTCCTTCGCCTCTTCAAGGTATTCGAGATTAAGCAGTGCAATCTTCGGATACTTTGCGATAATGCTGCCTATCATCTTTGTGGCAAGCATATTCCAGCTGAGGCGATCACTATGTCCATCATTGTCCAGTTTTGACAGGCTGGCATTGATGTTTTTTAGCATTTTATCCAGAAATGCATCAGTTTGGATGGTCAATGCGGCAAACACAACATTGTCAGAATAGCGGATGGTAATAATAGCGCTGGTGGACATAGAAATTCCTTTTGTAATTGCCTCTTAGAGGCATGGAGAGCCAGTTCCTCACTCGCTTACACGCTGGCAAGCATCTCGTCGCAAACACCGATGATCACGGATTGATATTCAAACCCTGCGAGATCGACCTGTTTTTGTGCCTTCAAGCTGGCATAGTACGCGCCTTTTGGCACTTCTTCTGGCAACCTGTCTCCTGCCTTCGCAAAAAACTTTCTGTATTCTGCGATCATTGCCTTTTCGAAATCTGAAAATCTGTCGCCGACATGGCGTTTCAGCACTCTCATGATAATGCCATTGACTCCTGGTAGCATGCCAACGGCATTGCTGTGTGCTGTTGACGCCAGCATCGCCGCAAAAAACGGCTGGGCCTCAGGAATGTCAACCCTCATGGTTCTTGCTATACAGTCTGAAAACTCTTGCTCAAAGAGAAGAGCATAAACGTCGATGTCTGATTCAAACACACAGCGAGCGACATCATAGCGAAGATCTTCATTTTCATTCTGATCGGCCTTTAGATGCGCCATGATCACCTGAAACTTTTCTTGCGCGGTTTCACCGCTATCACGAGCTTCCTGCAAACTCTCAATCAACGTCATTTTTCGCCCTCACCTGCTGATACGCCTGCCGCGAGAATCTGTTCTTTGCACAAAGCCACCCCCGAGATAAGCTTGGGGTAGTTTTCATCTGCACCAAAAAACGCATGTCTGGTGATAGATTTACCGGTATCTGGCAGCAGGTCATATACGACCGCATCCGGCCCAGAACCGACAAGGCGATATGTGGTAACAATATGCCGCTGACCCTGATAGAGCACTGGGGTGAACGGAGGGATGAGCGTCATTCGCTCATCAGATTGTGGCTCGATAGCCTTACCCCAAACGTTGGAGCAGATATAGGGTTTGGTTTCATCAACCAATCTTCCGAAGTCTGACAGGGAACGAAACATGCCCGTCTCCGGATTTCTGGGAACAGCCCTAACCTTCCCCGATCTGGCGAGCAGATCATGCACTGCCAGCTCAATGCTCACGTTATTGTTCGGGTCAATTTTCTGGAAGAAATCGACAAACGAACCCTTCTTTGCAATCAGCTCATCCATGTCGGTGCTGATCAGTTGATAGAGCGGCGTCCCATCACAATCCCAGGTGTACCCCAGCACGCGATAATAAGGGTTTGGCAGGACTTCATCTTCATCCGCATTCAGCTTTATCCGCTGGCCGAGTTGATAGTGATGGCCTTCTTTTACGCAGGAGACCCACCACGGTTCACCCTGATTATTTTCCAGGTCAGCTACGAGCATAAACATCGCCAAACTCCTTATTTGATTTGAAACTAATATACGCCTTTTATTTATTTATGTCAATAATAAGCAAGGCCACCTCCGAAGAAGTGGCCTTGAATAACGAACCGCTGAGATTACACGGTCAGTTCGCAGTGCATTTGATGGCGTACCGATAGGGCTGCTGGCCCAACCATTACCATCGTATCCACGGACTCTTGCCCGTTCACCACGACACCCGCCTTTTTGAAAGAGTGGCTTTTCTCTTGTGCTATGTAGCTACTCAATGATTCTTCTACCGTCTGCCTTGCGAGCAGTACGCCCCCGCTAAGGGACTACGTGCGTTTCTTCATCGAGGCATCTTGGCCTTGCGAGCCTTGACGCCCCCAGGTTCTACTTGATGCAGCCTGGGATTAGGGTGCTTTCACTACATACCGACAGTGACTTTGCATTTTATGTTGAGTACGGATTTGAACCGATCCATCAGATTAAATGTCTGCTGCTCTACCAATTGAGCTATTGTCACTTCCCTCTGAGACACGCACTGTCAGTGACTTCAAACCCTTTTGGGATCCAAAATATCACGCGCCTCCTACCCTTTCGCACAGCAATGCTACTCAAGCTGCCATATCCCGACCTCGCGCCACACAGTAACTGCTGGTAACGCCTGCCTATGATATCGCTGGAAACCGCCCTTATCGCTAAACTCGGACTGATTTTCCTCGGCCTTTGATCTTGGTGCTGACGGTATTTGCATGAGCGTATCTGGCTGCCAACCAGGATGATAGGGCCATCGTTGACCACCCTACCTTTTCGCTCTACCGCGTCACATCATCCCCCTGCCTGAACAGGGTTGTCACGCTATGGACGATCTCGCCTACTGTGATTACCTCATCCCAGAAGGGATAAGCGAAGCCGTGGGGACGACTCCTTCCGGACGGTTACCCGCCGTCTTGGCTCACAAGCCAGTGCATTCTCCCCCGTAGGGTAGAACCTCACCAAAAACCACACTTTTCTGAAAATGCGCTTTTTGCTGGATTCAAGAATGGTAGTGGCGCTGAGATTACACGCCAACCTGATGTCTCGTTCGGTTGATTATCCCCTTCGTTGCGACGATGAGGTTCCTCCCTTATCCACGGACGCTTGCCCGTCTGACATCACACCCGCCTTTTTAAAGAAGTGGCTTTTCTTCTATCCGTGATGCTACTCGATGCCTCCACTACCGCCTGCCTTGCGAGCAGTACGCCCCCGCTAAGGGACTACGTGCGTTTCTTCATCAACATGTCATGGCCTTGCGAGCCTTGTCATGCCCCGATCCAGCCCGAAGACTGTCGGGGATTAGGGTGCTTTCGCATCACAGTGGCAATGACTTTGCGCTTATGAACATTTGCATATGTTTTCGCAAACTTACCAGGATGTGCATTGCCAGTAGATCCCCAGCCTTTTGAGCTGAAAAATACTACACACCCCATATCCTTTTGGATCGCTAAATCCGACTCGAACTGCTTCACACGACCTCGCGCCAACATGACGCCTGCCTACCGTGTCGCTGATGACCGCCCTTGCTGCTACACTCGGACTCATTCATCTAGGCCTTTGACTCTCATGACTCGTAGCGGTGGCTTTCATCCGGCCAAAACCGGCATGCCTAGCTGGGAGCAACCCCTGCAAACAACATCGAACACCATCGTTGACCATGCTCGATGCCTTCGGCTCGCTACTTCGCCCATCACACCGGATAGGATCCGATGGTTTGAAGTCTCACCTGTTGTGGTCACCTCACCCCTTACGAGGCAAGCGGGGCTATGTAAGCTTCACCCCTTTCGACAAGTTACCCTGCCGTCTTAGTCCACACACTAATTCAAATCTGGTACACAGGCCAACAGCACGTATTCACGTACCTAGAGCCGGAGATCCCGCTCTTTCAGGTCTGGGCTTAATTCAGCATCAAACCCTGATGCCGACTCGCATTGTCTCTCGACAAGCGGAGCTGACTGCCTCACGGCAATCCGCCTGAACACCACAATCCACCCCCAGCCACAGAAGCACCTATCGAGAGCCAGAAATCCGGCCCGCAGCCAATGCTCTGCAAACACCAATTGGCGACCGCCAGTGAGCGACTTGAAGCTATCAAGCCAACAATGGCACGATTATCGTCAGGAGTGCCAATGCACCCGCAACACACGCCACTGTTCTCGGGGCCGATCATCATCACGCTCAATCTCTTGATCATCACGATTTCTCGGCACCTTGATGTCAGGCAGTATTAGGGCTTCTGGGCAGCCACAATCCTTTCGGTTTGCATCCTGGCCTAGCCACTCTCCCCACATTGATATCTCATTCTGGCTGGCCGACTCGCGCCTCAATCCTAACGGACATCTGGCCTTCCTGTCGCCTACCTGAGCTCGCAATGGAACTGCTTGGCATCGTCATTACATTATAGATAAATATCTTTCGATGTCAACCCACAATGTCATTATTTTTCTCTTATTTATGTCGCCACTTATTATGGTTGGACAAAAGCCAGAGAACGCTGCTAGCTGCCAAACCAATCTGCTTGAGTTCGGCTGCCTGAGACTTATATTCTAGGCAAATAAGGCAGGATGTCAATATTAAAAATGATTTATTTTCATTTCTTTGATAAAAAAATGACGAGCCATGGTCGGCTCGTCATGATTGTGCTGATTAAAAGAGGTCTACGCCACTGTCCAGCAACCTCAGCATTTCATCACCAATGCTCTTGTCATACTCTATCTTTTTACCGATAGAGATGACCGCTTCCTCAGCATTCATCTCTTTTGCTAAGCGACGATATTCGCTCATGAATCCGTGTGAAAGAGAGTAATCAACCAGAACTCTGAATCCAGCGTTCTGCTCATCCCAAAGAATGATTAGCTGTTGGCGTTCTCCCTTCTGACGGGAAAAATACCCGTCTTCTGACGTAACATATACCAGACCATTCCTGGGGATCTCTTTTCCGGCAAAACGATAGAAGAAGTGACGGTCATTCTGTATCTTTTTTCCGTAAACAAACCCCTCCCCGTATCCAGTAGTCCCCTTGGTAGAGGGCACTGGCGAGATCAGATCGCATTCCTTGATTAATGGAAACATCGCCAGATATCGCAGAAATTCAGAGTGCATATAGAACTCCATCATGATTATTGACTAATTTAACCATGCTCTATTTAGGCAAATAATAAATGTGAATAGTGCCATGGCTGGCACTATTCAGAGAGTTGTGGCCTTACATCTTCTTAAGGCTAACCTTGCCATCCTGAATGACTCGGAAGTGCAATTTCTCACAGTGAACACAGGAAACAGCTGTGTCGTACACCTGACCAGGCGGAGGGGCCAGCGCGGATATCTCCCCTTCACACCACGGACATTTGTAACTGACCAGTTTAGTGCCATTTTCAATGGCTCTTTTCAGCCAGTTATCATACTGTTCCTTTGATTTACTCATCGCCATCCCCTCATAAAATTGTTTGGAAATTATAGCAAATTTATCTTTAAATTCAAAGCTGTTTTGAGCAGAGCATCAGCCACATTAAGCTGACGCTCTAGCACTTAATCGAGTGCAAAATCGAGCGTGAGAACGCCGAATACAGCTTCGCGCACATCGCTAAAATCAGGCTTTATTTTGGCAAGTTCGTATCTTGCCAGCCAGACCAGTTCATTGTCCCGATCTTTCATTGACTCGCCCTTGATGGGCTCAGGTATTGCCAATGGGATCTTTTGTTCTCCATAGAGCATGGCAAATGCAGAGTGGCTGATATTGGTTGGCACAATAAGATAATATCCCTGTGCCTGCATCGCCATGATGCACTCCATTTTGCTGTGAGCATTCGATTCATTGACCATATTGACAAGCTCTTGCGATTTCTCGTCAGAGATGTTGTCGTTGTAATGGTACATGTTCTGATCTCGCAGACAGCCTTCTTTTTTCTGCTCGCCACCCATCCAGCTAAAAGCGATAGCTGGCCCATAGACAACGGGCTCCAGCATAACAAATGGCGTATTATCCGCATCAGCGTGGTAGTAGTTGTCAAGCGTGACAGACAGACCTGAATGGTAAGTACATGGCCTGGCATAAGTGAACCGATAGCAGTTCCCATTGTCTTTGGACTTGATCACTATCCAGGCAGGACAGTATTCTTTTTTTGCCCCTTCCAGATCACCTCTCCCAACGATCTCGAAGTGCTCGAAAAACCACGCACTTTCAACGCGGCAGCGATCATCGTCAGAATACGAAACCGACTGTTCTCCAGCAATGGAGAGCATCAGATTGGTGGGCATGACGATATGCTGATGCAACGGCTTGCTCTTAGGCAGGTGCTGAGCCAAAGACGGATCTGCAACCAGTGCAGCTACCAGCGACTGATACACATCAGCCATATTGTTCGCATCAATAAGCATGTCGAGCCCTTCCATTCGTTGCTGTCTTTAAGTGTTAGTTATTATAATCAAAAATAAATATTTATCAAGCTCTTTTGCTGCCAAACGATGACAGGGTTGATGCAACCGATAAAGATCGGCAGTCACGCTCATCTCAGCGCCAGGCATCTGCTTTTTGAGGTCAAAACAGGCTTGCCGTTAGATATATTTTGTGTCTAAATAAGTGAAAATTTAAGTGAGCACTACATAATGATAAAAAAAGAAGATGGCAAGCGCGTACTCGACTTCATAAGGACACAAATGGGGGTTGAGCTGCCTCAGGCTGGCCTGCTGGCTGGACAATCCATCACCTCTATCTTGCTGTACCTCTATGGAAAATCAAACACCATAGAGGTCAATGATTATGACATCTTTATGCCAGTAGAATGCAGGCGAGGATCATGGAGCTTTCGTCCAGAGACCTGGGCTTTGGCTGGGCATTCTTCATTTTTCAAGGTCAGTCGGTACAGTGACTCCATGCCTCTTAGCAAGCTGCCTGATTTTAATCTTGTGCTGGAGGATATAAAGCAGGCTCTGCCAACATCCAATAACCTCATGAAAAGAGCAAGGGAGCTGGCATGGCATCGCAATGACAAACGACTTAATCGCATCGTCACCAGCAACAATATTCTTGAGTCTGTAGAATCACTGACCCTGGATGATGCCAAAGCTATCTACGCAGCTCAAGATGATTATGTGATGGAGTACGAAAATAAGTCTGCATTTAATCGAAAGAATCGATTAACTTTTTCTCGGCCAACTAACAATCATGGGGATGGTTACTCCATCCAGCAGGTTTTTCGAAAAGGCCTGCTCAATTATGTGTTTGTCTCATCTCGAACCAAAGACCGGATGACGCCTCACCCCCATCTTATTTTGCATTACTTTGATCTGAATTGCGTTCAGGTTGCTATCGATTTGCGAACCCAGGAGATCTATTTTACACGTTATTTTGAGCACTTCATGCACTCACAGCAAATGATTTTGCTGCGTGCTGATCGTCCATATCACTCCATTATTCGTTACTTCCAAAAGAAGGAGCAGCATGGCTATTATGGCAACGATGAGCTTAGCGTTGGTATGGTCAACACCATGCTGTGCCTCAAAAACTTGAAAGAAGATGATCCGCTTGTGTTGATGGAGACCTCTCCAGAGAGCTATAAAATGAAAGTCAGCGAGTTTGGTGATGGCTATGCTGATAAGTTCAAAAGCAGTCATTTGATCAAGCCGTTTTATAAAATCGAATCACGAACAGTGAAGGTCAATCGCGACGAAAACAGTAACTGCGATAGACAGACTTATCATCTCAATCACTTGAAAGGCAAAGACGAAGGTCTGTCCTATATTCTGAGCGGCAAACATCGCCAACATCTTGAAAAACTGCTGGGGTTGCAAATCTGTAACTACCCCTACTACGCTATATCTAGCCTTCCAAGTATTTGCCACGAGCATTTTGGTGTATTCAGCGCTCAACACCGAAACAAAAAATACTCTCTTCTTAAGGGACATAAGTTCAATACGCGAACAGAGTGCAGCTCAACAATTAAAGACCTATTGTATGCATCTCCTGATCATTTTGCAGGCAACCTGGTTGATGAGCATGTAAGGGCTGTGAACACCTATCTGACTCGGCACCCACATCTTGCCAAGCAGATGCTGATGATGTCTATGGAGAAAAAGTATCAACTCATTCTAAAACTGAAATCGATTGAGAAAAAAGATTTTAACTTCTCCACTTTTTTAGATGGTGCTCTATATATTGATTTTAACAATATGGATAGCGATGATTTTGCAGAAGAAATACAAAGACAAAAGGACGAATATATCTTACATATCTCTACGCTAAATAAGTTGAAAGATGAAGCTGATCTGCCCAGTCTTGAGATGAATGGCGTACATATCAAAGAGCTCATTACGCAAGGACAGCTTGAAGAAGAGCATCGCACGGTAAGGCATTGTGTTAATGGATATGGTCACAGCGTCAAATCCAGGAGATCATTTATCGTATCATTCCGCAGTGAAAATGAAATGGCAACACTAGAGCTTGTTCAAGGATACGATAAAAAATATAGAAAAATGCAATTTAGAGGGATCATGAATCGTGAACCTTCGAAATCAATGAATCAGACCATGAAAGAATATGTTGAGTTTGTGAATGAACAGGTTGAGCTCTTAAAACAGGCTTAAGTGTTCTTAATTGCTGCTAAGCAGCATGTTATCCAGTTGCTCCATCCTTCCCTATCGATTGACCGTATTTATATTTAGTAATATAATACGTGAACTTGATGAGCCGCTAGGAGCGAGCAATGGATTACAAGCAATTGGTAATTGAAGCCTGTGGATATAAAGAGACACCGTTCTGTTCTTTTTATCAGAAAATGATTACCAAGCATCAATTAAAAGACGATTCATTTTTTTGCTCTTATTTTAAGGAGCACAAAGATGACAAGCGCCATGTGGCGACCATTGTTGCACAATTCATTCGCGTCAATCCGGTTCGCGTTAAGATTGTGAGTTATGATCTCACTGAAAGCGCGGCCCTGTTTTTGAAAGAAAACAATGTTTCGCCGAATGATTTGTTGGACAGACTTTACGCTGGTGATGTCGGCAGGAATTACGACAGTGATTTACTAGATAACTACGCAGCAGTGCTCACAGGTGAAGGCCGGATCCTGGCTGTTTATCCCGTTGCTGTGTTGGGCAGCGATAAAACAGAAGATGTCTGGGTTATTCACTACCCAGAAGGGCCAGAAACCACCGTTCTGATGCCTGATGACTATTGATGAGAAGGCCTGCCTTGGCAGGCCCATCAATTCGCTGGTGGTCGTTACATTCATCCACAATACCGAGACAAAAAATGGCAGGGACAATTTATCTTTCCGACAAGGAAATGCAAACCATACTGCACTTGTGGCATCAAGCATCAGATCAGCTAGAGAGATCTAGCGATGAGAAATTTACCAGGGAAGCCAGCGGTTGGGCTGCTGATGTTCAGAGCATTGAGCAAAAATTCAAAACGGCTAGCACTATGAGCAGAGCTCGCTCTATTGCCAATAAGATGTCAAAAAATGAGGACAAACAATGACATTAGAAAAAGCCCAGGAAATTGAAAGGGAGAAGCTGGAGCGGCTAAGATTTTCAATGGAAAACAGGGCGCACGATCTGCCCTCGCTAATGAGGGTTCTTGAAGCATGCAAAGACATGAATGGACTAGATCCTCTTCCACATCTCAAGGCTGCGATGCGCCACTATCTTGAGAAAAGCCAGAGCAAACAGAGTGCCTAGATGACATATCCTCGCCACTTGGACGAGGATCTATCGCATGGTCTTGATTACCTCAGCATGTTGCTGCTTCACGAGATTGCTCGACCATCTTTCGCAGATGATCGTCTTCCAGGCGAATAAGCCGATACAGCGCCAGCTCACCCTTATCCTGCAACTCCGCCATTTTTCGCTTCAACAAGTCGGAAAATGATATCTTCTGGGCATGTCCAGAACTGGTGATTGCAACTAGCCTTAATTCGCCATTAACCATCTCAATTCGAGCAGCAAAGGCATCCCCCAGCCGTTCAGTGCCGGAATTTGCATATTCATCAACCACCAGGACATCCCCAGTCTGGATGTCGGAGACGTTTACTGGTGATGACTGGTAGTATCCGCATTCTGGCGCCTCGACAATCCAGCTCTTCATGATACTTTCCAAATCCATCAGATAATAATCTTCCGAGCGATACAGCCGTTTCTTGGCCGCAACAAAACCGACTTTGTAGTTGTCCTTTAGCTGATACCGCTCTTCGGTAAGCTGAAACAGTGCGGAAAAAGGCTTTTCTCTGTCATGAGTACAGAGGCTAATGCCGTACATTTCATTGGAGATAGCGTTATAGGATCTCCCAATCATCAATATTGCATTATGCATCGCTTTCCCCGCCTAATTTATTAAATTCAATATGCAAAATCTAACAAGATATTAATTATTTGTCAATTTAATATTATTACTAAGGTTGCTTTACAGAAAAATAGAAATAGAAAAGGGGCCGCAGCCCCTTTTATTCATTGTGTTTTAGTAGCAGAGCGAGCCGTAAACTGCTTTTTCGTACCAGGTCGAGTTGCCATCAGTTCTCTTCAACTGTACGTTTACCAAGCCGCTTTGCATGCCCTGACAGAACGGCGAGCCAATAGCTGGGCGCTTGGTGAACAGTAGATGATCAACAGAGATTTCACCTGCCCCCATGAAACTGCTGGTTGTCCTGGCAATGTTTGCCAAGCCACTGATGTCAGTCAGTTCTGGCGTATTTGCAAGCACAAGCATTGAAACCTCAGTGACGTTCGACAAACCATTCAGGTTTTTCAGCAAGGCGTTATTGCTGAGGTCTACGCGCTGGAATGCTTTCGCAGTAGATAGGAAATCCACATTAGTGAGCTTAGTCGATGTAATAGTCGCCCAAATACTGCTGCCAGAGAGGATGGCAGGATACGGTGCGCTAGGGATGTCGCCATCCTGGATCGTTACCGTGTTGCCGAAATCACCTGCTGAAAAATCCATGTCCAGAGAGTTTTGAGCGGCGACAGACTCAATACTCACCTCGTTGAGGTGCTTTCCGAAATTATGCAAGAAAATGATCCACTCTTCTTTTGCGGACTCGCAGATCTCAGCGGTTCTGGCCCCTCTCGACATATTATTTTTGTTCTTATCAATCACTGTTATTCGGACATCATTTTTGATGAATGCTTGGCATAACGGGGACGTAAGCGGCAAAAGTGGGCCAAACGTGTTTTTGTTGTAATCCATCGCAATCTCTTTAACATCAGCGAGATTCTTGATGGGATTAATATTGACAACAGGACTGTTATTAAAGGACAGGCTGTTAGCACTCCTTAAGCTGGAAAGAGCACTAATATTGCTGACTCCTGTTCCGATGAGGCCAAGCTCATTGACCTTTTCGAGCGATCTTAAGCCGCTGATATCAACCAATCCTGCTGTATTGTAAAAATACAGACCGTAGGCAGCCTTTACCCCAGTCAAGAACGACACGTTGGTGATATAGGGATCCTCTATGCCAAGCTCGCCGATCTGAGACAGGCCGAATGACCCCGTTGGCATTTCCGCGTCAGGATGCCCAACATCATCGATCTGAGCGTAATCCTCAGAATAGTAATCATCCCACTGCTTGAAATCAGTCAATTCAGTGAGATAGTTTTTGGACTGAAAATAGGCCAGCCATCCGCCTGGATTCGCCTCTGGAACTGACGGCTCGGTGCCACCTCCCCCATCGCCATCTCCCGTCGAGTCGCCACCCTTAATGCCCATCACTTCTAACGGCACCTGCATCCGATAGCTCGGATCGGCATACACATTTCCCGCAATCAGTGATGACAGTATCAAACCAGATAATATTTTTTTCATTTTACTATGTATCCAAACTGTTATTTACATCAATATTATCCCATCGGTTCTGCAACAACAACCATCATTCAATATATTTTACAAATAAATATTGACAGATGTGCCGCATTCGAGTATCATTTTCTCAAGCTCCTGGAACGGTTTGGCCTGGGTCTCTAAAACCTAAGGTTTCGAGTTCGAGTCTCGACAGGGGCACCAATTTCTACCAAACTGACTACGGTCAGAAACAGCCAATAGAGGGCAATATCATGAAAAACTAGATTTCTTGTGCTTGCAAACACTCCGATCTGGTCTGGGGACTGGTTGATGGCGATAACAAGCTTTACCGTGTCTCTTTCTCTCCATCACTGATGGAGCACATTCGTCAACACCACTTTCCGAACCTCCAGGTAAGGCGATTCAAAGCGGTGCGTGGCAAGCAGCTTGAGGCTGGAGAGGTCTCTTCTGGGTTGTACGGTATCATTGGCCTTAAAAAAGATTTGCTGCTGCGAATCGCCATTGATCCACGGATTGCTGCGCTCTATACCGAGTGTGAATCCAGAGGTATCCAGGAGGTGTTCTTGTCACCCGCATAATCTCTTCAAAAACCCGCCTCGGCGGGTTTTTTTGATGGTTCGCGACAGTTGAGCTACGGGCAGCCGCGCTCTGTGTTGAGCATGAACATAGAGGCCAGTGGCTTTCTTGTTGCCTGTGTCGCTCAATAGAAAAACCCGCTTAGGCGGGTTTTTTGAAGAGGTGTAGTGGAGGCTCAGTCCTCCATGTAAAAGGCATACCAGAGATC
>RCUS01001025.1_pt1 | contig 15515 bp, 15 predicted proteins | sample 2166221 | NCBI WGS metagenome assembly RCUS01 (sample SAMN09932758, study PRJNA488358) | compost metagenome | isolation source: compost soil in cyclohexanecarboxylic | place: Germany: Experimental Botanical Garden | reverse complement strand
TTGCGGGGTCTTTTACTGCTGCGTCGCTCTTCGCCATGCCAATAATCCGTCACTATTCGGGTTTTCACAGTCGCACGGATAGGCAAGAGCAAGTGTTATGCCAGAAGTGTTGGGAGGGGGATGGGTGGCGAGGCTGCACGGCAATTTGAAGAACACCATACAAAACCCTGTGGGAGCGAGCTTGCTCGCGATAGCGGTCTAACAGTCGATGAAAATGTCGACTGTCAGGGCCTCATCGCGAGCAAGCTCGCTCCCACAGGGTTTTGTATGGTGTTCAATCAGGCGTAGTAATCGACCGCGCTGGAACCGATCACGCTGGTAACCGGTGCGGCGACTTCGGCAACGCCTGGAGCGATTTCGTCATCCATCGAATCAAGACGACCGCCACTGGCACTGGTACGTCCACTTTGAGCCTGCTGATTCTGGCTCTGATCCTGCGAACCTCGATTCTGGTCGGACACGTTGACGTCAACCTGGCCCATGCCCTGCTGCGCGAACATGTCACGCAAGCGATGGACCTGACCATCCAGCGCTTCACGCACGCCGGGGTGGGCGCTCATGAATGTCACCTGGGTCTGCTGATCCGGAACCATGTTCACGCGAATGTCGAGGCGCCCCAGTTCAGCCGGTTGCAACTGAATGTCCGCCGCCTTGAGGTTGACACTGGACAGGTACATGACGCGGTTCACCACTTCTTCGGTCCAGCCGCTCTGATGCATGGCGATCGGCTGGTTCACCGGCAACGCATTGGCGGTTTTCGGCGTAGCCGCTTGCGTGAGTGCCGCCAGTCGGTTGGCGAAATCGTCGACCCGCGTATCGCTGCTGGCCGACTTCAGATCCTTCAGACCGTCATCGATCAGTCCACTGAAAGCCTTCTCGCCACCCTGGCTGGTGCTGTCCTTGTCGCCCTGCACGTCGAGCATGCTGGCCATGCCGGCGGCAAAGTTCTGCGCAGCGGTCTGCTCACCATCGGCCTGCGCCTGGGCAGGCGTCGGCGCGGCTTTCGGCTGTGCCTGGCTAGACGCCGAAACGTGGCCGCTCTGCTCCATCGCCATGCGCAAGGCCGGCAATGCGTCGAGCGGATCGGCTTCGGGATCGAATTCGGTATCGGTGGAAGCGGCAACCGGCGCGGCTACAACTGGCGCAGCGACAGGCGCTTCGACCGGCGGCTGAGCGGCCTCTACAACCGGTGGTGTCACCGGTGCAGGCGTGGTGACCACCGGTTGCGCCGCCAGCAGCAAGGCAGGATCAAGGGTCGGATCGACAGGCGCGGCATCGACGACCGGCGTCTGCGCTGTGTCCGCCGAATCATCGCTGGCAGTCTTGTCGTCGGCCTGCGCCGGTTTGTCGGCGGGCAAGGTTTTGCCGCTATCGGCAACCGCCGGTTCCGCGGCGGCAGACGAGTCGTCGGCGACGTCCTTCTTGCCGGCGTTGTCCGCAGCCTTGTCACTGACCGGCTTGGCGGCACCATCAGCTGCCGAGGCAGGCTTGTTCTGAGCCTGCTTGGCATACACCTGAGCGAAGCTGGAAGCCTTGTCCCCGGGCTCAGCGGTCAGCGCCGTGGAATTGGCGGCGTTGGCTTGCGCCTTGGCCGGCGCGACGGCCTGAAGAAGATTATTGGGGGTAACGGGCATTTAACGGTCTCCGCTGCACTGGGATCGTAGGTACAGTTAGAGAGTTATCTGCAAGGGTCGCGCCAGTTTCGCCGGATGACGACGAAAGGCGCGGGGGCGATTCAGCTTGCCGCCGGGGAACGCTGTCGCTCGGATTCATAGAGAGGCCGCACAATGGCGAACTCACTCTCGATTTCGCCAATCAATTGGTCAATATCGGCAGCCGAAAGGGTTTTGGCATTGTGCTCAAGCTTGCCACACAGGTCGGCGAGACTGATGGCGCCCATGTTGCTGCTGCTGCCTTTGAAGCTGTGGGCAATCTCGGTCAATTGCGCAGCCGAATCCGCCTGACGCAAAAGTTTCAGGCGCTCTTCGCAATCCGCGAGGAAGGTAACGACCAATGTCGAAAACTCATCCTCCATGACTTCCCGCAACGCGCTCAGCACGTCCGGGTCCAGATGTTTGTCAGCCACTTGCTCACTCCTTGATCAAGAATGCGCGGATTATGCCAGAGCCTCCCAGAAAAACTCCACGCGGGCAGTACGACCATCGTCGGACCAACTGGCATTACGCCCCAACTGACGGACCAGACTTACACCGCGCCCCGACAAACGGACAGGATCCACGGGGCGCTCCAGCACTCGGTCAACATCAAATCCCTTGCCGCTGTCCTCGACGCGAATCACCAGGCAACCGCCCTCGCCTTGCGGCATGACTTGCAGGTGCACGCGCACATAACCGTCCTGCAACTCATCGAGACGCGCATTGCGCTGCTGATAATAATGACCAAACCCAGTGGCACTGCGCTTGAGGCTTGAGTCCAGGCCCAGCACGCCATGCTCCAGGGCATTGGAATACAACTCGGCCAACACACTGTAGAGCGCCCCGCTCTGCGCCCGCAGGCCGTGAACCTCAAGCAACAGTTGCAGCAAGTACGGCAGCGGGTTGAAGCGCTTGAGCGTGGCGGCGCGAAACTCGAAACTCACCGACCAGTCCAGCGGGCAGGACTGGCCGCTGTCGGAGTAGACCAACACCGGCGCAGTGATCTGCGCCGACTCCAGCAGGCTGATTTCGACCATGCTGACATCGTCACGCGCTTCTGCGCCAAACTGTCGCAGCGCCTGCTCGATCTCTTCGAACAGCGCATCTGGTTGGCGATTGGCGGCAAACACCTGCTGCAATCGCTGCACGCCAAACAACTGATCGTTGGCGTCGCAGGTGTCGATCACCCCATCGGACAGGAGAAACACCCGATCCCCGAGCGCCATGGGAAACACCTCGGTACGCTCATCGAAGGATTCCGGGCTCAGCACCCCCAAAGGCAGGTGCCGCGCCGGCAGAGGCGTTCGCTCGCCACTGGCAACGCGATGCAGGTAACCGTCCGGCATGCCGCCATTCCAGACTTCCACCGAACGACGCTGAAAACTCAGGCACAGCAACGTGGCACAGCAGAACATGTCCACCGGCAGGATGCGCTTGAGCTTGGCATTCATCTCGCGCAGGGTTTCCGCCAGGCCATAGCCCTTGGCGGTCATGCCGTAGAAGACTTCGGCCAAGGGCATCGCACCCACTGCCGCCGGCAAACCGTGGCCGGTGAAGTCGCCCAGCAGCACGTGCATGTCTCCGGCCGGGGTGAACGCGGCCAGCAACAGGTCGCCGTTGAACAGCGCATAGGGCGATTGCAGATAACGGATATTCGGAGCGGCATTCAGGCAGCCGGAGTGCGCCACCTTGTCGAAAACGGCCTTGGCCACACGCTGTTCGTTGAGCAGGTAGTCGTGGTGCCGGGCGATCTGGTCACGCTGTTGCAGCACGGTGTCCTGCAAGCGCCGCAAGCGATCCATCGCCTTGATCTTGGCAGCGAGAATCACCTGGTTGTACGGCTTTGCCAGAAAGTCGTCACCGCCGACTTCCAGGCAGCGGGCCAGGGCTTCGTTTTCGGACAACGACGTGAGGAAGATGATCGGCACCAGGGTTTCCCCGGCCAGGGCCTTGATTTGCCGGGCCGCCTCGAAGCCGTCCATGACCGGCATCATCGCATCCATCAACACCAGGTGCGGTGATTGCTGGCGAAACACCTCGACCGCTTCGGCACCGTTGGCCGCCGTCAGCACTTCGTGCCCCTGGCGGCGCAGAATGCTCGACAACAGCAGGCGATCGGCGGCGCTGTCCTCGGCAATCAGGATCGTCAGCGGCTCCAGTGGCTGCATGGCAATCAACTGATGTCGAACAGCTTGTCGAAGTTGGAGATGGCGAGGATCTTGCGCACATCGGTACTGCTGTTGACGACACGGATATCGGATTCGTCGCCACCGGCGTGATCACGCAGCAAAAGCAACATGCCCAGGGCCGAGCTATCGAGGTAAGTGGCGTCTTTCAGGTCGACCACAACCGCCGATATCTCTTTATTTTCGTAGGACTGACGAAATTCCTGATGCTTGGCGAAATCGAATCGTCCCTTGACCGATATCGTCAGTTTTTGCCCATCCGGAGAGACTTCTGTAACGACTGACATTTCATGGCTTCCTTGTCATTGGTAAACCCGCTTGCACAAGGTTTAGCATTTGGTAGAGGTTGGAGCAAGGCGGCAGGTTGTGGTGACTGTCGAATCGTTATCGCTGTAAGCCTGACATCCCCGTGCGCTCACAGGTTCATCGCGAGCGAGTTCGCTCCTACAGGTGATCCTGCCGTGGCAGGCGCTGGGACAATTCATCCAACAGTTTCTGTTCGCGCCGGTCTTCAAGCGCCCGCGCCTCATCGGCATAGCGCTGAACCAGCTTGCGCAAGCCTTCGACCCGGGCAAACGCCTGCTGCCAGGTGTCCCGGGCCTTGTTCAGGTTGTTCTGATGCCAGGCCAGGCTTTGCCGCTGCTGGTCGATGGCCGTGCCCAGTTGCGCGAGAAAGCCCTGATAGCCCAGCAACCATTGACCCGAGACGCCGCCGCTGCCGCGCACGATCCATTGCTCCTGATAGTCGAGACGGAAGGCTTCGAGGTCGGCGAGTTTGCTTTCGGCCAAACGCACTTGCCCCTGAAAGTGTCCCAGACGCTGGACCGCGGTTTTCTCGGCCTTCTCGGCCATTTCCACCACGGGTGCCAGACGCCCTGCTCGAGTCTGGGCCATGACCGGTTAGCCGCCCGCCGCAGGCGCGAAGATCGAGGCGAGATACGCTTCGCTTTCGCCCAGGCTGATGCTGTCGTTGAGGCCCTGGCGCAGGTATTTGACCAGTTGCGGTTGCAGGGAAATCGCCAGGTCGGTCTCGCGATCACCACCGGCGACGTAAGCGCCGACGCTGATCAGGTCACGACTCTGCTGATAGCGCGACCACAACTGCTTGAAGTACTGCGCGCGCATCATGTGTTCCGGCGACACCACCGCCGGCATCACCCGGCTGATGGACGCCTCGATATCGATGGCCGGGTAATGACCTTCTTCCGCCAATCGCCGCGACAGCACGATGTGCCCGTCGAGCACGCCTCGCGCCGAGTCGGCAATCGGATCTTGCTGGTCATCGCCTTCGGACAGCACGGTGTAGAACGCCGTGATCGAACCGCCGCCCTTCTCGGCGTTACCGGCCCGCTCAACCAGTTTCGGCAATTTGGCGAACACCGATGGCGGATAGCCCTTGGTTGCCGGCGGCTCGCCAATGGCCAGGGCGATTTCCCGCTGGGCCTGGGCGAATCGCGTCAGCGAATCCATCAGCAACAGGACGTTCTTGCCCTTGTCGCGGAAATACTCGGCGATTCGTGTGCAGTACATGGCGGCGCGCAGACGCATCAGCGGCGCATCGTCCGCCGGGGACGCCACCACCACCGAACGCTTGAGCCCTTCTTCACCGAGAATGTGCTCGATGAACTCTTTAACTTCACGACCCCGCTCACCGATCAGCCCGACGACGATGATGTCGGCCTCGGTGAAGCGGGTCATCATGCCCAACAGCACGGATTTACCGACACCGGTACCGGCAAACAGGCCGAGCCGCTGGCCGCGGCCGACCGTCAACATGCCGTTGATGCAACGGATGCCCACGTCCAGCGGCTCGCTGATCGGTTCACGCTTGAGCGGGTTGATGGTCGGGCCGTCCATCGGCACCCAGTCTTCGGCCTTCATCCCGCCCTTGCCGTCCAGCGCACGACCGGCGCCATCGAGCACGCGCCCGAGCATGCTCATGCCCATCGGCAAACGACCGGTATCGGAAAGCGGAACGACGCGAGCACCGGGCGCGATGCCGGCAACACTGCCCACCGGCATCAGAAAAACCTTGCTGCCGGAGAAGCCCATGACTTCGGCTTCGACCTGCACCGGGTGATAGCTGTCGTCGTTGATCACCATGCAGCGGCTGCCCATGGCCGCGCGCAAGCCTTCGGCTTCGAGGGTCAGGCCGACCATGCGCAACAGGCGCCCTTCGAGGATCGGCGCGCCGGCCAGTTCCGTGGCCTCGGCGTAGCTACCGAGGCGCTTGGCGAAACTGGTGCGTTCAAGGCGCATCGGGAAGGTCCGGATCGGCAGCGGCTGCGGGTTTACTTTCGATCGGCAGTTCAAGGCTCACGTCCGGCGCGGCCGGGTGCAAGGCCTGCTCGTGGAGCTGATCGAACAGTTTGTCCATGACCTGTTTGACGCGGGTTTCCACCGTGGCATCGATGCGACTGTGCTCGGTCTCGACCCGGCAACCGCCGGGCAACAAGGATTCGTCCTCGACGATGCGCCAGGTTTCTTCATGGCGTTCGCGCAGTGCTTTGACCTGTTCGAAATCCTGCGGATTGATGTACAGCCGCACATTGCCTACGCCCAGCGGCAACAGCTTGAGGGCTTCGCGCATGACGTGTTCGATCTGCGTCGAGTCGATGGCCAGTTCGCGCTGAATCACCTGTTTGGTGATGTGCTGCACGAGGTCGACCAACGACTTTTCAATCTGGGTATCTTGTTCGGCGATAGGCTCGAACAGGTGCGCCATCAGCTGTTCCAGCCCGGCGATCTTGGCCGATAGCGCCACTTCAGCTTCCTGGCGGACCCTGAGCGTGGTGCTGTGGAAACCTTCTTTCTCACCCACCGCGAAGCCTTCGTTATAGGCTTCCTGGCGAATGCTTTCGAGTTCTTCGAGGGTCAGTGGCTGGACTTCCTCCAGCGGCACTTCCTCCATTTCCGGCGGCTCGGGTTCAGGCGTTGGTTCCGGCTCGGGTTCCGGCGGGTCGAAGCTGGGCAGCGCCCAGGTATCGAAGCCACTGACATCCCTGGCCCGGATCAGGTCAGTGGGTGCATCATCATTCTTGACCATGGTGTTAGATCATTTCCTCGCCGCCCTTGCCGCCGAGAACGATTTCTCCGGCTTCGGCCATACGGCGGGCGATGGTGAGGATTTCCTTCTGCGCGGTTTCCACGTCGCTGACGCGCACCGGGCCCTTGGCTTCCAGGTCGTCGCGCAACAGTTCGGCCGCACGCTTGGACATGTTCTTGAAGATCTTCTCCTTGACGCCTTCGTCCGACCCCTTGAGGGCCAGCACCAGCACATCGGAGGACACCTCGCGCAGCAGCGCCTGAATCCCGCGGTCGTCGACATCGGCCAGGTTGTTGAACACGAACATGAGGTCTTCGATCTGACCGGACAGGTCTTCGTCGACTTCGCGGATCGAGTCCATGAGCTGGCCTTCGATCGAGCTGTCGAGGAAGTTCATGATGTCCGCCGCGCGCTTGATGCCACCCAGGGTGGTGCGCGAGGCATTCGAGTTGCCGGAGAACTGCTTCTCGAGAATCTGGTTGAGTTCTTTCAGCGCCGCAGGCTGCACGGTGTTCAGCGACGAGACGCGCAGGATGATGTCCAGGCGCACCTTGTGGTCGAAGTTGCCGAGTACTTCACCGGCCTGATCCGGGTCGAGGTAAGCCACCACGATCGCCTGGATCTGCGGGTGCTCGTAACGGATCACGTCGGCAACCGCGCGCGGTTCCATCCACTTCAGGCTGTCGAGGCCGCTGGTGTTGCCACCCAGCAGGATGCGGTCGATCAGGCCGTTGGCCTTGTCTTCGCCCAGTGCCTGGGTGAGCATTTTGCGCACGTAGTCGTCGGAGCCGACGCCCAGGCTGGTCTGGTCGCCGACGATGTCGACGAACTCACTCATCACCTGTTCGACCTGCTCGCGGTGCACGTTACCCATCTGCGCCATGGCCACGCCCACACGCTGGACCTCTTTGGGTCCCATGTGGCGCAGCACCTGGGCGGCGTCGGTAGAGCCAAGGGACAGCAGCAGGATTGCGGCTTTGTCGACCTTGGACAGCTTGGCGGCAACGGCTCGGTTATCACTCATCTGCGTTAATCCACTCTTTCACGACCTGGGCCACACGACCCGGGTCTTCTGCCACCAGACTCTTGATTGCGTTCAACTGCGCGTCATAGCCTTCGCTCGGGCTCGGCAGCAGGATGCTTTGCGGGCCGCCGAGGCTGACGCGGTCGTTGGCCAGTTCGCCGTCCAGGCCGCCCATGCCACCCAACTCGACGTCGCTGCCGATGCCGGCCAGTTGTTTGTCTTTGCCGCCACCGGTGATGTTGTTGAGCACCGGACGCAGCACACCGAACACCAGCACCAGAATGAACAGCACACCCAGCACTTGCTTGACGATGTCCCAGAACCACGGCTGGGAGTAGAACGGAATTTCGGCAATCACTTCACCGCGCTCGGCGGAGAACGGCATGTTGATCACGCTGACGCTGTCGCCACGGCTGGCGTCGAAACCGACCGCGTCCTGCACCAGGCGAGTGAAGCGCGCCAATTCATCGGCGGTCCACGGCGCGCGGGTGGTTTCACCGTTGGCCGGGTTGATCTTGACCTGATCGTCCACCACTACCGACACCGACAGGCGATTCAATCGGCCCTGCTGCTGTTTGGTGTGGCTGATGGAACGGTCGAGTTCGAAGTTCTTGGTGGACTGTTGACGCTTGTCCGCCGGGTACGGCGCCAACATCGGCTGGCCGGTGGCCGGGTCCATGATTTGCTGGCCGTTGGCATCGATCAGTGGCTGGCCTGGTTGCACCATGCCGGCAGCAGGCGCAGCGCCCGCAGTCGTTTGCGGCGCGGAGGCCGGCGATGGCGGCTGGTTGCTCAAGGCACCCGGCACACCTTGCGGACCATTGCTGGCGGTGCGTTGTTCGTTGACCGACTGCTCGCTGCGCAACGCCGGTTGGTCCGGGTTGAACTGCTCGGAAGTTGACTCGACGGCACTGAAGTCAACGTCGGCCGAGACTTCGGCTTTATAGCGATCATTGCCCAGCACCGGTTGCAGGATGTTGTGCACACGCTGGGTGAGCATGCTTTCCATGCGACGGCTGTAATCGAATTGCTTGCCGGCCATGGTCAGTTCGGAATTTTCCGCCTGATCGGAAAGCAGGTTGCCCTTCTGGTCGACCACGGTGATCTGCGACTTGCTCAACTCAGGAACGCTGGTCGCCACCAGATTGATGATGGCAACCACCTGACCCGGCTCCAGCGACCGGCCGGAGTACAGCTCAACCAGTACCGAAGCACTCGGCTTGCGCTCGTCGCGCACGAACACCGAACTCTTCGGAATCGCCAGGTGCACGCGGGCGCCCTTGACATTGTTCAGGCTGGAAATCGTGCGCGCCAGTTCACCTTCGAGGCCACGACGATAGCGCGTGGCTTCCATGAACTGGCTGGTACCCAGGCCTTGTTCTTTATCGAGGATTTCAAAACCGATGTTGCCATCGCTGGGAGTGACACCAGCGCCCGCGAGTTTGAGTCGCGCACGGGACAGGTCTTCGGCCTTGACCAGCAAGGCACCGGAATTCGGTTCGACGGTGTAGGGAATATCGGCGGCGGCCAGGGTGTCCATGACCTGCTTGGCGTCCATACCGGCAAGGCTGCCATACAGCGGACGGTAGTCCGGCTGCTGGGACCACAACACCACGGCAAAGCCAATCGCCACGCTCGCGGCCAGGCCGACCAACAGGCCCACCTGACGCAGCATGGTCATCTCGGAGAGGTTTTCCAGGAAGGACAGACCGAACAGCGGCGGCTTGCCGTCTATCGGTGTGGCCTTGGCCGGAACATTATCGGCGACTGCTTCTGCCATGACTCAATCTCGTCCTTTAAACCGGCATCTGCATGATGTCTTGGTAGGCCTGAACCAGCTTGTTGCGCACCTGGGTCAATGCCTGGAAGGACACGCTGGCTTTCTGCGATGAGATCATCACGTCTGTAAGATCGACGCCGCTTTTGCCGATTTCGAACGCACTGGCCAACTGCGTGGAAGCCTGTTGGGTGTCGTTCACTTTATTGACGGCCTGACCGAGCATGTCGGAAAAGCTGCTGCCATTCAGTTCAGGGACGGCGGCAGTCGATTTCGGCGCAGACATGGCGTCCATTTGCATGGAGCGCATATCCAGCATCAACCGATTGAATTCAATACCTTGGCTCATGATTTCTCTCTTTGGCGGCCCGCAATTTTTTGACGCTCACTCGGCGGGTACTGAGGTGTTAGCAACAAGGGTGCCAGCTTTCGAGACGATCCCCCTGTAGGAGCGAGCCTGCTCGCGATGGACGCAAGAGCAGCGCGTTTATCCTGAAACCCCGCGCAATCGTTAACGACCATCGCGAGCAAGCTCGCTCCTACAGGAATAGGGTCAGGTGGCGAACAGATAGGCTTCCACATCCATTCCCGCATCACGCATCTGCGCCAGCTTGTATCGCAAGGTGCGCGGGCTGATGCCCAGGCGCTCGGCGGCCTCTTTGCGACGGCCACGCTCGGTGCGCAGGGTGTCGATGATCATCTGGAACTCGCGACGACGCAGGTCATCCCCCAACGCTCCGGCAGACTCGGCATCGACTTCCAGTGGACGCACCGGTACCGGCGCCAATGACGGCAACGGCGCGCAGGCGACCGGCCCGGCCAGACAGAAATCCTGCGGCTGAATCAGGCCGCCCTGTTGCAGGATCAGCGCGCGCTGAATCGCGTTGTCCAGCTCACGCACATTGCCCGGCCACGGGTAACCGATCAGGCACGCTTGCGCCTCGGGCGACAGTCGCGCCGCGGCATGCTTCATTTTATTGACGTGCTTGGCAAGCAGCCGCTCGGCCAGCGGCAGGATATCGGCGGTGCGCTCGCGCAACGGACGCCACGCCAGTGGAAACACCGACAGGCGATAGTAAAGGTCTTCACGGAAACGCCCCGCCGCCACTTCCCCGGCCAGGTCACGGTTGGTGGTCGCGACCACGCGGATGTCCAGAGTGATCGGCTTGCGCGCGCCGACGCGTTCGACCTCGCGCTCTTGCAGCACGCGCAGCAGTTTGGCTTGCAGGCCAAGAGGCATTTCGGAGATTTCGTCGAGCAGGATGGTCCCGCCATCGGCCTGTTCGAACTTGCCGGCCTGCGCGGCAATGGCGCCGGTGAACGAGCCTTTTTCGTGGCCGAACAGTGTGGCCTCGAGCATGTTGTCGGGGATCGCCGCGCAGTTGATCGCAATGAACGGCTGACTGGCGCGATGGGAATGCTGATGGATGTAGCGCGCCAGCACTTCCTTGCCCGTCCCGGACTCGCCGGAGATCAATACCGTGGAATCACTGCGAGCTACCCGCGCGGCCAGGTCCAGCAGCTGCGCACTGGCCGGCTCCAAAGCCACCGGCCCTTCGCTGTCGGCGTTGCCGAGACTGCCCAGCGCATGCCGGGCGACCAGATCGAGCAAGGCCTTGGGTTCGAAAGGCTTGACCAGATAATCTGCCGCGCCCTGACGCATCGCATCCACTGCGCGCTCCACGGCACCGTGCGCCGTCATCAGCAACACCGGCAGTTGCGGCTGGCGCGCCCGCAGCAAGCCCAGCAGTTGATGACCATCCATGCCCGGCATGTTGACGTCGCTGAGCACCAGGTTGAACGCCTCGGCCTCGACTGCGGCCAAGGCTTCTTCCGCCGAACCGACGGCTGTGTATTCGTGACCGGCGAGCAACAGCGTATCGGCCAGTGCTTCGCGTAAAGCGCGGTCATCCTCGACCAGTAGAACCTTGATACCCATGACTTTCACTCCGCTCCCTGAGCGCTGCTTTTTTCGCTGACAAACAGCGGCAGGATGACCTGCGCACACGTGCCTCGGCCCACCCGCGAACGCAATTGCAACTCGCCCTGATGGGCACGGGCAACTGCCTTGACCACGGTCAGGCCGAGGCCGGTGCCGGTGGCCTTGGTGGTGAAAAACGGTTCACCCAGACGCGCCAGCACAACGCCGTCGATCCCGCTGCCGCTGTCGCTGACGCACACACGCAAGTGGTTGTCCCGGGTATACAGATGGACCTTGAGGCGCACGTCACCGGCACTGGCCTGAATAGCATTTTCGATGAGATTGAGGATGGCCCCGACCAGGGTGTCGCGACTGCACAGCAACTCGCCGGCATGGCTGTCGCACTGCCAGCGGATAGGCAGGTCCTGCACATGGGTCAGGGCTGCCGCCTGCAGCGACTGCATCAATTGTTTGGGGCTTACGCGATCGGTCAGCGGCAATTCACCGCGTGCAAATACCAGCATGTCGCGCACCTGATGTTCCAGTTCGTGCAGGCGCTCTTTGAGGCGTCCGGCAAAACGCTGCTGCGTCTCGACCGGCAATTCCTGCTCAGTCAAATGACTGGCGTAGAGCAGCGCGGCGGACAAGGGCGTACGAATCTGGTGAGCGAGCGACGCAACCATGCGCCCGAGAGAGGACAGTCGCTCGTGGCGCGCCAGCTGATCTTGCAGGTGACGGGTTTCAGTCAGGTCGTTGAGCAACACCAGTTGACCGGGTTCGGCATCCAGCGAGCGCGTGGCAATCGACAAACGCCGACCGTCCTTGAGTGAGACTTCATGACCGTCGTCTTCGCGAGGCGCAAAGCAGCGGGCAATGACATGCCGCCACAACTCGCCTTCCAGCGGCAGACCGAGCAGTTCGCAGGCTGCCGGGTTGGCTTCGCGCACGATGCCCTGGGCGTCGATGACGATGACGCCACCGGGCAACAGGTCGAGAAGGTTCTGTAGACGGTTGGCCAGGCGTTCTTTTTCCGCCAGCTCCTGCATGCGCTGGGCGCTGACCACGGCCAGTTCACCCTTGAGCTCGGTGACCCGGGCTTCGAGCATGCTGTAGGAACTGGTCAACTGACTGGACATCTGGTTGAACAGGGCGAATGCCTGCTCGAGGCCAAGCCGGCTTGCCTGTTCTACGGACGACGATTGCCCCAGGGCATTAGGGACAGGAGACATCTGGGCGACTTGGGGCATCGTGCTCTCTCGCTTGGCTGACCGTCAGTGAAACGGAACGTTGCGAGGGACGTAGCAATACCCGTGCCTAAAAAAAACTTCTTATAAATGAATGAGTTGAAAAACAGGCGTCAATCATCCGCCTGTTCGTCTCCATCACGACGGCTCATGCCGTACTTGCGCATCTTTTCCACCAGCGTGGTACGACGAATACGCAGGCGCTCAGCGGCGCGCGCCACGATGCCATTGGCATCATCCAGCGCTTGCTGGATCAGCCCCTGTTCCAGACCACCGAGGTAGTCCTTCAGGTCCAGGCCTTCCGGAGGCAACATGGCATTGGCCGTGAAGTCCTGGGTATGGCCGTTGATGGCCACGCGCTCTTCCAGATCGGTGCGCAGGCTGTCGACCATTTGCTCGTCTTCATCGTCGACGTAGCGGAATTTCTTCGGCAACTCGACCACGCCGATCACGCCGTATGGATGCATGATCGCCATGCGCTCCACCAGGTTGGCCAGTTCGCGGACGTTGCCCGGCCAGCCATGTCGGCACAGCGACATGATCGCCGCCGAGTTGAAACGGATCGAACCGCGCTTCTCGTGCTCCATGCGCGAGATCAGCTCGTTCATCAGCAGCGGAATGTCTTCGACGCGCTCACGCAGCGGCGCCATCTCGATCGGGAACACATTCAGGCGGTAGTACAGGTCTTCGCGGAAGGTGCCGATCTCGATCATGCTTTCGAGATTCTTGTGGGTCGCCGCAATGATGCGCACGTCGACGCTCTGGGTCTTGTTGCTGCCCACGCGCTCGAAGGTGCGCTCCTGCAACACGCGCAGCAACTTGACCTGCATCGGCAGCGGCATGTCGCCGATTTCATCGAGGAACAGGGTGCCGCCGTTGGCCAGTTCGAAACGCCCGGCTCGGCTGGTGATCGCGCCGGTGAAGGCGCCCTTCTCGTGACCGAACAATTCGCTTTCGAGCAGTTCAGCCGGGATCGCCCCACAGTTGACAGGCACGAACGGCGCTTCACGGCGCTTGGAATGGTAATGCAGGTTACGCGCGACCACTTCCTTGCCGGTCCCGGACTCACCGAGGATCAGCACGCTGGCGTCGGTGTCGGCCACTTGCTGCATCATCTGACGGACGTGCTGGATCGCCCGGCTGGTGCCGACGAGGCTGCGGAAAAGATTGGGTTCGCGATGACGACCGCGCTCGCGGGCCTGGTCGTACATCTCGCGATAGACCTGGGCACGGTGCAGCGAATCGAGCAATTTGCTGTAGCTGGGCGGCATTTCGAGGGTCGAAAGCACTCGCCGACGCTGGTCTTCCGGCAGGTCAATGGAAGAATTATCGCCCATTAACAAAACCGGAAGGAACTCATCCCATGTCGAGAGTGTCTTAAGCAAGCCCAGAAGTGCACCAGGAGCATTGACCGTCCCGATAAGGACACAGATTACTTCACGACTTGACGACAAAGAGCCGACAGCCTGCTGCCAGTCATGGCTACCGCAGGGTAAATTTTCTTCGCCGAGAAAATTTAAAATCACCGCCAGGTCGCGGCGGCGGACGCTATCGTCATCGATCAGCAGAATTTTGGTTTCACGCCACATGCAATAGCAACTTCCCTAGTCAACTCAATGCCCAAAATGCTGGGGCAAGCTAAACGCTTGCAGGCAGGATATGCCTGAAGACGACTGATATCTGGAGCCAGCCACTAGTTAAGTCAAAAAACCGTGCACAGTCAAATTTATGGCGCACTATGTTTGGATTAACTGGCGTCAATTAACCAAACAGATGGTAAACCTTTGATGCCTTTTGTGCTTGGTTGATCTGCGACATCTCGTCGACTATCGCCTGACGCTCACCCATGGTCGCGGTCAGCAACTCCTTGTACACCGCCAGCAACCCCTCAAGATTACTGCGTACCGCCTCTTCATCGATCGGTACCTCACTGAGCACCTCGTCGACACATTCGCGACAGGTCGTATCGAGTTCGCCAATCGCGTCCCAATTACGCGCCGCCAGGGCATCGATCAGGGCTTCGCGGGTTTCTTCTATGCGCCGCAGTGCTTGACTCATGACGTCATCCTCGGCCGTCAGGCCTGTGGGCTGGCAATCGCATCCCAACCGCTTTTCAAGGTTTCGAGCAAACCCGATACTTCGTCGATGATTGCTACATCGTTGCTGGTATTGGCTTCCATCAACCGGTTGGTCATGTACGCGTACAAGCTGTCGAGTTGCTGGATCGAAGCAGGGTCCTCGGCCTTCTCCGGAGTCAAGCCGTCACGCAGCCCGATGATGATGTCAGTGGCCTTACCCAGCATCAAACCCTTGAGTGCGATGTCACCCCGCTCCAGGGCGCCCTTGGCTTGAGCCATGCGGTCCAGGCCACCTTCCATCAGCATCTGTACCAGGCGATGGGGATTGGCTTCAGAGATCTGGGCATGGGAATTGACCTTCTGATATTGGCGAAGGGCTCTCATGGGGTTCATGTTTCTACCTCGTGACAGACAACAGCTTGAAATTAGGAAGGCTCTGATCTTTATGTCGACTGAGCGACACATAACTTTAACGCAGACCCGCCACCAATGAAAAAACCCAGACGCTGTCATGACAGACTGCCTGGGTTAATGAGATGGTCACCCCCACACCCTGCGAGGGCTACGCTTTCGCAGGGTGTTTT
>RCUS01001023.1_pt1 | contig 15537 bp, 21 predicted proteins | sample 2166221 | NCBI WGS metagenome assembly RCUS01 (sample SAMN09932758, study PRJNA488358) | compost metagenome | isolation source: compost soil in cyclohexanecarboxylic | place: Germany: Experimental Botanical Garden | reverse complement strand
GGCAGAATGCGGCCTGTAGCCAGGCGGTAACTCGAAAGTTTTGGAACTGAAATGTGGTGCAAGGGTGCGGCGGGCTGGCGTCTTCGTATCGGTCTTGAAAACCGCGTTTCTGGGACATGGAAAAATGTCGGCGCTGACAAAACTTCGGCTACTTGGTGGGCTTTGCCAGCGCTCCTACGCGGCGGTAAACCCGCTCAGTGATTTCCCTGCTACGAACGGAAAACGATAAGGCGCTGGTGGGCAGCGCGGGAGGGTCAGTCCCGTCGGACCCTGAAGCCGAACATGCACTCAACATCGTGGTGTTCGCGCTTTTGATAGGCCTTGAACTTGGCCTGCGAGGGCGTGCTGGCCAGCATCTGGGCTTCAACTCAAGCAAGGGCACAGGGCAGGACAGATGGTTTTGGCGGTGCCTTGTAATTTGAGCTTACTGGAATGGTAACTGTCTCGAGTCCGTAACTAACACGGGCTGAACAAAGCCTTCGGTATCACCATTCAGCCACGATTGTTCTGTTCGTGATACGTAGAATTTAACGGCTGCGCCAAATTCGTCGGTTGAAGCTGCTGCGATCAATGTGTGCTGCGGATACTGCGTGCGCCACTGCTGAAACACTGCGTTGATCAACAGCAAGGCATGTGCAAGATGATCGTCCTCCAGGTAATCGTCGATACGCAGTGAGTTGACCCAGCATTCAACGCTCGTCTCGTCCGGGCAGAGCGCTCTTTGCACAGTTCGAAGTCTTTTCTTGAAAACGGTCAGTAGAAAGCACCCCTCCCACTCACTGAACCCTTCCGCGATCAGTCTAATCAGCTCATTTGGCAAATTTTTACCGCTGAGCGTTACTGCCTCAAGCTCTTGGGACATCAGCTGATTTATGACCACTCCGACTCCCCTAAGTACCTTTCCATGGCGTTGTCTGCCGAGTTGTTAAGCTTTTTGTCTTCCAACAGCATGTTGACGGATTTGGACGCGTCTATGAAGGTTTTCGTGTCCGGATCATCTACTTTGTGGCTGAAGGTCGCGGCGGGATGTGGGTCATGGCATTTTTCCATGTAGACGCCGGCCTTCGCGGCCAGAGTGGTAGCCGCACTGTGCTTATCTGTTTGCCAATCGCCGCGCCCTTGAAGATCAGCTGCCGGCCAACAACGAAATCCACCACCCGGAAGGGCGCAAGCCACGAACCTTACGCGCCGAAGGTCTTTTCCACGGAATGAGGTTGCACAAAACAGCTGTATGCATATACAGTTGTTTTGTGGCTGAGAATTCACTCGGCTCAACTTAACGAAACTCGTTTCTATGGAGAAACTTTATGAATGGAAGCATTGTTCGGTTTGCTCTTTTGCTCGGCATCGCTGCCGGATCTGTCGGCGCAGCTCAAGCTGATAGTTCGCCTGTTGGCCTGTGGCGAATGACGTCGTTTACCATTCCGGGCGGAGCTGTGGCGACTAATCAGACGGTCTGCCTAAAGGCCGATAGCACTTGGTATTCCACCAGTGAGCCGAACTGGAATGGCAGCTGGTACAAGAACGAAAAAGAGGTCCGTTGGTACGGAAGTATTCCTATCGCTCAGATCGGTAATGTCGCAAGCATGGCGATGGGCAAGCTGGATAGCCCCACCACCATGACTGGCAACTATTCGGAATGGACCGCCCCCGGCACTCCGCCTCTTTCCTTCGACCGGCACTTCACCTACTCGATGACCTTTCTACAGGCTGAGTGCCCACCACCGAAGTAGTGAACAATAGGCGAGGGGCATCGAGTAAAGCTGCCCCTCGCTCCATTCCTTTTAAATCGAACTGGAACGGCGGCCAGCCCAGGACGTCGGCCAGCCGGCGAAATACCAGCTATGGTCACTCGGCGGGCCCGCACGCTCACTGCACTGAGCTTGGCGTCGGGCTCAAGCACGAGTGCTTGCGAGAAGCCGGTAGCGAACAAAGCGTTTGCCGTCGACGTTGACCTCTCCGTCCGGTTGAAACCCTACTCGAAGAACACCCTTGATCCGGGTTCTAGTCGGTGCAAGCAAGACAGTGACCGATTCCAGCCCCATCTCCTGAAAGGCTCGCCGAACGATCTCATCATAAATTGCTTTGCCCAGGCCCCAGTAGTCCGGATGTAAAACCAGGGCGAGGTCTGCATCACCTTCTGTTTGCTGCAACCCACCCCAGCCGGCAAATTTTTTATCCACCATGAACGCCCAGGGGCCATATCCGTTGAGCATCCACTGTGACTCTTTTTCGGCGACCCACGCTGAGCATTTGGCTTGGTCGAAATCAGGGCGGCCCAAGGGCATGTGGCGCAAGACAACCGGGTTGTTGTTGAGGTCGATGATGTCGGCGCTGCTGATTTCACTGAGTCGCTTGAATTGCAGGTCCATGCTTTGCCTTTTCCGCGATGTTTAATGCTGGTTTGCACCCGCGCAGACGAACGAACCTAGCCGGCGGGCTTGTGCTCTGCAGTCCCTTTCGCAAGGTCAACGGCGGCGGTAATGGCTGCTCGCGCTTGCGGGCTGTTCTTCCAGCAGGTCGAGCCTAGCGCGGCTGACGCCTGAGCCAAAATGTCACTGACATCCGATTTGGCTAACCCTGCTAGCGATTCAATACCCATCTGTTCGAGCCGGGTAATGACGGTTGTGCCTACGCCCTTGAGTGTGAGCAATGCCGCTCGCTCTTTCGGTGAAAATGGCATCTGAGAAATCCTTTTCAGGGTATGAGTATTTGGAGGATTGCATGGGAGATCATATAGGGCAGGTGGGTTCCTGTTCACTCCAAGTGCAGGTAGCCCTGTGGGATTATTCGGCCCACACGACCTGATAAAGGACGGATACAACAACCAACCTTAGGAAAACTCATTTAAATCAATCTGTTATCTTCTTTCTGGAATTCGGATACAAAAAATTTCAAAACTCCCGTGTACAGGTGTGGAATGCCAAGGGTAATTTCACCCTCAAGCTGTGCGGTCAACTGCAATGGAATGCAGCCTGTAGCAACCCGGATCTTCATGCCTCCACCGGGTTTGCACCTACTACAATAGAGGGAGCTAATCGTGAACTGCATTTTCTGTGCAATCGCCAAGAAAGAATCACCGGCTGCCGTTATCTACGAAGACGAGCAGTGCCTGGCCTTTCTCTCCATCCAGCCGATTACTCCTGGCCATGTCCTGGTCATTCCCAAGGCCCACGCAAGCGGCCTGGGTGATATCCCTCCTCAAACCTGTGGCCACATGATGCGTGTGGGTCAACGGGTGGCGGCCGCCCTGCGTGAAAGCGGCTTGAGCCTCAATGAACACCCCTGCGAAGGTATCAACCTGCTGCTGTGCGATGGCGCTGTGGCCGGGCAGACCGTGGGCCACGCCCACCTGCATGTACTGGCCCGCTTTGTCGGTGACGGTTTCAACCTGGGTCATGCGGACCTTCCACTCGCTACGCCCCAAGTGCTGGGCGAGCGCGCAGAGCAGATCCGTCGAGCCTTGACCTCGCTGCCACCGGTTTAACTGCAAGTCGCTTTAGTTTAAAGGCACGCCCGCGATAAGAGGGTTGCGTGCCTTGCTGTGCGCAGTAAGCAAATCATCAACTTGTAGGCATCTACGCAAGGAGGCGAAGCTATGTATTGTACTGTGGAAACTTAGGTCGTGCGCTGGGCTGAGTTGAACACTACAGATCACAATAAGAAGGGAATTCTCATGCCGTCACTCGCAAGTAACAAGGCTGCCTTGCCTTCGGCAAATATGCAGTTGGTAAAGGATGATTCAGCCGGATCGGCAATCTACAGTTTCTATGATTCAGTACTTCAAGACTTGTGCCAGTCTGACAAGGTCCAAGTCAGGCAGGTGGTTACGCCAGCGCAGTTTCTCGAACTGTCTCGTGCCCGCAGCCGGTTGTACGGGCAGCGAAAGGTTTACTACAAGACGTTGTTTGGTAACGCGGTCGACGACACCGTATGCCTGGATGAGTACGACCCGCGTTCCTACGTGTTTGCCTTTTATTATGATGGTGAAATTATCGGCACCCAGCGTATTACGCCTTTCCCTCACGAGTCGGGCGAGTTCATCAGCCATGAACAACTGGTGCGGTTCTCCGGGCCCAATTACGAGAATGAGTGCGTCGAACTCTCGCGACTTATTGTCGACAAGCATTCCCCGGTCAAGAACGTGGTCAACGGCTTGGCGATGACCGGTGCCTCGCTGGTCGCCCTGGAAGGCGGCTACAAAACCTTCATCACCTACGTAAAACCACGGCTTGCGCCGAAGTTCGACAGCTTCGTCTTTGATCAGGACGGTATCTTCTTCCAGATCAAAGCCCGCGGTGATCACTACTACGCCCTGTACAAAGGCGATCTGATGCCGTCGGTCACGCCCTTCTTTGGCCTGCAAAGCTGCCCTGCAGACCTGAAGGACATTGATGATTTGATTCGCTACACCTTGGCGGCCCGTACCGCGAGGCAGTCACTGGCGGGATGAGCATCCAAAAACAACGACAACATTGAGGTTGATCCAAGATGGAAGCCAGGAACAAAGAAGTGGTCATCGAGTTTTACGAGCGCATGTTTGGCCAGCGGGAACTGGCGGTCGCCGATACGTTGATTGCCGAGGATTATGTACAACACAACAATGTATTTATCCCACCGCGCCGCGAAGGCTTCAAGACCTACTTTACGCAGTTCTTCAAAACATTCCCCGAGTCGGGTACCAGCATTGAACGGGTATGCGCCGAAGGCGATTATGTCTTCCTGTATGCCAAGCACTGGGCCAAGCACAGGTTCTTTACGGTGAATTACAAGGTGATCGATATCTATCGTGTGGAAAACGGTGTGCTGATGGAACACTGGGACACTATCGAAGGTCTGGGGTTCTTCTCCAAGTTCATCTACATCATAAAGTCTGTGCTGCGCCTGTAAGTCCGTGTTCGCTTGATATTATAAAAAGTGTCATGAATGATTTATCAACCCGCCAAGGAAGAGAGTGAAATGACTGAAGTGACCGCGTTTCGCAAAGAGCTGAAAGCCATCTGTGATGCCGAATGGGAAAAGATCAAGGCCGGCCGCTTTTTCCAGATGATGAAACGCCCCGAGTTGCAGCGTGAGCTCTACATCAAGTCGATTGTCCAGGTGTATCACTACACCAAGAACAACGCGATCAACCAAGCGGTGGCGTGCTGGAACCAGGACCATAAAAAGGTCGGCCTGCTGCGTTTTGCGATGAAGCATGCGCTGGAAGAACTGGGCCATGAAAACATGGCGTACAACGACCTGATCGCCATTGGCGTCGACAAGTCCGAGTTCGATAAGCCGATGCTGCCGGCCACAGAGGCGTTCTACGGCTACCTGGATTTCGTCTCTGTGTGCCGCGGCATCATTCCACGGCTGGGCTACAGCTTCTGGGCCGAGGACTGCTACGAGCACCTCGAGCCATTGATGGATGTCTGCAAGAACCATCTCAAGCTGACCGACCAACAACTTACCTTCTTTGTCGCCCACGCGATCATCGACGAGAAACACTCCGAGCAAGTCAACGCAGCCATCGACCGCTGGGTCGTGACCGACGAAGAAAAAGAGTCGGTCAAGCAAGTCGCACGCACCACGGTTTACTTGATGGGCAAGATCCTCGAGTCGGTCGCCGACGAGTTCTGAGGCTTGGCAACAGGCGTCCTCGCGCACCCGCTGCGCGAGGAGTTTTTACAGGGCGTGCATAACAATAAAACGATCGGCCGGACTGGCGCTTGTCCAACCGCCTGGCTGCCTCGGTCAATTCACTAGGAGGTGACATGAGTAGCAATAGCGACATGATTACCTGGGGCATGATGTTGCGCAAAATCCCCTCGATCGCCCGGGCCATTCCTCGGCTCGTCAGGGGAATCAAAGCTTCCAAGCTCAAGGTCGATCAGCCCTGCGGCCTGGGGTGGGCCTTCGAACAGGCGGTTGCGCGCAACCCTCAAGGACCGGCGTTGCTCTACGAGGACAATCGTTTCAGTTATGAACAGGTCAACCAGTGGGCCAACCGTTTCGCCCACTACCTGCTTGCCCGTGGCCTGAAAAAAGGCGATGTGGTCGGCATATTTGTTGAAAATCGCCCGGAATTGCTGGTCAGCGTGCTGGCGGTCAGCAAGATCGGCGGTATCTGCGCCATGCTCAACACCTCGCAGACCAACAACGTCCTGATCCACAGTTTGAGCCTGGTCAATCCCTCGGCGATTATCGTCGGTGAAGAGTTGGTGCCATCCTTTGACGCGGTGCGTAACGAGGTTGCCATCGATGAGTTGAGCACGTTCTTCCTGGCTGACACCGACACCACTCGCGATGCGGGCGTCGCGCCCGAGGGTTACATCAACCTGACCCGCGTCAGCGAAGCGCACTCCGCTGTCAATCCGGCGACCACCCAGCAGGTCTACCTGGACGACGCCTGCTTCTACATTTACACCTCCGGCACCACCGGTTTGCCCAAGGCCGGGGTGTTCAAGCACGGGCGCTGGATGAAAGTCTACGGTAGCTTCGGCATGATCGCCCTGGATATGCGCCCCGATGACATCGTCTATTGCACCTTGCCGCTCTATCACGGCACCGGGCTGTGCGTGAGCTGGGGCTCGGCATTGGCCGGGGCCTCGGGTTTCGCCATCCGCCGCAAATTCAGCGCCAGTCAGTTCTGGAATGACACACGCAAGTTCAAGGCCACCACCATTTGCTACGTCGGTGAATTGTGTCGCTACCTGATCGACCAGCCTCCCGCCGGCAACGATGGCGACAACCCGGTGGTGAAAATGATTGGCAACGGCCTGCGCCCGGGCGTGTGGGTCGACTTCAAGAGACGCTTCAACATCGAGCGGGTCTGCGAGTTCTATGCCGCCAGTGACGGCAACATCGGCTTTACCAACATTCTCAACTTCGAAAACACCATCGGCTTTGCCATCAACGCCTGGTCGCTGGTGGAGTACGAACACGACACCGGCGAGCCGCGGCGCAGCGCGAACGGTTTCATGCAGAAAGTCGGCAAGGGTGGCCAAGGTTTGTTGCTGGCCAAGATCGACGACGACGCCCCATTCGACGGTTACACCGATCCGGAGAAGAGCAAGAAGGTGGTGCTGTACGACGTTTTCGAGAAGGGCGATCGTTACTTCAACAGCGGCGACCTGATTCGCGATATCGGCTTTGGCCACGCCCAATTTGTCGACCGCCTGGGGGACACCTTCCGCTGGAAAGGCGAAAACGTCTCCACCACCGAAGTCGAAAACATCATGGTGCAACACCCCCACATCGCCGAAGCCGTGGCCTACGGTGTGGAAATCAAGAACACCAACGGCCGCGCCGGGATGGCCGCCATCACCCCATCGGCCCCGCTGGAGCAACTGGATTTTTGCGACCTGCTGCGCTTCGTCAAAAGCCAGATGCCCCACTACGCGGTGCCGATGTTCCTGCGCATCAGGACCTGCATGGAAACCACCGGCACGTTCAAATACCAGAAAACCAAGCTAAGGACCGAAGCCTTCGACCCCAGCCAAACCGGCGAAGACCCGGTCTACGCTTGGCTACCGGGCACCGAAACCTACGTGCGCGTGACTGAGCAGGTGCTGCAGGACATTCATGGCGGCAAGTTCCGCTACTGAAGGGCAACTGCGCGCGCGTCAAACCACAAGGCTGAACAAATGCGTAAGGCTGCTCACTCAAGCGGAGCAGCCTTACGCGTCCTGGTATCCCCGTCATAGCGCTCCGCGCCCCATTGGATGCATGCCCACGACCGCTTGATTGCAGCGCTAGGTGCTCTGGCCCTTGTGGCGCAGGGCATTCCGAGGTACAGGGTAAAGTGCCTTCAGCTGTGAGATCGCAGGAGCGTTCGATGATGTCCACTCCCTCACTGCCGGCCATGCTGCCCCTCAAGCGCGATGTGCGCCTTGCGCTGACGGTCTGGAAGATCTGGTCGTCGCGCCAGCGCGCGTTGAGCGAGGTCAACGTACACTGCCTCAACCTCCCCCTGGCGCTGGACACCTATGCCGAAGGTATCAACAGGCAGAACTGGCCGCGAGCGAAATCAAGGAACTCGTCGCGCAACTCATGACGATGCAGCAAAGCAGTCCGCTGCAACCGCTCATGGACACGCCTTGTGTCGGATCTTGGGCTCGCGAACGCATGGACGCATTCCGTCGCCTCACCAGAACTTTAGCGCTGACTTTGAATCATATGGCACATCAATCATCGCCTCTGGAGGCGTTCGAATCATGAGAAAAACCTTTGTAGCTGTTTTTGCGTGTGCGTTTGCACTGGGGGCAACTGCGCTGCTGCCTGCCGAGTTTTCGCCCATTGGTTCAGCCTACGCGAAAGACGGTGGCCATGGTGGAGGAAATGGCGGCGGGCATGGCGGGAATGGCGGAGGCCGGGGCGGTCAAGGCAGCAAGGGTGATGGCTTTGGTGGAGATCATGCAGGTAAGGCAACCCGCGATCATGGCGTGAGCGGCAATCACTACGGCAGCGACCGCAACGACGATAATGGCCATGGTTCCGCCACCTCTGGTATCGCCCACTCCAAGGATACTCGTGGCCTGTCAAAGTCGACGGCTATTTCTCGAACTACTCCAGGCGATCATAATTCCAAAGGACTGAGAAATGCAGTCAGCTCGTCCTCAAAGAATGACCGTTGAGGCGTCTACTTCTATCTGTCCATCGTTAGTAAAGTAGCCCAGCCCCGCGCTGGGCTTTTTTGCATTTGGCTACCGCCCAGCCCAGCCCCGCGCCGATGCCGCCCGATGCTCATGAACGGCTGAGGGTGGCGTGTGAGCGGTCCAGGGCAACGAGCGTGGAGTAGCGGCGTCTTCAGCGATCAATCAGGGCGTGCGGGCATGTGCCCGAAACCTGGCATCGTCTGAATCCCAAACCAACTGATACCCCCCGCCATTTGGCACAGGGTTGGCAATCTCGTACTCTCGCCACTCCGTCATTGCCCGACCATCGATTTCCGTTGGCTTGCGCTCAAGCAACCACACAACGGCATTGATGAACTGCCCATGTGAAAACACTGCAATATCCTCGGCAGGATGCGCGGCGAGTCGATCCAGGAATACTTTCGCCCGAGAGACGAAGTCCAAAAACGACTCCGCTCCCACGCCATCCCGCAACGCTGGATCTGACTTGGCCCAATACGCCTCGACCCAGTCCCGCCGCTGGGTAACTGTGGTGTTGGCGCAGCGCGCCGGTTCAAGGTAGGTGAATTCTTGAACTGGCCAAGTTTCGAACGCTGCAGCAGGGAAGGCCGTGGCCGTCGCCTTGGCGGTTGCCTGGGCTCGGGAGAACGGTGAGGCAACGATCAACTGCGGCGCCTGGGTGAACGACCGGGCTACTCGTTGCGCTTGTTCGACACCCTTCTGCGTAAGGGGAATGCTTGCGTGATCGCGACTGGCTTCGCCTGCGTTTGCGGCGCTTTCACCGTGGCGAATCAGCCTGGTTTGCTTCATTGTTTACCTGTCTTTTGAAAGTGCATGGGACAATCTGGTTTAACATGACGCCAGATCAACAAGGAGGATTGATATGAACAACCCCAGCAAAAAGCCCTTCATCCTTGCCGGCGGTCCACTCATCGCCATGGGCGCAGGCTTTATTGCCGTGGGCCTGTCCGGGCAACCTGCATTCGCTTACACCGGCCTGGGCTTGCTTGTTCCCGGTGTAGTATTGGTCGCGATCGAGTTCTGCTCGAGGCGTTGACAAGCTTGAGGGGTAGGCATCAGCAGCATTGTTCACAATAAGGATATCCGTGCAAAACTCACAACCGACCGATCCATCCGATTCCCTTGCAACTTCACCCCCCGAAACGTTGATGAACTGGTCGATCAAGGCTCGCCTCATTGCGCCCAAGGACCTGCGCAATGGCATCCTGGCGATTACCATCGGGATGCTCGGGGTAGCCGGTATGCTCAGTTGGCTGGGGGGCGACAATTGGGTCTACGGGATATGTGCCGTTATGTACGTCCTGATGCTGCTGTTATTAACGGTCAGAACCCACCTCTCATTCCAGCTCACCCGCGACGGTATAACGATCAGCAAGTACGTACGCTCCGATCGCGCCGCCAGAATCACCATCGTGGTGGTTGTTGTGATCGAAGCGGTGGTGATGCTCTGGCTGGCGGTGGCGACCGGCACCTGGTGGCTGTTGCTGACGCCGCTGTTTATCGCCTACATCCTGCTCACCCGCGAGATGGCGCCGCCTTCGCCCGAAGCCTGTACGGAACATGAGCACGGCCCCGGCTGGGAGCAGTATCGCTACCTGACCATTGACCGCAAGCGCCGCATCCTGGTCCCGCATATCAGTGAGCTGTCCATCGGCTTCGAACTACGTTTGCCCGACATGGCGATGTTCGAAGAGTGCCTGGCGCTGTTACGTGAACTGTTGCCAGCGCAGGTCGAGTATCTGGAGCGGGATTGGGAGTACGCCTGACGCAACGCCAACAGCAGCGCCCGTTAGTTTGCCTGCTTACCCAAGCCCTGCAACTTCTCCTGTAAATGCCGGATTTGCCAGTTGTCCTCGGGGTAGAACTGTCGGGCTATCTGGAGGGCTTGCGTATAGGTGCTGCGGGCTTTGCCGGTGTCACCCCTGGCTTCATGGATTTTGCCCAGGTTGTAATAGCGCAGCGACACTTTGGGGTGACGCTCGCCAAAGAATGCGATGTCGCTGCTCAGTGCCTTGTTCAGGAAGGCTTCGGCCTTGTCGTATTGTGCAAGGCCGAAGTAGGCGTCGCCGATGTTGTTCCAGCGGATGGCGACGCTAGGGTGGTTCGCACCATGGTTGGCCAGGTCGATATCCAGTGCCAGCTGATAATAGCCCAGTGCGTCCTGGTATCGGTGCTGAAGGTGGTAGGCAAAACCCAGGTTATTCAGTGCCGTGGCTACCGACGCGTCGTGTTCACCCAGCCGCCGCTTTCTGATCGCCAGGTTCTTTTCAAGGTTGTCGATGGCCTGGTCATACTGCCCCAGTTTGCTCAACGTCGTACCTAGGTTGTTGTAACTGTCGGCGGTGTGCAGGTCATCGTTGCCAAGTACTGCGATGCGCATGTCCAAGGCTTTCTGATGCTGGCTCAGGGCAGTCTCGAAGTTGCCCAGTCGCTCGTGGAAGTAACCAAGGTTGCTCCAGTAGGTCGCCTGCTGGCTGAGCGATACTTGGCCGTTGCGCTCGGCCGCTGCAAGTGCTTGGCTCATTAGCCGTATTGCCTGGCGATCATCCCCCAAGGCCGACACTGCCCGGGCTTTGACATTCAAGGTTTCGCTATCGCCAGGATCGCTTGAAAGCACGCGATCCGCTTCCTGGATCGATGCCTGGTATTCGTCCGCCAGTAACAGGTTCAAGGCTTTTTCGCTCGGCGGGGCAAGGGCGGCGCTTGCACACGCCATCATCACCAGCAACGGGAGAGGCAGCAGCATGTTCAATACATGAATACGCATGGTGTTCCTTCTAGTCGACGTGCAGTTCCAGCATCAGCTCTGCAGCTGTTTTGCTACGGCCTGTTCTCTTTTCAGTGCAATGGCCAGCATCGCCGCCGCTGTAATCCCGGGCATCATGAAGATATAGATTGTCGTTGGGAACGTGCGGCCAAAGTAGGCCCACGGCACGCCTCAAAGTGCGGTCGCGACCACCCCGGCAATCAGCAGGCGCTTGTAGCGTACTTCGGGGGTTGTGGCCATTGAGATCGCGTAGATTTTCCAGTTCGTCCACAGGCAGAACACTGACATCGAGATCGGCAGCAGAATGATCGCCCAGGCGAGCCAGCCTGTTGACGCCAGTGAGCCGAGTGCGCCAGCGAGAAAGAACAGTGCCCCCCAGATAAACACCAGGGTGACGGGCAACAGTCCGGCAATCGCGCCGAAGGTTAGAACAATTCGAAGTTTGACCAGGTTACTCAAGAATCCTCCATGGCTTGCGGCGCTCTCCATTCAAGCAGGGCGCCATCATACCCTTGCCGTCACCCAGGCAAAAACAAGACCTGTCGGCAAGGAATTTGGGAAGCGGGGCAGGGTGCTTTGCCTGGAAACTGATTTCAGTTTAGGCCGGAGGTGTTTGGGGATAAACGCCCGGGGCTGAAAGCTTTGTTGGTGAAACAGTAACAATGCCGTTTGCCGCACAAGCAATAAGCGCTAATGGCGGTTATTATCCGCGCCCGCAGTGTGTACTGCGGATGTCTTAGTCAAGGAGCAGGCTTGTAATGAGTCGACGTGCTGCATGGAAGCTGATGGTGGGTGCGGGTATCGGGCTGTGTGTATTGCTCGTTGTGGCCCTGCTCAAGGAGCCCAGGGTGGTGCTCGCGAAGTTGCAGTTCCACGGCGGTGCCCATCCTCGCGATGACGCCAGGCAAGTGCACGAGGTTTACCGCCAGGCCGTCGAGCAGCTGTTGGCCGCCCAGCACATCGATACGCAACGGCTGCAGATCGAACTCGATCCCCAGCAAAGTGACACCCTCGTGCTGCGTGGCCCTGAGCCAGCCCTGAGCGCCGCGCAGCGCCAGGCCTTGGCCAGCCAGCTCGATGCCATCCTGCAGGCGCGCAAGGCGGTGGTCTCCAGTGTACAATTGCAGCTGGACTACAGCCAGGCCAAACGACTGAATGCAGCGGGGCGGGAAATCGGCCCGGCCCCTGCCAACGTCGTCGCGATGGGACGCAAGGTAATACCGCTGTGGTTCGACTTTCCCTACGAGACGAGCCTCGATACCCGCATCAGCGACAGCGAGCGGCGCCATGCCTTCGCCGGTAGCAGCACGGTCAAGGCCGAAGTGGGCTGCCAGCTCGACAGTTTCGTGCAGAGCGCCTTGCCGTTCGTCATCACCGGCTTCAAGGCCGACAGCGCGCAACTACAGGGCGGCATGGACATTCTCACCCACGATAAGTTGACCCTGCGCGTGCCTGCCAGCCTGTATTTTGACGACCGTGACCTGCGCGAGCGCCTCGAGACGGGTGGGCTCAAGGTCAGCGTGGGAAGCGAGATGTCCTATGGCAAGTTTCGCTCGACCTGGCTGACGATTGAGTTCGGATCGCTTGGCGAGCACCCCTACCAACCCTTCGACATGGCCGACGCCGGGCGCCAGGGCCTGCGCGAGATGTGTGGCAACTACGCGTATCAGGCCGGGCGGCCGTTTTCGTTCTTCTACGGGGTAGGGCTGGACCGGCTGCAAAAGGTCGATATTGCGCCGCAGGGCTGAAGCTGAGCAGGAGCGCCGGTGTCGTGCCCGGCGTGATAGCATGCCGCCGCGTTTCAAGGCGCGTCATCCAACCTTCTCCACTGGCGTCACCGAAAGGACTCAGCAAACCCATGTATTTCACCCTGGAATTCTACAGCGCCCTCACTTCGCAGTTCTGGACGCCGGTCCTCGCCGCCGTACTCACCTGGATTCTCCTCTGGTTCCGCAGCCAGTCCTACGACGGCACCGGCGCCTGGACCCTGGGCTTGATCGTGGTGCTGTGCGCGGTGGCGTTCTTCCCCAATGGCTACCACGCTGTGTTCAACACCGGCCCGACCTTCTACACCCATGACCGTATCTACGCGCCTGACTACTCGGCAAAGTTCACCGCCGATGTGCTGCTGACCATCGCCGGTATGCTGGTGGGCATGCTCGCACGCAAGATCGTTATCAGCTTGCGCTAATCGCGAAACTTCACCACCTGGTTGCACTCGGGGCACTCGATCAGCTTCTGGGTGAAGACCTCGTGGGGCAGTAACCCGCGGTGCATCAACAGTCCTTCTCCCGGCTTGTACAGATGGTGCATGGATTTGTTGCATTCCGGGCAGCGCACAAACAGCGCGGTGAAGAAGAACAGGCAAAGGCCGGCGATGGCAAAGACTACGTAGGCTTCGAAGTACCGCGTTGCATCACGGTCGAACAGCACCCAGATCATGTAGAGGCCGCCGGTCCAGATCGTAATGTTGAGATCGACCTGCATGAGGATGGCGAGAAAACGGTGCTTGAGGGGTTTCAACAGGATCATCCATTGATCGTTCAAAGGCGCAATTGCGCAGGGGGATGCTAGCGCTACGGCGGCTATTCTACTCAAACGGGCGGCGCCAACCACTACCCCAACGACGCCACGCTGTTGAGCAAGGTCTTGACCAGTTGCGCCTGGCGCGTGGCGCCGGTCTTGGCGAAGACACCGCGCAGGTGGGCGCGCACGGTATTGCGCGATACCCCGAGTGCTTCGGCCGTCTCATCAAGGGTCTGGCCATCCATCACCAGCATGGCCACCTCGGTTTCCGTGCGGGTCAACTGGAACAGGCTGCGCAGCAGGTTGCGCGAGGCCTGTGGCGAGTCCGCCGGGTCGCGGATGAACACCGCCACGGCCGGGCGTCGGGTGCCGTTCTGGGCCTGGTAGCTCATGGCAATCGGGCGCAGCAACAGGTTCAGCGGCATCTCGCCGCTGGGCCGTGCCAGGGTCAGCACCTGCAGGTCGTCGAGGCCGCGCTGGCGCTGTTTCAACACCGCCTGGATGGCATGCTGCAGCGCGCGGTTCTCATGGCTGGCAAAGGCACACAGCTTGTCGTGCCTGCACTCCAGGCCGTCGCGACTGTCAAACAGGCGCTGGGCGGCGCGGTTGCAGCGCATCATCCGGCCGTTCTCGTCGAGGATGGCCGTGCCGACCATCAGGCGGTCGATGGTGGCCGCATAGAGCTGGCGCTCGGCATCCAGTTGATCCACTGCCGAGTGCAGGTCTACAGCCTGTTGCAGGTGCGGCAACAACAGGCGGATCAAGTTGATCTGCGCTTGATTGAAATCCTCGCTGGCGTGGTCGCGGCAGGCGAACAGGGCGCAGTGCATGCCGGCGGCGGTGCGCATGTTGGCCACCAGTACATGGCGCAGGTCCAGCGGCCGCAGGTAGTTGCGGTAAAACTCATGGCCCAGCCAGGCCTCGGTGCCCAGCACCTGGTCGGCACTGGCGACCTGGTCCACGGGCCAGTCGATGAACGGACAGATCGAATAGTAATGCTCGCTGTAGGAGGGCTCGCCAGGCAACAGCGGGCCATGTACCGAGGCATTGACGATCAGCCCGGGGCGCTGGTGGTCGGGATTGCGCAGCACCAGGGTGAAGAAGCTGGCGGCGAAGCGTTGGCGCAGGACGTCCAGCAAACTGGCCCAGGGCGTCGACTCCAGCGGGCCGTGATAGACCAGCCCGAGCAGGTTGCTGAGCTCGGCAGGGGCAATGTCGAGGCTGGCGTGCAGGTCCGGGCAGGTAGGAAAGGGCAGGGTCATGCGCGCCTCTTTGGCTGCGTGTTGTTATGGCTCGAGTATCGACCTGGGTCAGGGAGACAAAATCGTCCGTTTGGCTTAGATGGCCGGGCGCTGATGAGCGCAGCGCACGCTCCAGGGTGCAACGCTGCGCCCGGTCGCCGTTACAACGCCAGCAGGGCCTCGACGATGCGTTCGGCAGCGGCCTCGGCAGTCTCGTGCTGGGTATCGATATGGATATCCGGTGCCACCGGTGGCTCGTAGGGCGAATCGATGCCGGTGAAGTTCTTCAGCTCACCACGTCGGGCTTTCAGGTACAGGCCCTTGGGGTCGCGCTGCTCGGCCAGGGCCAGCGGCGCATCGATGA
>RCUS01001022.1_pt1 | contig 15570 bp, 10 predicted proteins | sample 2166221 | NCBI WGS metagenome assembly RCUS01 (sample SAMN09932758, study PRJNA488358) | compost metagenome | isolation source: compost soil in cyclohexanecarboxylic | place: Germany: Experimental Botanical Garden | reverse complement strand
ATCTCGTGCCAGGAGGGCACGAGGTAATCCAGGTACATGAGGTGTCTCCCTGACAACGTGTGCAGGGGGAAATCCCATCATGGATTCGGATCGGAGGTTTCTGAGTCAGTTGTAGGAAAATGCGACTTCGATTACAGCAGGTTCAGCGAAGTTGAGCTGTTCAGCCGGCGTCATGGACAGGGCTGGGGTTCTTTGTCGTTCCTGAGATCGAGCCCCACCCGGGCGAGGGCTCGATTCCATAGGCGCTACAAACCCCAGGCCATATCAAAGACTCAACCGGCTGGAAAACTGCCCCACCACATCCACCACCCGCTTCGCCCCGTCCTGGATCTCGACAATTACGCTGCCCGTCTCATCCGCCAGCGCCAGCCCCTGTTCGGCCTGGCGCTTGCTGGTGTCGATGATCGACACTGCCGCCTGCGCCAGTTGTTCGTTCTGCTGTACCACCCGGGCGATTTCTTCGGTGGCGGTGCTGGTGCGGGAGGCCAGTTGGCGCACTTCGTCGGCAACGACGGCAAAGCCCCGCCCTTGCTCGCCCGCGCGGGCGGCTTCGATGGCCGCGTTAAGGGCCAGCAGGTTGGTCTGCCCAGCAATGTCGCTGATGGTCTTGATGATCGAACCGATCACCCGCGACTGGGTATCCAGCGCCTGGATGCCGTCGGCGGCCTCTTGCATCGAAGCCTCCAGTCCACGCATCACGGTGACAGTCTGGGTGACCACTTCGGTGGCCTTGCGAGCACTGACATCGGTACCCAGCGAGGTGTTGTAGGCGACATCTGCCGCCTCGGCCACTGCCAGCTCCTGGTTGACCTGATCGGTGATCACGGTGGCGAACTTGACCACCTTGTACAGCACATCGTGGGCATCGAAGATCGGGTTGTACGAGGCCTCCAGCCAGATCACCCGGCCATGGGCATCGATGCGCTTGAAGCGCTCGGCAACATATTCGCCACGGCGCAGCCGGTCCCAGAACGCTTGGTAGCCAGCCGAGTTGACCTCCTGCGGTTCGCAAAACATGCGATGGTGCTTACCGCGAATCTGTTCCAGGCGATAGCCGACGGTGGCCAGGAAACGTTCGTTGGCAGTGAGAATGATGCCGTCGAGGTCGAACTCGATCACCGCAGTAGAGCGCATCAGGGCCTTGATCAGGCTTTCGTGCTCGCGTGAGGTCTCGATGGTTCGGGTCAGGTCGCTGGAATGCAGGGTGAAGTACTTGATGCGCCCCTCGCTGTTCTTCACCGGCTGCAGGATCGAGCGCAGCCAGGCTTCCTGACCATTGCCCCGCAGAAGACGGAACGCGCCGTTCAGGTGTTCGCCACGGCTGATCGCACTTTTCATGCGCTGGTAGAAGTCCAGCGACTTTACGTGGGCAGGGACGATGTCCTCGATATTGCGTCCAAGCAATTGTTCGGCACGATAGAGCATCTCGCTCTCGAAGTTGCCGTTGACCATCTCGATCCGTCCCTGAGGATCGAGCTGCAGCACCAGCATCTCGCTGTCGAGACTACTCTTGACCTGTTCGATGGACATCAGGTCTTCGCGCAGTTGCCGGATTTCTTGCTTGAGCTTGTTGTTGAACATCACCGCTCTCCTGGAGCGCATCGTCGAATGCATCTTCATCGGCTGCCGGTGCCCCCTCTTGAGCACCCTTGCAAGGAAAAATTCACAAGGCGAAAAGCGTCGGCGATCAGGCGTCATCTTTACGTCACATGGCAGTCACATTGGCGCAATCCAGCAGGCGGACACTTTTTGTCATGAATACACCCGCCCTACGCATTACCCTGGTCAGCGAAACCTTCCCACCCGAAATCAACGGCGTGGCCAACACCCTTGGCCGCCTCAGCGAAGGGTTGCGCCAACGCGGGCATGAGATCGAGGTGATCCGCCCGCGCCAGGCCGGTGAAGGGCCAGTGCACAACGACCCGAACCTGATGCTTTGCCGTGGCTGGGCCCTGCCTGGCTACCCTGGTTTGCAGTGGGGCGAGGTGTCGATGCACAAGCTGTTGCGCCGCTGGCGCCGGCAGCGCCCGGATGTACTGTACATCGCCACCGAGGGGCCGCTGGGGCTCAGCGCCCTACGCGCGGCCCGACGCCTGGGGGTGGCAGTGGTCAGTGGCTTTCACACCAACTTCCCGCAGTATTCCGGCCAGTACGGCCTTGGCCTGCTGGCGCGCCTGCTCACTCACTACTTGCGCTGGTTCCATCGGCGCACGGCAATCACCTTGGTGCCGAGTGCCAGCCAGCGCCTGGAGCTGGAGCGTCGCGGCTTCGAACGCCTGGAGCTGCTGGCCCGAGGGGTCGATGCCTGCCTGTTCAATCCAGCCCGGCGCAGCCAGGCCCTGCGCGAAAGCTGGGGGCTAGGCCCGGAGGATATCGCCGTACTGCATGTCGGGCGACTGGCGGCGGAAAAGAACCTAGGCCTCCTAAGGCCTTGCTTTGAGGCATTACGCACGACCTATCCACAGAAGCGCCTGCGCCTGATCATGGTCGGCGACGGGCCTCAGCGCGCCAGGCTTGAACAAGAGATACCGGACGCCGTGTTTTGCGGCGCCCAGCGCGGTGAACGACTGGCCGAGCACTATGCCAGCGGCGACCTGTTCCTGTTCCCGAGCCTGACCGAAACCTTCGGCAATGTGGTGCTCGAGGCCATGGCCTCAGGGTTGGCGGTGGTTGCTTATGACGAGGCGGCCGCAGCGCAGCATATTCGCCATGGCCACAGTGGCGCGCTGGCCATGCCGGGGGACCAGGCGGCGTTTGTCGATGCAGCGTGCTGGTTGCTGGAAGAAGTGGAGACGTTGCGCAGGGTGCGCCTGAATGCGCGACAGCATGCCAGCCGCCAAGGCTGGCCGGCGATTGTCGAGCAGTTCGAGGGGTATCTGGATAGCGCTTGTCGCAATGTCAGTGCTGCGGCTGGGCGTTCGACGCAGTATGTGCAGCGCCTGTGAAAGCGAGCGCCGCGCAGGCGGCGCTCGGCTTCGCAGGTGCCACAATGATCGCGCCCGGCACTATTCAGACCAGTGCTTTTTCAATGGCCTGCACCACTGCTGGGTCATCCGGCGCCGTGCGGGGTGAGAAACGCGCCAGCACCCGGCCATCCTTGCCTACCAGAAACTTCTCGAAATTCCAGGTAATGTCACCGGGGAACTCGGCCCCCTCGCCTGCCAGCAGGCGGTACAACGAATGGCGCTGCGGCCCGTTGACCTCCAGCTTGCCCCCCAGCGGGAAGCTGACCCCGTAGTTGAGGCTGCAGAAGTCCTGGATTTCCTTTTCGCTACCCGGCTCCTGCCCGGCAAACTGGTTGCACGGCAGGCCAAGCACATTGAAGCCCTTGTCCTTGTAGATCTGGTAGAGGTTTTCCAGGGCCTTGTATTGTGGCGTCAGGCCACATTTGGAGGCGACGTTGACCACCAGCACCACTTGGCCCTTGAAGGGTGCGAGGGGCAGCTCTCCGCCGTTCAGCGCTTCCAGTTTCAGGTCGTGAAATGCACTCATGATGAAATCCCCTCTCAGGTTCCCGGTTGCCGTGCAGGCGAATTTCGCCCACTAAAAAGGCGCTCGTCCAAACCGTTCACCTCCCGTAGGAAGGCAAATCGGCTTGCCCGAGCGCCTGGCGACTTTCTGAGCTTAGCGCAGAAAATCAGTGGTGATGGCCACCTTCACCGTGGATGTGACGGTGAGCGATTTCTTCGTCGCTGGCGTCACGCACGTTCACAACCTTGACCTGGAAGGTCAGGCGCTGACCGGCCAGTGGGTGGTTGCCATCAACGGTGACGTCGTCGCCGTCGATGTCGCGGATGGTGACGATCTGCATCTGGCCGTCCGGCGCCGAAGCGTGGAACTGCATGCCCACTTCCAGCTCGTCGACACCTTCGAACATGCTGCGGTTCAGGGTGCTGACCAGCTCGGCCAGGTATTCGCCGTAGGCGTCTTCCGGCTCGATGGAAACGTTCAGCTCGTCACCGGCCTGCTTGCCTTCCAGGGCTTTTTCCAGGCCCGGGATGATGTTGCCGGCACCGTGCAGGTAAACCAGCGGCGCGCCACCGGCGGAGCTGTCGATGGTCTCCCCGGCGTCGTTGGTCAGGGTATAGTCGATGGAGACAGCCTTGTTGGCGGCGATCAGCATGGGGCAAGACCTTTTGCAAAAGAATGTAGAGCGGACAAGTGTAACCTTGCCATCGTCCGATTGCGAACGTGGTGCAGACGAGCAACGGCCCATCAGTCGGATCAACGGCTTTCATCAGGACGAAGAAGGCCACTGGGTGGTGGAACTTTCGTGCGGCCATACCCAGCACCTGCGCCACCAGCCGCCGTGGCAGGCACGCCCCTGGGTGCTCGACCCGGCCCAGCGCGCGCAGCGTATCGGCCAGCCTTTCGCTTGCGGCTGGTGCGCACAAGGGGCCGATAGCGCTACCCTTGGCCGTTAATTTCTTGCACCGCTTATTTCGAGAAGCACGCATGCAGACATTTTTCATTGCGCCGACCGACTTTGGTGTCGGCCTGACATCCATCAGCCTGGGCCTGGTGCGCACCCTCGAGCGCGCCGGCCTGAAGGTCGGTTTCTTCAAGCCGATCGCCCAGCCCCACCCGGGTGACACCGGCCCCGAGCGCTCCACCGAACTGGTCGCCCGCACCCACGGCATCAAGCCACCGGTCCCACTGAGCCTGGCCCACGTCGAGCGCATGCTCGGCGATGGCCAGCTGGACGAGCTGCTTGAAGAAATCATCCGCCTCTACCAGCAAGCCTGCGTCGGCAATGACGTGGTTGTGGTCGAGGGAATGGTGCCCACACGCCACGCCAGCTACGCAGCACGGGTCAACCTGCACCTGGCCAAGAGCCTGGATGCCGAAGTAATCCTGGTATCGGCCCCGGAAAACGAAGTGCTCAGCGAGCTGTCTGGCCGGGTCGAACTGCAGGCCCAACTGTTTGGCGGCCCACGCGACCCGAAAGTGCTCGGGGTGATCCTCAACAAGGTGCGTACCGACGAGAGCATGGCGGACTTCGCCACCCGCCTGCGCGAGCACTCGCCATTGCTGCGTGGCAATGACTTCCGCCTGCTTGGCTGCATCCCCTACCAGCCCGAGCTGAACGCACCGCGGACACGCGATGTGGCCGAGCTGCTCGGCGCCCAGGTGCTCAATGCCGGCGATTACGAGCAGCGGCGCATGAGCAAGATCATCATCTGTGCACGCACGGTGGCCAACACGGTCCCGCTACTGACCTCGGGTACCCTGGTGGTAACCCCCGGCGACCGCGACGACATCATCCTCGCTGTCAGCCTGGCAGCGATCAATGGCGTGCCCCTGGCCGGCTTGCTGCTGACCAGCGACAGCAAGCCTGACGTGCGTATCCTTGGCCTGTGCCGCGGTGCACTGCAGGCCGGCCTGCCGATCCTTTCGGTCAGCACCGGCTCGTACGACACCGCCAACCAGCTCAACTCGCTGAACCGCGAAATCCCGGTGGACGACCGCGAGCGTGCCGAGTTCATCACCGACTTCGTCGCCAGCCACCTCGACGCGGCCTGGCTGCACCAACGCTGCGGCACGCCACGCGAACTGCGCCTGTCGCCGGCAGTGTTCCGCTACCAGCTGATTCAGCGTGCGCAGCAGGCCAACAAGCGCATCGTCCTGCCAGAAGGCGCCGAGCCACTGTTGGTGCAGGCCGCAGCCATCTGCCAGGCCCGCGGCATCGCCCGCTGCGTGCTGCTGGCCAAACCCGAAGACGTCGACGCCGTGGCCCGCGCCCAGGGCATCACGTTGCCGCCGGGGCTGGAGATTCTCGACCCCGAACTGATTCGCGGGCGCTACGTGGAACCCATGGTCGAGCTGCGCAAAAGCAAGAACCTCAACGCACCGATGGCCGAGCAGCAGCTGGAAGACCCGGTGGTGATCGGCACCATGATGCTGGCCCTGGACGAAGTGGACGGCCTGGTCTCGGGCCTGGTGCACTCCACCGCCAACACCATCCGCCCGGCCCTGCAGTTGATCAAGACCGCGCCGGGCTGCAGCCTGGTGTCGTCGGTGTTCTTCATGCTGTTCCCCGAGCAGGTGCTGGTGTACGGCGACTGCGTGATGAACCCGCACCCAAGCGCTGCCGAGCTGGCGGAGATTGCCCAACAGAGTGCCGAATCGGCGCAGGCCTTCGGCATCGCGCCACGGGTGGCGATGATCAGTTATTCAAGCGATTCGGCCAGCGATGAAGAAGTCGAGAAAGTGCGCGAAGCGACACGCCTGGCACAGGACGCGGCCCAGGCGCTACTGATCGATGGGCCGTTGCAGTATGACGCAGCGGCCAACCCGGCGATCGCCCGAGAGCTGGCGCCGGCTAGCCCGGTGGCCGGGCGCGCCACGGTGTTCGTGTTCCCCGACCTGAATACCGGCAATACGACCCACAAGGCGGTGCAGCGCAGTGCCGACGGGGTCAGCCTGGGGCCGATGCTGCAGGGTTTGCGCAAACCGGTGAACGACTTGCCGCGTGGGGCGCAGGTTGACGATATCGTGCATACCATTGCCCTGACGGCGATTCAGGCCAGCGTGGCGCGCTAAAAGCAGAGGCTTCTTTGCAAGCTTTGTGGGAGCGGGATTGCCCGCTCCCACAGAGCCGCAAAGCAGCCCTGAAGGTCAATCAGGGATACTGCTGAACCTGACCTTGCTGCTCATACTGCTGACCCGGAATCGGCTTCAGGTTCACTTCCACACGGCGGTTCTGCGCACGACCATTGGCGTCAGCATTGCTGGCGATCGGCTGGTCCGGGCCCATGCCACGGACAGAGATACGCGAGGCATCCACACCCTGCGAAGTCAGGTAGGTACTAACCGCCTGCGCACGGCGCTGGGACAGGTCCATGTTGTGCTGGCGGCTGCCCGTGCTGTCGGTGAAGCCAACCACTTCGATGGTGTTCTGGTTGAATTGCTTGAACGAGCCAGCCAGGTTGTTCAGCGGCGAGTAGAAGCTTGGGGCGATGTTGGCCGAGTCGGTGGCGAAGGTGATGTTGCCCGGCATGATCAGCTTGATCTGGTCACCCTGACGCTGCACTTCCACACCTGTGTTGGCCATTTGCGCGCGCAGCTCGGCTTCCTGCTTGTCGGCGTAATAGCCATAACCGGCTGCAGCGGCACCCACAGCGGCAGCACCGATCAGTGCACCCTTGCCACGGTTGTTGTGGTCGATGGCAGCGCCGGCGATGGCACCGGCCAGCGCCCCCAGGCCGCCGTACTTGGCGGTCTTGCTCATCCCTGTGGAGCCCTGCGCCTGACCCTGGTTGTCGTAGGGGTTCTGGCCGGCACAGCCGGTCATCAGTGCAGCGGCGGTTGCGACGATAATCAGACGACGCATGGTGAACATGGACAAGCTCCTACTGAAATTCATAAATGCGGCAGATCCCAAAGGGTTCTATGCCAGCCTTGGAACGCATCGGCAACGAAAAATTCCATGAAAGTGCCTTCATGTGCCATCAGGCACGCACGAAGGGGTTTTCGCGCATTTCGTCGCCCAGGCGGGTATCAGGCCCGTGGCCGGTCACCACGATGGCCTCTTCGTCCAGCCGGTACAGCCGCTCCTTGATGGAACGCACGATTGCCCGCTGGTCGCCACCCCACAAATCGGTGCGGCCAATCCCCCGGCGGAACAGGGTGTCACCGGCAATCAACAACTTGGCGTCGGCGAACCAGAAGCTCATCGAGCCCGGGGTATGGCCTGGCGTATGCAACGCCACACCGCAGCCGCAGGCCAGCTCTTCGTCATCGCCCAGCCAGCGGTCCGGTGCCGGTACCGGGGTGTAAGGTACGCCGAACATCTGGCACTGCATCTCAAGGTTGTCCCACAGCATCTGGTCGTCCTTGTGCAGGTGCAGCGTGGCACCCGTCAGCTCCTTGAGCTTGCCTGACGCGAGGAAGTGGTCGAAGTGCGCATGGGTGTGGATGATGCTCACCAGCGTCAGGCCGTGGACCTGCAGGCGGGCAAGGATCTTGTCCACATCACCACCCGGGTCGACGACCATGGCTTTCTTGGTCAGGGGGTCGCCGATCAGCGTGCAGTTGCACTGCAAGGGGCCGACAGGGAAGGTTTCGCGGATGAGAGCAGGCGGGGCTTGGGTCATGGTGTTCTCGCAGGTGAAGCTGGGTTCTGCTGGGAGCCTGACAGGAAAATGGGGTGGGTGCACGAGGTTCATGTCTTGAGCGAAGTGGCGCCTGTGAGCTCGAGCGCCGCCCGCGCGGCGCATCGCGAGCAAGCTCGCTCCTACATTTGTTTCGGGCCAGTTATTCCTGAGGCAGAGGCGCGCGGCCCTTTGGTGTTCACCTCGATATCGTGTCGGGCAAACAAGGCGGTCGCGCGCGTTGGCGCAGGCGTTACTGGCCCGAAACAAATGTAGGAGCGAGCTTGCTCGCGATGCGCCGCGCGGGCGGCGCTCGATCGCCCAGGCACCCAATACCTCAAGGCAAAAACAACCTGAACAACCCGCCCCCAAGCGCCCCGCCGTTGGAGATCTCGATCCGCCCGCGCACCCCGCCGCTTTCATGCAACGCGGCGATCCGCGCCGCAAAATACAACCCAAGGCCGGTACTGCCGCTGGTCGAGTCGATGCCCTGGATGTAATCCTCCTGGCGCTCGAGCATGTGCTTTGGATAACCCGGGCCGTCATCGTTGACGCAAATGGCCAACTGGTTGTCGGCCTCTTCGATGGTGATCAGCAAGGCGTGCCCGGCAAAGCGGGTGGCGTTGGTGATGACGTTGGCGATTACCGAGGCCACCAGTTCGCGGTCGAAGAAACCCAGCGGGTTGTCGGTGTCGATACGCCAGGTGGCGAGAATGTCGTTGTGCTTGAGTACTTCCTCGTGCGCCGCCAGCTGGGCTTCGATGAAATCATCCAGCTCATGGTAGTCCGGGCATACCGGCAACTGGTTCACACCCAGTTTGTACAAGCCCAGCAACTGCACCAGCATGCCGTTGAGGTGACGAAATTCATGCTCCATGATCCCCTGTTCGGCACCGCCGCGCAGTTCCTCGGGCAAGCGTTCCACCCACTGGCTGTGGGACTGGATCAGCGCCGACAACGAACTTTTGAGGTCGTGCACGGTGGAGGCGATCACCGTGGAAAAATCCAGCCCCTGATTGTCTTGATTCATGCGCCGAACACTCGGATGTGCAGTTTGCGGTAACGGTCATAGCGATTGTCGCTGGCAGGGATACCGGCCACGCTGGTCAAGGCGTCGCGGCACTCCTGCATGATCGCAGGCTGAGGGTTGTCACCGCCGATGCGCAGCAGCGCCTGGGCGGTATTGAGGGCGATGCTGATGTTCTTCGGCTGTAAACCCAATGCCTTTCGGAACAGTTGCAACGCCTCGCCAAGCTGCCCTCCCTGGTAACTGCGCACACCCTGCCGATTGAGGGTGACCGCTTCGGTAATGGCGTTGAGCACGCTGGGGTCATCCGTCAGCTTGCCCACTTTCTCCATGACCTTGGGGTCATCGCCATAACTTTCCACGCAGTTCTTCAGCACGCCGATGGCGGCGGCTTCCTGCCCCATCGCCTGCAGTTGCGCAGCGACAGTCAGGGCCGAATCGACAGAGAAGAACTGGTTCATCTTGTCCAGGCGCTGAATCGCCTGTTCTGTCAGCTTGCCGGCCGTTTCCGGGTCGCCGGCCTGCTGCAGGCTGGCAGCCTTCATCATCCGCGCACGTACCTGCAGGCCTTGGTCCTCGGGGTTTTCCTTGGCCACTTCGCTGAGCGTGGTGTTGATCTCGACCCGGGTACGGGCGTCCAGGCCGAAGCCTGCATTCTTGCTCATCAACGCCTGCACCAGGCCAAGGTTGTTTTCGGCATCCTTGTAGCGCGAACTCTGCCCCTGGTTCACCGCATGGCGGAACGCCTTCGATGCGCTTTCGAAGTCTTCGTTCTCCAGCGCCAGCTTGCCCAGCGTCGACTGCCGACGCACCGACAAAGGCGACAGGCGCACGGCTTCTTCAAGCAAGTTCTGCGCGCGCCGGGTATCACCCTGCGCCACCAGCACCTCGGCCATGCCATCGTAAAGGCCTGGCATGATCGGGAACGCCTTGAGCGCCTGCTCGTATACACCCTGGGCCTGGGCATTCTGACCACGCTTGTGCATCAGTGCGCCCAACGCGGCATATACCCACGGCTGCGGACGGCTGGCCAGGATGGCCTTGAGGAATTTTTCCAGTTCCTCGAAACGGTTGAGGTTGCGCAGGGCATCGGCCCGGTAGCGCAAGCACAAGGGTGCCAGACGCGGATCCTTCTTGCACAGCTCGGCGCAGGCCGCCAGTACTTCGGCCGGACGGTTGCGGTCCAGCGCCTGCAGGATCGGTTTTAGCAACGTCTTGCGCTGGAACAGTTTCTCGACGCGCTGAGCCAGGCCAACCCGGTTGAACGGTTTGGTCAGGTAGGCATCGGGCTCGTGCTCGATGGCGCTGAGGACAATGGCCTGGCTGCTCTCGGCAGTGACCATGATGAACACGCACTCATGGCTGATGTGCTTGTCGATGATCAGGTCTTCAAGCACCTGCTGCCCGTTCTTCTTGCCATCGCCCAGATGGAAGTCCTGCAGGATGAAGTCATAGCGCTTCTGCGCGCACATGCGCAGCGCCTGCTCGCCGCTGTCGGCGGTGTCCACGTCGCGCACGCCCAGCTCGCGCAGCATGGAACGGGTCGACGTGCGAAAGTCGGTAAAGTCGTCGACGATCAGAAAGCTCTTTTGCCCGTACTGCAGCATCAACACGACCTGCCTTGGAATGATTGAAAAATCGCGCGAGGCGATGCCACCGATCGCTGTATCGGCAGCTGGTCGGGAAAGATGAGGGTAGAGCATTGTCGGCCAAAAACTATGGCTTCAGGCCATCACTTTAACGAGCAATGACCTGCAGGGCCAGTATCACGCCAGCAACCCCAGGGATTTGGCCTTGGCCACCGCCTGGGTGCGCCGCTCCACGCCCAACTTGCTGTTGATGTGGCTGGCGTGGGTCTTCACCGTGTGCAGGGAAATGAACAGCCGCTCGCTGATCTGCTGATTGGAACAGCCTTGGGCAATCAGTTCGAGCACAGCCATTTCGCGGCCACTCAGCGCTTCGCCGTTGCCCGTACTGGCAATTGGCAGTGGCGGCAGGTGCTTGAGCAGTTCCGCCTGAACCGGGCAAGCGGCACCTGCCTGCAGTTGTTCATGAAGCCATTGCGGGTGTTTTTCCAGCAGTGGCTGCATTGGCTGCATCACACCGCCATGCGCCGCTTCCAGCAAACTTGGCAGCAACTGCGCGGCCTGCCCTTCCTTGCCTTCGTCCAACAGCAGGGAAAGCCATTGGCTCAAGGCGCTGACGGCGAGCATCATGCCGCCACTGGCCTGGCCGCGCTTTACCAGGCATGCCAGGCGCTGCACGGCATCGTCGCTACGCAACTGGATGCGATCGAGCGCTGCCTGCTGCAACGCAATGTGCAACGGCAGGAGCGGATGGAATTCCGGTGCCGCCGCCGGCTGCTCGCCGCCATAGGTCTGGCCCAGGCGCTGCAGCCAGGACTCCGCCAGGTCGGTACGTCCCTGGGCCAGCCACAGTTCGCATTTGACCAGGGTAATCATGGCCAGGTAGTAGACCGGGGGCACATCCCAGATGTGCATCAAGCGCTCGGCCTCGGCCAGTTCGGCAAAGGCCTCGGCAAAGTGACCTTCCCGGCCATCGAGCGTGGCAATCACGCAATGACCGATGAGCACACTGATGTCCCGGCACGCTCGCGCCTCACCCAGCCCGGCGCGCAAACGCGCGCGGCCCTGAGCTGGCTGCAGACGCGAGACCAGCAGGTAACCTTCATAAAGCGTCAGCCGCGCACGCACGGCATACAGCCGCTGTGCGGAAAGCCCTTGCAGACGTTGTAGCCCCTGGCGCACTTCGTCCAGCGCGCGCAGCACCTCGCCACGGGCATGCAGCACCCGCGCCCGATCGTAATGCGCCAGCGCCTCGAACAAGGGGTTACCGACCCGCTGGGCCAGCTCCAGGGCCTCGCGGTTCCAGCCTCGGGCCCGCCAGAAGTCGCCATCGGCAATGGCCAGGTTGGACAGCGTCGACAAACACACCAGGCGTTGGCCGTAGCGCTTGCTCGGCAGGCTCTGCAGCGCTTCGCCGCAATAGGCCAGGGTGCGCTCGCGGTCGCCACGGCCACGGGCAATGACCCCACTGAGTGCCAGCCATTGGGCCAGCATCGACTTTTGCGCGGTCGCCGAAGGCGCGGGCAGAAAGCGACTGAGGTAGCCGGCCAGTTCCTCGGCAGCATCCAGCTGGCAAGCCAGGCCCAACGCCCAGCTGTACAGCACGATCAGCCGCGGCGTGCTGATCAACAGACTGTCGGGCAGGTCCATCTTCCAACGCAGCAACATGCCGACGTTCTGCTCGGCCAGCAGTTGCTCCTCGGACAGACTTTGCACCAGGTCGGCGGCAACATCGAGGTGGCCGGCACGCAAAGCCTGCTCCACCGCCTCGTCCAGCAGGTCCTGAGCTTCAAACCAGCGGCAGGCCCGCAAATGCAGAGCGACCTGCGATTCGCTCGCCTGTCGGCTACGCAGCAGGTCGGAGAACAAATGGTGATAGCGGAACCAGTGCCCATGCTCGTCCAGCGGCACAAGGAACACCTGATGCGCCTGCAGGAAGCTCAGGACGGCGGCACTGTCGTGGCGGCCACGCATCGCATCGCAAAGCGGAGCGCAGAAACGCTCCTGGCAGGCGGTTTCGTCCAAGAAGGCCTGCACGTCCGCAGGTAGCCTGTCGATGACTTCTTCAAGCAGGTAGTCGCGGATCAGGCCCTCGCCACCATGCAGCGCCTGGGGCAAGGCTTGCTCGTCAGCGCTGTCGCTGGCCGCCAACTGCCAGAAACGCAACCCGGCCACCCAGCCGTCGCTGCGCTGGATCAGGTTGTCCAGTGCCTGGCCGCGCAGGCCGGTAGGCTGGCGACCGATCACTGCCAACGACTCATCCGCAGTGAGGCGCAGGTCCTGTTCGTTAAGCTCGACCAACTGCCGGGACAGGCGCAGCCGCGCCAGGTGCCAGTCTGGCCGCTGGCGGCTGGTCACCAGCAACACCAGGCCGGGTGGCAGATGATTGAGGAAGAACTGCAGGCAACGGTCAAGCACCGGCCCTTGGGCCAGGTGATAGTCGTCCAGTACCAGCAGCAGCGGCGTATCAGCTTGCAGGTACAGCGCCAGCTCATCGAGCAGGCCGTCGAGCCACTCTTCAAAGGCAAACGGCTGATGGCGCTGGCGCATTTTCAGCAGGCCCATGGCCTGGCCGCCCAGTGCCGGGCAGTATTGCTGCAGGCCTTCAAGCAAGCGCTCAAGGAAGCGGCCAGGGTCAGCGTCCCGCTGGCTCAGGCCAAGCCACAGGCTGCGCCAGTGCTCGGGCAGTGTTTCGCAAAACTCGATGGCCAGGGAGCTTTTGCCGAAACCCGCCGGGGCATTGACCAGCAGCAGCCGCCCGCCCAAACCGACTTCCAGCCGCTGGCACAACCGCAGGCGCGGCACATGGCCGTCCGGCAGCGGTGGCCGGAAGAAACGCCCGTCCCGCAGGCCAAGGGCCTGACTTGCGAATCCATGGGTACGGGACAGATCTGTCATGGCCGGCTCGTTCTGGTTGGAAGACAACGGCGGTATGGATGTTTGCGAGACTAGCCGTTAACGCTGCGCATTTGAAGATGATGGGCGCAATAGGCACGGAAAAGACTGCGACAAAAAGCAACATGGCTGATGGACAGGGGCTGGGGCGGGGGTTTGGAGAGGTATTCAGGAGGTTTATTGCCTTGCCCGGCCTCTTCGCGGGTGAACCCGCTCCTACAGGGCTGCGCGGAACCTGTAGGAACGGGTTCACCCGCGAAGAGGCCGGTTCAGGAAATAGAAACGCCCCGGCAAGCCGGGGCGTTCTGGGGATCACACGGCGTTCAGTGATTTCAGCTTAGCGAATACCCGACTGACGCAGCGCTGCAGGCTGGAAATCGGCCTTGCTGGCACTGAAGCCAAAGTCGTAAGCGCGCTTCTCTTCGTTCTTCATGCCCAGGGCCAGGTAACGACCGGACTGCAGGTCGTAGATGGTTTCCAGGGTGTACCAAGGCACTTCCACGTTGTAATAAGGCTGAGCATGGGCCTCGGACACGCGCCACAGTTGGCCACGGCCGTCGTACTGGTCGATCACTGCGGCCTGCCAGGTGTCCTCATCGATGTAGAAATCACGCTTGGCGTAGATGTGCCGCTGGCCTGGCTTGAGGGTTGCGACTACGTGCCAGACGCGGCGCAACTCGTAACGGGCCAGGTCCTGGTTGATGTGCCCAGCCTTGATGATGTCGGCATACTTGAGCTTCGGATCATCCAGTTTGAAGGCGTTCGATGCGATGTACAGCTCCTTCTTGCCTTCCAGCTTCCAGTCGTAGCGGTCTGGCGCACCGTTGAACATGTCCAGGTTGTCCGAGGTACGCAGGCCGTCGGCGGCGGTACCCGGGCCGTCATACGACACTTGCGGCGCCTGGCGAACGCGACGCTGGCCGGCGTTGTAGATCCACGCCTTGCGCGGCTCCTTCACCTGGTCGAGGGTTTCGTGCACCAGCAGCACGGTCCCGGCCAGGCGCGCTGGCGCGGTCACTTCCTGCTTGAAGTAGAACAGGATGTTGCCTGGGTTGTTCGGGTCGTAATCCTTCATCTTGTCGCGGAAGACGAACTGGTCGGAGAAGTACACGGGGTTGAACGAGCCATTCTGCTGCGGCGTGGCCTGGGTCACCAGGCGGCTGACACTGCCGCCGCGGTAGCGGGTGATGTGGTTCCAGATCACCTCAAGGCCGCTTTTCGGGATCGGGAACGGCACCGCCGTGCGGAAGTTGCTCAGGCCGTTGCCACCTTCCACCAGGGTGGTTTTGGTGGCGTTTTCCTTGATGGCAGCGAACACATCGGCCGGGACGGTTGCACCGCGATGGGTCTTGAACACCGGGATCTTGTAGGTATCCGGGTAGCGTTTGAGCATGGCCAACTGGCCTGGCGAGAGCTTGTCCTTGTACTGGTCGGCATTCTGCGCCGTGATGGTGAACAGCGGTTTTTCACTACCGTACGGGTCGGACAGGAAGCCCTTGCCGTCGACGCTGCCTGCGGTCTTCGACAGCGGCTCCCACGGGCCGATGGAGCCGTCGGCGTTGCCGGCCTTCTCAGCACCCATCGGGGTCAGGGTGCTGCCCAGCTTGGCCGCCTCGTCGGCGGATACCGCAGCCATGACGCTGGTCGCCAGCAGGGACAGGCCCAGCACACCGGCTTGCAGCAGACTTCTGGTCTTGTTCATGTCGTGTCGTCCTGGATCTGTATGCTTAGAAGTTCACGCCGAAGCTGAGGGCGACGAAGTCGCGGTCATCCACGGTGCTGTACTTGCCATCGAAGAAGTTGGTGTACGACAGGCTGGCCGTGTAGGTGTTCTGGTACTCGGCGTCCAGGCCCAGACTGACTGCCTTGCGGCCTTCCTCGAAGTTGGCACCAGGGCCCGGCGAATAGCCGGACACGTCATGCGACCAGGCCACGCTCGGCTTCAGGTTGATACCCGCGAATACGTCGT
>RCUS01001021.1_pt1 | contig 15571 bp, 16 predicted proteins | sample 2166221 | NCBI WGS metagenome assembly RCUS01 (sample SAMN09932758, study PRJNA488358) | compost metagenome | isolation source: compost soil in cyclohexanecarboxylic | place: Germany: Experimental Botanical Garden | reverse complement strand
ATTAATCTATATATCTAGTATTTTTATTTTCTCTTTTAAAAAACAAAATAAGATCAGAGGGGTTTACCCCCTCTGTCTTTATTCCGTCAATCCCTAAAGCACAGAACCCTAAGGAATTGGAATGTTAAGAGAAACATTCCCTTCTTGCGTTAGCACTACTTGTCTTCTTCACCCAAGACGTCGTGGGCGGCCGGCGCCGAATCTTCATCGTGAAGCACATCCCAGTTGGCTGGGTTGGCCTCTTGATAGAGATCGTCGTCAGGGTTATGCCGAAGGTCATCTGGTTCTTCCTTGGTCATCCCCAGCAACTCAGGGTAGTGCGTGTGAGGCACCAATCCACCGTCAATGGTATCACCACCAACAAACTTCTTCTGAATACGAGCCATTTCTTCCACCGTGCCTTTCGGTAAGGTGTATGGATTCGGTTCGAACTCACCCTGCAAATGCCGTTGTGGCACTGCCATAACGTCTACCCGATTACCGGCTGCATCTACAACGTCGATGTGACTGAACATATCGGGTTCGTGCAATGCGGTACCGAACGATAACGGATCGTAGTACTTAGCCTTCGGATGTGGCACTGATCCCTGCCATTCGGCTGGTTGTTCCACGTACTCACCAGGTGGTAAGGACATCACCATCTCGATACCATCGCATTGAAGCTTGAACACCTTGCTGCGACGACCGTCGTCACGAGGCATTGCATGGACAGACATGGATACCGGGCTAGGGTGTGTCAACTCCTTAGGTAGGTTCTTGAGGAGATTCTTGCTCATCAACGCATCGATGGTTGGGTTATGTGTCGGTATGCGCTGACCATAGACCACACCGTTACGGTTTGGACTGGCTGTATGAAAAGTAAACCCAGGGCGACTCTTCAATGCATCAAGAAACTGACCGATGTCTGCAATGGTGATTTGGTTTGGATCAGTTGGGTTCATTCTTGGTACCCTCATAGGAACCACCGGTAGCAATAGCCTGTTGGATCTGAACAGCTTCCTCAGGGGTTACCTGATCCATTGCGCCGAAGGATACCACACCGGTCTCACGACCACGAATGGTGTGAATAGCTTCAACCCCCGGCACAACCCGTACGACTTCCATCGATGGATCCTGCAGCGCAGCACTGAGCTCAGCCCGACGGTCTTCATCCGTCTTCAGGTGATCAGGTAGTACCGGCATGGCACCACCATGTTGGCCGTAGAAGTTACGGTGTGAGTCAGACGCGGTAGTTACGTTGAAGTTGAAGTGGAAACGACCATAGCCTTCACCACCACCTGGAGCCAATACGCCAGCTGCATGGATGTGGCTGTTCTTACCGTCGAAGGTAACGACTTTGAATCCAACCAAGGCCATCATGTACAGAATGTCCATAGCTGCCCAGTAGTCGCGTTGTTCCTGACGCTTGGCGTGAGGCAGCTTACGGATCGCATGTGCCCAGTCTTCAGTCTCAGGTAGTGTTACGTCCCAGTTCCCGAAGCGACCGACGTAGTTCTCTGGATCGGGATCGTTCTTAGGACAGACCAGCACCAGCTCACCCACGACACGCTCATGTATCTGAAACTGCATCTTGATGTTCTGCTGCTTGCCATGGATCGACAGCTTCGGTGCACGGCCAGCACGACCACGTTCGTAGTCGGCGATGTGCATCGACAGCAGTTCGCCTAGGGTGGTCATTACGTTAAGACGTTTGTTCACTGGTCAGATCCTCAGATTTTACGTAGGTGTTATCAAGGGTTTCTTGTACTTCGTTTTTAGTACGGTGGTCGTAGTTGACTAGCAGGTGCCCACACCAACGTATGTTGTTGAGTGCGTCAAGCTCAGTTATCGCGTTATTGTGTTTACGACAAGATGGACACTCGCCACACTGCCGCCAGCCTTCGTCATAAAGCTGGGGAAGTTCACAGACCGAGACCAGGTCCAACAGACCTAACGACGTCAACTCTTGCAGAACCTGACCTTTGCGCAGGCGCAGCAATGGAAACTTTAGCTTCGGTGGTTCACGGTCCAACCCGTAGATAGCAAGGCACAAGTAATGCCATGCCTGTTGCAACGGTCCAGCAGTATAAGCGGCGTCATCGTTGAGCAGATAACCCAAGTGGATTTCATCGAAGTAATAGTTACCACCGTTATCCGCGACCATGGTGATCAAATGCATGATCCACGCAGGCAACTGTTTCATCGGCATATTGGTGCCGCTGGTGTCTAGCACCAACTTACTCCGATGACGGTGGAGCTCGGGGGACTCAGCAAACCGTCTCTTAAGTTTATCTTCCAGTCGAACGCGGGCGAGTTCTTCTGCCTCGATCTGGGTGTGGGGCTGCCCAGCTTCGAATGAACAATACCAGATACGTTCTTGCCGGCGCATTGCCTCGGCTACCAACAGCGTGGAGTCAGCACCGCCAGACCAAGGAATCAAAATCCGCTTGCTATCAGCCATGTGAAGCCCTTACTTAGTTGAGTTGTTTTTGCGGAGCGGTTTTGGTATTGAAGACTGTAGCTTCGTTTTCCAGCAACAGCATGAACGGACGGCCGTGACCCACCACGTCAATAACACGGTCTACCAACATGCTGTCGTCAGCGCCATCGGGCAATGCCACCGGATGCAGACTCCGATAGGAATTGGTCAACACCAAGTCCTTTTCAGGATGGACGAATGCAATGCGTACATGCTCTTGTTCAGCTACTTCACGTTCCAGATCGAAGAGATCCATAATCAAGCCCTCGCGTGGTTTGTTTAACATGAGGATAATCTAGGTTTGTATTGTTTTTGAGACTGCTCAATCTTGTGAACTTTTAACCCAACCGGTACAGGGCCATGGGCGTTACGATTAAAGAGGTATTTGATCGTCAATTCGATCACGTGAAATTCGATGCCGAGTTCTGTAAGCGGGTGATTCAATATTCCATCCGTTTCATGAACCGCAATGAGGACCACTCGGCTTTCTTCGGTGGTGTTCTCTTGGGGGTTAACCCCGTTAAGTTCTTTGACAGTGACCGTGACAGCTGGTACGAAGATGTACTGGAAGTTGACGAAGATCTGTTTCTTGCGGACTTCCGTAAGATCACCGCGATCAACCATGAATTCAACGTCATGAGCGACGCCTTCAACTACACACCAGCCTACATCGTCCATCGGTTGATGAAAGCCACAGGTGTTGCCCAATCGTTGCGCCACGAGGCTATGGTGCATGCGTACATGGTTCTGCACTATCGCTTTATCACCTCGTTGTTGGTGAAGCGGTTCCAGTACCCAGCTGATAAAGAAGTAGCGACAGCTACCTACCTCGCCTTGAACGGTCGTTTCGACATCCGTCGTTATGGCTCATGGCGTGATTTGATCCGGGCTCGTGCTGAAGACATCGTCTCGGCCAAGTCGATCTACTATCGTTGCCTGCAGGAGTTCGTGCCTGACGGCATGCTGATCCGTACAGTGACCGACACCCAATCTCGTATTCGGGAATTGATCAAGAAGATCTACGCGATCCACAAGCACTTCAGTGATACGGGGGTGCGTGTTAAGACCACGTCGGATACCACGATCAACGCTGATGGAGAGATGGTGCTCAAAGACCGTAAGAACGGCTATGCGTCGTTTATGCGGTACATCAATGACATCATCCCATCCGAACGCAACTTCATCCGAGACGAGCTTGTAGACGTCGTAGCGTCGGGTATGAACACCATGCCGAAGCCGTTGTTGATCACAACGCTTAAATACATGTCCAACAACTACTTCGCTCCTCATCAGGGCTATCTGCAAGAGATCGTTAAGGAAGTGCTGTTGTACTCCTTCGACCACCTTTACGTAAACCGACTGCCTTCGGTTCAACGTAATGACCTTGCGACCAACATCGCCAAACTTAAAGCACTGTTGACTGCCTCGCGATCGACTGACCCTTCGGTAATGCTGCTACGTACTGAAACCGAAAAACTGGTGCGGCAAGCCACGGGACGGAATAAATACGAGGCCCAGATCGCAGCAGTGCGAACGGGCTGTTTACTCTATATCGTGCTCCGCGCGATGACGAAAGATTATTACACTCAACGCTAAAAAGAAAAAGCACTGGGGTGGTTGAACCACCCCTTATGCCGTCTACCGCTGTACAACAAACTTGGCTGTGAAGTACGGCGAGTTGTTGATGGTCTTGTTAAACCAATCTTCCATCTCGCTGTAAATCACGTCATTGCCTTCGAACACAGTTAAAGGATCTAACCGGATCTTGGTTGGACTGGTCAGCAGTTCTACCTGATGTGCTACACCATCCACTTCCACAGGGATTGCCCAACGATTAGGCTCACCTTTAAACACATGGAAGAAGATCGATCCGACTTCGAAGATAAAGCTTTGCGACATCCCACGATACAACCAACCGTAGGAATGACACACACCAGAAGATCGGAACGTAAGCAATAACTGCTGTACGTCGCTGATGCTGACATGGTCAGGTAGACTGAAGCCAGCCTTCCTTACGTACGCCTTCACCAACTCCACGTACATATTGGTCAGTACCTCCAGATCGTAGTGACCCACAAATGCACGAGTACGTTCTAAGTCCCCAGTGAACTCCAGCCGTAGGAAGAAGTGGAACTGACTCTTCGGCTCAAATAGGTACAGGTTGGGTAGCTCACTAAGGCTACTTAGGTTGCAGGGCATAAAGCCCAATAGGTGGATAACGAAGGTATTACCCATCGCATCCACACCTTCAACTTGCTTTGGTAATAACTGATGTACCTTAGACATTACTAGTCCCCACGATATCGTTTTAGGATGTACGGCATGGCCGCCTTAATCTGCTCGACGGTGTAGACCTGCGAGAAGTTAATGACAGAGCCATTACGCGGTGGTTCATTGCGAGGTAGGTCGTAAGTTTCACCGGTGTCTTGGTCGGTACAAACATAACCGCGACAATCGGCTACGAAACTATTGCGGTACATCTCCTCGTAGTTGTTGGAGTTATTGTTGGCATGTGCACAACCAGCGAGCATAGCCAGACTTACGAGAGCGATCAGCTTGAGCATTTTTATTCCTTAGAGGATTCGGTTGGTTTATCTCCACCGTGATATAGTTCTCGGACTAAATGCAGTCGACAGCATAAAGCCCTCCTCATATCGAGGAGGGCAGTATGTTTTTACAGGTTATCCAGAGCCCGCTCTTTAGCAGCTTGCTCTAGACCACCGGCCAGGCCGTTGAGGGCAGCCGCGACTCCGGTGGACACCAGTTGACCCTGGGCCTTCCGCTCAGTTGCCTGTGCGGGTGCCGGAGTCCCGGCTGTGGAGGTTTGTTGATTCAACACGGCTGCCATTAAGGACTACTCCTTAACCAACGTTCTGACGAGCAGAGGCGCCTTCAACGAGCTGCTGTTGCAGACCGTTTTGTGCAGCCGCTACGTCGGCGCTAACGCCAGTGAACCACAGACGACGATCGTTCGGGTTCATGCCACGCAGGTTCAGGGAGCGCATCATTTCGCGAGCGAAGATGGTAGTGCCCACAGAAACATCGGAGACCATGGAGAACTCGATATCGAACTCCAGGTTCTGACCCAGTTGGCCAGCGTCTTTACGACCTTCCCAAGGCGGGGTTGCCAGAGGGAACATGTTGGTACCCAACCAAGCCGAGATCGGCTCGGAGAAGGACGCGTCCGGTTCAACGAACAGGATGGTTGCACCGTAGAACGATGCATCATACTGATCGGCCCGCACTGCACCGTCGGCTACCACCAGAGGGATCTTGGTGTTTTCGTCACCAATACCGTACTGGATCCACCACTTGATGAAGCGGGTAACCGCGCGGCCTTGCAGTTCCCAACCACCGAAGGTTGGGTTCGACTGGGCACGGGTAACGTTGGTCGCAACCTTGATCGCTTCGCCGGAACCACCGTAGGGGTTATCAGCTGTGTCGACCGAGATCTGCTGGTTCAGACCGTTGATGGTGCGGGTGTGCTTCTCGATGAACGCTTTCAGGCAGCGCACTGCCAGTTCGCGGTTCGGCAAGAATTCAAAGAACCGTGGCGGCTCGATGAGGAACGGTACCAGGTTCCGTGCGACGAGAGGAGTGTTACTGGCGATGTTCGCCAGATCCGGTGCCATGGTGTGGGTACCGGCTTGAGCCAGGTTGATAGTGCCCGGGGACTGGCCCCGGCCATAACCGTTCTGACCGATAAACGGACTGCTGTAACGATCCATTGGTATTTACCCTTGTAAAGGACGAACCTACGGCTTACGCCGTAGGCAGTGCGTCCATGCGATAGGTTTCGAGTTCGAAGAACATGGTGGTGCGCGGGTTGTTCGCGTACAACCGCACTTTACAGTGCCAGGTCACACCGTTGTTCGCATCGGCGTCGTTGATGTAGGTCTCAGGACGGATCTGCACCCGGCCAGCGTAACGACCTTCAACAATACGCAGGATCTCCTTGTCGGAACGCTCGATCAGCTGCTCTTTGGTGAGCTTCGCATTACCCGAGAACTTCTGGTGGATGCGGATGATCTGACGCACGATGTCGCAGGCGATGTTGGTGGTGATCGGCGACAGGAGAACCGAGGTCTCGTCTTGGTAAACCGAACGCACGCAAGGGTAGTAGTTGCTACGCGTATCGAACGTCAACGAGTAGGTACCACCGGATTCCCAGGCGTTGGACTGAGCACGGGCCGGGAAGTACGGCACGTTCAGGTTCTTCACCAAGGTGACCATGTTGTTCGGGTCTTGGTCGATGTCAGCGCCATCGAGCAGGATGCCGGTGCCAGCACCAGCGAACTTGGCCCAGTTGTTGGCGTAGTCGAGGATCTGTGGAACAGGCTTGCTGTAACCACCACCCATCAGCTCACCAGTCTGGTAGACCACTTCAGCGCGGCAGATGCCGGTGCCGTAGAGAGTCGACTCAGGGTAGGCCTTCAGACGGGTCATCAGCACCTGGCCACGGGACAGCTCTTCCGACAGGGTCGGCATGCGCTGTTCAGCTTCGACGTAGGTAGTGAACACACATTTCAGATCACGACGCTGAGCGAGCGTGTTCATCATGGCGAACTTACCGTTCATCGACAGGCCGGTGTCGTAGATGTGCGAGAACTGATACAGTGCAACGTTCTCGTAGAGATCGCCGAGCTGACCGAACGCGGTGTTTTCCACGGTCACCAGTTCTTCGTACGATGCATGAGTCATGGTGCCATCTTCGCCGCCTTTAGCGTAGACGGTGGTACCATCGCCCAACACGATCCCGCCATCCAATGCACCCAGCAGGTACAGGGAAGGATACAGGTCGCCATCGACGCCAGCGCCAGTCAGGAAATCGATCTGGCTGGACTGAGTGATCGAAGCAGCGATTGCTGGGTTAAGAGCCAGCTCGCGTGCGTAGATCATGTCCTGCACGGCCTTGATGTGGTCGTCGTAAACGTAGACCTTGCTGAACGGGGAAGTCAAAGGCGCGAGGCCCGACTCGATACCGTCATCGCTGTACGCCTTGATCAGCGTATCGCCCAGGTAGTACTCTTTGTCCGTGGAAGCGCTGTACGCACCAGGAGTGAAGCACACGTCGACGTAGTCTTCACCGAACGCCGTCAGCACGATCGCCGGGATGTTGGTGTTGGCGATCTTCTGCATGAACTGCATGCGGAACATACGGGTCTTGAAGGTCTCGGCCGTGGCCTCGTCCCAGACTTCGTTGGTCTTGTCGTTCGGAGCCCAGATGCGAACACCCAGGTTGTTGCCGCTGGCACCGAAGTACGAAGCTGGCAATTCGAACAGCGGGTAGATCTCGGCTTGAGTGCCGTCAACTTCTGCCAACAGGGTGCCGGGCATAACTTCGGCAGTACCTGGCTCACCGACGACTGGCACGATCACAATGCGACCACGCAGACCATCAACAGGAGGCAGCGGGTTAACGTTCGGCTCAGGGATCTGGCCGTCGTAGTTGAAGCCCGACAGGCGTTCTTGTACAGCCGGGATTTCGTCACGGACGATTTCCAGACCGACGATCAAACGGGACTTCTTGGCGTCAGACGGAATCAGACGCTTAACGAAGAAACCGTTGCCGGCCGCGAGCAGGGTTTCTGCCAGCAGCGATTGGAGGTTGAAGAACTTGCCACGTCGAGCCAGCGTTTGCGCACCGAACATGGTATTGAAGTCGCTGTTCTCGTTACCGAGAAAAACGGTCTTGTCGGTACCGGATTCACACCACAGACGCAGCAGAGGAGCATGCTGCGGGTAGGTGATCGGTGCCCGCGACGGAGTCCCACGGGACTTGTCGTTGATGCCGCCGTAAACGATCCGCGGCGTCGAGTTGATAGATGCCATCTTTTGTCTCCTAGGAGGGCGTGGTGCACGGTGACTCGATGTTATGAGCGTTAACCCAATTCAATCCATAGATATTAAACAGCATCGGCGCTATTAAGCGACCAATGTATTTTTAATCGACCAACGATGGAGTCGCAGCATGATTCTCATGCCTTACGATACCCACCAAGGACGCATGTATCAGACTGATAAAATCATCAGCCAGATCAAGCGTGCCCAGATCGATCTTCCTCTTCCTGAGGTTGAGACTCCTGGTGGTAACGTTATTAAAAACCTACACTTCGTTACCCCAAGCGAAGAACACGAGGACGTCAACCTTTTCACCCAATACGTGAATCTGGGGACTGATCAGGAACCCAGGCTTGTCCTGGATGGTCGACCGTATATGCGATACGATCGCCGTACAGGTACATACCGTCTAACTGCTGAAAACGATTACATGTTCCAGTGTATTCGTGGGGCACTTACTTTACGGTTGATGAAGGGTGATAAAGCAGCCATTCGCCGCCTCGGCGATGTACCGCTGATTGCCTTTACTCGTTGGATCACTTTGGCATTGAGCCAGAAGTTCAACCTGGACTTGGCTGCTGAACTTAAGGTCAGCATCGCGGTTGCCTACTACTTCCTGGGCATGTCGGATGACGATATCGCTACAGACGCAGAAGCACGTATGCAGATGGCGAACATCGTACAGCGCGTAACCAAAGCCGAACTACGTTTGGTGATGGAAGTGGCTGACACGATCAAGTCGCTGAAGACCTTCGACGACTTGGCCCGTACGGTATCGGAAGACCTCGGCACCATTCGCATGGGTAAGCTGAAGTATCCGGACATCTGGACTTTGGTCGCTGGCAGTTTCAGCGGTGTCAACTACCGTGAGAACGTGGGTGTGGCATTGGAGCACTTGCCTACCTTTATTGCCATGGTTTACTGTGCGCTGGAAGACCGTTCCTACCGCAAGTCGGTAATCTTCTTGCGTGCCAAATCGGCAGGCAGTGAACGTGACCATAAAACGTTTACCGATCTGGTCTATCGTGAAGTTGCAGAACAGTTCAAATAATTTCACACAATGCGGCATATACCCTCCCCCGTAACAGGGGAGGGCTTTATGTCTTGATCCCGCGGCACTCGATGTTATGAGCTTTAACTAAGCATGCCAGTATAATTTGTCACCTCAGTTCACAGGTAGCCTAAATGAACGAGTACCTTCTGCGCCATGCGATTCGTTCAGTCTGGTGTAACCCATCGATGGACCGCCAACATGTTTACAAACTTGTTCGCTTGTCTCCTCGCTATGGTGTACATACAGCCTACACGGTCGACTTCGAACGGTACCTAATGCCGACCGAGCGCGATTATTACCAGATCTACCAGATCGGCAAAGTAGAGCCGACTCTGCTCGGGGTACCGAAGCGTTACAACGTGTGGATGTCGCTGGCGGAGATCGCTAACGAAACCGCACTGTATTCGGAACTCTACCTCAACAACGGGATTCAATTCCCTCGGCATGCCGTGTATGTGTTGCTGACCGGGACCAAGAACCTGATCGTGGCCGTCAAGGTAAACGAGCGGGTCCATAGCTTGGACCAGCAGGACGTATACCTGCGCTTCTACAATAACTCCTACTTCGATTCCGAGCGTTCGACCGATGCAGCACGTAAGTACGTGTTCGTCATGGGTGGTACGCCGAAGACGTCGCAGGAAGTAGTGAGCATGCAGATCGCCATGATGCAGGCGGTCACAGCACGTCCAGGGCGCACGCCTTACTACTACGTCAACGGTCGCTTCAGTAACACCCTGAGTTTGATGAACTGCTCACCGGGTGATGCGATGGAACTGATCATCGATTCGTCGGTGGATAAGTACATTGACTTCCCGCTGAACAACATCCCAAGCTTCATGTCGACACTCGACAACGAGAACAAGTTCCTCATCCATTACAATGACCCGACGGTCCAGTCGATTCGTTTCTATGACGACTTGGACATCTTCCTTATTAAGGAAGGTGGTGGTAACGGACGCTTCCTCGGTTCGACCTATCACCGTAACGAAGGTAACTGGGTGCGACAGTTGACTCACAAGGACTACAGTGTCCCGATTGAGCGACTGAACAGCTTCATGCTGAACCACCCAACCGACCCACGGTTTATCACCGACTCGGTCAAGTTCACTGAAGATAAGTGGGCTAGCCTGTCCGAACTCAAGCTGCGGGTGTATTTCCGACAGTCTGGTTATGACCGTCCGCTGCAACCTGAAGCGTCCCGTATCCATGAGTTGTACCGGATGACGGATGCCCAAGTCGTAGGGGCCATGACTGGTCTGAACTCCACGCTGGATATCTGGAAAGCAGCCAATCTGGAGAAAGCGGCATACGTCAAGTTCATGGGTGCGCCAACGTCGCAGATCGTCCCGATCGGCTACAATGATCCGGATGTAACCAATGTGGACAAGACCGCTGCGCAAGAGTTTGCTGGTGCCGTGTTCGGTTACCATGCAGCTGCCAGTATCTTGGCTAAGACTCCTGCTCCAGTAGCCGTGATCAACGGTCGTCGTGAAGCTGAGCTCGCCTACGCCTACTGGTATAATGCCACGGTGTATGAGTTCGATGCTGCGGGTGTGATGCTGGAACACCACTACCATGCGGCAGGGCGTCGTTATCCAGTACGCAACGCTGCGGCAGTGCGGGTGGAAGCCATCGTCGGCAAAGGTGGTAACTCACTGAGCACGGTGTATGACAATGCCCCAGTGACGCTCAAGGACGGCTATAACTTCCGGCTCTACGTGGTGGCTTTGTTTGCAGGTGTGCAGCAGGGTGGTTGGATCGACATCACCGATCTGCCAAACCGTAGCGACTGGGGTTACTTGGATGAGACGGGGGCAAGCCCACGGTGGGTGTGGTCGTATAACACCCTGCAGTGGTACGGTTGCGTACGTCAAGACGATGCGTTCCTCAGCTATGACCTGAGCCTTAATAAGGACACGGGTCTGTTGCGCTTCAGCGTAGCCAGCTATGAAACACATCAGGGTTTGGACCAGTATAAACTGCTGGAAGTACCATTCGCCCAACTCGACGTGTTCCTCAACAAGCGTCCGCTGATCGAGGGACTAGACTACACCGTTAAGTGGCCTGAAGTCGTTATCCACAACATCGAATACCTGTCGGCTTCGGCCATGCAGAGTGTCCATGTGCGTGGCTATGGCATGTGTGAGGGTAACTTGGCCCGTCCTGTGCAAACAGAGTTCGGGTTCATTGAGTACGGTCTGCTGTCTAATGACGCTACCTACAACATCCACACGCACAAGGTCCAACGGATTGTGATCGATGGTCACTACCGTGATCCGGCTACTCTGCATTTCGAAGAGGAGTGGGGTACGGTGTTGGTGACTGATGAACGCAATGGTGCGCCATACTGCATCCAGACTCCACCGATGGTGTTCCGTGACGTCTATCTTTACGACCGTGTGGCTCGTGATGCAGACAACGCTCGGGATATCGCTGTGGGTGCATACATGGGCAACCTGTATCCGAAACGAACCCGTGGTCCGGTCGATACGATCACGCATCAGTACGCTGTGGTGTCGTGCTTTGCCAACAAGCTGTTGCACGATCTGAAGTCTGGTCTCTTGAATCCTCCGGGTATCATGGACCACTACAGTGAAGTCGACATCCGTGAATGGTTGGCTGGTTACGAATACCTGCTGGATCACGATCTGGCTAATACCGCCTACAACGAAACCCACGTGCAGGTTTACCCGCACTGGAAAGGCGCCCCGGTAGGGTTGCCAATCGAACGCTACAACTTCTTGAAACGGGCATTGAAGACGTACCTCCAAGTACCTCCAGATGTCTCAGTGTTTGTCTTCGTTGACAACGGGATATAAACCATGGCTTTTGATGATTCTGTTTATCGCGACCCCGAGCGGGGCTTTCGCGAGTTCGGCCGCTGGGAGATCGTTGCCCCGGGTAGCGACGGCAAATGGGTACCTAACGTAGACGACAAGATCCACGACTGGGATCAAGGCTACTTCCGCGTGATGGAAGTGGACCAGACCACGGGTTACTCCGTACTGGTACCATGGGCACCGCCGGTTAGTGCTGATGGTGATGCTGACGCCAAGCTGGTTGCAGTAGGGCCTGGCTATAGCTCTGAGTCGTTCCGGATGTTCCTCGATACGTCGGTGACTCCACACACCCTGACTCCGGACTATCGTCTGCACAGCTACCACCGGGAGATGCAGTACTACGAAGTGTTCTTGGGTGCGGATATCTCGGAACAGTTCGGTACGATCATCTCGGCGATGTACGATCCATCGGGGACCTTCCTCGGGACCAACGTACCCGTCGAAGAGATCTACGACCCGGTCACCAGCAAACCGGCTAAGGCGCCAGCGCCTGGCTACACCAACCAAGAGCTGGACAATGGTCAGCTTGTAACGATGGTGTTCTACGGTGAGCAAGGTACAGCGGTATCGCAGGCTCAACTGTTGATTGTGAACTCCAAGGCGGTTCGTCGTGCTGATGCTAGCAAGCGCTACGTACAGGGTATCCATCTGGACTCGCCGTTCATTGCATCGGCCGATCCACAGGTTGTGGGCTTCCCACTCAACGTTACGGTAGAATCCTTGCCGTTGACTGCGGTGGTAACTTACAGCGATGGCTCCACGTCCCGTCAAGCGGTTAACGGTGGGCAATTCACGCTGTTCGGTCTGCGCAACTACATCGCTACCGAGATCGGTCAGCAGTTCCCGATGGTCCTCAACTACCGTCTGGCTGATGACGAAGTCAGCTTCAACATGGTGCCTTCGTTGAACCGTACGTTGTCGGTGGACTACAGTGCTCGAACTGTAGCGGCTGATGGTGCTTACGAAATCAAACTGTTCGGTTATCCAACCTGGGTCAGCGCTGCTATCGGCTACCGGATGGAATACTGGATGTACAACCTCGACCGTCAGAGTTTCTACAACGTTACTCCGTACGTCGAGCTGGGCACCAACTCCAACGCCTTCGATCCGAAGCTGTACGGCGTGGTTCAGGAAATCACCGTGGCACTCGACATCAACCGTGTCGATGGTCGCTTCGCTCAATACCGGCACGTGCAGACGTTCCGTATCGCGTTGCTCTCCAGCGGTGACAACCAACCGACGAACTGGGAAATCCTGTTCACCCCGAACCAGTCGGCAGGCTACGGTCGCGGTATCGCCGCGAACATGCGCTACGTCAGCGTAAACAACTGGCGTCTGAACTTGGGTATGGGTAACACCACGCTCAACAACTGGCTGAACATGATGTACTACTCGGCCGAACCACTCTTCAACATCGAAGTTGAGGCAGAAGCACCAGCTCCTACCCACTTCATCCTCCAGTTCATGAACAACGCTTACGAGTTCCCAATCGGGGACTGGGACAAAGATCAGATCGTCAACAACGACCTGCTCAATGGCGAGCTGTTGCACATCCGCTGGATCAAACGCACTTACGACACAGACCTGCACTTGGCTACCACAGCACTGTCGGTCATCCGGACGTAAAAAGAAAAACGGCATAAGCCCCTCCCAGTTACGGGAGGGGTTTTATGTCGCTATACGTGGGTTATCAGAACCAGTTTGATGTGGCCGCTGGAAATGATCGTCTTACTCAATGCAGGATGCCAGTGTGGCAGACGCATGTAAGTGAAGTGAGCACTGCCATCATTGTAGAACGTATTGACGAACCCCTGCACTGTTGGGTACAGTTGTTTGTCATAGGTACGAGCCAACGACAGGATCGTGGCTTCATCGGCTTTAGTACTGACACGCCGACCTTGGTAATACCGCCAGCAATACACAATTGGCCAGGTCGCCCCGAAGGCAGCACAGAAGCCCATGATGTAACACCAGGATATAAAGAGCCTGAACTTAGTGACAGGTTTGACGGATTGCTGTGCCATGATCGGAATCATCCTGTACGAAGTGGATAGAACGAATCGAAGCGATGAGCTCTTTGGGAACATCACCGTTACGACTAGACTGTGCGGGGATACCTTCAGTCGCCCAACGTTTGATAGTCTTGGCACTGACGCCAATGGCCTTACCTGCTTGGGTAAGGTTAGCGTAGACGATGCCATTCACAGAAACCTTTTGCCGAATAGCAGCCTCCCGTTTAAGGGAGGCCTCACGTAGGTTCTTGCGTTGTTCAGCGGTCCAAACATAACCCTCAGCGTTATGCCTCGTTAGCATTGCCTTGTCCTTCAGCCAATGGATCCGGTACGTCAAACCCGGGGATATTGTATTCGGTCATCATGTCGCGCAACAGCGGGAAGTCCGTCACGAAAGCATCGGTACGAGGGTTCTTACGGATCCCCTCGATCATCTCGTCTGTCAACCAACACCTAGCCTTGAACATTTCCAATAACTCACGGCGCTCCAACCGTTTTATCAGTTCTACCCATTGCTCTGCCTCAGTCAGAGACTCAGCTGCATACAAGATCGGTTTGAGCATACCCCGGCCAACCAACAGTGATGCAGTTTCCTGGGAGATGATGCCTTGTGCCGTAATGACATTGCCCTCAGCTTCAACGCGTTTCACGAAGCTTTCAGGAAAGACATACGCATCTTCAATGACGTTCGTACCTAAGCCCGGTACATCGGGCTTAGCATCGAAGGTATCTCCACCCTCGTAAAGCTCAGGGAAGATCAACCGCATGTTATCTTTGAGGAAGTCCGATGGGTCCTTCTCATCGTAACGCTGCATGTCTACATCTGGCTTAAGCTTCAACGCCGCAATGACCTCAGCTTCTGAACGAGCAGCCAAGAACTCAAAGCAACCATGTGGGTCGTCATCACCATCTTGGACTAGGGCGATGGTGTCCCCGAACCAGTTGGTTGGACAGGTGTTTTCGGTGTAGTAGAAATGCATGGCCGAACTACCCGGTTCTGCTTTCTCCTCGTCCAAGGACTTCTTGAAGGAACGCGTACGCACGACCGCATAGATCGGGTGTTCGTCAGTACCGGTATTCGACCTCAGCAGCACGACCGACTCGATGAACGGATCTTCATTCACACCAGACTGTGAGAACTCCACGTGGCGATCAGCGAAGATACGAATATCGAACTTGGCATGACACTGACTGCAGCTCCAGTGCACTTCGTAAAAGCCCTTTTCTGATTTAGCCGCATCGTGGAACAGGTGGCTAACACCGAACTCATGTTTCTCGCACAGCGGGCATTTGCAGAAAACACGGCTAGCTGTAGGTACAGTTACAAATGGGGTGTTCATTCTTCTTCCTCGCCCGGCACTGGATC
>RCUS01001018.1_pt1 | contig 15610 bp, 12 predicted proteins | sample 2166221 | NCBI WGS metagenome assembly RCUS01 (sample SAMN09932758, study PRJNA488358) | compost metagenome | isolation source: compost soil in cyclohexanecarboxylic | place: Germany: Experimental Botanical Garden | reverse complement strand
GCGAATTCACCAGCACCAGCGCGAGGAAGCCGAAGGCGAACCAGGGCATGGCGATGCGCCCGTTGCCCTGTGCCTGGCCCGGCTGGCGCGCGCGGCTGATCCAAAGGCCCACCACCAGCAGCACCGGTACCAGCAGCATCACCCGGGTCATCTTGACGATGGTGGCGATATGCGTGGCCTCGGGGCTGACGTTGCTGGCCGCACCGACCACCTGGGCCACTTCGTGAATGGTGCCACCCAGGAACAACCCGGCGCCCATGGCGTCCAGCTGCAGCCAGCCAGCATTGATCGCCAATGGGTAGAGGAACATCGACAGGGTGCCGAACAGCACCACGCTACCAACCGCCATGGCGCTTTTGTGTGGGGCACTGCGCAGGGCCGATTCGAAGGCCAGAACCGCGGCGGCGCCGCAGATGGCGCTGCCGGCCGCGGTCAGCAAGGCGGTATCGCGGTCCAGCTTGAACAGCTTCATGCCGCACCACAGGCCGATCAGCAGGGTGCTGGACACCACCAGCAACGACACGATGAGCCCGGACCAGCCGACTTCGGCAATTTCCTGCAGGCTTACCCGCAGGCCGAAGAAGGCCACGGCAATGCGCAGCAGGCCGCGGGCGGAAAAGTTGATACCCGCCGCCCAGCTAGCCGGTACGCCGTCACGCAGCGCATTGCCGTAAAGCGCACCGGCGACGATACCGACGATCAGCGGGCTGATACCCAGGTTGGCGATGGCGGGCAGGGCGGCCAACTGGGTGACCGCAAGCGCGAACAGCGCGACGAACAGGATGCCATTGAGCCGCCCTCGGGTAGAGAGGGTAGGTGCAAAGGCGGGGTTGGACGGAGCCGTGGCCATGTGAGTCCTCCGGAAAGGTGTTTCGACATGGCTTACGTTAATCTGGTTATAAGCTTATAAAAAATCGTAATTTAGGATGGCAAATATCCGTTTAGCTGATATTTTTCATTCATGACCCCAGAACAACTGATAACGTTCGCCACCGTCGCCGAGCACGGCAACATCAGCCATGCGGCCCAGGCCCTGCATTTGTCGCAGCCGGCGGTGTCTGGCCAGCTCAAGCTGCTGCAGGAGGCCTTTGGCGAGCCGCTGTATCAGCGCGCCGGCCGTGGTGTGCGGCTGACAGCAGCCGGCGAGCAATTGCTGGCCCATGCCGAGCGCCTGCGCGAAACCTTCCGTCAGGCCCAGGCATTGCGCGAGGCCATGCGCGGGCTGGAGCGCGGTACCTTGCGCATCGGCGCCAGTACCACGCCAGCCAGCTACCTGCTGCCTTACCTGATTGCCGATTTCCATGCCCGCTACCCGGAGGTGCTGGTGAGCACTTCCAACGGCAATACGGCAGAAATCGTCGCTGCGCTGGACAGCGTCGATATCGCCCTGATCGAAGGGCCGCCTGGGCAGGAACTGCCATTGGGCACGGCGGTGACGGCGTGGCGGGAGGACGAGATCGTGGCCATCGTGCCGCGTGGTCATCCGCTGGCTGGCAGTGACCGACAGACGCTGGCGTCGCTGGGGGCTTACCCGTTGGTATTACGCGAGAGCGGCTCGGGTGTGCGGCAGATCGTCGAGCGGGCATTTGCCCGCAGTGGCGTGGCGATGCGCGTGGCGCTGGAGATTGCCGGGGTGGAGGGGGTGAAGGAGGCAGTGCGGGCCGGGATGGGGATCGGTTTTGTGTCGGCGATGTCGATCCGGCATGAGGATGGGGCGTTGCAGCGGTTGCAGGTTGTGCCGCAGGCGTTGGTGCGGCGGTTTTCCATTCTGGTGCCGCATGCAGCCACCCCGTCGCGGGCTGCGGCGCGGTTCCTGGAGTTGTGTGTTGGCCTGCAAGAGGTGGGGTGACTGTGCTGGCCTCTTCGCGGGCTTGCCCGCTCCCACAGGTTTCTCACGGTTCTTGAATGCGGCCCCGCCGTTTGGCTCTCAAAGAGTGTTTATCCGTAACGGGAATCCGTACGATTCGAAAAGATCCCAAACGTCCTCGCGATCGAAGAGCCGCCACCCCAGTGCCGTGAACCGCGTCAGGTCATCCTCGCTGGGATAGGAGTAGTAGGCCCCGGCAGATGGATCTTGAGACGTTCCCGTCATAGGCTCATCGCGCTCCAGGCGCCTGATTGCGTTCATGATGAGACGCGCGCCTGGTTGATAAAGTGAAAGGATGTGCCACAGCAAGGAGCGCTCCTTTTCGACTGCCACCCTGGCAGTCTCAATGATGCGACCAACATCAATGCCGGGACTGTCGATCCAATGGAGAGTACAGCCAATCTCCGGGTCCCCGTTCAGCAGCGCCCGGAAGGTCGCCAGAACACCTCGATACTGAGGCAAGAGGCCAGAGTGAAGATTGAGGACGCCGCGTGACGGAATTGCCAGCGCTTCACTCTTCAGGATTTGACCAAAGCGGATTGAGATGAACAGATCCGCTCCCGCGTCCTGCAGCATTTGCAGGCCCGCAGGATCACTCAAGCTGGGCAATACCCGTACAGGCACCCCAAAGCGTTGCTGCAGTTCTGCAAACCCGAATCGATGCCCGCTGCTGACCTGGTCGCTCGATCCGATTAATCCAGGGGCCACGGCATTGAAGAAGTCCTGCTCGATCAATGCCAGTTGTCCGAGCATGCGTGGAACCTTCCTGCCCGATCCCACTCTTTCCGAGAGGAATATTCCCACTGTGCTCTCGTGAATCTCGGGCAACAGGAAATTGAGAGTGAGGTTGCTCTCAACGTCCCGGTTCACCAGAAAAGCGATTCGCAACTTTAGACCTCCGGCAGACCTGCCTTTCAATCAGTTCCGGTAATCAGACCTAGCATAGTTGCATTTTCGTCATTCAAGTTGACTCTGCCGTTTGCTCCCGGGCCTCACGCCCGGGAGCGGCTATCAGGCGTCTGCTCAGTGGTGAGCGGCCAGCGCTTCCAATTCACGGATGACATCCCAGGGTTTGAGCACCAGCACATCACTTTCCATGGCATCCAGTACTAATTCGGCGGTGTTACCTAGCAGTACGCCACTCAGGCCTCTGCGCGCCACGCTGCCGAGTACGGTGAGGGCGGCGCCTAGCTGATGGGCGACATGCGGAATCAGCTGGTCGGCAGGGCCTTCCGCAAGGTGCAGGTGTTCGTCGTCGATATCGAACTCGTCCTGATAGCCCTGGCACTGCTCATGGTAGAAGGTCAGGATGCTTTCCTTGAGCTGGAATATGGGGTCGGCTGCCGACAGCATCGGGTAAGGGTAGGCGCTCATCATGTGCAGGCTGGCATGACTGAGGTGGGCGAGGTCGTGGCCGTGGCTGAGGATGCCAACCTGCAGCACACGATGCTTGAGGTCGTCGCTGCCGGCGTCAATGGCCGTAAGGATGGGGCGCTCTGTCCAAGGATTGGCATGCTTGACCATCAGCACTGGGCTCGGGCACTGGCGCAGCAAGTGCCAGTCTTCAGGAGTGAGTAGCGCCTTTTTTAGCGCGCTGTCCGCACGGTGCTGCTTGATCACCAGGTCGCAACCTTCAGCCTGCTGTACGGCGAGCACCGTCTTGCAGGGGTTGTCGTGCCAAGCCTGCTGAGCACTGACATCGTATCCCTCCTGGGCCAGTTGCTCCTGCATCAGCTTCAGATACATCGAATGCCCATTTGGTTTGGCACAGAGCAGTAGATGCAAGTGGGCGTGGGTAAGGTCGGCAATCTGCTTGGCCTTGGTCAGGGCCAGGTCATCGTGCTGGTGTTGGGCCAACACCACCAGGGCGTTACGGGTGGTATGCATGGCGCCTCCCTGTACATTGAGTACGTTTTGGGGATGGCGCGGACGCTTCTCTAGTTGTCCCTGCGATAGGCATACGCGTCGATTATCGCGACTACATTCGGTTCACCGGATGCGGGAGCCGAATCTGCCTCTGCCAAGCATTGTCTCGCGTCGTGGTCGGGCATAACGCTAGTGCGCTGAACACGCCACGACTGGCAAGGTCATGAATGGACGGTATGTCCGGTAGTAGCGCCCGGTACTTTGGGGCCGCCCCTTGCTCGGCCCGCCAATGGGGGGATCGCTGACCGGCCATATGACCAGTGAGTTTGACGCGTACAGAACGATTGGGCAATGCAATCCGTCGCCCGTGTTATTCCAAATGGAAGTAGTGTCATATGCGGTAGATATCGAGGCAAGTACAGCAAGCCTTGAGCTTTTGTGATGTGCAACCAGCTCTGATTTATCGCAGTACAAAGAGCGAGGTATGGAAAACAGTCCAATTACAACATGCGTGTGCGCTTCCACTCGGAAAGGTTGGAAACACGCGTTGTTATTTCTAACAGTGCGGGATAAGCAGGGATCTATGGCCAGGCCACACCCTGTAAATGTTATTAGCGCTACCTAGGGCACGGGCTGAGGGTGCGACCCTTCAGCAGTTGAAAACATGTTTGAGGTACGCCACGAAATTTTCATCCCGGCACTGTGTCTTGCCCGGGCTGTCGGAAATCTTGGCCACCGGTGCCCCATTGCATGCCGTCATCTTGATCACGATGTTCATCGGCTCCACCCCCGGGATATCGCAAGTTAGCTTGGTACCAATGCCAAAGCTCACATTGATCCGCTCATGCAACGCCCGGTACAGCCCCAGCGCCTTGGCAAGGTCCAGCCCGTCGGAAAAGATCAGGGTCTTGCTCTTCGGGTCGATCCCCAGCCGCTCATAGTGGGCAATGGCCTTTTCCGCCCAGGCCAGCGGATCGCCCGAATCGTGCCGCAGGCCATCGAACAGCTTGGCGAAGTACAGGTCGAAGTCGCCCAGGAACGCGTCCATGGTGATGCAGTCGGTCAGGGCGATGCCCAGCAGCCCCCGGTATTCCCGCACCCAGCATTCCAGCGCGGCAGCCTGGCTGTCGACCAGGCGCGGGCCGAGTTGCTGGTGGGCCATGAACCACTCGTGCTTTCGCCAATTTGCCCGAACAGGTGCGAGAGTTGCCAAAAATGCACCTCGCCCACCCCAGAGCCGCCTATTCTGGACTTCTCCCACCTTGCCGTAGCCCTGCGCTCCCGCCTTCAACCCTGGGCCTGAGGCCTGAATCCGGTCGTGAATGGAAGGCAAAAAATTGCTCATGGTTGAGGGCCTTTCAGTTGAAAAACATGACAGGGTGCGACAGCCCGCTCTTCAGTAGAAACTCATCTCCTACTAGCTGAGGATGGTAGCTTGGCTGCCCCGGAAAGTCTTCAGGGTGACCTGCAACCGCTCGACCTTTGAGCTCCGGCATGTCCAGCAGCGTCCCAAGGGTTGTAAGTAGAGTGAAGTCCAAGATCTCGTAGGTTGGCAGCGTTAGCCAAGCATGCAGATCGATGTGAAGGAGTGGGCCTTTGTTCCGAGTAAGCTTTTTCAGCTGAGCCAGCTCAGTGTGAAAGATTGGCCCTTTTCCTTCTTCCTGCACATACCCTAGTGTGTAGATCAACGGAACACCAAGCACCTCTTGAAGAGGTTCATGTAGGATGCTGGTTACTTGGAAGCACTTTTGAGAGAAGTCATCATAGCGACAGCCGGATAGCTCGGAAGCCCAGCACTCCTGGATCTTCGCCATAACATCGTCGGTCAGTAACCGGGCCTGAAGAGGTGTAAATGGTGGAGGATTTAGCTTCCATTTTTGCGTGCGAGTCAGACTCTCGTTGAATTCTTGTTCATACCCGGTTAATGATGCTTGCTTGGGCTTGAAAAAATTAGAGAAAAATGACACTTAAAATCCTTATAGTATTAGCGCCTGGCAAAAGTGAAATAAAGCGCACTCGTTTAACTAGCTTTCGCAGTAATCAGTTGTCAAGGTTCGCTGCCATGTGCTCGATGAATTTGAGTGGGTGCGGACTGTCGATCAGATTGTAGAGTATGTCCCGCTTGCTGCGTGGGAGTCGTTTTGCGACATTTCTGCCGGCTCGGCGTACGGCATGATCGGTGTCATTAATGCGTGCGGCGAGCAGCAAAGCCAAAACAGCGTCACTGATTGTCGTAGCGGGCCTGGATATAGTTTAGTTGTATGATCTGGGAATCATAGTGGAAGTTAACTCGGAGTCGCCAGGCTTTATCCTTGCGTGAATAATTGACTGTTGCCTATGACGGCTTGTAAAGAGAAGAGCCATTGAAAACAGACCCTGTCTGTAGCTTGGGCGGCGGCTGTAACTTGCGAAGTCAGATCCAATCGGTGTTGAGCAGTCGCTAGTCAGTAACTGCTATTGGAAATGCCTCGATCAGGCTCTCTAATCTTGCGCCTTTTAGTTCTTGAGAAAGGGCTTTTACTGCCGCTTTCAGAGATTTGCCAGAAGCCCCTTTCAGGTTCTGCTTTGCAATGTTGATTTCTTCTTTAGGAAGGCCCAGGGAACGGTCGATTTGAATCATAAGATAGAATATGTACGAATCCTGAAATGACTTTTCGAAGTCGAGTTGTACGTAGTTGGTTAAAAGTTCTTCCAGGCCTCCGGTCAGTTTAAGAGATAACGCGCCTTTTTCATGAAGGTCTTTGATTTTTTGAGGTGCGCTGAGCGCGAGCTTCAGCAAGGTGGATGCATTAACAATCGTCTTGTTGCTATCATTTCTGTTGTTAAACTGGCCATCCCATGCTGTGGTCGCGTGAGTAAAAAGGCCTGTGATCGAGTTGTCAATTTCAAACCAGTAATGCTTAGATTTTGCCTGCTGCCCTACCGAAATTAGACTTGCTTGATGCATCAGTGCGTTTCGCAGAGCATAGAGCGCATTGCTATCCGGAGTGTCAACTATAATGCCCAAGAAATTATGGGCGGCCTTAATGATTCCCGATTTTGATGCGAGTGCCTTTGGGAATGTGGAGGGTTTAGGCTCATAGCAGAGGCCGAACTGATCAAGGGCGCTTAGGCCTCCAAGCAGCGGAAGAATTTTGCCGCTGTAGACGTAGCCTTTAGCGTGATTGGCTTCAGATAGTAAATGCGATACAGCTGATCTGTACCATACGCCGAAACCTTCTGTGAAGCGTCCGTGGCTACTTATGCTGCAGTGAGCTGAAATGGATATTTTAGTTAGCCATGCTAATTCATGTTGGTCTGATGGAATTTGAAATTTCATGTGCTTGTATAAGTTGTAGTGAGAGGGTGGTGAGTGTTAAAAATAGCAGCCTTACTGGGAGTTAGGCTGCGCGTTGATGTGATGGGTTTTGCGTTTTCATTGGCCATTAATGTGCTATGAAATATTAAGAACTACTAGGTCGGCTGGATTATACAGCACCAAAGACCGCTTCATTGCTAACTGCGATGGAATGATCTCGCGAGCGAAAATTCTCGACAGCTGACTGAAGTCGAACATAAGCCGAGGGTCGTGAGTTTTCTGGAGCGCATGTGTCATCGAGATCACTGATTCGGGATCTTTAAGACTTGAAATCCATGCCGGATCTAATGCGTTAAACAATTGGCTGGCTGAGCAGTACGCTTTGGAGTACGGATCGCCCTGGTAACCAAACTCGATATAAATGGCGTCCGGAAACCACTCCTGGAATGCCCTGTCAACCTTATAGCCTTCAGGTGAATAACAATCTGGAGTTGAGCACAGGGTCATCAAAGCAGACATGGCACAAGCGATGTCTTCATTAGTATAGGGGAGATTTCGCATACCGTTCCATGCTTGACGAGTCGTAGACCTCAGCAACGCCTCGTCGACTTCCTCGGGAAGTCCGGTAAAGATCCACTCTACTGCTTGGGCTCGAAGCCCTCGTTGTGTGTTCAGTGCCCCTCTTATCGAATGTTTCAGCTGATCGGCAAGACTGGGGGCTGTGGCCCCGCTACGAAGGGGCAAAGGCATATGGCGGCCAACGGTCGAATAAAATTGTTCGTTCGGATTGACTCGCCATGGTTCAAGTGCCTCGTCGCTCCATTGCGCGGTGGGGCTCAGCGGAGCGATGAATGAGTCTGAGTCATAGGTTTCGGGCGTCTCGACATAGATATTGCGGAACAGGCTTTGCTTTCCTTGCTCTTCTGCCATGGCACGGAGCATGGCATGGTTTTCTATGCGTCGCTCATTGAAGAAATACGTGTCGAGTGATTGCTCCAAAGCGCTCTTGTGTGAAGGGTATATCTGTTCGCGCGATGGGAAGGCTGGAGCACCATTCCAAGGGAATACGATTCTATCCATGTCGTAAATCCGATACCATGGATGATTCGCGAACAAGAAGTGACCGTGCTGGGATTCCAGCCTCCAAAGATTAGGGACGTTAACCGTCACTGGCTCTGCAATAAATGCTATTCCTTCAATTGAAGGGGGCAGATGACTATAAAATTCTCTAAGGTCTGAAGTATTTAGGCAGTAGATAACGCAATTGCCAGGCTCCTCGGGTGGAGATTGAGTGTCAGATGCAAAGAAGCCTGCAATTGTAGGTTCGGTGCTAAAATCAATATAGTTCGTAGGGAATCCATAATGCTGAAGCACAGCGAATAGAGAATCGATGTGCTCATCTTCCGCAAGATAAGCTAGAGCTGGCTGTTCGATCACCCAGTTCGTGAACCTGATCAGCTTCTCATCGAGCTGAGGTTTAGCGACCGGATCGTGAAGTACTTTGCGTTCCAGCGTCGAACTTGGCGTCCACTCGCGGAGCTGTCCTCGGAACCAATCGTAGCGTCCATCAGCTTTGAAATTCTCCGCAAGCGCAACTGCTTCTTCTACGTTCGCTGCTTTAAATACTGTCATTGATGATATCCATATATCAAATTCTGCAGTCGATGGTTTGACCGCCTTGCACCAGCTTGTTCACTAAGCCCATAACCTGAATTGTTTGCCGTGGAGCATCAAGCCACTGCGCCGGCGACTGCTAGCCCCAGGCAAATTCAGAGTAGATATTGATCTGGGCTCAGACTCCAGCTTCAGGAGGTTTGGGCGATATCTTCCTCCAGCTCCCGCACCGCTTTACTGGCTTTGATCTCAAAGCGGCGTTCGACCTCTGAATCGCTCAATTTGGAAGCTTCTGCGCCAAGCCACATAGCGAGCTTTTCACGCTTCTGGGGCACAGTGAGGGCGTCAAGGTTTGGAATGTACCCATCGCCCGCCTTCATGCCTCGTTGAAGCTCGTAATAGGTCTTGATCAGCGACTTTGGGCGAATCTCGCCGCCAGGACAGAATCGATCGGTCAGCTTCCTGATGGTGTGATTCACGGAGCGTAGTTGTGCAGTCGTGGTGATCTGCGAGAAGTAGGCTGCCCAGCCGAGCCGCTTGCCCTTGAAAATGCAACCGGTGATCCTGAGGTTGAGCTTCCATTGGCAGTAGGCAAGTGCACGCTCTTTATCTGACACGCTACGGGCGGTCAGCAACTTGTGACGGTAAGCGGTGAAGATCTTGGCCACCGATGCCTCGAATCTCAGGATGCTCTCGTGACGTATTAGTACGTTGCCGCTCGCAATCTGATATCCCAAGAAGCTGAAGGGATCAGTCAGTGGCGCGACTTTAGATTTCGAGTCAGGCCCAAAGTCATGAGGGTTGAGCTTCAACCCCTTTAGTTGGGCAATCAGTTCGTTTGCCGTTGAGCGTGCCAGGCCTGCGGGCGCGAGGATCAGGATGTCATCCACGTAGCGCTTGTACCAAATACCTGGCCTCGATCCAAAGGCGGCATCAATGCTTTGCAAGGCAATCTCTGCAAGTACGTTGGAGATTGCCAGGCCCTGCGGTACGCCAATGGTCGGACGATCAGCACCTTTACCTCCCCTGGATTCGGGCACGGTGGGCGTGGTGAGGGCGCTGCTGATCAGGTTCCGAAGCTCTGGTTTTCGGATCTTTTTCTTTGTTGCCGAGGCTACCAGGTCATGAGGAATGGATGGGTAGAAGGTTTTCAGATCGATTTTGGCGTATTCAGCGTAAGCGCCTGAGTCGAGCGCTTTCTTCAGCGAGTCGATGACGGTCTGAGGCAGTGTGAGTTTCGCAAGGGGGAAAACGTCGGTGAGGCAATTGCAGAGCGCGCGCAGAACGATACGGTCTCGGGCCGTGGGGATAGATATCTGCCTGGGAAGAGATGATGCCCCTTTGAGTATCAATTTTTCCTTGTAGGCGGTGAAGCGGTACTCACCCTGGTGAACCTTTTCGTGAATGTGGTCGATTTCCGCACTCAGAATTTTGTTGAGATTAGCCGGGCGCATACGGTCGAGCCCGATTGCACCAGATTGCTTGATTTTCTCGGTATAGATTTCCAAAAGGTGCTCACGGCTGAAGCGCTTTTTGAAACTCAGGGCCGCGCTCATGGCTTGTTCCAAAACGAGTAAAGCCCAACTACCACAGGGAGTACATAAAGCATCGTCGTGATCAAAAAGCGCGCCGAAAGCCAAAGTACTGCATTGAAGTACTCGAATCCTGTTGGCGTTCGACTAGTAAGCCCAGTCGCGAACACCCGCGCTATGCGATCGTCGATCTCTCGATGATTTTCGGACTCAGCGAGCAACTCGTCATAGCGGTTAACCTGCACAGGTGTAGGCTTCGGGGCGTCAGGTTCTGATGAGTCGTTGGGCAAACCACGATGAAGCTTCTGCAGCTCCAGATAGTTTGTACGCATCAGCATCGCACGGCCGCGAAAATCCCGATTCGCTACCGCGAGTGAGATACCGAGCAGCGCGACGGATAGAATGGTAGCCATCACATCAGTGTCGGGGCCCAGTACAGTGCTGTGTCGTATGGTTAGTACCCCCAGGGCCGTGCTAAGAATCGCATACCACACCAGCAAGAGCTGTGAGTGAAAGTCCAGCCACTCTAGGCGTTTATGAGCCTGAATTCGCGCCTTATAAGTGAACCAGACGTTGTCCTTTTTCACGCACATCTCTCCATAGAAAAGGGGAGAAGGGATGGGAGGATTTGAGTACCGTTGAACATCCCTAATGGGATCAGCGGGCCAAAGCCCAACAGCCGAAGCTGTTTATTATCAGAACCGCCCTCGCTCGCACGAGAGGAAGAGCCCACCCCCTCCGCGAGTGATTCTACCGTGCCAGTATCGCGGGTGGAACTGGTTCCACCTACCAGGCTAAGTATTTTGTGAAATGGCGGATGAAGGGCACGGACTCAGATCCACCCCCTGAAAACCAGCAAGAGTACAAATGTACTCATCTGTGTAAGGTCTGGCGCCTAGAGAGGGTTTCAAACAGAAATGCAGGCCGGCGTTGCTGCTACGGGATGCTCATCTACTCCTAAGCCGGCCAATGCGCCACGTTGCGTGGTGTACTGGCTGCTGGCCATCCTTTCCGGATATGCTCCGGCCACAGCATTACATCCAGCCCTACGCGGAAGTGGCCATTGGCCCTGCAGGCTGCAATCGATTCGAAATTGTCGCCTGGGCGCATGCCGAGGCGGGTGGTTCCTCTTCCTGCTCAGGAGGGGGGTAGATTCCATGGAGATGGCATGAGCTTTTTTTCAGACGAAGAGATTGATTCACTCAAGATCACACGGATGATCTTGCATGTAGTGGGTACCAAGGACTTCGCGGCCATGCCAGAGCGGGCTCTGGAGGAGGAAGCGTTCTTCATCGGCAAGATCGTGGACATGGCCACCGCGCCGGTGTTCATGTTCAAAGCGGTATCGGTGACCCGCAACGAGGTCGAGTCGATCGCAAGTGCGGACACGTCCTTTGTGGCCGGCGCTCAGGCACTCGCCGCCAGTTTCAACCGTGCGCACGTGGGTGGCAGTGCTGATGGTGTTCTGTTGATGTTCGAACTGTCGGTTGCAGACCCTGATGTGAAGATCTATAGCCTGATCAAGTATGACTACAAGCTTGCGTTGGAGCAGAACGATGGTGCTCCAGGAAAGAAGCTGCGGCGTATCGTGAATGCCTTGGTGGACGAGAAGAAGGCCATCCAAAAAACGGCACTGATTCGGGTGATCAGCGGGGTTGCCGACCAGAACATTTCAGCAACCGACCGCACCAAGCAGGGTGTAGACCTTGCTGACTACTTCGCCGACTTCTTGGCCGTGAGCAGGGCAGTTTCGGACACCGAGCTGAGCGAGATCACCCGCAAAGTCCTCAAGGCCGCACTGCAGACCTGCATTGAGCACCTGCCCGGTCAGGATATAGCCAAGGCGCTGCAGCGGGCCCAAGCCAACCTGGGCACTCGCCGGCGCATTGATGAAGAGGCGATCGTTGAGGCAGTGATGCTGGCAGCGGGTCATCCTGATGATGAAAAAATCGCCAACCGCCTGGAGCGTGAGACGCGTAGTCGTGTCAGGAAAAGCAAGCTGCATGAGCTGAGCTTCAAGCCCGATCGCCGGATCCTCCGTCAGCCCTACATGCGCAAGATCGTCACGGCTGAGGGCGTCACCATTCTCTTCCCTGATCGGAAGGAAAATCCCAACGTCCAGGTGATACAGCTCGACGGAGATAAGAAACAAATCATCGTCGATACAGATCGAGTCAAGGAGGACAGCGTTGTCACACCAAAACCTGGCCAGCCTGCTTAACGAGCTATCGCGCAAGCATCAGGCGCTAATCACAGAGGGCAACCTGACCCTCATCGTTTCCGATCTATCAGCGGAAACTGCTCGGTCGATCAAGAAAGCCGCTGTCGCTGCTGCCTGGTCATTTACGATCTACGACTGCGCGAGCAGCGAAACTGACGTCGATGACGAGGATGAAGATTTCGGGCCGTTCCGCGTTGAGCTGGAGAAGCCACTTCCGGAAGACCATGTCCAGGAACAGGCTCTATATGTGGCGACGGAAGTAGGCTTCAAGACGTTCCTAATCAACGGACACGCTGCGGCACGTTGGCACCTGCTTGGCCTGACTCAGCCTTTCAATACCAGAGCGAGGGCATACTGTGATTGGGGCGAGGGGGACACCTACACCGAATCACAGGCGACCAAGTCACCCCGGCTCCTGGTGAAAGAATCAGCGACCCTCCGGAAAGTACCGGAGGATGTGCGCCATTGGTTGCTCGCAGAAGGACACCATCTCGATGAGGCTGATCCTTTACACATGCTATGGGCAGGGCAGGCATTCGGTGCCCTGAGCCGTTGCTTCGCGAATGAAATCGACACCAGTGGTAGCAAGCTCACCTTCAAAGGGCCGCCCAAGCTCAACCTGACGATCCCAGAGGCGGTAGAGGGTTATGCTCCCAACTCGCTAAAAGACTTCGAGGTTGTTCAGGAAGCAGCGGCATGGGTGTTCGATAACGCGCGGGAAGCAGAGGTGAAGCACATCCTGTTGTCTGCCGAAATCGCGCGTTCCGGACGGGCGGACGGGGAGGTACAGGAGTACTTCAGGGAGAACCTGGCCGCTGCCTTGGATTGCGCGAGAATCGCTTATCAGATGGCGGTCTCGGAAATCACCAAGGACACCCTAAAATCCCTGACAGATCTTCGTAAGGCGGTTACGGAGGAAACGTCGAAGGCCACAGACGCGACCCGGCAAGCAATCGCAGCGATCTCCACGGCGCTGACCGTTGGCCTGGGCCTGATCGCCGCGAGGCTCACATTGCAGATCAACCCGTACCTGATCTCGATCGTCATGGCGGTTGCATTTGGCTACACGGTACTGAACGTGATGTCAGGCCGTAAGTTCATCAACATCCAGCGCAAGCTACGCAAGGACTGGCAGCCAAAGCTGTATCGCTTTCTGTCTGAAGCCGAATTCAAGAAAATGGTAGGTGATCCCATTGAGCAAGCCGAAAGGCTCTTCTACAAAGTGAGTTGCCGGGGTATCGCGATGCTTGGCGTCGCGGGTCTGGGTATTTCTATTTACGCTTTTGCCTACACCCCGGCACCCTCATCGAAGACGCCTATAGTTCCCCCATCCCAAGCTCCAGCTCCGGCAACCCCGCAGCCGTCTGCCAGCGACCCGGTGACTCAGCCTCAAATGAATTCTCAGCCAGCCCCTGCCTCTCAGCCCGAAATGACCCGCAGCGAGGGCCGGCGCCTCAGTCTGAGATAAGGCCACAGCCAAACCCGGAGCCGAAAGAAAACGTCCCGTCGAAACCTTCAGAAAAAGGGGGGGAGCCCTGTCAGTTTTGAGCAGGGGATATTTGCTGCGCGGTCGATTACCTGCAGCCCAGCCAGGGCTACGTGAAGGTCGGATAGGTCCGGGCTACCGACTGAGCAAAAACGAAAAAGGCCCCGCGAAGGAATCTGCTCGATCTCTCCGCAGCTGTTCTCGAAAGCCTGTAGGTTGGGCAGGAGTAAATGCCAGTTTCTCGGGGCGACCATGCGGTAATGCAGCAGCGATAGTGACCAGTAGTTTGCTATCCGTAGTGGCGTCCAAATCTCATCTGGCTTGCATTTCTCGCTCTGCTGCACACTGCTCTACGTGCCAGCGATCCCAAGCTGCCCGCTCTTGCTTGCAAGTTTCTGGACATACCATCCGGGGGCGGATCAGGTGAATATCTCCAGGCTCCTTGGCAAACACATACTGGTGGGCGTGCTCAATGATGATCCTCCGAATACCCTGGGCCAACTCGGAGGTGAGAGTGGTTCCGCGCGGCCAACCTCTCTGACCGATGCAGGTATGGAGCAGATGTTTCGGGCTTAGCGGAAGCAGAATATCGCCTCGGTTCACGCCCCAACCGCCTTTAGTGTCGTAGTTCTTTGAGTCTTGGTAGTTGAGCTTTATGAGAGGATTGTCGGAGGTTGGCCAAGACAGACCTGGAGGAGCGTGCAGAATTGTCCATCGATGTTTGGGCAGTTTTTTAATGGTCTGCGTAAGGATCCGCTTCATGTTCCAAATCCACATCTGCCGCCCCACGATCGTCTCAACCTTCACGGCTCCTCCGCCCTCCGGCAGTGGTTCAATAGACGTCTTGAACAGCGGGAACGGATCGATGTCATCTGTTTCTATCTGAGGCATAGGTATGCCTCGCTGCACCGCATCCTCCATCTCGTGGATAGAGCGCTGCATGACCTCATCCATCAAAGGCTTTAGTGTTGCATTTTGACGTCGAATAAACTCCTTTAGCCGTGCGGGAGTACGGACATCTTGGGCCATTGCGAACCGCACCAAACGCCGCCAATGCTCTGGTTCTAAGCGGTCTTCCTGTACGACCCTGCGAATAGCCTCGTGGGCAGGACTCTCGAACTCTCGGTCTAGCCAACACTCGAACTCATCAGTCTCCTCACCTCCCGCCCAGTAGGTGTAGAGATGCTTTTGGTAGCCAATACCCTTCAAGGAATGCTTTTTCCAGGCACCAACATTTTCGTTGGGCACCAGCAATCGATACGTAAGGACACCATCCTTATCCGCCCATTGCTTGAGGTAGAGCTCAGGTACGTAGTGGTTATCCTTGCGCAACTGCTGCATCACAGATTCCTTCTGGTGGAGCTGATCTCGCCCGGATTGACGATGAAAGTATTAGAAACGTAATGCCCATATTACGCCAAGTGTATGGAGTAGCCGTCCTGGCCATGCTGAGCAGCTTCGATATAGCCCAACGCTGCAGTCGTTTTCGGATGCAGGTAAGAGCTGGGAGCAGATTGTTGAAGGGGCAATGAGGCCTGGTGTTTTGCCTCAATAGACGTATGTCCGCTTTGGGGGACTGCATGCCTGTGAGAGCGGGTTTACCGGCGATAAAGCCGGCACAGGCGCCATCAATTCAGCTGGAAGACATGCTTCAGATAGGCCACGAAGTTCTCATCCCGGCACTGTGTCTTGCCCGGGCTGTCGGAAATCTTGGCCACCGGTGCCC
>RCUS01001014.1_pt1 | contig 15646 bp, 15 predicted proteins | sample 2166221 | NCBI WGS metagenome assembly RCUS01 (sample SAMN09932758, study PRJNA488358) | compost metagenome | isolation source: compost soil in cyclohexanecarboxylic | place: Germany: Experimental Botanical Garden | reverse complement strand
CGATCCTGTTCCAGATCGTCACCGGGCGTCAGGTGCCGGTGTTCCTGGCATCGAGTTTTGCCTTCATCACGCCGATCATTCTCGCCAAGGGCCAGTTCGGCCTCGCCGCGACCATGGGCGGTGTGATGGCGGCCGGTTTCGTCTACACCTTCCTCGGCTTGGCCGTGAAGATCAAAGGCACTGGCTTCATCGATCGCCTGCTGCCACCGGTGGTGATCGGCCCGGTGATCATCTCCATCGGCCTGGCCATGGCGCCGATTGCCGCCAACATGGCGATGGGCAAGGCCGGTGACGGTAGCGAGTTGATTCATTATCAGACCGCGATGCTGATCTCGATGCCCGCGCTGCTGACGACCCTGATCGTCGCGGTGTTCGGCAAAGGTATTTTCCGCCTGGTGCCGATCATCTCCGGCGTGCTGGTGGGTTTTGGCATGGCGTTCTATTTCGGCGTGGTCGACACGGCGAAGATTGCTGCTGCACCGTGGTTCGCCATCCCGCACTTCACTGCGCCGGAATTCAACTGGCAGGCGATCCTGTTCATCGTTCCGGTAGCCCTGGCTCCGGCCATTGAGCACATCGGCGGCGTGATTGCCGTGGGTAGCGTGACCGGCCGCGATTACCTGAAGAAGCCCGGCCTGCACCGCACCCTGCTCGGTGACGGCATTGCCACCACCGCCGCCGGTCTGTTCGGCGGACCGCCCAACACCACCTACGCCGAAGTGACTGGCGCAGTGATGCTGACCAAGAACTACAACCCGAAAATCATGACCTGGGCGGCGATCTTCGCCATCAGCCTGGCGTTCATCGGTAAATTCGGCGCACTGCTGCAAAGCATTCCGGTGCCGGTGATGGGCGGGATTCTGTGCCTGTTGTTCGGTTCGATCGCGGCGGTGGGGATGAACACGCTGATCCGCCACAAGATCGATCTGGGCGAGGCGCGCAATCTGGTGATTGTGTCGGTGACCCTGGTGTTCGGGATCGGCGGCGTGCTGATCGGCACCGGCACCGGGCCGGACGACTTCGGCCTCAAGGGCATCGCGCTGTGCGCGGTGGTGGCGATTGGCTTGAACCTGATCCTGCCGGGCAATGACAGCTGGAAGCACAAGAAGGCGGATGAGCCGCTGATCTAAGCCAGCCTCGAGAACGCTATCGCGGGCAAGCCTTGCTCCTACAGGTTTCATGTCGACCACACCATTGTGGATGGACACAACTTTGTAGGAGCGAGGCTTGCCCGCGATGCTTTTAGAGCATCAACGGCGCTCGCTCGCACAACACACTCAACGCCTGCGCCCAACGCGGATCATCGTTGAGGCACGGCACCAGCACCAACTCCTCGCCCCCCGCCTCGCGGAACTGTTCCAGCCCGCGATCACCAATCTCCTCCAGCGTCTCGATGCAATCGGCAACGAACGCCGGGCACATCACCAAGACCTTCTTCACGCCGTTTTTGGCCAGTTCATCGAGGCGTGCCTCGGTGTAGGGTTCAATCCATTTGGCGCGCCCCAGACGCGACTGGAATGACACCGACCATTTGCCATCCGGCAGGCCCATGCGCTTGGCAAATTCCTTCGCAGTGCGCAGGCACTGTCCGCGATAACAGGTTGCGACCACTTCCGGCGGCGCACCGGCGCAGCAATCGCCACCGCCCTCGAAGCTGTGACCCGGGTTGAGTTTGGTCAGGTGCCGCTCTGGCAACCCATGGAAACTCAGCAACAGATGGTCGTAATCCTGTTGCAGATACGGCTTGGCCGTGGCCACCAAGGCGTCGAGGTATTCCGGCTGATCGTAGAACGGCTGGAGTACCGACAGTTGCACATCGAGTTTTTTCTCACGCACGACGCGCCTGGCTTCTTCGATCACCGTCGTGGTGGTGCTGTCGGCGAACTGCGGATAAAGCGGCGCCAGGGTGATGCGTTTGTTCCCCGCCGCCACCAGACGCAACAGCGTCGACTCAATGGACGGCTCACCGTAGCGCATCGCCAGCTCTACAGGCCCGTGCTTCCATTGTGCGGTCATGGCCTGTTGCAGACGACGACTCAGCACAACCAGCGGCGAGCCCTCCTCCCACCAGATCGAGGCATAGGCATGGGCCGACTGCTTGGGACGGTTGACCAGGATCAACGACACCAACAGACGCCGCACCGGCCAAGGCAGGTCGATCACGTACGGGTCCATCAGAAACTGATTGAGGTAGCTGCGCACATCCGCCACCGAGGTGGAGGCAGGAGAGCCCAGGTTGACCAGAAGCAACGCGTGATCGGTCATGCAACGTCCTATTTCAAAGGCGGCTGGACAGGTCGTCCAGGGCCGCGCGCAAATCAGTGAACTGGAAAGTGAATCCTGCCTGGAGCAAGCGCGCCGGCATGGCCCGTTGGCCACCCAGCAGCAACAACGACAACTCGCCCAGACCGACCTTCAACGCAAAGGCCGGCATCGGCATGAACGCCGGGCGGTGCAAAACGCTGCCCAGGGTTTTGGCAAACTCGCGGTTGCGCACCGGCTTCGGTGCGCAGGCATTATATGGACCGACGGCTTCATTGCGATGCAGAAGAAAATCAATCAGGGCGATTTGATCGTTGATATGGATCCACGGCATCCACTGCCGACCATTGCCAATCGGCCCGCCCAGCCCCAGTTTGAACGGCAACAGCAGGCGCGACAAAAAGCCGCCCTCGGCCGACAACACCAACCCGGTGCGGATGAGGATCACGCGAATGCCCAAGGCTTCGGCACGCTGTGCGGTCTCTTCCCAGGCGATGCACAACTGGCTGGCAAAATCGTCGATCACCGGGGGCGAATCTTCGGTCAACTCACGTTCACCACCATCGCCGTACCAACCGACCGCCGACCCGGAAATCAGAACTTGCGGTTTTTGCTCACGGCTTTCGAGCCAGGCCAGCAAGGTTTCGGTCAGGGTGATGCGGCTGCTCCACAACAAGGCTTTGCGCTTGTGCGTCCACAGTCGGTCGGCAATAGGCGCGCCAGCCAGGTTGATAATGGCATCGACCGGCTCTTGTCCAACGTCCTCTAACCGGGCAATGCCTCGCACCTGAGCGCCGCAGATTTTGGCGACTTTTGCCGGCGTGCGACTCCAGACTGTGAGGCGATGGCCCTGACTCAACCAGTGTCGGCAGAGCTGACGTCCTATCAAACCAGTACCGCCGGTCAGCAATATGTGCATGACTTCTTCCTCGCGTGGCGTTTTACCCTGATGACTAGTCTATTTTTATAAGCAAGGGATCTTTGATATCGGGCAGGCTCTGTGTTTAACAATAGGCCAAGCTGTCGGAACGAGAACGCTAAAAGTTATACCAAAAAACAATATTGTACAGGTTTCAACCCCGGCGTAGTCTGTACAGAAAGGTAAACGAGGCCCTTATGACTGTACCTATCGCAATCATCGGCACCGGCATCGCCGGACTCTCAGCCGCACAAGCCCTGACTGAGTTGGGGCATGTCGTGCAACTTTTTGACAAAAGCCGCGGCAGCGGCGGACGCATGTCGAGCAAGCGCAGCGATGCGGGAGCGCTGGACATGGGCGCGCAATATTTCACCGCCCGCGACCGCCGCTTCGTCACCGAAGTGCAGCGCTGGCAAGCCAACGGCTGGGTGGCCGAATGGACGCCGCAGCTGTACACCTTCCATGGCGGCCAACTCAGCCTGTCGCCGGACGAACAGACCCGCTGGGTCGGTACGCCGCGCATGAGCGCCATCACCCGTGCCCTGCTTGGCGACCTCGAAGTGCATTTCGCCTGCCGGATCACCGAGGTCTATCGCGGTGAAGAACACTGGCATCTGCAGGATGCCGAAGGTTTCACCCACGGGCCGTTCAGTCACGTCGTGATCGCCACGCCGGCTCCGCAAGCCACCGCCCTGCTGGCCTCCGCGCCGAAGCTCGCCGGGGCCGCCGCCGGGGTGAAAATGGACCCCACCTGGGCCGTGGCGCTGGCGTTCGAAACCCCACTGGATACGCCCATGGAAGGTTGCTTCGTGCAAGACAGCCCGCTGGACTGGCTGGCACGCAACCGCAGCAAACCCGGCCGTGACAACACTCTAGACACCTGGGTGCTGCACGCCACCAGCGCCTGGAGCCGCCAGCACATCGACCTGCCAAAAGAAGCGGTGATCGAACAGTTGCACGGTGCGTTCGCCGAAATGCTGCACGACTCGATGCCCGCACCGACCTTCAGTCTCGCCCATCGCTGGCTCTATGCCCGCCCTGCCAGCAGCCATGAATGGGGAACCCTGGCCGATGCCGATCTGGGCCTGTATGCGTGTGGCGACTGGTGCTTGTCGGGACGTGTCGAAGGCGCTTGGCTCAGCGGCCAGGAAGCCGCCCGCCGCCTGCATGAGCACCTGCAGTGACCGACATCAATCCAAGAGAATCGCTGCTGTCGACCCGGACAGCAGCCCGACAAAAAACCTATACATAAAATTTGACTTGTATAGCTTCGAATCTAAGATCAAGTTATGTTGTACAGCGCTGATGCTCTGTACAGATTTTGATTCGAGGTGCCTTCCATGCCGCTGCTCACCACCAAACCGAAAATCGCCATCAGCGCCTGCCTGATGGGGGCCGAGGTGCGCTACAACGGCGGGCACAAGGCTTCGCAACTGTGCAGCCGCATCCTTACCGATTACTTCGATTTCGTGCCGGTCTGCCCGGAAGTCGCCATCGGCCTGGGCATTCCGCGCCAGCCGATACGGCTGGTGGGTGATCCGGATCAGCCCGACGCCGTCGGCACGATTGATCACCAGCTCAACGTCACCCGGCCACTGGCCGCTTACGGTCGGCAAATGGCGGCGGAACTGGACGATATCTGCGGCTACATCTTCATGCAGAAATCCCCGTCCTGTGGCCTGGAGCGAGTCAAGGTCTACCATGCCAACGGTGCACCGCTCGATGGTGGTGGCCAAGGCATCTACGCCCGCGCCTTCTGCGACTTGCATCCTGATTTGCCGGTGGAAGAAGACGGCCGGCTCAACGATCCGGTACTGCGGGAAAACTTCCTCACCCGCGTTTTCGCCTACGGCGCCTGGCAGCAATTGCTGCAACAAGGCTTGAGTCGTCGCGGCCTCACGGATTTCCATTCGCGCTACAAGTACCTGTTGATGGCCCACAACCCGGTGCAATACAAAACCCTGGGCGCACTGCTGGGCAACATGGGCGACACCGATCCGCAGGAGCTTGGCCCGCGCTATTTCAGTGAGCTGATGGCCGCCCTGAAAAAGTGCGCCACACGGCGCACCCACACCAATGTCCTGCAACACATCAGCGGTTATCTCAAACAAGCGATCAGCGCTGAAGACAAACAGGAAGTGCAGCACGTCATCGGCCAGTACCGTCACGGCATCGTGCCGCTGGTGGTGCCACTGACGCTGCTCAAGCATCACTTTCGCCAACATCCGGATCCGTACATTGCGCAGCAGGTCTACCTGCAACCGCACCCGGAAAATCTCAGCCTGCGAAACGCAATCTGATGAAAGCCGTACTCGACAGCAGCGCCGGCGAAGGGCTGGGCAGCGACTTCAAGAAAGCGCTCGATGAAGGCTGGCTGCCCATTCGCGAAGTGGCCCGCCAGACCGGCGTGAACGCCATCACCTTGCGCGCCTGGGAACGGCGTTATGGCCTGATCGTGCCGCAGCGCACACCCAAGGGCCATCGACTGTTCTCGGCCGAGCATGTGCAACGCATCCTGACGATCCTCACCTGGCTCAACCGCGGCGTCGCCGTTAGCCAGGTCAAGCAACTGCTCGACACCCCGCAAGCCTTTGGCGAACAGGTCGAAAATGACTGGCACCCGCAGCGCCAGGCGTTGCTCCAGGCGGTCATGCAATTGAACGAGCGAACGCTGGACGATAGCGTCAACCAGGTCATGGCGCTGTACCCGCCGCGAACCTTGTGTGAACAACTTCTGTTGCCACTCCTGGCCGAACTGGAACAACGCTGGCAGGGCCAATTCGGCGCACAGCTGGAGCGCGTGTTTTTTTACTCCTGGCTACGCAGCAAATTCGGTGCACGTATCTACCATAACAATCGTCAGCTGCGCACCGCGCCATTGCTGTTGATCAACCACTCGGACCTGCCACTTGAACCTCACCTGTGGCTCTGCGCCTGGCTGATCAGCAGCGCCGATTGCCCGGTGGAAGTATTTGACTGGCCACTGCCTGTCGGCGAACTGGCGCTGGCGGTCGATCACCTGCAACCCCGTGGCGTACTGCTGTATTCCAGCAAAGCCATAAACCTTTCGCAGCTGGCGAAACTTTTCAACGGCGTCAGTTGCCCAAAAATGATCGTCGGACCAACGGTGCGCATTCACCACATCGAGTTGTCCGTCAAAACTTCAGAAATTGCTGATCTGTTCCTGGCCGAAGACCCATTGTCGGCTCAGCAGATCCTGGTTCAGTGCGGGCTTGTTTAATGTGGGCATCAACATGCAATTGATCTGGCTGCGCAGTGATCTGCGCGTACACGACAACACCGCCCTCTCGGCCGCCGCAGCGGTTGGCCAGTGTGTGGCGGTCTATCTGTTGAGTCCGCAACAATGGCTGGAACACGACGACGCCCCGTGCAAAGTCGACTTCTGGCTGCGCAACCTCCACGAACTGAAGCACGCGTTGGGCGAGCTGAACATTCCCCTGTTGATCCGCGAGGCCCCGCGCTGGGATGAAGCGCCGAAAGTGCTGTTGGATCTTTGTCGCGCGCTGAACATCGAGGCCGTGCACTTCAATGAGGAATACGGCATCCACGAAAGCCGCAGGGATGCAGCAGTGGCCGAAACACTGAATGCTCAGGACATCGGCGTTCACAGTTACCTTGATCAGTTGCTGTTCAAGCCGGGCAGCGTACTGACCAGAACCGGCACGTACTTTCAGGTCTTCAGTCAGTTCCGCAAGGTCTGCTACGAACGCTTGCACCGGTCACTGCCACGTCTTGTCAGCGCTCCGATGAAGCAAGCGCCGCTGAGCATCGCCAGTGATGAAGTCCCGACCCGGATCAAAGGTTTCGCCCCACCTACCGACAGCCTTCGCGCACTCTGGCCGGCCGGGGAAGTCGAAGCCCGGCGTCGCCTCGACACCTTCGTCGACGCCCAGATCGACTACTACCAAAGCGAGCGGGACTTCCCGGCGAAACCCGGCACCAGCCAACTCTCGGCCTACCTCGCCGCCGGGGTGATCTCTCCACGCCAGTGCTTGCACGCCGCGCTGCAAAGCAATCAGGGTGAATTCGAAAGCGGCAAGGTCGGCGCCGTCACCTGGATCAATGAACTGCTGTGGCGCGAGTTCTATAAACACATTTTGGTGGGCTACCCAAAGGTGTCCCGGCACCGTGCTTTTCGCCCGGAAACCGAGGCCCTGGCCTGGCGCGACGCACCCGAGGAACTCGCTGCCTGGCAGCAAGCCCGTACCGGTTTGCCGATTATCGACGCGGCCATGCGCCAACTGCTCGAAACCGGCTGGATGCACAATCGCTTGCGCATGGTGGTGGCGATGTTCCTGACCAAAAACCTGTTGATCGACTGGCGTGAGGGCGAACGCTTTTTCATGCGTCACCTGATCGATGGCGACCTCGCGGCAAACAACGGCGGCTGGCAATGGAGTTCATCCACCGGCACTGACTCGGCGCCCTACTTCCGGATCTTCAATCCCCTGAGTCAGTCGGAAAAGTTCGATGCCGAAGGCGTGTTCATCAAACATTGGTTGCCGGAACTGGCCGGGCTGAACAAAAAACAAGTGCACAACCCGGCACATCTCGGCGACTTGTTCAGCGCACCGGACTATCCGCCACCTATCGTTGACCTGAACACCTCACGCGCCAGAGCCCTTGCAGCGTTCAAGGACCTGCCGTCACGACAGAGTGCCGGAGGCGACCATGAGTAGTTTCCTTTACCCTGCGCGTCCCGATTACCACCGGTTTTTTATTACCGCAGAAATGCTCTATGAACTTCTACAGTTATGGGGCCAGACAATTGTCGGGCTGAAAAGGAGAACGGGATGAGTCTTACGCCTCCACGAAGGTACTGGCTGACCGGAGCGAGCAACGGTATTGGCGCCGCACTGGCAGAAGAAATACTGAAAACCGGCGCCCATCTGGCCGTCAGTTCACGTTCAGCGGCACCACTGAAAGCCTTGTCCCAACGTTATCCCGGGCAAGTGCTGGTGCTGGCGGGCGACCTGACCAACAGCCAGACCGTACGTGAAATTGGCGAACAGATCGCCGAGGACTGGGGCTCGCTGGACACGGTGATTCTCAATGCCGGCACTTGTGAATACGTCGATGCCAAACAGATCGATGCCTCGATTGTCGAGCACGTGGTGCGCACCAATCTGCTTGCCAGCAGCTACTGCATCGAAGCCGCCCTGCCGTTGCTGCGAGCCGGTATCGCACCGCATCTGGTCGGCATGGCCAGCTCGGTGACTTATCTGCCATTGCCCCGCGCAGAGGCCAATGGCCGTTCGCGAGCCGGCCTGCGCTATCTGTTCGAGTCCATGCGCATCGATGTGGCTTCAGAAGGCATCGAGGTCACCGTGGTCAGTCCCGGCGCTGTCGACACGCCACTGCCGGCAAAAGATGAAATGTCGATGCCTATGAACTGGCCGGCGGATAAAGCGGCGCGGCATATCTTCGCGAAACTGGGAAGCCGTCCGCTGGAGATCACGTTTGCTGGAATGTTCGTGACGGCCCTGTGGCCGATGTCGGATTTTCCTGATCGGGTGGAACCGACGCTCGGTTCACGCAGCAGCCCGCCGATAGAGGACTAACCGCCAGGCATTGAGCGTCCGTCAGTGCTTTCACACAGCACTGGCCGACTGCCTTACACTGCGCGCCATGAAAACCATTCCCCACACGCAAATCGCTGAGCCGGCAGTCACCTGCTCGACTTGCGCAGCCTGCTGCTGCCAACTCGAAGTCATGCTGATCACCGACACGGGCGTGCCCGAGCGGTACATCGATACCGACGATTGGGGCGGGGAAGTCATGCTGCGCCTGGATGACGGTTGGTGCGCCGCGCTGGATCGCGACACGATGATGTGCACCATCTACGAAAAACGCCCGCTGATTTGCCGGGAGTTCGAGATGGGTGCGCCTGAATGCATAGATGAGCGCCAAGGGATTTCGACGGCGTATCGCTAAACTCGAAACCAGCTAGTCTCCTGTAGGAGCGAGCCTGCTCGCGATAGCGGTTTCAGATTCAACATTGATGTTGACTGACAGGCCGTTATCGCGAGCAGGCTCACTCCCACAGGGTTTTTGGCAACTTGTTGAAGTTGCGCTGCTTACAACGGCATCGTGTAATGCAACGCGTAACTTTCTATCCCATTGTTAGGGCTGCTGATCCCCGCATTGGAATAGTGAGTTGCACGAATCCCGACTTCATGTCCGCCCGCAAAGCGCAGGCCAACACCGAAACGGTCTTCGAACTGAAACGAACTTCCGAGATCGTTGTTTTCGATTTCAGTGTCGGAGAACACCGCCACACCAACCCCTAGTTCGACGTACGGCTTGACGTTCTGGCCGGCAAACTCGTAAACCAGCACGGGTGAGAACGACAGGCTGTTGTTGCCGGAGGTCTTGTCACCCTCCCAATAGGTGTATGCACCGCTCCAATAACCGGTCAATCGACCGACGTCGGTCTGCCACCAACTTTGATCCCAATCGAATTGCAAGCCCAGGCGATAAGTCATGGTCGACTCGCCGGTCTGACCGACCGCGAATTCCACGCCTGCTGCCTGTGCAGTGAAACTGTGCCCCATCAACGCAGCCGCAATCGCGGCCAAACAGAATAGTCGCTTCATTAGAAACTTCCTTTTCCGAACGATTTCGTTTGGTATTTTTGTTGCTCGACACTCACAGCTATAGAAGTCGGCGATTTATCAGAAGTTCACCCCGATTTTTCAAAACCCCAGCAAGAGTTACCTACCCTTCGAAGCTTCGCACAACCCCAGCGTTATTCCACAGTATCGGCAATATATTTGCGAAATGAACCGGATCGGCACTGCTCCAGAACTGCGCAGGGCGAGCAGGCCCATCGGCGAGCAATTCGCGCTTGGCCAAAAGGCGTTGAAGTTGACGAGCGACCGCGGCGCCGGTGTCGATCAGGCTGATGTCATCGGGGATCATCTGCTTGAGCAGTGGCTTGAGGAAAGGGTAATGGGTGCAGCCCAGGATGATGGTGTCAGCGCCTGCGCCGAGCAGCGGCCCGACATAACTTTCGAGCAACCGGCGCAGCGCGGGACTGTGCAGATCGCCGTTTTCAATCAGCTCGACCAACCCGGGGCAAGGCTGGGTGATGACTCGCACATCCGTGGCGAACCGGTCGAGCAGCGCCGCGAACTTGGCGCTCTGCAACGTGCCGGTGGTGGCCAGCACACCGACCACGCCACTGCGAGTCGCGGCGGCGGCCGGTTTGACTGCCGGCTCCATGCCGACGATGGGCCATTCGGGGTAATCGCGGCGCAAGTCGGCAACGCCTGCAACCGTTGCCGTGTTGCAGGCCAATACCAAGGCCTTGGCGCCCTGGCGATGAAAAAAATCGGCCATCACGCTGCAACGCTGTTGGATAAATTCCGGGGTTTTCTCGCCGTAGGGAATGTTCCCGCAATCGGCGACGTACAGCAGGGATTCGTTGGGCAACAAACGCTGGATCTCGGCCAGCACCGAAAGCCCACCGACGCCGGAGTCGAACACGCCGATCGGCGCTTCACGCATGCTTTGGCCCACAAACGCTGCATTTCGGATCACGCTTGACCCGCAGCTCACGGAAACGCGAGCCCAGCGCATCGATCAGCAACAGCCGCCCCACCAGCGGCTCGCCGAAACCGGCCAGCAGCTTCAGCGCTTCGAGCGCTTGCAAACTGCCGACCAATCCCACCAACGGACCGACAACACCGGCCTCGCTGCAAGTCAATTCGGCTTCGCTGCCGTGCCCGTATAAACAGTGGTAGCACGGGCTCTCCGCACGGCGCGGGTCGAACACCGACAACTGCCCTTCAAGGCGAATCGCCGCACCGCTGACCAGCGGCTTGCCCGCACCCACGCACGCAGCGTTAACCGCTTCACGGGTGGAGAAATTATCGGAACAGTCCAGAACCAGATCCACCCCGGCCACGGCAGCAGCCAGTGAGCCTTCATCCAGCGCCGCTCGATGGGCGACCAGCTGAATCTCGGGGTTGATTGCAGTCAGGCGCTTGATTGCCGAATCGACCTTGGTCATGCCGACGCTGTCGGTGTCGTGAATGATCTGGCGTTGCAGGTTGGTCAGGTCGACCGTGTCGAAGTCCGCCAGGTGCAACTCGCCAACCCCGGCGGCCGCCAGATACAGCGCCACTGGCGCGCCAAGGCCGCCAAGACCGACGATCAATACGCGGCTTTCCTTGAGCCGCAACTGGCCGTCGATATCGATGTGTTGCAGCAGAATCTGCCGGCTGTAGCGCAGCAATTCCTGATCATTCAGCACGGCAGGCGCCCCAGACTGATGCGTTGATGACCGCCCAGATCGGTGCGGCTGTGGACTTCTTCGAAACCCCGGGTCAGCAGCAAATCGCGAACCGCCTCGGCCTGATCATAGCCGTGTTCGAGCATCAGCCAACCGCCGGCGTCCAGATGGTCCGGTGCCTGGGCAACGATCAAGCGCAGATCGTCGAGCCCGTCGACACCCGCCACCAGGGCGCTGGCCGGTTCAAAGCGCACGTCGCCCTCGACCAGATGCGGATCGGCCGCTGCGATGTAGGGCGGATTGCTGATGATCAGTTGAAAACGCTGACCTTCCAGGGCGCTGAACCAATGACTGCTCAGTACCTTGGCGTTGTTCAGGTGCAGGCGCTGGCGATTACGTTCGGCCAGGGCTACGGCTTCCAGAACACGATCCACGGCAGTGACGTTCCACGCCGGACGCTCACTGGCCAGGGCCAGGGCGATGGCGCCGCTGCCGGTGCCGAGGTCGAGCACCTTGGCCGGTGTGGCCGGTAACAGTTCCAGCGCGGCTTCCACCAGCAGTTCGGTGTCGGGGCGCGGGATCAGCGTGTGCGGTGCCACTTCCAGGTCCAGCTTCCAGAAACCCTGCTGGCCGAGGATATAGGCCACCGGCTCACCGCTGCGGCGGCGCTGCAAATACTCGGCGAACGTCAGCGCCGCTTCGCTCGGCACGATGCGTTCCGGCCAGGTGTGCAGGAAGCTGCGGGACTTGCCCAACGCCGCCGCCAGCAACAATTCGGCATCCAGACGCGCCGTGGGCGAATCGGGCAAATCGGCGGCGCGCAACAAACTGGCAATGATCGTCATTTACTCACCTATCGCCGCGAGTTGATCGGCCTGGTACTCGGCCAGCAACGGCTCGATCACCGCATCGACGCCACCGGCGAGGATTTCGTCGAGGGAGTACAGCGTCAGGTTGACCCGATGATCGGTGACCCGACCCTGGGCAAAGTTGTAGGTGCGGATCCGCTCGGAGCGGTCACCGGAACCCACCAGCAATTTACGCTCGCTGGCGATGGCGTTGGCTGCGGCGCTGGTTTGCTGGTCGTTAAGCTTGGCCGACAGCCAGGACATCGCCCGGGCGCGGTTCTTATGCTGCGAACGCTCTTCCTGGCACTCGACCACGATGCCGGACGGCAAGTGGGTGATGCGAATCGCCGAGTCGGTTTTGTTCACGTGCTGACCACCGGCACCGGAGGAACGGTAGGTGTCGACCCGCAAGTCCGCCGGGTTGATTTCGATCGCTTCCTGCTCGTCCGGCTCGGGCAATACCGCCACGGTGCAGGCCGAGGTGTGGATGCGCCCTTGGGATTCGGTGGCCGGAACCCGTTGCACGCGATGCGCACCGGACTCGAATTTCAGCTTGCCGTAGACGTTGTCGCCTTCAACCCGGGCGATGACTTCTTTATAACCGCCGTGCTCACCCTCGTTTTCCGAGAGGATCTCCACCCGCCAGCCACGACGCTCGGCGTAACGCGAATACATGCGGAACAGGTCGCCGGAGAAAATCGCCGCCTCGTCGCCGCCGGTGCCGGCACGGATTTCGAGGAACACGTTGCGCCCGTCGTTCGGGTCCTTGGGCAGCAGCATGCGCTGCAGGTCGGCTTCGAGCGTGACCAGGCGTTCCTTGGCCTCGCGGACTTCTTCCACGGCCATTTCACGCATGTCCGGGTCGCTGTCCTTGAGCAGTGCCTGGGCGCCTTCGAGGTCGTCCTGCACTTTCAGCAGTTCTTTATAGACGCCCACGATCGGTTCAACTTCCGCGTACTCCTTGGAATAGGTGCGGAACTTGTTCTGATCGGAAATGACCTCGCCGTCGCCCAGCAGGGCGGTCAATTCCTCGAAACGGTCCTGGAGGATATCCAGCTTATTGAGCAGTGACGCTTTCATTGCGGTTTTTTATCCGAAAAGCTATCCGATGAGCCCTCACCGAGGGCAAAGAGTTCCTGGGCCATCGCCAGCGCATCCAGGCGACCTTCGGCAGAGAGCTTTTTCAACTGCACGCTCGGTGCGTGCAACAGTTTGTTGGTCAGCCCGCGGGCCAGTTGCACCAGCACCTCTTCGGCACTGCTGCCGTTGGCCAGCATGCGCTGGGCCTTTTGCAATTCTTCGTCGCGCAGGCGTTCGCTCTGTTGACGATAGGCCTTGAGCACGTCCACCGCCGCCAATTCGCGCAGGCGGATCATGAAATCTTCGGCACCGATCGAGACCATCTCTTCGGCGGCCTGGGCTGCGCCCTGGCGGCTCTTGAGGTTCTCGGCAACCACTTCGTGGAGGTCGTCGACGCTATAGAGGTAAACGTCGTCCAGTTCGCCGACTTCTGGCTCGATGTCGCGGGGAACAGCGATATCCACCATGAAGATCGGTTTGTGCTTGCGCAGTTTCAAGGCGCTTTCCACCGCACCCTTGCCCAGAATCGGCAACTGGCTGGCGGTGGAACTGATGACGATATCGCTGCGCACCAGCTCTGCCGGAATATCCGACAGCAGCACCGCATGGGCACCGAACTGTTCGGCCAGGATGCTCGCGCGCTCCAGGGTGCGGTTGGCGACCACGATGCGCTTTACACCCAGGTCATGCAGATGGCGGGCGACCAGGGTGATGGTCTCGCCGGCGCCGATCAACAAGGCCTGGCTGCGTTGCAGGTCGCTGAAAATCTGCTTGGCCAGGCTCACCGCGGCAAACGCCACCGACACCGGGTTCTCGCCGATGGCCGTGTCCGTGCGCACCTGCTTGGCCGCATTGAACGTGGCCTGGAACAGCCGCCCGAGCAACGGCCCGATGGTGCCGGCCTCGCGGGCCACGGCATAGGCCGACTTCATCTGGCCGAGAATCTGCGGTTCGCCCAACACCAGCGAGTCGAGCCCGGAAGCCACCCGCATCATGTGACGAACTGCCGCATCATCTTCATGCACATAGGCGCTTTCGCGCAGCTCGTCGTAGCTCAAATGATGATATTCGGCCAGCCAGCGCAGCACGACGTCCGCCGACAGGTGATCCTGTTCTATATAGAGTTCACTGCGATTGCAGGTGGAGAGGATCGCAGCTTCGCGGCTGTCGGTGAGTCGGCAGAGCTGCTGCAAGGCCTCAACCAGCTGCTCAGGGGTAAAAGCCACGCGCTCGCGGACGTCTACTGAAGCAGTCTTGTGGTTAATACCGAGTGCAAGGAAGGCCATTCAAAGTCGCTGGTGGTGACGTGAAGCCGGCAATTGTCCTACTTCGTCAGATCGAGAACAACTACTCGATATCTATCGCCCCTGTAGGAAGCACTGCAGACTGAGATCGCTTCTCGTTTACCTGGCATGCGGGTAAATTGCCGGGCCGGTTATGTTTGGCCCAAGGCTTGTGTCATGATGATCCGACCGCAGGTTAGTCGTCCTCTTCCTATATGAATAGATCTTCCGCGTTGCTCCTCGCTTTTGTCTTCCTCAGCGGCTGCCAGGCCATGGCACCCGTGTCGCCGGACGGTACCTCTCCGGCTGAAGACAGCACTCCGGCACCTGAAAAGCCCAAGGTTTACAGCTCATTCAGTGAAGACACCGTCTTCAGCCTGCTGAGCGCGGAACTGGCTGGCCAGCGCAATCGCTTCGACATTGCCCTGGACAACTACGTGACCCAGGCCATCAACACCCAGGATCCGGGCATCTCCGAGCGGGCATTCCGTATCGCCGAATACCTTGGCGCCGATCAGGCTGCCCTGGACACCGCGCTGATCTGGGCGAAAAACGCCCCGGACGACCTTGAGGCGCAACGGGCCGCGGCCGTGCAACTGGCACGCGCCGGTCGCTACGACGATTCCATGGTCTATATGGAAAAAGTCCTGCAAGGCAAGGGCGACACGCATTTCGACTTCCTCGCGCTGTCCGCCGCCGACACCGACCAGGACACACGCAACGGCTTGATGAAGAGTTTCGACCGGCTGTTGCAGCGCCACCCGAACAACGGCCAGCTGATTTTCGGCAAGGCCCTGCTGATGCAACAGGACGGCGACTCCAAAGGTGCGCTGGCACTATTGGAAGACAATCCGCCGGACGACGGTGAAATTGCCCCGATCCTCCTGCGCGCTCGCCTGCTGCAATCCCTTGATCGCGGCGATGAAGCCTTGCCGCTGCTGCAAAAAAGCATCAAGAAGTACCCGGACGACAAACGCTTGCGCCTGACTTACGCGCG
>RCUS01001013.1_pt1 | contig 15649 bp, 11 predicted proteins | sample 2166221 | NCBI WGS metagenome assembly RCUS01 (sample SAMN09932758, study PRJNA488358) | compost metagenome | isolation source: compost soil in cyclohexanecarboxylic | place: Germany: Experimental Botanical Garden | reverse complement strand
AGGAATCGGACCATTCCGATTCCTTTTTTAAACAACACTCATCTACCAGGATGAGAAGCAACGCAGGAAATTTGGAACTGGAGGAGCGGCAGCGACCGCCTTTGTGAGCGGATTTCAACCTTGAACTCTACTAAGATAAGAAATCCGCGAACAACAGCGGCCGGAAGTCCAAAGTTCCGAAGTTGCTCTCCCATCCTGGCCTACTCCCTCAGGAACAGGAAACAAACAAGCCATGACAATAATACTTGCCGTTTACATGACGCTGCTCGGACTGATTCTGGGCTCCTTCTATAATGTCGTCGCGCTGCGGGTGCCGGCCGGGGAATCGCTGCTTCATCCGCCGTCGCATTGCACCGGCTGCGGGACGCGCCTGAAGGCGAGGGACCTGATTCCGGTGTTCAGCTGGCTGGTCAGCGGAGGCAAATGCCGCCACTGCGGCGCGAGCGTATCCCCGCTCTATCCGCTGGGCGAGCTTGCAACGGGACTGCTGTTCTTGTGGTCCTATCTGGAGTTCGGCCTGACCGTCCAGGGAATAACGGCGCTTGCGCTGTCCAGTCTGGCCGTCATCGTAACGGTGGCTGATCTGAAATATATGCTGATCCCGGATAAGGTGCTGCTCTTTTTTTTGCCGGTGCTGACTGTGCTCACACTGCTGCACTCGGAAGGGCCGGTCTGGGTGCATCTGCTGGGCGCGGTTGTCGGGGCGGCGCTGATTCTCCCCTTCGCCTGGTTCGGCGGAATGGGCGTAGGCGATTTCAAGCTGTTCGCGCTGCTGGGGCTGGTGATCGGTATCCCGGGCGTGCTGCTTGCTTTCTTTGCCGCTTGTCTGCTGGGTACGCTGGCAGGCGGATCGCTTCAACTGCTCGGAATCGTGAAGCGCGGGCAGCCGGTTCCGTTCGGTCCATGGCTGGCAGCTGGCGCGCTGATCGCGTTCGGCTACGGCTCACAGATTATCGGCGGGTATCTCTCGCTTATCCGTTAGGAGGATTATGGCGCACATGCTTGGATTTATGTACCCCGCGGCCGGTCTTGCGATTGAGCAGACGGGAATCCGCTTCATCAGCTTAAAGAACAGAAAGTCATGGGAAGTCCGCAAGAAGCGGTATCTCCCTCTGCCGCCGGGCCTGATCGTGGAGAACCAGGTGGCGGATAGCGCCGCGCTGCTGGAACGAGTCAAGTCGTGGGTGAAATCGGAGGGACTTCGGGGCAGCAGGGTTGCCCTGTCGATCCCGCCTTCACAGATTATTATCCGTAAAATGAGCATTCCGAGCACCAACCCCAAGCAGGTTGATCAATTGGTGAAGCTTGAGGTGGAGACGGGACTGCATTTGCCTTTTGAAAATCCTGTGTACGATTATGTCACGACCGATGTGGACGAGGAGAACAGTCATCTTCTGGTGTTCGCGGCTCCCCGCAAGCCGATTCAGGACTATATCGATGTGCTGGAAAGCGCGGGACTGCGAATCAGCAGTGTGGAGATCGCAGCGACGGCGCTTGCCCGAAGTCTGACGCTTGGACAGCAGGCCGTGTTTGAGGAGACCATGCTGATCAGCATGGAACATGCGGTGCTGGATGTCTATATGTTCCGCAGCGGCAATCCGGTGTTCATCCGGACGATTAATCAGATTGATCTGAATGGCGGCTACACGTCTGAATTGTCCGAATCCGAACCTGACATCGATCCGGCATTTTCTGAAGAGGCCGCAGCGACGTCCGAAGTCTCCGGAGATGCGCTGTCACCCGGTCAGATGGTGGAGATTACCGCTGAAATCTCGCGCATGCTGAACTTCTACCAATACAGCCTGCATGACGGAAGCACCCGGATCAGGAATGTGCTGATTGCAGGCTCTCGAAGCGTCCGCCGCCAGCTCTATGAGGAACTGAAGCAGTCGCTGACCGAGCTGGAGATTTCGATGATCGGTCTTGACCATCTGTCCGATGGCGCCGTGCCCGATCCGGAGCTTAACGATTACCGGGTGGCTGCGGGCGCAGCGCTGCGGGGCAGCGGGCCTTTGAATATCAATCTGCTCCCCCGGGAGGACCGGGAAGCGGCTCTGTTCCCCTATTTGGCTACGGCTCTGGCCGGACTATGGCTGGTGGGGGCGATCTTGACCGGCATTTTTTATGCGACGGACAAGGGGAGTATATCGGACAATGAGCAGCAGATACAGGGCGCGCAGGACCGCTCCATCATGCTCCAGTCCGAGCTGGCCAAGCTGAACGGGACTTCCGGTCCGCTGAACCGGCAAGCGGCGATCAAGGAAATTCTGAAGTACAAGATGAACATTGTATCTGTGCTGAAGGAGCTGGCCGATGGACTGCCGGCGGGGAGCGTTCTGAGAACCGTCAACTATTCGTACCGGACATCCATCGATCTGAGCGTTAGAGTTTCCAGCATGGAAGAAGCCTCTATGTATCTGGCGAAATTGCGGACAATGTCCTTTACGGTGGACGCTGTCATTCAGAAGCTTACGGAAGGCGATACGGCAGCCGGGACTTCCGGGACCGCCTCATCATCCGCCGGCGTCTACACTGCGGTGTACCGGGTGAACATGGCAGAGGCATCATCCGCCGCAGGCGCTGCGGCAGCGGGTTCGGGCGGCAGCACAGAGAGCAGAGGGGGGGATGGCAGTGGAACAAATCAATAAATACCGGTCGCCGATTATTTTGGGAATGCTGATTTTATTTTTGCTGCTGTTGGCCTTCTACATGCTCGGCATACAGCCCGCCAACCGGAAGCTTGGCGAACAGGAGACGGAGCTCTCCCAACTGAACGACCAGAACGCGCTTCTGGAGAAGAAGATCGATGAACGAAAGAGCGATGCTTCCAGGGATACGGAGCAGGCGGAGCTTCTCGCGCAGCTTCCCCAAGGCGACAACAGTGAGCAGCTGATTCTGGATCTGCGGGCGATCGGAGCTCTTACCAGCACCCGGCTCAAGGACGTCAGCTTTACGGTCGGCGACAAGAATCCGATTCAGGAGATGACGGGGTCCAGCACCGCCGCCTTTCCGACAGTCAAACAGCTCAATATGACAGCCGTGGTGGAGGGCGACTATACCGGCATATACAACTGGATGCAGGCGCTTCAGAGTCTGCCCCGGATTGTCAACGTCGACTCCTTCTCCTTTCAGCGGCCGGCAGACAGCGGCGGTGCCCAGAAGCTCCCGGGCGTTATCACCGCCAACATCTCGTTTACAGCCTATTTCGAAGAGGCTGACAATTCGGCTGACAGCTCCAAATCACTGGCGGAGCAGGATTCCGGACAGACAGCTTTTGCGGGTCAATAATCTCTTGCCGCCTTTTGGTGATACATGAATTCCGGTCCCCGTGGACCGGGATTTTTTTGTCCACCCTTCTTGATAAAAGCGTTTTCGCCTGGGCATCTGACGAGTATTGATCAGTGTTCGGCATTTTTTGCAAAACAGGGGAGGACTTAACTCATTCATCCGGTCTACTATTTCAATGCGCCCTCGGTCAGACCCGCGACGATGAAACGATGAAAGAAGATGTAGACCACAATCATCGGGAGGGTAATCAGCGCCAGCGCCGAGAACAACAGCTTGTAATCAGTCATGTAGCGGCTGGAAAAAGCCAGCAGACCGACCGGAATCGTCTTCAGCGCGTCTTGTTGGATGTAGAGCATCGCCAGCAGCAGCTCGTTCCAAGCATTCAGCGCCGAAAAAATACCCACCGTGGCCATGCTCGGAATCAGCAGCGGAACGATGATCTTCCGGTACATCAGCCAGTCGCCGCAGCCGTCCATCCGGGCAGCCTCCATCAATTCCTTTGGCACCGAATCCAGATAAGCTTTCAGCAGGAACACGGCGAGAGGAAGACCGGTTCCAATATACGGCACGATCAGTCCCAGATACGTATCCTTCAGACTCAGCCGCTCGAAAATATAGCTCTGCGCAATAAAAAAGGACTGAAGCGGCATAAACAATCCAAGGAGAAACAGCGTCATCAGAATGCCGCTTCCCCGAAAGCGCAGCTTGCTGAAGGCGAATGCCGCCAGGCTGGCGAACAGCAGGATGCAGACAACTGTAGCCGAAGTGACAATCACACTGTTCTTGGCATAGGTGCTCATATTGCCGATATTCCATGCCTCCGACCAATTGCTGAACCGGATTTGCTCCGGCAGCCCGAAGGGGGACGAGAAGATATCCCGATTTTCCCGGAAGGAGGAGAGAACGAGCCAGATAATCGGATAAAAATAAATACATGATATCGCGATCATGAACAGGTAATACAAAATGCCGGATAGCTTCCTGCGGCGGGCCGCTTTTTCACCGCTATGGACGGTTTTATTGACATTCAGCGCAGTTGTCGTCATGCAACAGCACCTCACTTTCTAAAGTAAAAGAGTTATAAGCTGTCAGACGTTACATCTTAATATTCCAGCACGTCGGAGTCTTTCTTGGTCAGCTTGCCGGCAACGAGCCCGATAATGGCGATGACAAGCGTCATGATGACGGCCAGCGCGGAGCCATAACCGATGCTCATATGGGTGAAGACGACTTTGACGAGATAGGTCGTGACAATTTCCGTTGAATTATATGGCCCGCCATTCGTCATAACGTAGAACAAATCGAAGGATTGAAATCCGGTAAGCACACATAGCATGATGCCGGTCTCCACCAGATTGCGGATCATCGGCACTTTGATTTTGAAGAAGATTTGCCATTCGGTTGCGCCGTCGAGATAGGCTGATTCATAAATCTCTTTGGAAATCCGCTGAATGCCTGAATAAAAAATAGTCATATAAAAACCCGCATACACCCAACCGGAGACGATGCAGATGGCATAAAGCGCCGTATCGGGATTTCCCAGCCAGACGCGGGTCCAGCTTTCCAGACCAACCTTCGTCAGAAAAGAGTTAATCAATCCGAAGTCGGAGTTGTACACGAATTTCCATAAATAAGACACGACAATCATTGGCAGCATCATGGGTGTGAAGATGGCAAGCCGGAAAAAACCGCTGCCCTTGCGTCCCATCGTAATCAATCCGGCAAGGCCGAGTCCGACCAGCACTTCAACAAATACAGTGGCGGCGATATAAATTAGGGTATGTCCGTAAGAACGGAGGTAAATCCGGTCCTGAAATGCCCGGGCATAGTTGTCGAGGCCGATGAAATGCATGGCGCCGATGCCGTTCCAATCAAAGAAGCTGAAGGCGAAGGTCATGATGATGGGTACAAGCACAGTAAACGCAAACAACAGGATGGCCGGAGAGACGAACAGGTAGGGGGAGAGCTTATTGCTATGGCCGGACATCGGTCCACCTCCAGGGAATGAATAAGGGAGCCGCCGCGCCAGGGTGGACTTGGCGGTCCCAATCTTTCATACAGTAATGGTTGGCTTCATTTATTTTTGAGCGGAGTAATGGTGGTTTCCAGTTCAGCTAGCGCATCTTCAGGCGATTTTGCTCCCCCGATGACCTCAGAGGTAGCCGTATTCAGCGCATTTGCCACCTCGATGGAGTATCCGGTGTCGGGCGGCGACACAAGTACAGGGGCATTCTCCATCAAATCGTTCAAGCTGAGCGAAAGCTCGGGAGTTGAGTCTCTGTCGATGCCGTCTTTGGTGATCGGAACGGCGCCGGCGGCGGAGAGTTTCTTGGATGATTCGGCGGAACTGTAGAGCTTCATGAACTCGATAGCCTCGTTGATAAGCTTGGAATTTTTGTTGACGACCATTCCGTTAAGCACGCCGATGATGCTGTTCTGGTTGCCTTTGCCATCTGCAAAGGATGGAGTATTGAAATAGCCAAGCTCCAGGTCAGGCGCTTCCTCGATTGCGGTTGGGACAATCCAGCTTCCGATGGGGTGCATGGCGCTTTTGCCATTCAGGAATAACATGTCCGCTTCGCTATCTCCCAAGGCGTTGACGTTGTCGTTGATGTATCCTTTATTCCACAGCTCTTGAACATAGCCGTATGCTTTGACGAAATCAGGTGAATTGAACGGCTGCTTCAACTGCAGTGCCTCGCTGTAGGCGTCCTCGCCAACGACCCGTGAAAGAATATGCCCAACCCAGTTGCCCGCCGTCCACAAATCCGAGTTGCCGATCATAATCGGTGTAGTGCCGGCCTGTTTGATTTTCTCGCACACCTCAAGGAACTGATCCCAGGTTGTCGGCGGTTCAAGGCCAAGATCACTGAAGATTTTCTTATTATAAAAAATCACGTTGGTTACATCGCCCGCCGTCGGAATCATATAGGTCTTGCCGTCGAAGCTCATTCCGTTGAAGCTTCCATCCGCGAACATGTCCTTCAGTCCGGAGCTTTGGAGCTGTTCGGTAATATCGGCGGCGTAGCCATCGTTCACCCGCGTTTGCAGCCGCTGTCCGGCCCATTCGAAGTACAAATCGGGAGCATTTTTGCCGCTTAGCAGATTGGGAAGGCCGATCGTTTGATAAGTGTCGTCATCCTGATAATTGAATTCCACTTTGATGCCCTCATGCTGGCTCTCGAATTCCTTGCCAATCTCTTCCCAAACTTTAATCAACGCCTCGCCCGGAGACCCCATTGCAATACGAAGGGTTTGCGTTTTCTTGCTGTCGCCGCTGCTGTTGCCTGCACTGTCATCTTTGGCGGCGGAGCCGGAACATCCCGCTATGGCCGTAGTCAACGCAACGGCAATCAGTCCACTCATCCACTTCTTCATTCAATAACCACTCCTTTAGATCAAATCGGTTTATAGGGTGAAGATTACATGCCGCTAATGTGAAAATAGCTAACATATCAAGAGGGGATTTGCGATTTTTCAATCGGGCGGTTTGTAATTTGTAGTAACAATATAATTTGTATTATTGATGATTGCACCCCGTATGTCAATCTATTTTTCGTGATATTTTTCTAGTGAATCATAGAATTTCAGCTAAGGAAATTCGTTTGAATCCAATCCGATTATCCTATATATAGCGGTAAAAATCGAAGGAAAACAAAGGATTTGGGATATTTTTCAAATGTAATCTTCTATTAAGAATCACTCGATGGTTCTGGAATATAGCTATTGACAACTTATTATGATTAAAAATAGAATGTGTGTAAATGTTACTACAATAACATCGAAAACATTACATGGGGGTGACAAGAAGTCGTACAAGCTTAATACACAACAAGGTTGAATTATCGGAATGGAAGAGCAGGTAAGGCTGTATTGCTTGAGAAAAAAGACCGGAATGATAAGGAGGAGCGCATATGAGTTTCAAATGGAAACAGGCATTTGCCGCGATTGCCTTAATGTCAACGATGGCATTTGCTTACGCTGCCGATGTATCCGCAGAGACAACAGAAACGATTCCCGCCTGGGCTTCGGAGGAGATTGAATCCTGGAAAAACCTTGGACTGCTGAAGGGGGATCAGGAAGGCCGGATTCTACCGAATGACGGGATCAAGAAAACGGAGTTTGTCGCATTAATCAATCGTATTTTTAACTTCAACGAGATAAGCGGGCAGACCTTCGATGATGTGCCGTCTGCGGCTTGGTATGCCCCTGAAATCGGTAAAGCTGTGGCGGCGGGCGCCATTATCGGCAGCGGCGACGGCAAGATTAACCCGCTCGAAACTTTAACCCGGGAAAAAGCCGCACTCATTCTCAGCCGAGTGTTTCAGATAACGGCATCTGAACCGGTCAGCGCTTCGTTCTCCGACGACTCTTCCATTTCCGTTTGGGCTAAAGAGGCCATATACGCTATGAAGGAAGCGGGCTATGTGGCCGGAACGCCTTCGGGTGCTTTTCTGCCGCAGAAGTCTCTCACTCGTGCCGAAGCGGTAAAGATGATCAATAACGCCATGGGCGCACTCGTATCCGACGGCGCCGATCACGCCAATATGGCTGGAGGCAACTTGATTGTCAACACGGCGGGCGCCACGTTGTCGAATTTGAATCTCACCGGCAGCTTGTACATTACACCGGGGGTAGGAGAAGGGGATCTCAATCTCGTCAATGCCCGGATCGGCGGCGTCGTATATGTCAACGGCGGCGGCACACACAGCATTACACTGACCGACAGCGCCGTTAATCACATGCAGATCAATAAACCGAAGGCTCCTGTAAGGGTTGTGTTCAAAGGATCTGCGTCTGCGAATGCCATAGATGTTTCTTCCGAGAGCATGATTGTCAATGAGTCGGAGAATGCCATCGGCAGTCTTCATTTATTGACGAACGGCGGGAAAGCTGTTTCGCTGTACGGGAATGTGAAGCAGCTGAATATGAACGGCAAATCCAGCTTCACGCTCGAGAGCGGCCGAATCGATGGGCTTAACGTGTCCAAGGAAGCCGGGGGATCGAAAATCCAGTTGGCCAAGGATACGACCGTGGGGTCGATCATCTTCGATGCCGCCACAACGGTAACGGGAACAGGCAAAATCCAAACGGCGATCATCAACTCACCGGGTGTCTCCCTTCCTTCCATGCCGGACAAGCTGATTATGAACGTCGATACCGTAATCATCAATGGACAAACGATAGACCGCCTCGGCAACGTGGTGACATCATCGTCAACGGGTACGGGAGGAACAGCCGTAACAGACCCTTCCACCGGAGAGCCGGTAACTGAAAATCCGGTGACCGAAGAACCTGAACCTCAAAATCCGGTAACTGAAGAGCCTGAGCCCGAAAAACCTGTGACAGAGGAACCTGTCAAGGATAAAGCTACCGAGCTATACAGCTATGCGGACGCACTTAGCTCCTTCGCATCCACGGGAGCGGAAGGCACCGTTAAGCAGTATCTCAGCTTCCTGCAAGACCCTTCCTACACTCCTTCAATCGCCAATTCGGATGTTGATATGCCCGATCTGGTGAACGCCATCACCTTGGTTAACTATCAGTTTACGGTCAAGCCATCCCTGTTCGCTTCCTTGCGTGGAGTCAATACCTCCGTCCTCAATGACGCCCGCACGTATTTGTGGATCGGGACGGATAATGGCGTAACCCGTATCCAGCTCTCGACGAATGAAATGAAGTCGTACACGACGGCAGATCAGCAATTGACGGATGACAAGGTGCTGCTGCTGATTTCGGATGGAGGCACGGGCGTATTTGCCATTACGACAACCGGTGTATCCCATATTTATCAGTAGGGATTGCGCAAGAAATCCGAATCAGGAACAGGAAAGGGGATATATATGATGAAGAAACACGGCAAGCTGATAACAGGCGCTATGATGGCCGCTATGCTGTTCGTACTGCCGACAGCACCCGCCTGGGCGGCAAAGCTGCCTGGCGCTCAATACTCCGCTGTTCAACTCAAGGCCGTACAGACGAAGGAAGTGACGTATTACAAGACAGGGTCCGCCTCCATCCCAGGCAGCATCGAGTGGACTACGGATACCAGCGTCTTGAAATTTCTGCCGCTCTCGGTGCTCGGTGATGTTACAAGCGTGGTTCTGGACGAAGACGGAGTCTATTGGATTGGGACGGAGAACGGGCTGCAACGGGTCGATTTCAGTGCGGAGGATACAAAGGATATTGTGCAGTATATGGCGGGTCCAAGGTATCTCTATGGTGGAGATGACAACGTGACTGCTCTTGCCAGCGATGGCGAGGGAGGCATCTGGGCGCGCACGGCAAGCGGTGTGACCCATATTGCCATGCCGGAAAAAACACTGCATGAGAAATCATTTGTCTATGAGGATTTGGTACAGTCGATTCTTGACCGGCGCGGCATGGTCCACGACACCAACTTCACCTTTACCGAAACGGATAGCTCGTTTGATGCGGTGAACTACAATTCTCTGACAGGAAAGTTCTCTTCGACCCCTTCAACGAGCGATAACGACGGCCTGTGGACAACGATGTACGCCATGGGTGAAGTATTCCGGTACAAAGCCTTGCAAGAAGAATACGGCGCAAGCCCGGCAGCGGATCAGGCGGCAGAAATCGCCGAAGCGAAAGCGGCGGCGCTCAGAGCAACCAAGGCCGTCCTGTTGCTTGACTATGTATCCGGCCGCGGCAATGGCTTTCCGGCCCGTTCCTATATGCTGACCAGCGAAGCCGGGGCGGCTACCGTAGGCAACTCGGTGTACGGCTACCAGTCACAGAACGGCTTTTGGTTCCAAAATTTCGTTGGACCGGGCATGGTCAATCCCAATGGCATTATTCCTAGTATGCAGCGTAATGACGGCGTAGAGCCGATTGGTTATTCAATGGTCCGGGTGACCAAGGATGCGGAGAGCAAGAAGGGCTCCACACTGTTCCCGAGCGGCGGGACGGATGTAATGAACTACAATGGGCTTGGACTCAGCCAAGAAGCGATTGATGAGCTTAACAAGACGCGGCCTGAAGGACAGAAGCTGGGAACGGACATCAAGACCAAAGTGGCGACAACGGTAACCGGTGCGGTATATCAGGTGCTGCCCGTTATCACGGCGGCTACGAACAACAAAGATGCGAAGGAAGATAAAACGACGGGAGAAAGCAACAAGCCTTTGTTCCAACTGACAGCTCCTGTGTATGAGCAGATACCGGAATTCTTTAACGATTTGTTCCCGGCCAGCGCAATTGTGGACGGCCACATCGACATGAATCAGATTGTGTACAAGGCAGATACCTCGTCGGATGAAGTAGACGGCCATTACGCCATGTTCTATACGGCTTACAAGTATTTGATAGGCGACAGCACAGATCCCGAGTTGCTGGAGCTGAAGTCTCTGATCGAAGAGACGACTCACCGTATGACGGAGCTGATACTCAAAGATGACCACTACTACATCGAAGACGCCACAGGCAAATCGACGCAGTGGTCCAGATGGTTCTCCAAATATTTCAATGACAGCTTAGGCACGATGGAGCAGCAGGTTGCGTGGCAGTCCAATGTCGGCGTAGATGAGAACGGCGACGATGCCTTGTCCTACGGTTATGAAGACGGTCCGCTTAATGCGCTGGAGGTGATGTCCGCGCTCAAGGTCGCGAGCTATATTACCGCCAAGAGCTACCCGGCCGATTCGATGAAATACGATCTGGCATATGAACAAGCTTACAATGGAAGCTATAGTAAGGACGAGCCTTACGTGAATGGACAAGGTTATATGGATATGGCCAAGGAATACATTGAGCGGAGGCTGGTACGTCAGGCGACCAATGCTTACGACGACAACGATAATCAAGTGGTAACGGAAGCCAATGTAGGCGACAGCACCAATACCAATGCGACGCTGCATAATGACTGGACCCAATATATTAATTACTCGGATGAAGAGCTAGGCTGGTTCCCGGTGTTTGTGCTGATTACACTGGAAGAGGACGAGAGCAAGCACGCCCAAATTGTCGAAGCTTATGATCAATGGTATTCCAATGAAGTAAGGGAAGAGAATCCGTTCTACACCTTCCTGTATCAATTGGCGCATCCGGACAAGACGGATGTCGATTTGGAGGCGGCAGTCCGGTTCCTGTATCGGTTCCCCGAATATCAGATCCAGTTCCCGGTTCAATGGAATCGGCAGGACGTATTCTATATTGAGCCTGGCGACCGTGACGATTACAAGCAGACCAATTACGCTCTTGCCCCTGATGAAAGACGCATTATTAAAAATAACTCAAATCCGTTCGAGAGCGACAATCAGACCACAGGGGCGAACCCAAGCTATAATTACAAGTCGGGCAACATAGAAGCCGGCTCGGTCTTCACACTGCCATACTGGATGGGCCGGTATTTCGAGATTATCAAAGAATAAGCGAAGAGAGGAGGATATTCATCCTCCTCTCCGCTATCATGAGCCGGGGGCATGCATTCGGCACGCCCCCCTCTTTTTTTAAGCTCCGAAGATGATCGGCGAAACTGCGCCACGACCATCGTCCCTTTTTAGAAATGTCTTTCAATCGTATAACTTGGAAAATCTCCGCGGAATACGCCGAAGCTGTATTCAAGCGGGGTGTTGTCCGCCAAATAAGTGAAGGTCTTGACCTGAAGGCAAGGAGAGCCCTCCTTGACGCCGAGCAGCTTGCTCGCCGTCTTGTCCGCAAGAACCGGCTTCAACTGCTCTACGGACCGATGGGCTTTCAAATTGTACCGGCTCTCCAGAAAGTCGAACAAAGAGCCGTCGGTATATTCACTGGCCAGACCGGGAGCAAGACTCCACGGGATATAGGTGGTCTCATAGAGAAGCGGCTCGTTGTCGGCGTATCGCACCCGCAGCAGCTCATTGATGGGAGCCTTTAGCGGAACCTGCAAAAATTCGTTTAACGGCATTTCGGCAGGGATTACTTTGGATTCAATCACTTTGCCGGTGGGTTCTTTGCCGCTCATCAGCACGTCCTCCGCAAAGCTTCGTGTCTGCACCAGGTGAAGCTCCTTGCGTTTGACGAACGTGCCCTTTCCTTGATGTCGCTCCAGAATATCTTGAACCTCAAGCTCGCTGAGCGCGAGGCGGATCGTTGTGCGGCTGGCGGAGAACATTTTGCAGAGATCGGCTTCGGTCGGAAGCTTCTCACCGACTGCGTAAACGCCGGATTGAATCTGTTTTAGCAACTGTTCTTTGATATTAAAGTATAGGGAATTAGTTGTTCTTTTTGTCATTACAAAGTTCCTCCGTTACCGAATTTGTTATATTATATCATGGAAGAAGAACCGGATAAACCGGGTTTGACAGAGGAGTAAATAAAAAAATTACTGTTTATATTTCCAAAAAATACAACTATAACTTGAGGAAAGCCTAATAAACTATCCTAAATAGTTGGTTTACTGTTATATTTTATGGGCAATTTAGCCCTTTGAGCAAGGTCGACCGGATTTGGGAGTTTATTGCGACAAAGTTTAAGGTATCCGTGGCAATAGGATGAGCCAGGAAGAAACGATAGGGAGCTTTGTTAACAGGAGTTGAAACCATGTATATTGCAGGTGTGGACGGCGGAGGGAGCAAGACGCTCGTCATCGTTGCCGATGAGCAAGGAACCATTCTGGGGTCCGGCCGGTCGGGCTGCGGCAACCATCAAATGATTGGAGCGGCCGCCGCGGTGGCCAATATTAGAAATGCGCTGATGGAAGCCCTTGTTCAAGCCGGCATTGCCGAAGCCGATTTGGATTTTGTGCAATTCGGCCTTGCGGGTGCGGACCGTCCTATTGATCTGGAGCAGCTCTCTCCGGAAATTGACCGGCAGTTGTCTTTGCGCAAATGGAATGTGGTCTGCGATACGATGGAGGGACTGCGTATCGGAAGCCCGGATAATGTCGGTGTAGTGCTGGTGTGCGGAAGCAACACCAATGCGGCAGGCCGTAACCGGCAGGGAACAGTTATCCAGGTCGGAGGGTTCGATTCCCTGTTCGGCGACCGGGCAGGCGGTTATTATTTGGCCGCACAGGCATTGGGCAGAGCGGTCCGCTCCTGGGAGGGAAGAGAGCCTTATAGCATCCTGGTGGAACGAATCCCCCAGGCGCTCGGTTTTGGGAGCTTCGAAGCTATGCTTAACCAGTTTCTCGACGAAGATAGGCAGACAGCACCGCTTGAGCTGTCGCTGATTGTTCATGAGGCGTCCGAGTCCGGCGACTGGCTTTCCCGCGAGCTTCTCGTGGAGATGGGAAGAGAGCTTGGACTGTCGGCGGCGACCGTAATCCGTAAACTTGGCGGATTCAAGGGTGAAGTTGTGCCGATAGTCTTAACGGGCAGCATTCTCCAGTCAGGCAGAAATTCACTGCTGCTGGAGGCATTAAGCAAGGAAGTAAAGGCGGAGAACCCGATTAGTACGCTTGTTATTCCTGAAATGGCTCCCGTATTCGGGGCGGTAATGCTGGCAATGGACCATGTTGATATCCCGGTAACGGAGCAAATGATCCGAAATTTCGAGAGATACGGAGGAGATCGCAAATGAAGAAGAGACAATTGAAAATAGCCGTAATCGGAGGAGGGTCTTCCTATACACCGGAGCTTATCGACGGTTTGATACGTTATCATGATGTTTTTCCGGTCGCCGACCTGTATCTGGTGGACATTGAAGCAGGGGCGGAAAAACTGAAGGTTGTGGGCGATCTTGCCCAGCGGATGATCGATGCAAGCGGCAAGCCGATCAAGCTGCATTTGACGCTGGACCGCCGGGAGGCGATCCGCGGCGCTGATTTTGTAACGACTCAGATTCGTGTCGGAATGCTGGATGCGCGCTCAAGAGACGAGAAGATTCCGCTCGCCCATCATTTGATTGGCCAGGAAACGACCGGAGCCGGCGGCTTCGCCAAAGCGCTGCGCACGATCCCCGTCATTCTGGACATTTGCAAGGATATCGAGGAACTGGCTCCGGATGCGTTCATGATTAATTTTACCAATCCGGCCGGACTGGTTACCGAGGCCGTCTCCAAGTACTCTCGCGTGAAATCCGTCGGGCTCTGCAATCTGCCCATCAGCACCAAGATGCAAATTGCTGAACTCTACGGTGTGCCGCAGACGGAAATGTACATTGAGATCGTTGGAATCAATCATTTGCACTGGACCACCCGGGTTATGATCGACGGAAAGGAAATGACCGGCGATTTTCTCGACAAGCTATCCGGCGCCAAAGGAATATCTATGGCTAACATCCCCGATTTGGAATGGGATGCGGAATTTATTCAATCGCTGGGCGCGTTGCCCTGCGCCTACCATCGTTATTATTATATGAAGGAAGAGATGCTGCGCGAAATCATGGAGCATTATGAAGCTACAGGCAAGACCCGGGCGGATGAAGTGAAGGAAGTGGAGGCAGAGCTATTCGAACTATACAAGCAGCCGGCGCTGACTTCGAAGCCGCCTCAATTGGAGAAACGCGGAGGGGCCTATTATTCCGAAGCGGCTGTGCAATTGATGAAATCCATCTATAACGATACCGGCGATATTCAGACCGTCAACGTGCGCAACCAGGGCATTATCCCTTGTCTTCCCGACAATGTGGCCATTGAGGTTAACTGTGTCATCAAGTCCGACGGCCCGCATGCCTTGTCGCTCAGCCATCCGCTGCCTCCGCAGATTAGAGGATTGCTGCAAGTGGTGAAGGCCTACGAAGAGCTTACCGTAGAGGCGGCTGTCCACGGGGATTACGCCGCCGCTTTGCAGGCGCTGACCATTCATCCCTTGGTGGGCGACGAACAGACAGCCAAGGCGCTGTTGAATGACCTTCTGGAGCAGAACGCCGGCTTCTTGCCGCAATTCCAGGTTCGAAGCGGTCAGACTTTATGACAGCCTTATATTCAGCTGACTCGAGGCGCACCCGCAGGCAATGAAGCCATTGCCATTTGCCATCACAGATGATTACAAATGAACCGGCCGTCTTGGACCTGATCTTCTGGTCCAAGACGGCCGGTTGTTTAATCCTCTCGTAATTATAAAAGTTATGAAGTGTTTTTTCACCAGTTTTTTATCTAATTCGGCGATTGTAGTAACACTGACTGTTTCTTGATTCGTTCTATATAGAAGCGTTTTCCCCTGACATTTGGCGGGTATTGATAGCTTGAGGGCTGTTTATCTAAAAAACCGAGAAGACTCCTTCCTCAATAGGGAGGAGATGAATCGGCGGTTTTTGCGCCCAAAAAGCGAACATATGTGCTATAATGGGAATATCCTACCGAAAGGAGTCCCCGTGGCATGTTAGTACATAAGGCTTACAAATATCGCATCTATCCTAACCCGAAACAACGTCAACTCATCCATCAAATGTTTGGCTGTTGCCGCTTTGTCTTCAATCA
>RCUS01001010.1_pt1 | contig 15671 bp, 8 predicted proteins | sample 2166221 | NCBI WGS metagenome assembly RCUS01 (sample SAMN09932758, study PRJNA488358) | compost metagenome | isolation source: compost soil in cyclohexanecarboxylic | place: Germany: Experimental Botanical Garden | reverse complement strand
CCCGAGCATACAGTAGCCACGGTTTTCTTTCTGGACTACAACGTACTCTTTAGTGGTACCTTGTTTCCATAGTACCTTAGGCGAGTTATCACTGTAAGGACTAGGTGCAGAAATAATGTCAGATTGGTTCTTACCGAGAATCCGAATATTGTGCAAACCAGCATGATTTACCAAACGACCTGTGTGATCTGTGTCAACACCATGGAGTTCACAACCTAAGCAATCTGTTCCTGCTGCAACAGTGAATGTTGGGAAGGGAATGAATACACGACGATGTCCACGTTGTACAGCCATGGTACATGCTGCGATTAAAGCAGTAGTCGAATCACCTGTACCAGTTCCACCGAATCGTGCAACTGACACCATCATTACACCTGAAACAACTTGCTCGACCGTATCGCCAGTCGAGGTACCTACTAATGCGGCACCACCTACCCCTGCTAAGGTGAACATGTTTGATGCAGCCGCTGCGGCGGCTGCTTCGGCTTCATCAGCAGCTAATTGTGCTTGTAATGATGAACTTTGTGTTGCAGCAGCATCAGCAGCAACGTTTACTGCAAAGGCTTCAGCCGCATCACGGGCAGCCACTACCTCAACTCGAACTCCAAGTACCGTGTTCTTTAGATCCGTATTAACGACACCAAGTGCATCGACGGATGCGGCTAATTGTTCGTATGACATAAAACCTCCTAGGTTTCAATTAATTATGCTTCCATCAATGCCAGGGGCCAGATGTTCGCCAAAGGGAAGTCCACATCACGCATATCAACTTGAACATGTCCTAAGTGAACATGTAGTTTGCCAGATGGTACCTTATCAATAGCCGAGATACCTCGATCGAAATAGAAACCCATTCCGGTAGGAGTACCAGCTGGGATAGAACCATCCGTAAGTTTACGGAACTTAACTTGGAAACCAGTACCGGTAGAGTTGAACACACTAACATAGTACTCATCAGCTGCGTTGCTATATGGCGTGATGTTTGGTTGAACGTTACCAGTGATAAGTGGATGGGTCACCGTCAGAACACCAGTCGGTACATCGTAAGCAAATGTGAAGTCAGCGTTGAACGGAGAGTTAGAAGCTGCCCATACTGCGCCGTTATAGTTGATACGACCAGACATGCGTCGTTTAATGTACAACGTAGTTAAACTTACACCATTCGTACGAATATCGAATGGGAACATTAATTCAACAGAGCTATCTTCGCTGAAGTATTGAATCAGCGGCATTAAGTTAAGTTGACGCTGTGGATGGGTCAGTGTAATCAAACCAGTTGGTGCAATAGAGATACCAAACCGAGCAAGTCTATAGAAACGAGCATCGTAAATGATTTCCGATGTAGCCATGTTCACGGTATATGAACATGGGGCACCCATCCGTAAATATGCCTTATCGGCACCTACAGAACCACCAGCCATAACACCAGCGCCTGCCAAACGTTCATCGGAACCAACTACCAATGTACCGATTTTTGAGCCGGTGTAATTTAGTTGTAGTTCTACGCCTTCAGTTGGTTCGGCCATGTTAACAGGAATGTGTGCGCTATCGGATACTAGATGCCAATTAGGCGAAATCAAGGTATCACGCCGCACAGCTGCGCCAATTAAGTTATATGTCTTGCCTGCGTTACCTTTAGCCCGCGTCATGAGAGCGGCATCTACGGTGGGTTGATCCCCACCGAATGCAATTTCTTTTGCCCCTTTGAGTGGATTAGCCAAGTCTTCACGCACTTGCCCAATATCTGCCTTGGCGGCCAATTCGGCTTGTTGTGCTTGAATTGCGGCATTCTCAGCTTGACCTGCTGCGATCAATGCGTTGACGGCGAATGCTTCTGAAGAATCACGTGCACCAAGAGCTTGAGTTGCAGAAGCAGCTACTGCGTCTTTAGCCCCATCCGCTACAGAAGCAGCTGCATCAGCTGCAGTTGCACTGGTAGCAGCATGTTGCTCAGAGAGCAGTGCAGCAGCAGCACTGAGAGCAGCTGCATCTTTGCTCAGCCCAGCATCATCTTTCATCGCTTCTAGTGTATCGGCGATTGCAACGACTTCATCACGAGTAGCAATGACAACAATACGGTCAGATTCTGTTTCTGCTGCAGATGTAGCTGCTTGAGTAGCATAACCACTAGCTGTACCAGAAGCATTGATCGCAGCATTCTTAGCTGCTGTTGATTGCGTTGATGATTGACTCGCCGCGTTTGCCGCATCGGAAGCAACTTCTGCTTGTGCACGAACTTGGGCTAAGACCAGATCAAGTTCTTCTTGCAGTCCTTCAACAATACCTATACCAACTTCTGTCCATTGCCCTACGCCTTGGCCGTCTGCAACTAGTACTTTACCAGCTGCCGCTGGATCACGTGCGTACAACGCGCTAGTGCACTCCAGCCATTGAGCTAATGTACCAACAAAGCCATTTGCTACAGCAAAGTCGTATGCGTTGGTTGTTGCCTTTAGTTTACTCGCCAGTACACGGTAGTTCTTATATTTACCGTCAGTGGTTAGCTTAACTACTTCTACAAATTCATCACCAGACAAAGTAAGTAGAGGGTCCATGCCAGAAAGCATGTTCTTATTCGGTGCTACACCTGCAGTGCTCATAGCTAAATCCTTTTTGTTACGTAAATTTGAAATTGAACCATATTAGCTCATATTCAATTCTTTTATCTGAATAGTCAAGGCTGCGCCAGCTCTGTTTTCAACATAGACTTTCCCATCGACTGCTGGACTGATAGTTAGTTTCCCTGACGTACCTGTAGTGCCTGCTAATACCCCTGTAGAAGTAGTAAATCCAGCGCCAGCGTAAATGGTGTTGTTGAACACGCCTGAGGTCTGTGCGTCATATCCAGCCATCCCCGACCATTGTAATGAGTTCTGAGTAATTACCGATAGATGACCAAACTCTTTACTAGGGATGAAATAAGATGCTGTATCATTAGCCATGCTCTTAAAGAAGATCTCGCCGTTCATAATGCAACTATGTTCAACTGGCACAGCACCATTGAAAGTCATGTTAAACTGTTGGAGTTTACCATTGACTACGTTCGCTTGTGCACCACCTGCTGGCAATGCCCAACCTGCACATGAAACGTTGAACAGTTTAGAGTCCACGATGATGTTAGGGTTAGCGAACAGAATGAAATCCTTCAGTTCATGTAGATCTAATGCAAAGCCTTTCCCGATATCTGGCGCAGTGTTCTGGCTAGTGATACTGATCCGACAATTGGTTTCACCGCGTACTGACACGTAAGGATTCGTAGTGAAGTCTACGTTGTCTGCTTTGACAAACCCCGTAAGGATGTCAATGGTCTTGGTGTAGTCAGATCGAGTGTTACCTTCAATATCAAAACGAGTTGGTAATGAATACGTGAACCCTTGAGCTGTCAACATCCGTGCGTAACTAATGTTAGTAGGCATGGAGATGATGTTCAAATGGTTATTCTTAATTACCACCAAAGAAGGCTGTACCAAATTACGACCGAACGTGAAAGTACCGCTGGATAATCCGGAAGTGATATACGCAAAGTGTGATGACAGCATTACCCTAGAATCTAGGTTAACTGTGTTGCCTTCATATACAACCTTCCCTTTTAGTTCAGGGCTAGTGTTACGAATACGAATGCAATAGTCTTTTGGTGTGTGTTGGCATCCAGTGATGCTCAGATCACGACCTGCACACTGTACTTGTCCGATGATGGTACAGTTACTTACGATAAGATTTTGTCCCCAGTGCGTATCAATGATTTCAGCCATTGTTCCACCAGCAATAAAGGTGTTCTTATCATGACGGGCAGCATATGCATGGCGGCAGTTGCCGATGTTCGGATTTTCAATAAACAGGTTCTCTGTCATGAATGCCAATACACCGTAACCATTACCGACGGTATGACCGATGATACTAGGATCTTTTAACACACATGCAGGAGTTTGGTTAAACTTAATCTGTGAACCTTGGTTGGGAATACCAGAAACAGTAAATCCATCAACTTTGGCACCACGACGATAAACTTCAACTAGATTATGCGCCGAATTGGTGATCTCAGTACCGTTCCCTTTAATAGACAAACCAGAGATTACTAGGTTAGGCTCTGGAGTGAACAAGGTGACGGTAGGAGCTGCGTAAGTTGTATTGATGGGTGACCGTAAACCTCCAAGGAGATCAGCGATTGTAGCTATCTCCTGCTTCACGTAGGAGCCTGCAGACGTATCTTTAATAAGTTCTTCAGTACTCTCAATCAACAACCAACTACCCGGTGGTGCCGCTGGGAGACCGGTAAGTTTAGTACTACCTTCAGTTAGTCCACTTACCCCAGTAATTACAGTACCGACCTGGCCAGTGGTGAATTTGAATAGACCACTGGTAATCCCAGCATTGCTAATGTTGATAGTAGTACCTGGTTGTTGTTGCACACCACAACGCAGGGTAAGAGGAGTCGACAGAGATGCGATGTTTACATCCCTGTCAATTCGTAGTATCTTTTTATTCGCAAAACAGTAGGCTTCCGCCAGCGTAATTGCCGCAACATCATCACCAGCAAAATCTGTCGCTGCAATGATGTCTGACAATTTAACATACATGTTAGAAGTTCTATAACCCACTTCTTTTGCACCATTCAGGCCAGCTAAGGCTAGCAAGTTTGGTACGATTTTTATCAGATTTGTCAAAATACCGACTGACATATATACACCTTCCAAATTGGTTAGGGTCGTTTCACATGTAAACTGATGTTATACAATCGCCCCAGTTACATCTATCTATTTAGTTACCACTGCTTTACATCGAAATCTACCGTGATAGTTCCAGTAAAGCTAATAGATGCGCCAGAGGCCTGAGTAATCCGTACATCAAGATCCTTAGTCGGGACAACCGGAAGTCCACCAGTGAGGTTAAACCGCGGCGGACCATCTTTATCATGGTCATAGTACGCAACGATACCAGTAGGGGCATTGTCGTAGTACACTTGAGCAGTATAACGCAATCCATTTGCTGTTGACGTAGGACCTACGATATTACAAGAAAGGCGAACAAACGTAGAACGAGCCGGGGCCCTAATTACGGTAGCTCCAGTCGAGACAGTCGCATACTTGTAAGGGTCTATTGTCTGTGTGTCAAAGCTCATCCGAGTAGTTGTTCCACTAAGAACAGTTGTACCTGGATCGGCAAGATACGCTCGCGGTTCAACAAATCGCCCTTTGTCGGTATAGCTGTAAGTGTCGAGATCACTTGGCCACAGGTTCTGCCCTACTTTAATTCCATTACCAGTGAAGTGGAAACTAAAGTTCGGATACATGTCATCAATAGCCCATTGGCCTTTATGATAAGCAATGTACGCAGGGATATCTGGAATACCACCATCCGCAGGGTCATTATGAATCAGTCGTCCACCAATTGGTCCAGTGCAGTTACAGAACCGTATAATCCGAGGTAGGTTCCCTTTTAGAACAACACCACCCGCATCTGGTCGAATCAATGCACCAAAGTAACTATTGCATCCATCGAGGATGATGCCTACTTCGATAGACTCATCAGTACCGACTACAAATTTTGGAGGAGGCGCAAACCAATAGATAGCTGGCAACCCACCGTTCTCTCCACCAAAGCGAACTCTAGTTAAGCGAACACCACCGTAAGAATCAATCCAACGGCACTTGGCCGCAAAGGTACCACTAGGGATCAACATCATGTCAGTCATGGTAAACAAACCAACGTGTTTAATCACTGCAGTATCAGTGTCCATGTTATCACCGTACGGCTGTAGCCAACCGCCAGTAACAAACGTGTGATCGCATTCGGTAAACAGTGCTTGACGGCAACGCGACCAACGGCAGTTATCAAAGATAGCTTGAGTCGAAGTAACCCCGTAATCGGTTGCTGTATTACGCAGTTGTACTGCAATAGCATTTGAGCTAGAGAACGTACAGTTACGGAACATCCACAGTCCGAAGTTAACATTCTTGTTGTTTAAGTGAATTTGGTTTTGGCCACCAACGAAAAAGATGTTCTCGTAGTGAGCCCGATAACTAGCGTTACCCAAGATCATGTCAACGGTTGGACCAGCTTCGATAGAAGCAAAACCATCTGCTACCAAATAGATAGCTGATGGCATGGTTCGAGTTAACTTGACCCGTGCGCCTTTAGGGATAGTTAGGCCAGGACAGATCAACACCGTACTGGCGTCACCACCATTAAGAGTAGGCTTCCAGTATACGGTCTTGGAGATTTGCCAGAGTATGGCTCTCTCATAAGCATCCGAGTCATCAGCGATACCATCACCAACGAATCCCTTGAAATCAGCTAGACTTCGAGAACCATCCAGTTTGATCTGGATTGATTTATCTTCCGTAGAGGTAGTAACAACATTCCCAGGACGGTATGTAATCCGCTGTGCCCCAGAAGAACTTAACAGATCTGTTCTGATACCAGCATCGAAGATAAGCTGATTGACGTACTTCGCCAATTTTGATAAAACACTAATTGACATAAAAACCTCGTGTAAAAAAGGGGAGTCATTAAAACTCCCAACGTATGTGCACAGTTCTACGTGAGGGCAGGTAGTGCTCTGAAGTTCGTGGTGGGGGTTACAGCTGTGGCCACTCCAGCAGCTACGTTAACCCAACTTGGGGGTTGACCTATAGCAGCAGTATTGTTAAAGCGACGATGCCCACGTGCATAATAGAAACCATCTGCAGGTGGTGCTACACCATAATCAGGAGTGATCGAAATCAGGTTCCATTCATACGGACTACCCAGTTGCGGAATGATCCGCTGTAGTAATATTGCACCCCCACTTGGGCAGGTTAGTTCAGGTACACCCGCAGACTTAAGGCTGATGTTCCCCGAAGACTTGAGCGTGACAGTACCAATCGCAAATATCGTACGGAACTGACCAGGGTTAGCCCAGCCATGTAACGTGGACAGTAGGATGGTTCTATCGAGGTGTGGTGATACGTGTAGGAAAGGATGGCCCAACATATCAACAGTACCTAACCCGTCAATAGAGACGATCTTGTGTTGTCGATTGTTTTTAAATAGCCCCATTCCTGTAGTCTGTTTATTGCTCTGCCCGATGTATTCCCACGATTGTACTTGATCCACACCAACACTACTTGCAGCAACCATGTTGTCTACAGTACCCAGCATGAAACTACCAGGCCCATGTTGCACCCGAGCACCAATACCTTCTTTAACGATACCACCATCACCAACGCCACCCTGAATGAGTGTAGTCGCGACTGTCTGTGGTACGCTGACTTGATAAGTACCAGCCTTACCCATAGCGCCACTTAGTTGTGCAACAATAGTTGTACCTGCTGTAACGCCAGTACCAGATACAGCCATGTCATTGGCAAAGCGTCCCTTCATTGTTGCATCATTAGTGATTGTGAGCGTCGTATCGGTGATTGAGCCATTACCACGACCAGCACCAATTGTACCGTTACCAGCGTTAGCATAGCGGTTAGTTTGGGTGAACTTGTGTGCTGTGTTACGAACATCGAAACAGATACCTACTGATTCAAACCAAGTCTCCATTACGCTGTTAGTACTAGCGGCACCAGAGTCCACCATACCCAGACGTGTTTTCTCACAGGCAAATTGACCCATGGTAACAACACCTGTAGCACAACGTGCGGCATTGCCTACGCCTGGTAGATCGGATGTGCTTTCACCCTTACCGCTGGCGTTGACAGCAACTTCAGCCGGATTAGGGTCGAAGGTAATCATTACACCAATATCAGAGATCGCATTAGGATCAGTATCCATCCCGCCTGCATAACCGTTCTCTAGTTCAATCTGACCATGTTGACCAGTGAACAGATAACCTACGCTACCGATCTCACCACATACACCAACCTGACAATCTTGAAACTTAAGGAACTGGTTAGGCAACAGTGAGTGTGCATCGGTATAACCTGCCCGTGACCAAACCCCTTTGTTGAAGTTAATGATCCGAACGTTAAAGAATGTTGAGTGCCACAGTCCGCCTTGTGTATAACCAGCACCCCATTTAGCGCGAGCATACAAGCCCCACTGTGTTGGGTTTACTGCTGGACTATTGTAGGTATCATTAACTGCACCACTGATGGTCAGGTTCGACCAACCGCACTCGGCAACTACACCGTTATCGATTTCGATCATGCCATAGCTGTAACCTGGGTCCGCTACTGGTAATGCAACAAACCCACCGTTACGTACACCTGGACCATCAACTCGTACACGTGACCGCATTGTTAGTTTAGTTACAGGTGAGAAGCCTGCACCCATTTTCAGTAAGCCGCCATTTTTACTGGCGACGTACAATGATGCGGCTTCACAACTAGTGGTGTCGTCAGTAATCCCGTCACCTTTACGACCAAACTGCTCCATCCATACTTCACCAGTACAGACTCGAAGGAACCGGCCTACGGATACACCAGCTACTGCAAAGACGTAACCACCATCCGGTACCTCAGTTGATCCAGGTGACCATACGAAGTCGCCACCACCACGGGGACCGAAGTACGGCCCCACGTTATCCCAACCTGAGTAATACGATCGAACTCGGTAAATAAGATTAGCTTTGCGAGGAAGGACCAACAGGTCTGCAATAGAGGCTACGTTGATTACCGCACTACCGACGTTGAATGCTCCCCCATCTGCGGCAAGGTCAGAACGAATCCCAGCATCGACCAAAAGTTTGTCGACGTATTTTATTAACTTAGTTAGAACACCAAGTGCCATATAACCACCTTGTCTATGTTTGGGTACCTACAATGGTACCGTCTGTGTCGCTAGTCGGAGCACCGCTTTTTATACGCAGCCGTGCACTAGCATCTACCCAGAGATAATAGCCACCTAACTTTAATGGTTCGGTACCGTTATACGACGATGTGAAAGCTACTGCACCAGTCAGGCAGCGAAGCCCTACCCAGTCAGTTCCGGCCACATGTGCACTACCCGTGGTTAATCGACGCCAACCTAAAGTGGTGTACGGTGTACCAGTGTTGACTATGGCTGGGGATTCATTCAATACAATGTCGCCTTGAGTATAGCTACCAGTAGTTGGGAATGTGGTACCCCAACCAACATGGCGAGTAGAAAGCATTACCCGTAGCCATTGCGATTGTGGCGATAACCAAACCTGATCGAATTGACCATCAACGTTACTTAGGTTCAGTTCTTTACGGAGCAATAAATTCTTCCCGTAATAACCAGGTTTACTGGCATAGACTGATGACCAAGCGCCTTCTGTAACTTCGTGTGTACCTGGATCAACCGATGAGAAGCTATCTGTGGTGTAAGGCTCATCGATCTGAGTAGTATAGACGTTGTTATTAGCAATACGACCTGCTGACTGGTTACTGGAGATACCAGTTACCTTGAAGCCGATACTGTTGTCGATAGTGTACACACCAGACTCAGACACGTTGTTCAAACCAATATCAAAACCTTTGACCTGATCAATTGCTCCATGAATCTGGGCATCTTTCATGTCGTTGTTCTTGATTTCTAGACCAGTGATCAAGGCTACGTTGATGTGTGTCGCCCCAACAAAGGTACCATTGGGTTGTTTACCCGCACTTTCAAAGTGGCAGTTCTGCACGGCCAAGTTACGCATGTTACTTGATACGTTAGACAGTGACCCTAGTGAGTTACTACCGAAGCTTACATGTTCAAACTGTACGTTGTCGCAGATGTTACCATCATGGATCAATACGGCGCCTTTACCAGCCATTCGCTGGATTAGTCCATTATGAACTTTAAGGTTAGAACTGTTCCACTCGTCACCAGCACCAGAGTTTTTCGAACCGTATACCAACCCATATTGACCTTGGGGTAAAGAAGCACCACCAGAGATGTTAAACTTCTCTAGGTCAACGTTAAAGTAATTACGGATCTCGATGATGCGCGATGCTGGGTTAGCAAACGAGTCACAAGAGATACCAAACAAACGGGCACGGTTAACTCGGTCCAAATGAATAGCACCAACAGGAGTAGCATTGTTTTGCGCTGATACACGGAAGTTACTTAATTCGAACTGAGTGATTGGTGTATTGTCTTCTGTACCTAATCCAAGGACACTAAGAAAATGACCACTGCCGGTATAGATGATGCGATTACGACGTGTATGGTGACCAACAATGCTCACCCCGCGTTGATCGGTAATCATCGTGTAATCGACGAACAATGGTCCTGCAAAAGTTACATTGTAGAATTCCCAAGGTAACTCAATAATAAAACCATTTGCTGCTGCTGCGATCAAGGCCTTCTGAAATTTATCTGTGTTAACAGTACCATTATTAGCAGAGCTTACGCCGAACCGTTTAATAGATACTCGTTCACTGAGGATGCTGGCGACATCCCCACCTTCCAGCCCCGCACCGGGATAACCTGGAAAATATCCTAGGGTTGACGCACCTTTAGTAGCGTCCGTCTTATCCCCTAGACCAAGCAGCATCGGAACATATTTTACTAACTTAGTTAAAACACCAAGTGCCATACATACCTCCAAAATAATACGTCCGCATATGTAGCTCTTATTATTAATTGTTAATAGATCAGAAATAACTTAGTTAAGTTAAATCAATAGTAACACCGATGCGAGCTAATGTACCTGCTGGTGCAGCTACGGCCATTTTATAGCCAATCACGACTTCTGTAGCTGTTGTGGTAACTACACGAAGAATAGATTCATCCCAAACCGATGAGTCAGGGGAACTGGCCAACCAATTAGCACGCACAGCTTCTATTGGTGGAGTATATAGCAACCCGTGAGCAATAGGTACGACGGTATAGGTAGTAATGTCCATAGCCACTTGACTACTACGTAGATTGGTTTTACAACCACCGACAGTATCACCACGACTGCGGATATCGAAGCGATCACCTAACCTTGGAGCTAGACCAGCTACAGCTACCTGACCAGCGGAAGTTGCAATATTTAGGTTAACTTGGTTATCTGTACCTGATACGTAGTTGAAAGCAGTATTGCAGTTTCGAATCTTGCCTTTAACCTCAGTATCTGTACTTTCTAATTTTAACCCGGTATAGCCAGCACCTGAGAAGTTACGAATAGTCATATCGACTTTATGCCCAGTGCCTTTGATCCATACACCGTTATTATTCGCATTGTTGGTAGTTAACGTACCAGCAACTCGAGCATTGTTACCAGTAATAGTAAGTGCGGTTTTACCAGTGGAACCAGACCATACGCTACCGTTAAGGTTATCAATCTGACAATCATTACCGGAAATAATAGATTCGGTTACTCCACCCAGATTGAATGCTCGCCACTTGCTAATCTGAATATTATCTGCTACAAAACTTACGTTGTCTCCATCGGATACTAAAGTACCGATACGTGCAATGCCCCCGAGGTAAGCACCGGTATCTGATGCCGGAGAAGTTGCTCGACCACCGGCATAAGTGTGCAGTGATCCGATATTATCGAATCCTCCACCGAATAAAGTGGATTCTTCAGAGTAGAAGTTCCAGCCATCATTCCGGCCACAGGTAATGCTTTTAGCTGTGCTGTTATGTGGACCGCGGCAATGCCATCCGGCGAAGCCACCATTGTCCATTACTAGTACATCGTCAAAGCGACCTTCTTCTTGTGCCTGCCAACCTATGCCAGATGCAGCAGCAGCGTCTTCGGTATAAATACCACCAGATGCCCCACCAAAGATCATGACATTGCCATACAACAACTGTGCAGGGCCATACATCTTAAGCACTACCCCAGAAGTATTACCACTTGGATTAAGTGTAGCTTCGTAGCGATTACCATTAACACGGATGTCTTTAAGTCCCATCCATGAAGGTACTCGGGGATCGACCACGGTAAGACCAGAACCAGTTAAAGCATCAAAGTTTTCAGACTTGATAAAATCGCTGTTAGTGCCAGCAATCTGTTTTAATTCTGTTGTGTTAACGCCCCGTCCATTTAGGACCATGAATCGATCAAGCCGTATAGAACTAGCTTGATAAATACCACCGGTACCAAATGTAATTTCGCCACCACCCATAGAACCTAGAACAACACGTGCAGCCTCTATAGCCTGAGTCCAATTCCAAGTACTTGGCAAATTTGGATCTGGTCGAATAGTGACTAATTTTGAAAAGTCCCAGATATCTACTTGAGCCTGAGATAACTTCTTCCCCACGGTATCTTCAATAGCCGTGGCCAAATTGGAGCGTATCCAACTTACAATGCTACTTCCTTTTGTTGAATCAGCTAAATTTGCTCTAATTCCAGCATCGTTTATAAGCTGATTGACGTACTTCGCCAATTTTGATAAAACACTAATTGACATAAAAACCTCCATTGTGAGTAGAATACTCCCCCTGTTGCCAAGGGGATTATTATCAGCAGTCAGTATAGCCTTCGAACTCAGGAAGTGTTTTCAGATACGCGTATGCTTGTTCTACTGGGTTAGCACCTTCCAGATCGTAGGGTGCTTCATATGCCGTAGCTTTAAAAGAATCGGTCTCCGGGGAAACCATGACATGAGCTACGAATTCAAAACGAGTGTTACCAGGACTGATGGTAGGCATAACTACTCGAACGTATGCATTATTTACTACAATGCCTTTAAAGTTAACAGTGATTGAGATTGCCATTGTATTTCTCCGTTAGTTACCAAGGATTAGGTAACAGTAAATGTTTTTATAGTGCCGTTAGAGAATCGGATCTTTAGTAACCCGTCAGCAGAGTCTACATAAATTCGAGCGTACCCAGTAGAAGCGTTTGGTGTAGTGATACCATCAGCTACCATCAAGGTCTGTGCTTGTAAGCCACCAGAACTACGCAGGCTACCGGCTACCGCACGACTTAGCGTCACGTCAGTAGGAGTCGACCCAGCGCCGAAACTCATTGTTCCATCGCCGTTCATGATGAATCGTGGAGCCGAGTCACCTGGAGCACCACGAGTCTGGAACAACCCAGCGTTACCGCCTACGATGTACTGTGTAAGTCGGTTAGTCAGAATCTGACGGATAGTGCTACCATTGACGTCATCATCAAAGGTGTACGATAGGTTCAACGCACCAGGCTTAATCTCTAGCATGGTTTCAGTAGTTAGGTCTTTGAAGTGGTTACCCGCGATCATTACACCTTCAGCATAGTCGCTGAGATAGATCATGGATTCCTGACCAGTACCATAGAAGTAGTTAGCCAAGATGTTAGTACCTTTAGACGAATAGATAGAAATCTCTCGACCAATAGGTGCATCTCGTCCATTATCCCCGAACAGGTTAGCAAAGATCAAACCAGCCTCTGTGTATTTAACAGAGCCAGTCGGGTTACCACTAAAGGCAACTGCGCCTTCCATGTTCCGGTTAAACCCGTTATGCGTAACCATCGGTTGTTCACAACGGAATGCGTAGACACCGTAGCGCACGTTGTCAGCAATGAAGCATTGCGATACTGTGTTCGTACTCGCTACTTGGTTCAGCTCGACACCGTCCACTCCGTTCTTGGTGATAGCACTGGCCAGCAGACTGATCATGTTTGTTTGACCAATACCTACCAAACCAGTACGTCCGTTACCTGTGATGAAAGTACCGATCAGTTTAACCGAGTTACCCGCACCTTCAGTTGCAGAGCGACCTACTTGAACACCGTTTTTACCGTGGTTCATGATCTGCAGTTTATTCAGGTTTGTAACACTAGCTTCTCGGCCTGCGTTATCGTACCAACCTAGCCGATCTAAGCGCAAACCATCGCCGCTTAAAGGGTTGCCTTCAATCGACAACGACTCGATGTCTAGACCGTAAACGCGATCATCGATAACATCACCACGAACGTAAATAGCATGCTTACCCGTAGTGTCATTATTCTTAATCTTTGACTTCCAACCAGAGCCTGAAATTTTCAGGTTACGTATGGCATGGATTTCAAGACCATTTGTGTTGAACGTCACTGGTGGTAGGGTAAGTTCCCCACCTTGAGTAAATGCTGCAAATGCTTCTTGGAAATTCGAAGTGAAATCGGTAGACGATGTGCCTGCATAAAGAGCAGCATGCTGAGTCGTCGGAATGAACCGCATGATCGAGACTTTACCGGAGTTTAAGATATCGCTTACTGTCTTTAGATAAGCAGGAGCGACACTGTCCGCAAAACCGATTACGTTTGCACCTTTAGTGATATCAGCCTTATTAGCTAATTTCTCTTCGAGCGTTTGAGCACTGCTATTTAAAGCAACCCACGCCGTACCTGTCCAGTTGTAACGGATGTTATCAACCGAGTTATGGTACTCATCTCCTTTCTGAAGTGCAGCACCATCCAGACGAGTAGTTGGGGCTACTGCAAGCGAACCACAGAATCGCCCATTAAGAGATGCAGCCTTGATATACTCTTGTTTTAATTGATCCAAGAATGTATCGAAGCTAGTAGTGAAGTCACCGAAGCGAGCATTTACAATGATACGCATCTGCGCACCATTTGCATAAAACTCTGGATTCAATAACGTAAACTTCTTTGGGCCATCAACTACAAAACCGTATTCAATTGCCCCTTCCACCCACAGCAACATTGCAGCTGTATTAATAGTAGGGTCGCCGGAGATTTCACCCACGTCGTATTGCATTTGCCCAGCAACAAAAGTAAACGGATAAGACGCGTTTACTTTAAACAAAGCCATTGCGGTGTCTAGAGCTGATTGGGCTTTTTGTGTTAGTGTATCAGTACTGGCTGCCAGACCAGTTACGGCCTGTGCCAATTGTTCGTATGACATAGATACCTCGTATGTAGTTCAGTCCCTTGAACTAAGGGACCATGATTATGCCAGACCGTTGTTAACCGGTTGTGTTGTTAGAGATGAGGCCATAGGCTGCTAGTACTTGTACTATTCGCTTCAACACAGGGTCAGATGCAGTCAAACTCCCAGTGACATCTTGTTTAGGGGCACGGACACCATCGAAGAAACCAATGTAAGCTTTGGTCCCATCATCACGGGCAGAGAATGTAGTTCGCCCTTCTGGACTAACCATACGCATGCCGAAGTCATCTGTTGCAGACGCAGCCCACTCCCAGTGCCATGTACCAGATCGACCATTGACTTCCCAGTGTTGCACAGGGGTGTTGTCAGCGTTGATGTAAGTACGGTTCTGGAACTTCGATGTTGGCCCGAAACCAGTGTCGGTAAATGTTACCGCGGTATTACCTAATGGCGAACGAATTCGTGCACCGCTGTCAGCTGCTGCACTAGCGTTCCAGTTAAAGTTCCATGTACCAGTACGACCATTGACCGATAGACTTACCATCGGACTGCTGGCGCCGTAGACATCCAAATATGGAGAAACCCGGTAAGACTTGTTAACGGCATTACCACGATCAATGAAGGTGATTTGCGCACCAACTGCGATATCCCGAGTACCGACACCCGTAGTCTCAATGATGACGTTGTTGCAGTCTGCTGTGGCCTTAACGTTACCAGAACCAACAACGAACTTACCACCCGAGCAGCCTTGGAGATCGAGGGCCAGTACCGCAGGTGGATGTTCCACACGCATAGCTGGGACATCGATAATTGCGCAAAGGAAACCATTCTCACCAGAAGTTCTGATGCAATTGGTGTTGTTTTCCCAGGTCATCCCAATGATGCTGATACCAGTACAGTTACGTGTCTTAGCATGTAAACGCATACCTGCAGCGCCGCCAACTACACCACCACCAAGTACGTTAATACCACGGC
>RCUS01001007.1_pt1 | contig 15712 bp, 16 predicted proteins | sample 2166221 | NCBI WGS metagenome assembly RCUS01 (sample SAMN09932758, study PRJNA488358) | compost metagenome | isolation source: compost soil in cyclohexanecarboxylic | place: Germany: Experimental Botanical Garden | reverse complement strand
ACCTGTTCTGGACCGGCGTGCTGAGCATGATCATCGGCTTCATCCTCGCCTCGGCGTTCTCAGCGATCGTGGTCTTCGCCCAGGAACTGGTGCCGGGTAACGTTGGCATGATCGCGGGTGTATTCTTCGGTCTGATGTTCGGTTTTGGCGGCATCGGCGCCGCGCTGCTCGGGCACCTGGCGGATATCCACGGCATCGAATACGTGTACACGCTGTGCTCGTTCCTGCCGCTGCTGGGGATCCTGACTATCCTGCTACCGTCGACCAAAGGGGTTTAGAGCCCCGGAGGTCTTCTCGAAAAAAGAACGGAGCTTTCTTAATTATTCAGTTTTGGAAAAACTCACTCGAGACTACCTTGGCGCCAGGTTTGGCAGGCACGGCTTCAATCGCCCCGTGACCCAGCGCCAGCGGTTGTCATTTAAGAATTACTCGAGGTAAGTCCCATGTCTGAACACACCCTGGCTGTGCACTCCCCTTACAACGGTGCCGTCGTCGGTCACGTGGCGGTTTCCACCGAGGCCGATGTCGAGCACGCCTTGAGCATCGCCCACAGCCTGTTTCGTGATCGCAGCCAGTGGTTGTCCAAGCCTCGGCGTATTGAGATCTTGCAGCGCGCCGCCGAGCTGATCGCTGCGCGCAAGGACGAGATCGCCACCCAGGCTGCCAGCGAAGGTGGCAAGCCGCTGAAGGATTCGATCACCGAAGTCGAGCGCGGCATCGACGGCATTCTCAACTGCATCGAAGTGCTGCGCACCGAGGGTGGTCATGTGATCCCGATGGGGCTGAACGCCACGTCGGCCAACCGTGTGGCCTTCACTCAATACGAACCGCTCGGTGTGGTTGCGGCCGTCTCGGCGTTCAACCACCCGTTCAACCTGATCGTGCACCAGGTGGTGCCGGCCATCGCGGTGAGTGCACCAGTCGTCGTCAAACCGGCGGCCAACACGCCGCTGAGTTGCCGCACGTTGCTCGACATCCTCACCGAAGCCGGTCTGCCAGTCGGTTGGGCGCAGATGGTATTGCCGACCGACAACGCCGTCACCGGCAAACTGGTGTCGGACCCCCGGGTGGGTTTCTTCAGCTTCATCGGTTCGGCGGCGGTGGGCTGGATGCTGCGCTCGACCCTCGCACCAGGCACTCGCTGCGCGCTGGAACACGGCGGCGTGGCGCCGGTGATCCTGGCGGCGGACGCCGACCTCGACGATGCCTTGCCGCGCATCGCCCGTGGCGGTTTCTGGCACGCCGGCCAGGCCTGCGTGAGCGTGCAACGGATTTTCTGCCACCGCAGCATCGCCGAGCAGGTCGCCGAACGCCTGGGCCAGATGGGCGACGCCATGGTCGTCGGTGACCCGACCGATGCGCGTACCGATGTCGGCCCGCTGATCGCTGAACGTGAAGTCAACCGCGTGGGCCAATGGGTGGATGACGCCGTCGCCGGTGGCGCGCGTTTGGTCGCGGGTGGTCGCGCACTCGGCAACAACTGCTATGCGCCTACGGTGTTGTTGAATCCGTCCATTGATTCCAACGTGATGCAAAAGGAAGTGTTCGGCCCGGTGGTCGCGGTGTACGCCTACGACGATCTGGCTGATGCAATCCAGTTGGCCAACGCCCTGCCTTATGCCTTCCAGGCAGCGGTATTCACCCGGGATCTGGACACGGCGATGCAGTGCTATCAGGACCTCGACGCCACAGCGGTGATGGTCAACGAGAACACTCTGTTCCGTGTCGACTGGATGCCGTTCGCCGGCGCGCGCCTGTCCGGGCATGGCGTGGGCGGCATTCCTCACACCATGAAAGAAATGCAGGTCGAGAAGATGATGGTCTGGCGCTCTCGGGCGGTGCGTGGCTAAAAGACCGCTCAGAGGTTTGCCGCCAATGGCGATGGCGTCGGGAAAGAGAGCCGCTACACTTTTCTGGCTCCGTCGCCGCTGCACGAGCGGCCAAACCCTCGTCTCCTGATCTGGAGGTCTTCCATGAGCGACAATACCGAACTCAAGACATTCACAGGCTGGGCCGCAACGGCGGCCGGTGCGCCACTGGAGCGTTACAGCTACGATCCCGGTCCCTTGGGTGAAGAAGAAGTAGAAGTCGCCGTGGAATATTGCGGCGTCTGTCACTCCGACCAGTCACTGATCGATAACGATTGGGGCATCAGCCAGTACCCGTTTATTCCCGGCCACGAGGTCGTCGGCCGCATCGTCCGGGTGGGCGCGCAGGTGCGCGGTCTCGAAATGGGGCAACGGGTGGGCATCGGCTGGTACAAGGGCAGTTGCATGCATTGCTCGTCGTGCATCGAAGGTTCGCACAACATGTGCCGCACGGCCCAACCGACCATCATCGGCAGCAACGGTGGCTTCGCCGACCGGTTGCGCTCGCATTGGGCCTGGGCCCTGCCAATACCTGAAGGACTCGACCCGGCGATGGCCGGCCCGCTGTTTTGCGCAGGTTCCACCGTGTTCAACCCGCTGGTGGAATTCGGCATCAAACCGACCGATCGGGTCGGTGTGGTGGGCATCGGCGGTCTCGGTCATCTGGCGCTGCGTTTCCTCAATGCCTGGGGCTGCGAAGTCACCGCCTTCACCTCATCGCTGAGCAAACAGGACGAAGCCAAACGCCTGGGTGCACACAAGGTCATCGCCTCGACCGACAGCGACGCGCTGAAAGCGATTGCCGGCACCCTGGACTTCCTGTTGGTCACCGCCAACGCCAACCTCGACTGGACGACCATCCTCGCCACCCTGCGCGGCAAGGGTCGCCTGCATTTTGTCGGCATCGTGCCCAGTGCAATCCCGGTGCACGTGTTCGACCTGATTCCGCAACAAAAAACCCTGTCTGCCTCACCGGTCGGCTCGCCGAGCAACACGGCGACCATGCTGGAGTTCTGCGCACGTCATCAGATCGTGCCGCAGGTCGAGATGTTTCCCATGAGCCGCGTCAACGAAGCCATCGATCATTTGCGCAGTGGCAAGGCGCGTTATCGCGTGGTGTTGGATGCCAGTAAATGACAGGGCAGCCAGTGAGATCTCAAAGATCTCACTGGCGCGCCGAACAGCAGATTACTTGGTCGACTGAACCACCGCCTGAAGCTGCTTCAGCAAATCATCAGCGCTCTTGCCGTCCGATTCTTTCTTGTCGAACCAACTGGTGCCGTTCTGCAAAATCTCGGCGAGGATCGGGAAGTACAGCTGCTTTTTCTTCGCCAGTTCCACCGGATCGGCGGCGGTGGCCTGGTCGAGTGCGGTCTGGATGGTTGAACGTTGGGTCAGCCATTGCGGCGTGGATTTTTCTTCCGGGCTCATGTTATCCAGGAAGTTCAGGGCTGCCTTGGCGCGACCGACCGGGTCGTTGGCGAACGGGTCTCGCCAGTTCTTCTTCTGGTCTTCCGGGCCGACGTAGTAGCCCGTTGCGAGCTGCGCTTGCTGGCGCATCAGGTCTTGGGCCGCGGTCTGTTCTTCCTTGGTGAAATTGCCGCCTTCATTGGTGGAAATGGCGTACAGCGAACGCCGATCCAGATCGCCCATCAGCGCATTGCGATCCTCGACGTTCTTGTTGTCGTACGGTTTGCCGCTGTCTTTCATCAACGCGTATTTTTCATCCATGCGCTTGCGGGCATCGATGGCCACGTCCGCAAAGGTCTTGTCCTTGGAACTGGAAATCGCTCCAGGCTTGGCCACACCCAGAATCAACGCGTCGGCGTTCATTCCCGGGCGCACCGGAAAATACGGCGCGTTGCTGGCGATCGAGGCGCTGTAGTCAGTGGCCGTGCCGGAAAAACTCACCGAGTCATCATTCTGCGAATTGCCTGCTGCCTGATCGCTGTCGGCCACTTTGCCTTGGCCATCTGCCCTGGTATTGGCGGCAGAAGAATAGGCAGCGATCAATGCGCTGGATGATGACGAGGATGAGTTAACGTTCATGCTGCTTCCTTGTAAGTGAGCTAGATGGTGGCAAACCGCCGCCTAATCTACTGGCGTTGGGCTCGTAAATAAACCACCGTCGTGACAACTGTGTGTCGCTTCACGCAATACTGTTGGCGAACAGGCAAGCACTCAATGGAACTGAAGTTTAATTCAGAGAGGAATTGACCCATGCGCATCGCCTTGCTGTCCGACATCCACCTGTCCGTCAACGCGATTCCGTTTCCCGAAGTGGATGCCGATATCGTCGTCCTCGCCGGCGACATTTCGCGCCCCGCTGCCGCCATTGACTGGGCCAAGGCCTGCCCTGCGCCGATCGTGTACGTGGCTGGCAACCATGAGTTTTACGGCAGCGACCTGATCTCGACTTACGAGCAATTGCACAGGCTGTCGCAAGGCACGCAGATTCACGTGCTGGAGCGCTCCGAATACGTTCACGACGGCGTGCGGTTTCTGGGTTGCACGCTGTGGTCCGACTATCGGCTTTACGAGGATGCGCACGAACGGGCACATGGCATTGACCTGGCGACGGCATTGGTGCGGGATTTCAGCCGCATCAGAATCTCCCCGGATTTCGAAGACCTGTTCAGCCCGGCGGTGTCCCAGCTTGTGTTTCTGCAGACCGTCGCCTGGCTGGAAGACTGCTTTGCCCGCGACAGCACGACGCCCACGGTGGTGATTTCCCATTTCGCACCGACCCGGTCGAGCATCAGCCCGATGTTTGCCAGTTCACCGATCAACTCGAGTTTTGTGTCCGACCTCGAAGAGCGGATCAGAAAATGGCAACCGGCCCTATGGCTGCACGGTCACACCCACGGCAGCTTTGACTACCGGGTGGGCGATACCCGCGTGGTGTGCAACGCCCGGGGTTATGCCAAAGAAGGCGTCAACGAAAATCCCGGATTCGATGGCGCATTGGTGATCGAACTGGCGGTCTGAGGCGCGCCGTACGGGAGTTTGCGCCTATACCAAAGCGTTAGTTTCAAACACCCATGTCTGCTGGTCAGTGCCCGGCTTTGCCCATAAATTTCCCTCAACCGGGGAAGTGCCTCGGGCCGCGCATGCGTTACCTCCAGAACTCACATGAGTGTTGAAAAATGACTGACGAGAAAAGCGGAACCTCACGTCGTGGCTTGATCACGACCGGTGCCATGGCAGCAGCCCTGGCGGTGACACTACCTGCGCTGGCAGCGCAGCAAACCAAGGCACAGACGCCCGCTTCCACCGGAGGCAAAAGTGACGGCAACTCCAGTGGTTCGGGGATGATCACAGTCAAGGACGGCACGCAGATTTTCTACAAGGACTGGGGCAGCGGCCAGCCAATCGTGTTCCACCATGGCTGGCCCCTTTCCAGCGATGACTGGGATGGGCAAATGCTGTTTTTCCTCAGCAAGGGCTTCCGTGTCATCGCCCACGACCGCCGCGGTCATGGCCGTTCGTCGCAGACCGCTGTCGGCAACGAAATGGACACCTACGCCGCCGACGTCGCTGAACTGATGGCGCACCTGAACATCAAGAACGCCGTGCACGTCGGCCACTCCACCGGCGGCGGTGAAGTGGCACGCTATGTGGCGCGTCATGGTCGCGGCCGCGTGGCCAAAGCGGTGCTGATCGGTGCCGTACCGCCGATCATGCTGCGCACCGCGAACAATCCGGGCGGCATTCCATTGGACGTCTTCGATGGCTTGCGCAAAGCCGTGGCGGACAATCGCACCCAGTTCTATCGCGACTTTCCGAGCGGGCCGTTCTACGGCTTCAATCGCCCGGGCGCGAAAGTTTCCGAAGCGATCATCGACAACTGGTGGCGCCAGGGCATGAACGGCGGCGCCAAGGCGCAGTACGACTGCATCAAGGCCTTCTCGGAAACCGACTTCACCGATGACCTGAAAAATATCGATGTGCCGACCCTGGTGCTGCACGGCGAAGATGACCAGATCGTACCGATTGCCGACTCGGCGCATCTCTCGATCAAACTGCTCAAGCACGGCACCCTGAAAACCTATCCTGGCCTGCCCCATGGCCTGTGCACGACCAATGGTGACGTGATCAACGCGGACCTCCTGGCGTTCATCAAGGCTTGACCGCCTTGGGCTGCGACTGCACCGCAAGAGCCGGTTCATGATGAACGTCATGATCGGCTCTCCGTGCGCCAAGGCAAAGTGCCTGGCGCTCTGGGCAACCACGCTCTCGATCTTCGTCGTCGATACCGTCACGGAACTCGATATCGCGGTGGCGGTGCTGTACGTCCTGGTCATCATGATGGCCATGGACTCGTGCTCAATCCGCGGGTTGCGCCGGGTTGCACTGACTTGCGCGGTGCTGACGACTGCCGCGTTCTGCTTTTCCCACCTCGATCATCCGTTCAGCGCCGCGCTGGCCCGCTGCCTCGTCAGCCTGACGGCCATCGGCATTGCCACCTGGCTGGCCTTGAAAAACCGCCGCACCAGCGATGAACTACAGGAACAATTCAGTTTGCTAGCCCATACCCGTGATGTCGAAGCGCAGCTGCACCGTGCGCAAATCGAACTCGCTCATATCAGTCGAAATACCACGATGGACGAGCTGGCAGCGTCCATCGCCCACGAAGTGAATCAGCCTTTGGCCGCGATCACTTCCAGTGCCGAAGCGGCCCAGCGCTGGCTCGACCGCCCCAGCCCCGACCTCAAGGAAGCCGGGGTCGCTATCGCCCGCGCAGCCAGTAATGCGCGCCGCGCGGCCGAGGTGATCAAGCGTATTCGCGACCTGACGCGCAAAAGCGATTCGCACTACGAAGAAGTGGATCTAAAATCGGTAGTAGCGGACTCGCTCGCCCTGCTTGACCGGGAAATCCAGAGTCATCAGGTGCGATTGTCGTGCACGTTCGAACACCAGTCGCCCAAGGTATCGGGCGACCGAATCCAGCTCCAGCAGGTCGTGATCAACCTGATCATGAACAGCCTGCAGGCCATGAGCGGCCACAATGACTTGCCCGGGGAGCTGCACGTGCGAATACAGGCGAAAGAGAGTCAAGCGGTGGTGGAGGTACGCGATAACGGCCCAGGGATTGACCAGAATCACCTTGCGCTGCTGTTTGATGCGTTTTTCACGACCAAAGAAGATGGCATGGGGATCGGATTGTCCATCTGCCGCTCAATCATCGAGTTGCATGGTGGATGCATAAAGGTAGACAGTCAGCCTGACCACGGCGCGACCTTCTCATTTTCCCTACCAGCTTCGACAACGGATACCCAACCATGGACATAGCGCCACGCTTCATCATCCATGAGACAGCCCACTGGGTACTCAATCACCACATGACGACCAAGCTGCCCGGCTATCTTGTGCTGGGGACGCGGCACCCGGTGCGTTCATTGTCGGACCTGCCCGAAGGCGCTTTGGTCGAGATGGGCGTGCTGCTCGCCAAAGTGCAGAAAATCCTGCAACTGGAGCTGCAGCCGAAATGGCTCTACATCAGCCGATTCGGCCACGATCCGCGCTTCCCGATCCACTTTCACTACATCCCGGTGTACCACTGGGTCGAAGAACTGTTTTGGCAGGATGAGCGCTATCGACTGCTGAGAAACTTCGGCGCGGTCAGCCCTCAGACGCAGACCGATGGCGCGGAAATGACCCTGTTCATCTGGCGCGAATTTGGTGAAAGTCCGGAGCCGCCGAGCATCCAGGGACCGTCGATCGAAGAGATCATCGATCGCCTGCGGATCGCGTTTGGCACGCAGGATAATTACCTTTTGGTTGGAAAGGCTCACGCTAAAGCCTGACCGTTCTATACGTGCGTATGGTATCGAACGCGCTGCGTCGAAAGGCACACTGATTCTCCGGGCGATCTGACCCAGGCAAACGGAGAACAGCCATGACAACGCAACTGAACCCAACCATCCAGAACGATGGAATACATCAGAAAAGCAACGGCCAGCACGACACCTCACTCGCCTCAGGGTCGGGGTTCGAGGAGTTGGTGCCTTCGCGCTATGCGGTGCGGGTCGGCGAAATCGACGTGCTGGTGATCAGCGATGGCGTGCTGCCGCTGCCGACCACGACGATGTCCACCAACGCCGACCCAGCGGCCCGCGCAGCCTGGTTCAAGGACATGTTCCTGGGGCCGGACTCGTTCGATTGGGCACTGAACGTCCTGGTGATTCGTAGCGGCGACCAGACCATCCTCGTCGACGCTGGACTGGGCGGGCAGTTCCCCGGTTTTCCCCGCGCCGGGCAGTTTCCCAAGCGGCTGGAAGCCGCCGGTATCGACCTGGGGTCCGTGACTGACGTGGTGATTACCCACATGCACATGGACCATATCGGCGGGCTGCTCGTCGACGAGGTGAAGAACCGCCTGCGTCCGGATGTGCGAATCCACGTGGCGGCGACCGAGGTGGAGTTCTGGAAGTCGCCCGATTTTTCCCTTACTTCCATGCCGTCGCCGGTGCCGGACGTCCTGCGGGCAACCGCCAATGAATTCATGAAAGAATTCCACAGCAAGCTGCACACCTTCGAAGATGAATACGAGGTGGCACCGGGCGTGGTCGCCAGACTCACCGGCGGCCACACCCCGGGGCACTGCGTGGTCTACGTGACATCCGGTGGCGAACGGTTGACCTTCGCCGGCGACGCCCTGTTTCCGGTCGCCTTCGAACACCCTGACTGGCACAACGGTTTTGAACACGACCCTGAGGAATCGGTGCGCGTTCGGGTCCGCCTGATGCAAGAAGCGGCGGCAAGCGGTGAGCTGTTTGTCGCCACTCACCTGCCATTCCCCTCCGTTGGCCGCGTGGCCGTCGACGGTAATGCGTTTCGCTGGGTCGCGGCCTTCTGGGATTACTGACCGCCGCTGGACGGCGAACTCGCGTTTGATGATCGAAGTTGTACCAGGCCGTCTAGACTAAACAGCGCACACTCGAAAACACGCCTTCAGCACTCTGGATTCAGGGGAAACGCGATGACGAGCTTGAACACACATCAATGCTCGTCATGGCTCCTCCCTGCCCTGCTGACTATCAACCTTGCACTGATCGCCGGGTGTGCAGGCAAAGCGGCCACGCCTCGCTATACGGCCTCGAACATAGGCTCGGCCTGCTACGCAAAAGCCCTGCCCACTGTCGGCGAAGGTGGCCTCGCCTGGGGCGACACCTTGAACATGGCTCGCCAGAAATCCCTGAGCAATTGCGCACGCTATGCGGGGCGATCCGGCGGCACGCCAAGTACCTGTCAAGTAGTGCTGGCAGAATGTAAGCACTGATAAACGGTTTTTCGTTTGTGCGCCGCTTTTGCATTTCTGTGCGACACATCCCGTTACAGGGGCTCCCGCATCACACCCTCATGGTGTTAGTTTGGAAATGTTTCTGATTAAACGATCAGATATTTCCCACAAACCACCTGCAAAGGAATGCCTCCAGAAATGGAATTTTCACTCAAGCACCTGGCCGCGACCACCCTGATGCTCGCCAGCCTCTCGTCGTTCACCACCGCTGCCCACGCCAACATCACGCCGCAACAGAGCGCGATCATCCTCAAGACCTTCAGTGATGCCTCGGTCACGGATTTCAGGCAATTCCTCGGGAGCCTGGCCAAGAGCGACATCGCCAAGACCGACGACCTCGGCGCGGCCATCAGCGCCTTCCTCGACAACAAGACGCTGACCGCCGAGCAGCAAAACGAAATCCATCGCCTGCTGGGCCTCTATACGCGCGTGAAGTACGGCAGCGCGGCCACCGAAACCCTGAAGGAGCTGGTAGCCATCCCGACCATGCGCGTGGACGGCGTTGCCCAGCACGACAATCCCGAGTTCATCAAGATCGCCGAGAAGATCAAAGGCCTGGCCCAGGCGTTCAACCTGAACTTCCGCAACGTCGACAACCGCGTCTATGAAATCTCCCTGGAAGGCACTGGCGATGAAGTCGTGGGCATTCACGCCCACGCCGACGTGGTGCCGGTGACGCCGGAGAACTGGGTGCTGAAGGATGGCACCCGCCTCGATCCGTTCAAGGTCACTTTGATCGGCGATCGCATGTATGGCCGTGGCACCGAGGATGACAAGAACGGCATCGTGGTCGCGATGTACGCCATGAAAGTCATCAAGGAAGAGAAGCTGCCGCTGGCACGCAACTTCAAGCTGCTGGTCGACACCACCGAAGAAACCACGGGCGACGCCATCCCTTACTACTTCGAACGCAACCCGACGCCCAACTACAACCTGGCGCTGGATGGCGGCTATCCGGTGGTGATCGCCGAGAAAGGCTACGGCACCGTCATGGCCAGTTTCGCCAAGCGCGCTGGCGAAGGCAAAGGCGCGGAAATCACCTCGATGACCGGCGGCCTTGCCACCAACCAGATTCCGTCGAAATCTGTCGCCACGCTGGTGACCGACAAGCCCGCCGAACTGGCCGCTGCCCTGCAAAAGGCCGGCGCGGAGTACGTCAAGCGCAATGGCGGTGACTTCGAGATCGCCGCCAAGGTCGACGGCAAGGACGTCAAACTGACCGTCACCGGCGTTTCCGCCCACTCCTCCGAACCCGAGTCCGGGGTCAACCCGGTGGCGCGGATGCTCGACTTCATCAATGGTCTGGACGGCAAGGTCGCGCTCAAGCACAACCAGATCACGGATGCCGCTCGCTACGCCGCCGACAACTGGGGCCTGGACTACCTGGGCAACAAACTGGGCGTCGGTTTTTCCGATGAGTTCATGGGCCCGCTGACCACCTCCCTGACCTATGTCGGAGTGGATGACAAAGCCTTCAAACTCGCGGTCAACCTGCGCGTGCCGAAGGGCAAGTCGCCGGAAACGCTGAAAGCGGAAATCGCCGGAAAGCTGGACGCCTGGAGCAAGAAGACCCAGATCGCACCGGCCTTCGATTACTCGATCGCCGAACCGATGTACCGCAACCCTGAAGGCGAATGGGTCAAGGCCCTGCTCGCCGTGGCCAGCGAAAACCTCGGTATGGAACACAAATTCGGCACCTCCGCCGGCGCCACGTCGGTGCATGAATTGCCTAACGGCGTGCAATTTGGCCTGGCCATGCCCGACGTCAAATACACCGGCCACAACGACAACGAGTTCAAGACCACCGAGCAGTTCTTGCTGGACTTGCAGATCGTGACCGAAATGATGGGGCGAATTGGGCAGTTGCCGAAGCTTTGATTCACCTTTCGGACCCGTCGCTTTGGCGGGTCCGATTTTTCAATTACTCAGATACCGCTTACTCATTTATCCGATTCAGGCGGTGCCTGGACGTCGAGACTCTGCGCCCTGTAGGTCTTGTAGATGCGCTGAACTTCCGGGTTATCCAGGCTTGCGTACGTAATATCTTCTTTGTCCAGGCCATCCAATCCTCTGATTCCACTGATGGTTTCTGGCCACTCATCGCGACTGGAAATATCCCAGAAAGGGGTGAGCAAATGCCAACTGACCCATCACTTCCCCTGGGTGATCTCTGAAGCGCTTCTTGTTCGCTGCCAGCTTGAGCGCATAGTCGACCGACATCCTGATTAAGTCCGGGCGCTCGAAGGCTGTACTGTGGGGATCTTCGTATGAGCCTTTGAAAACCGCCAAGTGCGGTACGAGTTCATTCCGATCCTTCCCGGCCCAGTGATAAAAGTCGGAGAACAAGATCTGGTGAACCTGAAGTACAGCCTTGTAATCGATGCTTCTCTTCTTGGCCAAATAGGCAAGAGCATCTTCAATGCTCAATTCAAACGAAAGGTGTTCTGATTCTTTTACTTCAGTGGGATCTTTCAGCTGCAATGAATTCTGCAGGTATCCAGCCGTTTCGAAATCGCCGAACGGATCAAAAATCATGCGCTACGTTTCTTGGCGCGTCTTTTTTCCTGAAGATAGCGCCCTTGCAGCGCCAGGATCTCAGACTTGCTCAGAACGCCTTTTCTCTTGAGATTGACGAGTAACCGTTCGACGCTATCCAGTTCCACAATATCGCCGGCCAGGCGTGTAATGGTCACAGCCATACGACTCATACCGTCGGGCTCAGCGGAAATCTGGTGATCTTTTGCAAGTTTGCGGACTTGATTTGCTACGCTGGTAGCAGCTGCCTGGGTCATCAAAAAGTCCTCTATGTATGGTCAAACCTTAGCATTGCGCTTGCTTTTTGTCTTCGCTCACAGCTATGTCGGCGACTCGTGAAGGGGGACTTTCGAGGTGTGCCCCCTTCACCACAACCTGTCCCTACTCAGGTGGATCAATCTGATCCAGCACCCGATTCGCGGTTATCTCCGCCAGCATCACGCTGTTGGAAATACCCAGCAGCGCATTGCGTGATTCACCATCCAGGTGATCAACCAACTGATGGACCATCACATCCACTGAGGCCAGGGTCTCGACTAAATAAACGGCCAGGGTTTCGAGCGTCACCTCAGGGTCGACGGTGAAGAGGGTGCTGACGGTGCGCGGTGTGGCTTTGATATCGGCGGTCGAGGGGAAGTGGAAATCGAGGGCGCGTTCAGCGGCTTCGTTGAGTTTTTTTGAGTCGGGTTCGTATGGGGAGGCTGGATCGGTGTCCGGCGGGTTTGGTGTGACTTTGAACATATGCTTGCTTCTCTGATTGGGTGCCAACCCTCTTGCTGCTAAACGAGAAGGAGGCAGCTGTGCGCAGGTTAGCAGACCGGGGAAGCTAGCAAAGCCGGCGCGCCCGAAGGCGCCCTGCGCACAGCCACCATCAAGTGCAGGCATGGGAATACCTGACTGACAGGAGCTTGTGCACCTTGCTTACAACCCCGAGCTGCTAAACCCGATCACTGATGATCAGTGACACGAATCAAGTTACCGATGGCCTCCAAGTCGCACAAGCCGGCGGATTCTGGCGTACCCGTAGGCAACGGCGCAAGGTCTTGTAGCTTGCAGGAAGTATCCTTAAACGCTTTTAAACAGCCGCCCTCGGTTCAGATCCGGATCTTCAGTTATCAGGTAACCACCCTTCGACAAAGCACTCTTCACGTACAGCAACGCCCAATGAAAAACCGGATGACACTGAGTAAATGGCAAGTCATCGAGGGAAGCCCAGAAAAAGCTGAAGACATGGCCATGGTGCAAGTGATCGCAGCGGGTTAGTTGCTACCTCTTGTGTGTGGCGGTTTCGGGTTTATAGCGGCCCATCGCGAAAGGCAGCAATCGGCCCGCTCCAACAGTGAACGCCGCCATCAAGAAATCGATAGCACTTTTCACTCTCACCTACCTCCAATGACATGTGTGTTTCTCCTGACAACCTGGAGGTCTTTATGTCGATTCGCAAGATTGCTCTACTTTCCTGTCTGGGTTTGGCACTCGCTGGGTGCGCTGGCTCAAGCCAGGAGCCCCCTCCCACCACCATGCAAGTCGACCTGCAAAAATACAAGGGCACCTGGTACGAGCAGGCCAGGTTACCTATGTTCTTTCAGCGCAATTGCCAGCAGTCAGAAGCGCATTATGGTCTACGTGATGATGGCCGCATTGACGTCACCAATCGTTGCAGGGAACAGGATGGCGACTGGAATGAGGTACGCGGAATTGCCGAATCGCAGCAGCCAGGTAAGACAGACAAACTGTGGGTGCAATTTGATAACTGGTTCAGCCGCATTGCACCAGGAATAACCAAAGGTGAGTATTGGGTGCTTTACCACGACCCCGCCTACCAGTTCGCACTGGTCGGCCACCCGAATCGAGAATATCTATGGGTACTTTCACGCGCACCTGAAATTAACGGCGTCAACCGCGAACAGTTGCTAAAGATTGCTCAGCGACAGGGGTATGACACCAGCAAACTAATCTGGCGTCCGTCAGATCCGACCAAACCCTAGTCAACGTGTAATGGTGCGTAGGCAGCAGTCTACCGATTGCTGCCTGGTATGAGTGTCAGAAAGCGGCCAGTAGCCGTCGTTCACAACTCCAACCGCTCTACCTTGGACTCCGAGGCGAAGCTGATGATCTATTCAGAATGTCGACCTGTCAGTGCTTAAAGGTGCATCACCCAAAGCCCATCTCGACGCATCAAAAAAATTTGAACCGCTTTCAGCCGCGCTCGCCTAATGATCAGCTGGTGGATATTCCCACAGGCAATGTGCCTATACCGGCACACTCCGCGAGGTGGTCAACGTGGCAAAAGACGAGAAGAAAAGCAAAGGTGAGTCTTCAAAAGCCAGCAAGGAATTGAAAGACAAAAAATCATCACCGGCAAAGAAATCAGCTGCGGCGTCGGCTCTTTCGAAATCTTCCGATAAGAAAGACAAGAAAAAAGATGCCGAACCAAAGAAATCTGCAAAAAAAGCTGATAGCAAGCCAGAAAAGGCTAAGAAATCAGAGAAGGCAGAAAAGCCCGCGAAAAAGAAAAAGTGACATCTGGTATCTGCTAGGGCTTTACGCCCTAGCTTCCTCAAGCGGTGTTGCTTCGATGATGCCAGCGGCTGCCTATCCGTTCGCCAAGGAAAGATCGCTGGTGCCTGACTGTCGTCCTTTGCCGACGGCAGCTCTGGCTCGACCGGTTGAATCCACAGCCAAAAGCAGACATTCACACAGCCAGTATCTCCCGTTGAAAAAACTGTCTTAAGAAAGCAGGTGTGCTACTGACCGCGTATAAGCCACCGTCGCAATTTTTATCAATGAACAAGGCGGCACCCTGCGCGCGGCCATCGCCCAGCAGGGCCAGTTCGGCAAGGTGACGCGCGCCATTCACAAGATCCACAGCTGTTACCACGAGTCTCTGGATGTAGAAGCCCTGGCCCGGGAAGCGCAGATGAGCGTGCCCAACTTTCATCTACACTTTCGCAAGGTGACCGATTCCTCGCCTATGCAGTACCTCAAGTCGACACGGTTGCATCAGGCGCGATTACTGATGCTGCGTAACGACCTGACAGCCGCCGAATCAGCATTTCTGGTCGGCTATGAAAGTGCGTCGCAATTTAGCCGCGACTTCAAACGCCTCTTCGGCCGCACACCGTTAGCGGAAGTGGCATGGATGAAGCGGACCTATGCGTTGCCAGCACCGACAACCCCGTCGCCCTTCGTGTCATCACACTGATCTTCCATCAATGGAGCAGGGTCGATACCACTGACATCTCTGCCAAAGGAGTCACCGCATGTCAAAGCTATATCCCAGTAACGATCCTCAGGGATTGATCGAGTACTCAGTGGTCTACACCGACCGCTCGCTCAACCACATGTCGCAGTCATTTCAAGCCGTGATGAAGAACATTTCCACGACCCTGAAACAGGTCTACAACGCCCAGGCCGTTGCGGTGGTCCCGGGCAGCGGCACATTTGGCATGGAAGCGGTGGCGCGACAGTTTGCCACCAACCAGCAATGCCTGGTGATACGCAACGGCTGGTTCAGTTATCGCTGGAGCCAGATCCTTGAGATGGGCAACATCCCGGCGGCCACCACGGTGCTGAAAGCCCGACCGGTCGACACTGGTCGCCAGGCTGCCTACGCCCCACCCCCTCTGGACGAAGTGCTGGCAGCCATTGCGGCTTCGAGGCCGCAGATTGTCTTCGCCCCCCACGTTGAAACCTCATCAGGGATTATCCTGCCCGACGACTACCTGCGGGCCGTCGGCGACGCCGTGCATGCGGTGGGTGGCCTGTTCGTGCTGGACTGCATCGCCTCAGGCACGATTTGGGTTGATATGCACAAATGCGCAGTCGACCTGCTGATCAGCGCACCGCAGAAAGGCTGGAGCGCCTCCCCTTGCTGCGCCCTGGTGATGCTCAGTGCTTTGGCCCTCGAGCGCATCGAGCAGACGCAGAGCAGCAGCTTCGCCTGCGATTTGAAAAAGTGGCTTCAGATCATGCAGGCCTACGAACAGGGCGGACATGCCTACCA